>Ga0181520_10004898_pt1 | contig 21899 bp, 15 predicted proteins | sample PEATcosm2014_Bin_29_FD_132451 | JGI IMG/M metagenome (GOLD analysis project Ga0181520, IMG submission 132451) | Peatland microbial communities from MTU Mesocosm Facility, Houghton, MI, USA - PEATcosm2014_Bin02_30_metaG | ecosystem: Environmental > Terrestrial > Soil > Wetlands > Peat | place... | reverse complement strand
GCTGGTTGTGACGGCGTTCGATCCCCTAAGCCAATCGCCCAGAACTCCCCAGATAAATGAACCATCCGACCATTCGTTCTGCTGGCCGGGGAAGTAGTATGGAGGCCCAATCCGAGGGTACTGGGTCATCACATACATGCCGACATCGTGTGCGTAGCAGCCCCAGTTGTAGGTCGCGTCCGATGGATCGATCAGCGCCATGTATGCAAAGGAAAAGGCGTCGTACTCCTTCGAGTTCGCCAACTGTGAGGTGGCTGGCTGTCCGTTGCCCGACTTGCACGTCCACGACGAACCCCATGCAGACGCGGCGTTGTCTTTGTTGTACGCTGCGATTGCCCCGTTCTTGAGTCCCCGATACATCACGTTGCCAGAGGTCGCCTTCGCTCGGAGCGACGGCAGGTTCGCCTGCGTGATGAGGAAGCGCGGCCATGTCGTGACCGGAGCAGGGGACGCGGTGAAGGTGAGCGTAGAAGTTGCCAGGACTGATCCGCTGGCGTTCGAGGTCGCGGTAAGGGTGTCGGTCTCGGGGGTCCGGTCGTAGACCGCAATCGTGCAGGGCTCATTCACGATGCACGGGTTTGTCCCCACCAGCGTACCCCCCGACGTTCTCCAGGTCACCGTCTTGTCGTTCACGCCCGTCACCACCGCGGTTACACTCTGATAACTGCCGCGAGGAGCGATAGCAGTGGTGGGGTAGACGTATAGCTTTTGGGCCGCCAGTTGCGCGAACCAACAAAAAAATAGAATCGACGCCAACGTCTTCATGAGAATTTCCCACTGTCTAACGAGTAACGGAGTGGCGCAGGAAGGGTCGCACGAAATCTTCTCGACGGCTGCTCCAACGGTAGTTCGCGACCGCGCTCTTCCACAGCCACCGTATCATAGATTCGCAGCACATCCGTAGGGTGAAGGAGTGGCGTGCTCCGATCCGGCAAAAGGGGACCAAGGGCCACGCGGCGGGTCTTGCCCTCACGTCGTTTGGGGCTGCTGTAGTATGCTGTGTTGCGGGCAAGCGGAGACTCCAGTTATTCTCCAGTGATCGATCTGGGTGGCAATTCACCATCAACTACGCTGTGCCAGAGAGCAAAGGCCATGCTCGCCGGAGGAAGATGTGAAAGCCGCGTTCGCCGCAACTCCGAGCGCCTCTGCTGACCCGGCCCTGGATCAAAGCCCAGCAGTTGCGCCCTCTCCCAAGGCCAACCCTCGCATCGCCATCGCCAGCAGCGGCCTGGGCTACATTCACCGGGGAATAGAAAGTTGGGCGGAAGACCTTGCGTATGCGCTCCACCGTACTGGAGCGGGCGTAACCCTGTTCCAGGGCGGCGACGGCCCCATTCAACCTTGGCGACGGACCCTGCCCTGCCTCCGTCGCGTCGAGACTCGCAACACCCGCCTCCTTTCCCTCACTCGGCACCTTGGAGGGTGGCATTACGGCCTGGGGTCACCCTATGAAATCGAGCAGACCACGTTCGCCTTCGCTCTTTGGCGCGCCACCCGCGTTTCTTTCGACATCCTCCACATGCAGGACCCCAGACTCGCCTATTGGATGGACCGCCTGAACCGCCTTGGGCTTTCACGCCCCCGCGTCATTCTCGGCCATGGAACCGAAGAGCCCGACGAATTCCTGCACAAACTCTCCTGCGTCCAACACCTCACACCGGGCTATCGTGACGATTACGAGCCTCACCGGCCCTCCACGCAGCTTTCATTCGGCATCCCGAACTTCATCGACATCGACCGCTTCCGTCCACCCGTCGATGCCGCAACTCGTACAGCGGCACGCGCGGCATTCAATCTGCCCCCCGGCGCGCTGATCATCCTCTGCGTTGCCGCCCTAAAGAAACACCACAAGCGCTGCGATTACCTTATCCAGGAGTTTGCGCAATTTCGAGCCCAACTCCCGGCCGAGCTAGCTTCCAAAGTCACCCTGGTCATCGCCGGAGGCCGCGAGGCCGAAACTCCTGAACTGATAGCCATGGGAAAATCCATCCTGCAAGATTCTCTCCTCATCCTGGAATCAGTCGACCGCGACCGTCTCGCCACCCTTTATCAGAGCGCCGATATCTTCGCCCTGGCCTCCATCCACGAGATGATGCCAATTGCTCTCCTCGAAGCGTTAGCTTCGGGCCTTCCCGCCACCTGCAACGACACCCCAACCCTCCGTTGGATGGTCGGCCCCGCAGGCCATCCCGAAGACATTGCCAATCCCGGCGGTCTCGTGCGCCAATGGTCGCGACTGCTGGACCCCGGAGTGCGCCTGGACCTTTCGCGCAATGCCCGCGCATACGTCGAAGCGACTTTCTCAGAGTCCAAGGTTCTGGAACAGATCAATGCGATGTACCGCGCTGTGCTGGAAACGGAATAGAGCGAGAGATATGGAAAGCGGGGCATGTCGTCTGAATACCATGCTTGGCAGCGCCGCCAGGACCTTGGGTCAATCGGTCGGCGAGGGGCGATAGTAAGGACTGCGGCAGGACTCCATGCATCGCTGGCGGTGAGCCTCTGGAAGGGTACACTCGCCCGAACAGACAAGCGATCCGTATCTTCCGTCTATAGAATGAAGCCATTGGACCAGGTTCGTACGGGCCAATCGGTTAATCTTGAGGACCCGTGCGAGCGACAGCCACCGGGACGCCAGGCCAGGCGTGCACTCACTGAGTAGTTGGGATGCTTTCTCCCATTGCTGTCCCGCAATTAAATTCTTCGCGTACTCGATTTTGCTCGCCTGGCGCACCCGCTCGATTTCCCTGGGCTGACATTTCACGAGTTTTCCCACTATATCGATGCTTGCCAGTTCCGCGCGTGCCATCTTCAACTCATTTGCGGACAGGCTCTGAGCGGTGGGCCGATACCCAAACAAGTCAACTTCAGATTTAACAAATCGCCAATTCGTCAACGCGATTTTGAGCCATACATTTATGTCCTCCACTCCTATGATGGCCCGCGTCTCCTCAAATCCCCCTACGTCCAATAGCGCTTGCTTCCTGACGAGTGCGCCACTGGGTGTGACGTGAGCCTGCCTGTGCCACAGATTCCCGAAGTCGATTGGATCAAACAGATTGGCATGTACTACCCCTGTGTCGGGTGAGATGTATCCGAGTTGGACTTCTGTCTTACGCGGCAACCAGAGGTCATCGCTATCGAGAAACGCGATCCAATCGCCGGAGGCGGCGCGGATGCCAGTATTTCTGGCGGCTCCGGGCCCCCCGTTTTGCTGCTTGATTACGCGCGTTCTGGCGAAGCCCGCGGCGATTTCGCTTGTATTGTCCGAAGAACCATCGTCTACAACGATGATTTCGGCGACTTCGTGGGTTTGAGCAAGAACACTCTGGATTGCCTCAGCAATGAAGCGCTCCGCGTTGTATGCGGGAATCACAACACTTACTGAATTCGTTCGAGAAGCATCCATTTGGATGAATTCCTTCCGTGTTTGCAGCTAGCTGGCATAGCGCTCCTTAGACGTTTGTCGGAGTTGCGTCGGCCAGCCCGGGGCGAATCAGCAACGACATCAGCTTATTCGCTGGCACGGCAATTGGCTTTGGCAGCATTCCGGTGAGAATACCGAAGCGCGCGCTATCTTCCGGTTCCAAGGCCCGCATCAGGTAGAAGAGCCCGAAGAGAACCGCCAGGGAGGCGATTCCACCGCACGGGATGGCCCAAATTGGAGCCAACCGGATAGCGATATAGTGGGCGGTCAGAGACGCTAAGGCGCTGGCGAAAGTGATCTTCGCTATCTGTAACCAGGGGAGCTTCACCTTGTATAGGTGAATGCCAATGGCCCACATGATTCCTACTGCGGTAACCTGTCCCACTCCACTGCCGATGCAGGCTCCAACTGCGCCGTGCCTAGGGATAAGGCACCACGCCACTCCGAGGTCAAAGATTCCAGCAAGTACCGTTGCTAGAATGACATAGCTCTGTCGTTCAGCGCTTTGCAATAGGTACTGCACGGGGCTAATGAAGGCCTTTGGCATGCATAACAGCGGAGCCAGCGTCACAACCATTGCTGCATCCCGGTACTGATTGCCGTAGAGAAGAAGCAGCGCGGGGAACGCCAGAGCGGCGGCGATGAAGTGCACCGGAATCGACGTCAGCGCAAGGTACCGGAACGTGGACGCCGTTATGGAAGCAAGCTTGGATTTATCGCGTCCAAACTGCGCAAAGATGGTCGCGCCACTCGCCGATCCGAAGACAGTGGAGGTAATAAGGAGCCGCTCGGCCATGCTAAATGCCACCGAGTAATATGCGATCTGACGGATGTCGGTGCAGAGAGTTTTTTTATGCAGCAGGAAAAACTCAGAGCGGTCCCAGACGATCATCGCCAGAACCATGGTGGCTACGCTCTGCCATGCGAAGGAGATCATGCGTTCTCGCAATCCCGGCGGGTGAACGTAGGCCTTTTCCCAGGAGAGAATGTGCTTCGTCGTGGGGATGAGCCGGATGAGAAAATCGATCAGTCGGGTCAGGAGCATCGATGCTCCAACGCCGACGATGCCCCACTTGAAGATCAGGGTAGCGGCGATGGAGACAGCAAAGAAGAAAATCGATATGACGGACGCAGGCAGATTTCTTGCCATCTCCTCCATAGCGACGTTAGCCTGGGCGGGCACCGAGTTAACCATTATTGGCCAGATACTTAGAGCTACGAGTACCGAAGCCAGTTTGTAGCCGGCGTTGGCATCTCCGAGGACCCAATAGACGGCGCCAGCCGTGGCCAGCGTGGCCAAGGCAATCTGAAAAAACATGGAGCGGATGAAGATGTGGCGCGCGGTTCCTCGATCGCCCATGCCAAGAAACTCGGCCGTATACTTCTGGGCTGTGGCGGGAATCCCAAATCCACCAAGGCTGCTGACCACCGACGCAATATACGCGACAAAGATGATGTAGCCCATCTTCGATGGGCCCAGAGTTCGGGCGATCGCGATCGAAGTAAAAAAAGTGAGTATGTCGCCAATTATCTTTTCGAGTCCGTACCAGCCGGTGTTTCGGGCGATGGTCTTGGTGTTTGACATATTCTTGTGGCTCTAATTCAAGGCGAATCTGCATGTTACTCGTTGCGAACCACTCAATCGGCAAACAACCGGCTTGCCGATAACACTATTGGCCGCCAGCGACGCCGAATTCGTCACGAGAGTTGCGTCATTGCTCCATCCACGGCTGCTCCAGATTACCCGCAATGATACTGCATCCTAGCATGGGTCATATTCTCCGTCGATGCACCAAAAGGGTCAGCGGGGCAGATGGCTTCCAGCAGGGCCACCCCGATGTAGCCCAGGAAGAGAAATCCGGCCAAGGGGCAAGAAGGACACCAGACCATGCGTCAGTAGACCAAGGAACAAAAGGCTGGCCCCAAAAAAGCACCCAGACGCGCGAGCGGCTCAAGTTGGAAACCAACGCGGCTGCAAGGCCGAAAGCTACAAACTGAAAAGACGCGCTATTCATGTTTATCTCGCTGGTGCCAGAGGAGCCTGCCGTTGTGTTCCGAGCAATGCGGCCCGCTGCCCCTTTAACAGTTGTTCGACCAGGGCATTGCTGACAATCGCGGAGCCTTCCCCGTTCATATGGCCATCGACGACATAGAAAAGCTTATTGGCATCTGGTCCATGTCTGAAAGCGTCCAAGACATCAATGAACTGGATTCCATGCTGCATTGAAATCTGTTTCAACCTATCGTCAAAGGCATAGGGATCCAACCCGGTAGGGGCACTATTCATCGACACCAACGAAACTTGGGCCAAACTCGGGACTTCAACGACAGCAATGGGTACGTCGGCGTCGTGCGCTTTCTTTGCCATCTCATCGAACACCAGGTCACAGGCCTTCAGGCGGCTCTCCCAGACCGGCGAAAGAGTGGGGCGAAGATAAGCCGCATGTTCGCCGCTGAGCAGGTACAAACGCACAAAAGTCGCAGGGTTCTGAAAGAGGAAGTGTAAAGTTGCGACTCCCGCGCTACTATGCTCGACGAAATCCTGGAGAGCGTTGAGGGGGTTGTGGGGGTCAAGCTTATGCCGCAATTGGACTTGATCGACAACTGCCTGCATGGGCTTATCCGGGTTCGCGACTTCGGAAGGATCCATATGGTCGAGGTCGATTGGAGTCACCGCAACGAGGAGTAGATCCGGCTTGAGCGCGAGCGCCTCATCGATGCGGCGCAAGATGCAATCTGGATAACACTGCTCACGGCCCAGGTTCTGGACTTCAACTGGGTGCCCAAGTTCCAACGTCAATTGTTTTGCGGTGCGAGCGGCGAAAGTCTCGTCGTAAGGGACAAGGTAGCCCTCAGCCGCCGAGGCTCCGAGCAGCGAAATCCTTGTGGTTCCGCGAGGCTTTGGGCCACAGGACTCTCTGGTGCGGTACCCACAATCATTGAATTGATGGGCGACCCACAGCCCCTCAGCGGGCTTGGCGTGTGTCGTGCAATTGTGGCGAAACCGGAAGCCGATCAAAGGATCGTCGATCGAACAGCTATCGTCGCGCACGGAATAGAAGAAGTGTCGTGCCGTCACATTCGCTGCGAGGAGGCAAGCGGCGAGGGTGAGCATACTCAGCAACGGAAGTAGGATCAGGTCTCGCGACGGCAGCTTTTCCTCCTGCATGTTCTCGGAAGTGGCGACATTCCGTTGGCTCATGCGACCGGCTTCTCCCCAGCTTCGGCTAATCCCAGCGAAACGACCGCCATGGGGGAGCGCTTCGGGTCCGCGTCGTCGACCGACGTGGCGATCGAATTCCGCAGAGCCTTCAGCCTCTCGGAAAACTCCTGCGGCGCGCGCGGTAGCCATCGCAATTCTGCATAAAGTGGGTTCATTGGAGAATTGTCTGCTCTTTCACCAAAAAGTGGGGAGACTTAGGTCCACATGCCGCTTAAGACCCGCGCTTGGCTCAACGTCACTGGATCGCCAACCTTTTCAAGTTTGCCGATCTCGTGGTAGAGAATTTTACCTTGAAGGCCTTCTCGATGGAGAAGGTCAGGCGAATGTGCGTGAGGGTGGCCCCATCCATCCACATTTTGGCGGAACGCCCAGGAGCCATCTCAATGGAATTGAATCCTCGTTAAATACGTCTCGGAAAATCTCTGCCAATCGGGTATAGATATCTGCCGCGTCCATCGCGGAGGTCGCTCCGCACGGTCCTGTCGGACGTAATCGTCGAAAGTGGCTCAAGAATCAGACGCCAATCGATATTGTAGCAGTCGCCGTATGCCGTTCCTCGACTCAGCAGGCGAGTTACCAATTGGTGGTATGGGCGAAGGGAGGTACAGGGAGTATCGTGACCGATGGTAAAAGAGTAAACGGCACGTGTGGTTGCGCCGACGCCAGCAGCCGCTGCAAATACGCGAACCCACATTTACTGTGAGGCCCCGATGTGAGGTCTCAAGCGGCTCCGTATGTCTGATAGGATCAAGGTGATCGCGCTGCGGAGAGGCGCCCAGTGAAGACTATCTTCTGGCTGTCGCTGATCGGCATACTCTTCATTTACGTGGGCTATCCCGTGACGATGTGGATGCTCGCGCGTTTTCTGCCACAACCTTGGAAGGCTGCCCCAAGGACGCCCAGTGTAAGTATTGTGCTCGCCGTTCATAACGGCGTGGCACTAATTCCGCGCAAGATTGAGCATCTTCTCGGCCTCGACTACCCCAACATCAAGGAGATCATACTCGTGTCGGATGGTTCAACAGACGGCACGGCGGAATTGCTGGCCCGCAATCAGGATCCGCGTATCAAGGCGATCATTCTTGACGAGCATGGGGGAAAGGCCGTCGCTGTCAACGCCGGTGTAGCGGCTGCCACGGCGGAGGTGATCGTCTTCGTCGACATACGGCCTGAGATTGCTCCAGGCGCGATTGAGCAATTGGTCAGCAACTTCGCCGATCAGCAGGTTGGCTGCGTGTCTGGCAACCTCAAGCTGCGCGACGATAACCACGACGCGACCGCGGCCGCAGTCGGAGGGTTCTACTGGCGCTACGAACAGTGGATCAGGACATGTGAGAGTCTCAGCGATTCTCCGGTTGGAGTCTATGGAGGGTTCTACGCGATCCGCCGTGAACTAGCTGTGCGTCAGCCTGCGGGGATTATCCTCGACGACATGTTTCAGCCGCTTTCGATTATTCGCCAGGGCTATCGGTCGGTGGTTGACCCGGCCGCATATGTATTCGATACCTGGCCGAAGGAGGTTGAGGGTGAGTTCCACCGCAAGGTGCGGACGCTGGCCGGAAACTTTCAGCTGTTCCAACTGGCACCGTGGACGCTTACCCTGCAGAACCGGGTTCTGTTCCAACTGGTCTCGCACAAACTGATGCGCCTGCTCGTGCCTTACCTGCTGATTCTTATGCTTGTCTCAGCAATAGCGCTCTCTGTTGGCTCTGCACTGTACGCGGTACTTGCTGCGCTTCAGATATTTGGCTGGTTGGTTGCCGTCATCGGTATCCGTTACAGGATTCCAGTGCTGCATCGTGTCGCGGCTCCGGCTGCGGCATTGCTCATGCTCAATGCCGCCGCTGTTGTTGGCCTTTACAAATTTCTGTTCACGACCGGACCACTCTGGAAGATATGGAATTCGGGCAAGCCGGCAGAGTCAGGTCCCACTGCGGGAATCTATCCCACTGACGTATGATTGCGTTCGGCATCGGTGAGATGGAAAACTATTTGTGCCAGCCTGCTACGCCGGGGCGGGTTGACTCAAAGTCTCGGCGAGGAATCCCGAGTTTGTTCCGCTAACGAGGTATTGCCGCGGTGTTCTTTGATTCGTTCATCGTCAAGATTAAGCGCGCTGAAACTCCTTTCTACGCACGATTGAAGAGGCTAGGTAAGTCGTTCTTGACCTTCCAACTTCCTGTCCCGCGAGCGCTCGATCCAATCTACTTGCTGATTCACAATATGTTGCGTCTTAAGTACGAGGCCGAAGAGAGAATTAATGTAGTTTGCCTGGCCTTCCCGATTCTCCGAACCCAGTGTGCCTTTATAGGCAAGCGCTTGCAGATGGAGGACGTTCCGAATATCACAGGCTCCGTGAAGGTCTATTTCGGAGATGATGTACGTCTCTCCGGGTCGATCGCCATAACGGGCGGTCGCGTTTTTGACGAGTCTGAATTCAGAGTGGGGAACAGAAGTTTTATCGGCAGCGGCTGCCTCTTCTCAGTCGCACGATCCATTACGATTGGCGACGACGTGCTCATCGCTGGCGGGTGCACTGTGTCCGACTACTCGGCCCACCCGCTTGATCCTCATAAGCGGACCGCCGGAGAGCAAGTCGATCGCAAAGACGTCCGCCCCGTGAGTATCGGGAGCAAGGCATGGATTGGAAGAGGTGCGACAATCCTTCCCGGTGTCACGATCGGGGAAGGCGCAGTTGTGGGGGCGGCAGCGGTTGTAATCAAAGATGTTCCTTCCGGCTATATCTGCGTGGGCAATCCCGGGAGGCTGATTTCAAAAATCGCCTATGACCCTAACATCGATAGCACTCCGTCGAGGGTTTAGCTGTACTCCAGTGTCCGCTGGAACGTTGAGACTTGCGTAGTGCCCGGAATTCTCGAGTGCTACACTTTAACCTGACTTAGAGACGGGGATCGTCTGTCCAGGAGACCAATGAAAGTGCTTCTCCGCCGGTGCGAATTGCCAGACTCTAGACTGCTTGAAAAGGCACTCGGCATACGCCTTTTTGAACAGCGACTCCTGCATTTATTTGGCGAAGGTCGCCTGTTCGGCACCGTCCACACCTGTATTGGACAAGAGTGGTCCGGAGTTGCACTGGCTGAGAGTTTAGAACCCGGGGACGTGGTTTTCAGCAATCACCGCTGTCATGGGCACTACCTCGCGCGCACGGGGAACTATGTCGGGTTATTCGCCGAGATCATGGGCCGTGAAATGGGTATCTGCCGTGGCCGCGGCGGTAGCCAGCATATCTGTGATGCCAACGTATTCAGCAACGGCATTCAGGGAGGAATCGTTCCAGTTGCGGCGGGAATCGCCTACTCTAAGAAGCTTCAAGGCACAAATGAAATCGCCGTCGTATTCATCGGAGATGGCACGCTGGGCGAGGGCGCGCTTTATGAGAGTCTAAACATTGCATCGGCTTGGTCGTTGCCACTGCTGGTCGTGCTTGAAAACAATCTATATGCCCAGAGTACCTCGCAGATGCAAACACTGAGCGGAGATATCGAAGCCCGAGCCAAAGCCTTCGGTATCCGCACCATGAAGGGAGACACCTGGGCCCCGATTAGCCTGATCGAGATGATGGCTGAAGCGGTTGGGTTTGTGCGCTCAGAGTGCCGGCCTCTGTTTCTTCGCGTGGACACCTACCGGCTAATGGCGCATTCCAAGAGCGACGATAACCGCGACCAGGCGGAGGTCGCGGAGTATTGGGAACGCGACCTGCTGCATCGGGCAGCGAACCAGTTCCCCGAAATCATGGCGCCTATTGAGAAAGTGTTGCTTGCCAGGCTCGACGCCGCAGTAGAAGAAGCCGACGGCTCTCCAATGTCCAGCCTGTCGGTATTGTCAGTTGAAGACGGACCGACAGTCTGGACCGAAACGATCTTCGAAGGCAGCGAACGCGCGGTTAACCGCATCAACGTTGGCTTGCGCCGGGCACTGGAGCGCAATGATCGTGTTGTGCTGCTCGGCGAAGACATTGAAGCGCCGTACGGCGGCGCTTTCAAGGCAACCAAGGAACTTAGCCAACTCTTCCCGGGCCGCGTTTGCAATACTCCAATCAGCGAGCTCGCCATCACTGGCGTTGCCAACGGCCTGGCTCTTTCCGGTATGCGTCCTGTGGTTGAGATCATGTTTGGCGACTTTGTCATGCTGGCTTCCGACCAGTTCATAAATCATGCTTCCAAATTCCAGTACATGTATGCCGATAAAGTGACAACTCCGACGGTGATTCGAACCCCTATGGGAGGCAAGAGGGGCTACGGTCCAACGCACAGTCAGTCTCTGGAAAAGCACCTGCTTGGCGTTCCTGGAACGCGAGTGCTTGCACTTCATCACCGGTTCGACCCAGCCACTGTCTACGACCGTTTGCTGGGAGATGGCGTTGAGCCACTGCCAACCTTGGTTATCGAGAACAAGATTCTATATGGCGAGAAGGTCTCTGCCGATGCAGTCGAGGGGTACAAGTGGTTTCATAGCAATCATGATTTTCCGGTCAGCTATATGCGTGCGCAGGCCCATCCCGACGCAACCATCGTCTGCTATGGAGGGATGGCGCTGGATGTCGAGAAGGCAGTGGAAAGACTCTTCAACGAGCATGAGTTGGTGGTAGAAATGATATGCCTGATGCAGCTTTATCCACTCCAGACGAATTCTCTTCTGCCACTCGCGCGCAAGAGCGGGAAGTTGCTTCTGGTCGAAGAAGGGCAAGGGTTCTGCGGGCTTACGGCTCAGTTGATGGCTTCGTTCTACGAGCTGGATCCTGGGCTGGTTATGCGCAGGGTCTATTCCCATCCACAACATATACCCTCGGCCAAGCCACTTGAGCTCGCCGTTCTTCCTAACGTGGATTGCATCGTAGCGGAAGTGCTGGAGCTGGTGAAATGACTCCGACTATCCCTATCCTGCTGGAACGCGACAACGTCAATGACGAATCAGTAGTTCTCGTGCGCTGGTTTGCCAGGCATGGCGACAGCGTGGAAGCCAATGTCTTACTGGCGGAGATAGAAACCAGCAAGGCGAACGTTGAGGTTTTCTCGCCGAATGCCGGATTCCTGATCTGGGGTTTCCCAGAGGGGGCAAACGTCCCTGTCTCGGCGCCCATCGGCTATATATCGGAGGTTACGCCAGAAGCGGCGCCTGACTTTGCGTCCATCGACAGGGTGTCACCAGCCGCGACGATTGCGAGCGGCGAGAGCGCCCCTCGCAATACGAGGGGGCCAGCCCCGATTCCATCTCCAGCGGCCAACAACACACCGAATACCCCTGACCCAGAGTTTCTCGTCTCCACGTCGTACCGTCAGCGCTTCTCTCCACTCGCAACAAAGATGATGGAAGCCAATGGACTCAAGCCGTCTGATTTCGCGGGCAGGTCCGTTGTGCGCAAGCAAGACGTTCTTGACTTTCTCAAACCGCAGGCGCCACCCGTTGAGCCTTCCGCGGCTGCAAAGCCAACAGTCGCCCCGGGGAAGATCAATCAACCCTATGAGGAGATTGCTCTTTCCAAAATGAAGCGTCGTGAAGGCCAATCCCTGGCCGCAGGGGTCGGAAACGCGGTTCAGAGCGCCGTTTCGGTGACATGCATTACCCAGGGTATCCGTGGCAATCTGGGACCTAAGTCGGCGCGTACGAACATCTCTGCCGTCATCCTCTATGAGGTCAGCCGTCTCCTGCGGAAGTACCCTGCCCTCAATGCGACATATCGGGACGGGAAAATGCTCCAATTCGTCGATGTGAATCTAGGTTACGCGATGGACGACGGACATGGTCTGAAGGTTGCTGTCCTCCAAAACTGCGATACCCTTTCTCTCGCTCAGATATCAGCGCTGCTCAATGATCTTACCGTCGCGTACATAGAGAGCAAGCTCACTCCTACTCAGATTGCCAATGCAACCTTTACTATAAGTGACCTTTCCGGCATGGGCGTTTCCAGCTTCTATCCACTCATCAGCGAGAACCAGGGCGCGATCCTGGGAGTTGGCGCCGAACTGTTTCTTCCGGGCAGTGCCTATGGCTCCTACGACTTGACGTTGGCGTTCGATCATCAGTTATCCGATGGGCGAACCGCCGCGTCTTTTCTGAACGACCTGAAACAGCGCCTTCATAACTACGAGAGCACACTCCACGAAATGGGTGAGGAGGCTGCTTGCTCACAGTGCGGCCGCACGGTGGGACAGTTGGCGGAGCTGAATGAGAACCTGCTGCAGTCTGTTTTGCCGAAGGGCTATCTCTGCACCTTGTGTGTGGCGGGGTTATAGAGCATGAACGAAGAGAGCTTGCGAGAAGTTGTTTCTAAACTTGCCAAGATTGACCCCGGGCACCTTTCTGCGGCGACCTTGTTGAACGGACCGCTAGGTGGGTCCTTCGGACGCGCGAGGCTGGATGCCAATCTACGGTCTCAATTTGGCGTTTCCAATCCTGCGGTCTACAACGTGAACACGTTTGGGGATCTCTGTGCTGTGCTTGGCATTGCGACTTCTGCCGACCCCTCTCCCCGGGCGGCGGACCCTTCGCAGGCTTTGCCTGTGGCGCAGATTGGGGCTCATACGGCGGGGAGCGGTGTAGCTGTGGGCGTCGATGCGGAATCGGTATCTGCCATGCCCGAGGTGGCCGATTATTGGGAAGACGATTTTTACAAGACCACATTCACCTCTCGGGAGATCGCTCACGCTCTCCTACGGCCTTCGCCGAGGGCCAGCTTTGCCGCAATGTGGTGTGCGAAAGAAGCGCTGCGTAAGGCAGACGCCTCGCTCGCGAACGTCGACTGGCAGGTAATTGAGGTAATTCACGACGACCTCGGCAAGCCCGGAATTTTGGTAAATGGACGGGAGCCGGCAGGCGCACTGAGTATGACTCACACAGATGAGCTTGCTTTTGCGGTCTTCGTCTCCGCCAAAATGCCCGAGCCTGTTGCTCCCGTCACCCCTTTGCCTGCGCAGGCCGTTTTAGAAACCCCTCGACATCGCGGCAGAGGCGCACCAATAATTGCGGTCCTTGCGTTGCTTTTTTCGATCGCGGCGCTCACTTTGAGATTTCTACATCGTTGATCTCATTTGGGCTTGCTAAGGGGTGTGTGGGTCATCGGCGACCAAATCGCAGAGGAGATAGGCGCGATCCAGGACACTTTATCTTCTGGCGCCTGAGTAAGAAAAGAACGGAGATTATTGAGCGCCATGAAGATCGTGCAGCTTGTCAATAATCTTGATATGGGTGGTCTTGAAAGACTTGCTGTTGACCTTGCCTACTGCCAGCTTGCAGAAGGCCATGTGCCTACAATCTATTGTCTGACGCATCCCGGGCGAATCGCTGCAGAGGCGGCCGAAAGGGGCATCTGTGTGCGATCTTTTGAGAAGCCGGCGGGGCCACATCTCAGCGTCGCCTGGAAGATGGCCAAGCAACTGCGGATCGACCGCCCAGACGTTCTGCATACTCATAATCACCTAGTTCATCACTACGGAGTAATCGCTGGCCGGCTCGCAAGAGTTCCCGTGATTGTCAACACCCGTCATCGTGCGGAGTTTCGTTTTGCGACAGGCACGGAAGGCACGCAAGTAACCACAGAATCTCCGGACAAGAAATCGGATTTGATCTTCCGTGCGACATTGCCGTGGACGGGCTGCGTCGTGATGATCTCTGAGGCAACGCGCCGCTTCTTCGTTCGATATCGCGGGGTACCGGAGGCGAAGGCTCGGGTGATTTTGAATGGCGCGAATTTGGAGAGGTTTTTCAGTCTCCCCGCGCGGCCCGGGTCCGCTCACCCGCGCGTGCGATTCGGAATAGCGGCACGAATGGTTGCGGAGAAAGATCATTTCACACTGCTCCGTGCCTTTGCCCTTGTCGCTGCCGAAATACCTGGAGCCGAGCTGCAGATCGCCGGCGACGGTCCGTTGAAGCAGCAGCTCATTGAGTTCACGAGGGAATTGGACCTAGAGAGTCGTGTGACCTTCCTGGGAGCGCTCCCCCATACCGGACAATTCCTAAGTCAACTGGACATTTTTGTTCTCAGTTCTCTAAACGAGGGTTTGCCTCTCGCCCTGCTCGAAGCCATGGCGGCTGGACTGCCGGTGGTTTCTACCCGGGCAGGTGGAGTTGAGGAAGCCGCTCAAGACGGGCAAAACGCCTATCTCGCAGATGTGGGGAATTCGAACGATCTTGCCCAGGCAATGATCCGGATGGCCAGCGCGCCCGACTTGGAGCAAAGGGGCGCGTTGGGCCAGCGCATAGTCCAAGAGCGGTTTCGCATCGAGAATACCTGGCACGGGTATTACGAGCTATTCCTTTCACTTGGGGCGAAAAATTAGATGCCGGAAGTCGCATTGGAAGGGTGCTCAGCGAGTCGCTTGTCGCCGGATCGCTTGAATCAACGCATCAGGTTTCCGATGCGGAGCGCGGCATACACAAGCATTATCAGGATAATCGTCAATCCACCTGCATACGGCAGCACGCGTTGGAACGGCATCCGTGGGCCGATCATTCCACGCCGTTTCGCCATTTCGAAAACTGCCTCTGCGACGCCGCCCAAAAGGAACAGCGTCATCGTGAAGGCGCGAGACAGAAACCACCCCGTGACCACAAATCCCGTCAGCGACAAAACCACCAGGCGACCTAGGCGGCTGACTTCAGCTTTGTCGATGGTCGTTATCTTCCTCCGTTGATATGGAAGAAGTTCTACTGCATCAATCTGCTCCGCTTCACGCACTTTGTCTGGAGAAGCAATCATCAAAGCGTCCCTTACCGTCGGAAGCAAGAACAGAGACCAAAAGTACAATCCGAAAAGACCGATTTCCGCCGCGCATACGACGACCGAATTGTGCGCGGTCAGGCCACTATAGTCGGGCATTTTATTGAAGCCGACTCCGAACAGCGGATGAGAGATCAGCAGTTGCAGACCCGCAGCCCAAAGGTCCATCCGACCTGCTCCCGAGTCGGCAGAAATAGCTCTTCCGCCAGTGAAGTTCAAGGCGGTTCCCGCGACGAACAACCCTATCGCCAACAGCACCGAAGGCAGCGTCCCGATACGCCATCTTGCCGCAACTATGGTCATCGCCAAAATGGCCAACATGCCGCCGCGCGAATGGGTGAGATAAGCTCCAAACAGCAATGCACACAGTGGCAACATCACAAACGCGACGTTACTGATCATCCTCTTCTTGCGCCAGAATATGAAAATAAGCGGAGTCACACAGGCAATTACTTGGGCAAAGTCGTTTGGATCGTTAATGAAGTCCTGCCCTCGGATCCTATAAAACCAAACTCCCGAGTCGCTGGTTTGAGGGAGAAGATAGGGAGTCTCGGCGGGTACCTGATCAGCACCACCGCTCCACGAAGATTGATGCCGCAGGTCGTCGTACCCGTGCGCAATCACGAACAAGCACACAAATAACATAGCGACTATAAGTATCTGCAGCTTCTTCTTCGAGTCGCAATGCAAGCAGACAAGAAAGTATGCGAGGGCATTTGGAATAAAGTCCAAAAATACCTGCACGGCCCCTCCCGCCCAACCCGTCATCAACAGAGATAAAAAGGTCGCAAACGCCAGACCAACCAGTGCTATGGATTGCGGAGTCTTCCAGATGAATGATCCGGGCAGCTTCGGCAGCGAGACAACCAAAGCCAATATCGCGAGAATCACCCCAATATGAGCAGCCGCTAGCGGCCCAAATAAGGTGGCCGGTCCGAGGTAAGCGGTTACGAGATAGAGGACCGTTAGAGCAAATCCCATTGTGTGATCGAACTTGAGCGTCTTGGAGCTTCAGTTTAGCAAATGTGTATTTGTGCGGAACTCTAAGGATGTAAGCACAGCGATTACTTGAGTACAAATCAGGCTCATGTAGCCGGCTCTTGGGATACCTGGCGGTAGTGGGAACTGCTCGCCAAAAATCTCTTTTCGACCAGATGCCACATTAGGAAAGCTGTCAGGCCCACAGAGGACAAGCTTACCAGGAGGAAGATAGGCGGAGCGAGCGTTGCGGCCCCGAGCGAGACCAGGATCTGCAGAATTGGCCAATGAACGATATAGACTCCGTATGAAAAATCGCCGTGTTTCGAGAAGTTCCCAAAGTGACGCCAAAATCCAAATACGAAAACAAATCCCGCTATCCAGAAGACGTCGAGAATATCTCGCGTAACCCATTGGTCGAGCAGGAAGAGGCAAGCCGTAAAGCCCGCAATTGCGACAAAATGGCGTTTCAACTGATCAAAATACAGCAGGAGCAAGATGCCAGCGCTGAAATAGGCTAGTTGTGCCGGAAACTGCACCTCCAACTGTGAATAAATGCTTCGGGCTCCATCGACCGCCGGCGCATGACGTGAGTAATCCAGCGCGGCAAGGTAAGCGAAGCCATACTTCCAGGCGCAAGAAAAACAGAAGATTGCCGTCATGATCCTCTTGGTTCCAAATCGGCCGCATAAGTAATGCATAATTGGAACGCAGAGATAAAATGCAACCTCAATTTTGAGTGTCCAAAGTGCGCCATTTACCGCCGTGAGGTTGTTTGAGGCGAACAGGCCTGGGAGCGACGGCGCAAGGAAATTGAGGAATACGAGGTTTGCACCAAGATATTTCCAGAATCCGATTCCGAAATACTGTGGAATAGAGGAAGTGCTGAGTGGAAACAGCGTTATTGCCGCGACCACAATAACGGTAAAATAGGCCGGGTAAATACGTCTGGCTCTCTTTTCGAAATATGAAGCGACAGACGACGATCGCGTATAGCTGCGATAGATAAGCAGTCCGCTGATGACAAAGAATCCTCTGACCGCAAATTGTGGAGAAAGGTACTTGGCAAAGGGCGAAAAGGCCGAGACGTTCGATAGTGCATAGGTATGAAACAAAGCAACGATGGACGCCAGAATCAAACGAAGGCAATCCAGGTTGTTCCTATTGAAGCCGTCGTTTCCCTTCACTGCACCTCCTCCAACTCTTCCGCGCGAACCACAAGGCGCTACAGCCTGACAAGAACAACCATCTTATACAATAACTTAGGTTTCGCGGGTTTAGAGGCGCATTGTTGTTCGCACGTTGATGGGACGGCATTCGATTCCACTGTGCTCGCACTTTGCGGCCCTCGGCACTGAGCGACCGCATGCACACGCGCGATGGGCATTCTGTTCTTGCGCATTCCACCGGCGTCCAGGTCCCGATCGCAACCGTAGTGAAGCCACACCGAACTGCCTGCCTGCTCGGGTGTCCCAGTCGTCCCCGCTCCACCTGGTCGAACGGTAACCGCGCCGTATTCTCCAGCGATAAACAACCAAAGACGAGCGCCAATGCAGGACCTGAGAAGGATGGGCTGGAGTTTTTGCAGAAGGGCGGCGGTCGTTGAGACCGCTACCGTTAGCTTTGACGAAGCCACTGTTTCCTACGGTGTTGTCACCACTTTCGAAGAGGAAACGCACGATGCTTCTGCCGGCAATCCGGAGCAACTGGATGACGCGTCGAAGGTGAATCCGGATGGAATCGGAACCGACGCCGGAGCGGCTGCGACGGAGGGTTGCGGCGGGGTATCGACAAAGTACTCGGCTGAAACCACTTGGCTCGGGCGAACAGCGACGTTGCTGACCGCGACTTTGCCCGCCGCCGAGCTCTCAGAGACCACCGCGATGGCCCGGAGCGTCTTCGAGGCGGCGACCGTGATGGGGCCGGCGTACATTGGCGAACTGGTGGTTGGCGTCGCTCCGTTGGTGGTGTAGTAGATTGTCGCCGACGGGTTCGTTGTGCTGATGACGACTGTTTGCGCCGAGGGATACGTCCCGGCCGCAGGGCTGAAGGCTGGTGCGAAGGCGGGTGGGGTAATCGTGTACGTAGCTGAACTGACCCCGCTGGTCAATTCATGGGCAACTTTTTGGCCTTGCGATATGCTTTTTGAAGCGTCCGCCATCACGGCGAAGGCCCTAAGCGTCTCGGTAGTCGAGACGGTAATGGGACCCGAATACACCGGCGAACTGGTGGTTGGCGTCGTTCCATTGGTGGTGTAGTAGATTGTGACCGACGGAGTCGATGAGCTGATAGTGACTGTCTGTGCGGAGGAATACGTTCCAGCCGCGGGGTTGAAGGCCGGCGGTGCTATCGCTGTGGCGATGCTGTAAGCGGCAGAGGTCGCAGTACTCGTCGAATCTCCGGCAGCTAAGGCAATGGCTTCAAGCGTTTCGCTAGCCGAGATGGTAAAGGGACCCGAATACACTGGCGAACTGGTGGTTGGCGTCGTTCCATTGGTGGTGTAGTAGATTGTGGCCGACGGAGTCGATGAGCTGATGATAATCGTCTGCGCCGAGGAGTATGTCCCAGCCGCGGGGCTGAACGTCGGTGCCGACGTCGGTGGGGTGATGGTGTAAGCCGCTGTGCTTATTGGACTGGCCGAACCACCTGTGACTACGGCCATAAGCGTTCTGGTGACCGAGACAGCGAAGGCCTTAAGGGTCTCGCTAGCCGAGATCGTAATGGGACCCGTATAGACGGGCGAACTGGTGGTCGGCGTCGCTCCGTTGGTGGTGTAGTAGATTGTGGCCGACGGAGTCGATGTGCTGATGGTGACTTTTTGCGTGGAAGAATACGTTCCAGGCGCTGGGCTGAAGGCCGGTGCCGCCGCCGGCGGGGCAATAGTGTAAGCCGCAGAGCTTACCTGGCTGGGCGAGTTTCCGCCGGCTACGGCAATCGCTGCTATCGTCTCCGTAACCGAGATGGTAATGGGACCCGAATACACCGGCGAACTGGTGGTTGGCGTCGCTCCATTGGTGGTGTAGTAGATTGTGGCCGACGGAGTCGATGAACTGATGGTGACCGTCTGCGCAGAGGAATACCTTCCAGCCGCTGGGCTGAAGGCCGGTGCCGCCGCGGGAGCCGTGATGGTGTAAGCCGCGAAGCCCACTTGGCTCCGCGAGTTCCCGCCGACTACGGCAATCGTCGCTATCGTCTCGGTAGCCGCGACCGTAATGGGCCCCGAATATATGGGCGAGTCGGTGGTTGGCACCGCTCCATTGGTGGTGTAGTAGATTGTGGCCGACGGAGTCGATGAACTGATGGTGACTGTCTGCACAGAGGAATACTTCCCGGCCGCTGGACTGAAGGTGGGTGCAGCCGGCATGGAGACGGTGACAGCGGCCGTGCCTGTAACGCCGCCGCTCGTAGCAATGGCCGTCGCATTGCCCTGCGACATCGTTGAGACAAGGCCGGCTGAATTGAACGCCATAATAGCTGGATTGCTGGAGGTCCAGTTCACTTGGCTTGTTACGTCAGTTGTACTCGAGTCGCTATAGACCCCGGTTGCCTTGAACTGCTGGGTGGTGCCGACAGTGATTGTCAGGCTTCCTGGAGTCACCGTGATGGTTTGCAGGACCGGCGCCGAAACTGTGACGGCAGCTTGCCCTTGAGTACTGCCGCTGGCGGCAATGATGCTTGCAGTCCCCTGTGCTACACCAGTGGCCATCCCCGAGCTATTGACGGTTACTACTCCCCGCGCGCTGGACGACCAAGCTACCGAGGAAGTGCAATCCACGACAGAGCCATCTGAATAAGTGCAAGCGGCAACATACTGCTGGGTACTTAGGGTCTCTAACGAAGAAGCCGACGGAGTAACCGCAATGCTCTGGAGGCTGGGCGACGAACTCAACCCAACGGTAATATTCCCTGTTCCCGACGCCGTGAACGTCAACACGCCCGCGGTGTCGGTGGTTCCGCTGGTGGGTGCGCCCGCCCCGGAGATGGCATATGCCGTGTTCGGGGTGAGGTCGGAGATGTAATGGGTGGTGGCCCCCGACGCCGGGTAAGTCGTGTTGGTAAAGGTGTTCGGCCAGTTCCGCATGAACATTACGAGGCTGGTTCCTACCAAGGCGCCATCGAAGTTCTGCCCCGCCGTGGACTGCACCGGAGTTGTGGAGGTCTTGCTAAAGCCCGTGGGACCCCACTCCAGAACGGAGAGGAACTGAGAACCGGTCGGCGTGCCCGGCGGTGTGACCTGAAGGACCGCAGCGGGCTCCCAATCCTGCGCCTGGCTAGCCGGGCTGCAATAACCTGCCTGGCAGGGCAGCCCAGCATTCGTAATCGTTCCTCCGCTCGGTAGCAGGCTTGTGTAATAAGCCTGCTGGTTGCTTGAACGGGTAAGCCAGTTAGCGGTCGACCCGGAGATAGTCGGACTCCCTGTGGCGATCTGCTGGAGGCTTTGCGTCGATGCAGCGTGGCCCACGGCCGCCCGGTCATAGTAGACAACCTGGTTCGATCCCCGGAGATAGACAATCGACCTGGAAGCACTTTGGATGTCGTTGTAGGGCTGATAGTACCCGCTGACTTGGTTTCCGTTGTAGGCATTCGTAGTGTCACCTATAGCGGCAGCATAGGCAGGGAGTTCGGAATGGGTCATGGACACTTGCCCGTTCTGAATCGCCTGGGATAACTGCCCCCCATTGGTTAACTGTTGCCAGAATTCGCAACCCGAACTGCATATAGAGCTGACGGAATTGAGCAACCCAAGCTCATTCTGCTGATTTGCCGCGACCATGAAGACGTTGTAGTCCGTGAATATCGCGCGTCCCTTGGTGATGTACTCGCCGTTCGAATACACATCGAAGCGTCCGTCGTAGTTGTACTCGTGGTTGTTCTGCGAATTGTTGAACCAGTACGACAGCAGCGCACCGCTGGAGGCCCAGGAGCTTCTCACAATTCCATTCTGATTGAAGCTGCCATCGAAGAAGTCCGTCGGCAGCGAAGGCCTTGGGTCCGCCGGCAAGCTTCCGCCCACCGGATCGCCCGCTGGAAGCGCAATGAACATATCGAGAGGAGTGATGCTGGAAACATACCCGTTGCTGATCGCGTAGTCATAACCGCAGTAGGATGTGCATCCATACAACGTCCCCAGCGGTCCGCCATAGGCATAGTTGAAGTTGATCCATTTGAGCGCATTCGCCCGGTCGGTTCTTCCCGTCTCCGAGTCGAAGGTCAATAGTGCCGCTTCGGTTCCCGCATCGCTGACCGCACGGTTGTAGGTGTCCTGGTCCCCCATCGTCAGGAAGCTGTATGCGGGGTAAATCGTGTAGCCCGATCCACCGTATTGCTGTGTGGGGCCGGTCAGGATTTCAAGATCGTGGACATACTTCAGGTCCCACCAGCTGGAGGTGCCGACGCTGATCTGCGGCCCATAGAGCAGCGGGTCGTCCATCCCCGCTGTGTGCAGCATGTTCAGCGCCCAGCGGGCACGGTACATCGAGTAGTCGTAGTAGTTGCCCTCCGCCGAACCTCCGTCGCGGCCATCTCCGAAGCAG
>Ga0181520_10004897_pt1 | contig 21902 bp, 17 predicted proteins | sample PEATcosm2014_Bin_29_FD_132451 | JGI IMG/M metagenome (GOLD analysis project Ga0181520, IMG submission 132451) | Peatland microbial communities from MTU Mesocosm Facility, Houghton, MI, USA - PEATcosm2014_Bin02_30_metaG | ecosystem: Environmental > Terrestrial > Soil > Wetlands > Peat | place... | reverse complement strand
CTGCACAGGCGGGATGGTGCCGTTGGCTTCGGGGCCTACATCAAGCAGCAGGTTTCCGTTTTTGCTGACGATGTCGACGAGCAGAGCGATCAATTCGGCTGGGGCGATGGTCTCTGCTTCGCCCTCGGCGCGGTTGTAGCCGAAGGAGCGGCCGAGGCCGCGGCACTCCTCCCACTTCTTCTCGCTGATGTGGTCGAGCTTGGCGTATTCAGGCGAAGTGAAGTCGGCGTGCTTGACACCGAAGCGGTCGTCGATGACGCCGTCGGGCACGGCGTTGTAGTAGTCGGCCTCGACGCCGAGTGCGTCGCCGGTCTTGGGCCAGTCGATGTCGTTCCACAGAAGCGACGGGCGGTAGCGCTCGATCAGTTCGTGGATCTGGGCGTTGGCGTATTTGCCGTAGGCTTCGGTTTCGGGCTTCACGGTTTGGTAGTCGGCGTTGACCAGGATTGGGCCGGTGTTGAAGGTCCAGTCATAGCCGCCGGAGTAGTAGAGGCCCATACGCATTCCTTGCGCGCGAACTGCCTTGGTCAAGTCGCCGACGATGTCGCGCTCGGCGTGGAGTTGGTTCGGCTTCAGGCTGGGGTTCGGGTTAGGCGTTGTGCTGGGCCAGAGCGTGAATCCTTCATGATGCTTGCTGGTGAGGACGACGTAGCGCGCGCCTGCAGCTTTGAAGATCGCGGCCATTGCATCGGGGTTCCACTCTCTCGATTCGCGATTGAACTGCGATGCGAAATCGTAGTAGCTGAAGTTCGCTCCGTAGTGCTCGCGGTGGTAGGCCTCAGTGGGCGAACCGGGTACGCGCATGGTGTTCAGGTACCACTCGGCGTAGGGATCGTATTTGATGTAGTCGTTTGACGAGAAGTCGTGATCGGGATGGTTCAGCGGCGCCCAGCCGGGGACCGAATAGAGGCCCCAGTGAATGAAGATGCCGAGTTTGGCGCCGGCGTACCAGTCGGCAAGAGGATGGCGGTCGAGCGACTCGAGTGTTGGCTCGTATTTCGCGGGAGCCTGCGCGGAACAATGTACACCGAAAGGGACGAGTGCGGCGACGATCAGGGCGGCAAGACGGTTCAGTTGCATTGCTAGCCTCGCAAAGAAGTCATACGCATGATAAGCGGTTCCCGCGTCGGGGCGGTATCAACCGCTCGTCCGTTTGCGCGAGGCATCTTCGAGACGGATTGTATCGACATCCTCAGGCCCCAATCCTTGTCATGATGGGATGCGCACCCTATGATTGAGTCCACAAACGTTGGGTGAACTTAGCGGTATGAGCCTTTCTTTTCGGAATCAGGCTGTCAGGGGTATTACGTTCGAGCCTGACTGCTGCAATCGCGTCTGCCGGGTTCAGAAAGCCTGCGGATTGAGCGATGGTGGCGCTCGCGTGTGCGATCGGCGAATCTCAACTCTTCAGAGATGTGCTACAGGAGTGCTTCTCTTCTCCGCGGCCCTTTACGGCGGCTTCCTCGTCGGCTGCGCATACATCACAGCCAGCCCGGGCATCTATCTTGCAGTGCCCTTCGACGACCGGCCCGGCCACTGGAATGAGTGTTCTCTCGATATGTCATTCGATGGACGAGTCTGGAGCAATGTGCGTGCTCCGCTTTACACTGCTCCAAGCCCAGCGCTCTGCCGCAATGCATCTCTGTTCAAGCTCGGCAGCACCTACTTGATGACCTATTCGTCGTTTCTACCTTCCGGCTCAATCACCGGACAGTCGACGTCCTTCGGACTTGCGAGCGGCAGCGATCCTTTACATCTGACTCATTTGACCGAGGTCAGCCTTGCGTCCTGCTGCATGGGCGTTGAAACGGCTTCGCCGATCATGGACGAAGCTGGCGAGCTCCACGTGATTGTGGACGCGTGGGTGGGGCAGGAATCCGGAGAGCTCAAGCTATTAGAGGTGCATAACGACAGCTGCACTTTCGCGGATCCGTCGGGATGCGGGTCGGGTTGGTCCGATCCTGTGGGGTTGCAATGCACGACAAAGTTGGGCTGCGGAAATCCCGATGGCAGCATTCGCGCACTTGATCCTTCGATGTTCAGCATGGGCGGGGAGTACTACCTGATCGCTGGTGGCGGAGCGATCATTCAGTTTACGCCGTCGTCCTCGATCCTTGGACCATTTGGACCTCTCTCGACATTGGTACCAGCAAATGCCGAGGCAAGCAGCGCGTTTCAGGTTGGACCGAACGCCTGGCGCAATGTCTACATCGATACCGCCGACTACCAGCCGTACTACGTTGAGACAAACAACCTGGCGTCGGGCGTGTGGGGCAGTCCAGTCCCTCTCGCGGTTCCGCCTGCACACAGCGATTCATGGGGAACCACACGATTCTCGGATCTGGAGACGATGCGTTCCATTCTTGGAGACGGTTACCATCCCTAATCGTATCCGTGGATTTCGTTCCTTGGCGTCCCTTTCGAGTTCGAAGAGAGTCTGGACCCCCTCCCCCACGTTTTTGGGGAAATATCTCATTCCATTGAGTTTAACATTATCAATAACTTACAATAGCCCATTTAAAGTGAACGGGTTGTGGCTAAAGATCTCTACCGGTTCAAGTTAGATCTTATGGCAAGCTGTCCAGGCGACCGGATCGCGCAGAGCGCGAACAGGAGCGCGCGCCCGAGCCAGTTCCGGGACCGGCTTAGTTTTCTGGGGATAGATTCAGGGTAACGGAATGGGGGAATTGATGCGCAATTTCAAATACTTCGATTTGACGTCAACGTGTCTTCACTGCCACGAGTCTTTGAAGTCGCCGTCAGGGTAGCGCCCGCGTCACCCTCCAACCGGAGACAACCAAGTGAGGAACACCCAAGAGCAGTGTTATAGAGGATGACGCGGGCGGGATGGGATCGTGAGTTCCCACCCAAGCAGAGCTTGGATGGGGCACCCATCATCGTGCTGTACCCATCATCGTACTGAATCGTCGTGCTGATGGATGCGTCGCGGAGGCACGTTTTGGGCCGGAAAAAGCGGCGCACGCGAGCACCGCTTTTTGGAAATGCCAGTCCGGATTATTTGCGTCGCTTAGAAGGCGGCTACGGTTTGGCGCAGGCTGTAGGAGCTGAGCGTCTTGATGTAGTTGCCGCGATCGAAGGGCGACGTGTCGGGGACGGAGCGGCGGCTGAGGCAGCCGCGCGTTTCCCAGAGCGATGTGTATTCGCGCTTCTCTAACCAATACTGCATGTCGGAGAGGACGCGGCCGATGTGTTCGATGCCATGGATGTGCAGGGCCGAGGCCATCATGGTCATGTTGGCTCCGGCCATGATGCTCTTCAACACATCTTCGGCGGAGTGAACGCCGCCGGTGATGGCGAGGTCGATGTTGAGATGGCCGTAGAGGATTGCGGCCCAGTGCAGGCGCGGCAACAATTCCGATGGCGTGGAGAAATGCAGAGTCGGACGGACTTCCAATGTTTCGATATCGAAGTCGGGCTGGTAGAAACGATTGAAGAGAACGACTCCGCGCGCACCTGCGTCCTGAAGACGCGCGACCAGATGCGGCAGGCTGGTGAAGGACTGCGAGAGCTTGACGGAGACCGGGACTTTGACTTCCTGGCAGACCTTTTCGACGAGTTCGAGGACGCGGATTTCGATTTCGCTGGAGGTCTGGCTGCTGTCGGTTGCCAGCGCATAGGTGTTCAATTCGATGGCGTCGGCACCGGCCGATTCCATCTCCTTGGCGAAGCGCACCCAGCCGCCGACGGTACTGCCGTTCAAGCTTCCGATGATCGGGATCTTGACGGCTGCCTTGGCGCGCCGCAAGTGCTCGAGATAGACCTCCTGCGTCATGCGGTAGTCAGTCTGGTCGGGCAGGTAGTCGAGCGATTCGGCGAAGGATTCAGTGCCGCGCGACAGGTCGTCGTCGAGCGCCTTCGATTCAAGCGCCAGTTGTTCTTCAAAGAGGGATGTGAGGACGATTGCCGACGCACCCACGTCCTCCATGCGGCGAATATTGTCGAGCGACTCGGAGAGCGGCGTGGAGGACACGACGATCGGCCCGTTTAATTTGAGACCCAGATAGCGGGTTGAGAAATCGATCATTGCGCACCTCCGGCAGGCGTGGTGGTTAGTTGTTCCTCGGGCGTTTCCGCTGGAGCGATGTTCGGAGTATCGCTACGGCCCGGCATGGCTGCGCGCGCCGAGTAGACGCGCCATTGGCGCTCGACATCGTCCTGCGCTTCCTTGAGCAGCGCCGCGGCGTGCTCGGGATTGCCGCGGGCAAGCATGGTGTAGCGTGCTTCGCGGTAGGCGTAGTCCTTGAGCCGGATCGATGGGGCTTTGGAATCGAGCTGGAAGGGATTCTTGCCTTCCGCGCGCAGAGCCGGGTTGTAGCGCATGAGAGGCCAATAGCCCGATTGGACTGCGAGCTTTTGTTGCTCGAGGCCGTGGACAAGATCGTAGCCGTGGGCGATGCAGCTTGAGTACGCGATGATGATGGACGGACCGTCGTGGGCTTCGGCTTCCTGGAAGGCCTTGATGACGTGGGTGTCGTTGCCGCCCATCGCGACCTGTGCGACGTAGACGTAGCCATAGCTGACGGCTTCCATGGCCAGATCTTTTCTGCTGCTGGTCTTGCCGCTGGCCGCGAATTTGGCAACCGCGCCGCGAGGCGTGGCCTTGGATGCCTGGCCGCCAGTGTTGGAGTAGACCTCAGTATCGAGCACGAGGATGTTGACGTTTTTACCGGAGCCGAGGACGTGGTCGAGACCGCCGAAGCCGATGTCGAAGGCCCAACCGTCTCCACCGAGAATCCAGACGCTCTTGCGGACCAGGTTGTCGGCGATGGCGAGCAGGTTGCGCGCGTCGGACGAATCAATGGCGAGCAGTTGCTTCTTCAGATCCTCGACACGTTCGCGTTGCGCGTTCATCTCGGCCTCGGTTTTCTGCGGGGCGTGGAGGAGCGATGCCGCGAAGTCCGGACCTATGGTAGCGGCGAGACGCGTGACCAGGGTTTCAGCGAATGTTTTCTGCTGGTCGAGGGCGGTTCTCATGCCGAAGCCGAATTCCGCATTGTCCTCGAAGAGCGAGTTGGCCCATGTGGGTCCGCGGCCCTGGGCATTGGAACTGTAGGGCGTCGTGGGCAGATTGCCGCCGTAGATGGACGAGCAGCCGGTGGCGTTGGCGATATAGAGCCGATCACCGAAGAGTTGGGTGAGCAGCTTGATGTAGGGTGTTTCGCCGCAGCCTGCGCACGCGCCCGAGAACTCGAAGAGCGGCTGCAGAAGCTGGAGATCTTTCACCTGTCCATGCGAGAGCTTGCTGCGATCGACTTCGGGCAGTGACAGGAAGAAGTCCCAATTCTCGCGTTCGGGCTCGCGCAAAGGAGCCTGCGCGGCCATATTGATGGCCTTGTGGCTAGCGTCGCTCTTGCTCTTGACCGGGCAAACTTCGACGCACACTGCGCAGCCGGTGCAATCTTCGGGAGCGACCTGGAGCGTGTAGCGATCCTGCTCCATGCCCTTCCACTTGGGCTTGGCCCACTGGAAGGTGGCCGGGGATTTGTCGCCTAATTCGGCGCTGTAGACCTTGGACCGGATCACGGCGTGGGGGCAGACCATGACGCATTTGCCGCACTGGATGCAGAGGTCTTTATCCCACACGGGGATGAATTGCGCGATGTTGCGCTTCTCCCATTGCGTGGTGCCGGTGGGGAATGCGCCGCCGGCGGGGATGGCGCTGACGGGAAGCAGATCGCCCTGGCCTGCGGCGATTTTGCCGAGAACGTCGTGGACGAATTTGGGCGCCTTGCCGGAGATCACGCCGACGATGTCGAAGTCTGCGTTTGCGGCTGAAGGCAACTCGACTTTTTCGAGGTGCGCGAGAGCGTGGTCGACTGCCGCGAAGTTTTTCTGGACAACGGCGTCGCCGCGCTTGCCGTAGGTCTTCTTGATGGCCTTTTTGATCTGCTCAATGGCTTCATCGCGGGGTAGCACGCCGCTGATGGCGAAGAAGCAGGTTTGCATGATGGTGTTGATGCGCGTGCCCATGCCGGCTTCGCGAGCGACTTTGTAGCCGTCGATCACGTAGAACTCGATCTTCTTCGCGATCATATCCTGCTGCATGGTTTTGGGGAGCTTGTCCCAGACTTCCGCAGCCGAGTGGGGCGAATTGAGGAGGAAGACTGCGCCGGGGATGGCTGCTTCGAGCACATTCATCTTCTCGAGGAAGCTGAAGTTGTGGCAGGCGATAAAGCTGGCGCGGGTGATCAGGTAGGTCGAGTGAATCGGCTTGGGTCCGAAGCGCAGATGCGAGGTGGTCATCGATCCGGACTTCTTGGAATCGTAGACGAAGTAGCCTTGCGCGTAATTGGGGGTTTCGGTGCCGATGATTTTGATCGAATTTTTGTTTGCGCCTACGGTGCCGTCGGAGCCGAGGCCGTAGAAGAGTGCGCGGACGGTCTTGGGATCTTCGGTGGAAAATGCGGGATCGTAGGTCAGGCTGGTGTGGCTGATGTCGTCGTCGATGCCGATGGTGAAGTGATTTTTCGGAGTTGCTTTGGCCAGCTCATCGTAGATGCCCTTGACCATGGCGGGCGTGAATTCTTTCGAAGAGAGGCCGTAGCGCCCACCAATGACCGTCGGTTTCCCGAACGGCAGAGTAGCCGAGTTTTCAGACAGAATCGTGACCAGATCCTGATAGAGGGGTTCGCCGGCTGCGCCTGGCTCCTTGCAACGATCGAGAACCGCGATGGATTTGACGGTCGCGGGCAAGGCGGCGAGGAAGGCGTTGGAGTCGAGGGGGCGATAGAGGCGGACTTTGAGGAGGCCGAGTTTTTCGCCCTTGTTGTTCAGCGCGTCGAGAGCTTCTTCGGCGGCTTCTGCGCCGGAACCCATGATGACGATGACGCGCTCGGCGTCGGGTGCGCCCACATAGTCAAACAGATGATAGTGGCGGCCGGTGACGGCCGCGAAGCGATTCATGACCGACTGGACGATTCCAGGGACTGCGGCGTGGATCGGTGTGCAGGCTTCGCGCGCCTGGAAAAAGACGTCGGGATTCTGCGCCGTTCCGCGAATGATGGGGCGGTCGGGGCTGAGGGCGTTCTGGCGGAACTGGATGATGTACTTGTCGTCGAGAAGGGCGCGGATGGTTTCGTCTTCGATGGGAAGGATTTTGCCGACTTCGTGCGAGGTGCGGAAGCCGTCGAAGAAATGGATGAAGGGTATGCGCGATTCAAGGGTAGCGATCTGCGCGACGAGCGCCATGTCGGCGACTTCCTGCACCGAATTGGACGCGAGCATGGCCCAGCCTGTGGAGCGACAAGCCATGACGTCGGAATGGTCGCCGAAGATGGAGAGCGCATGCGTGGCCAGAGTGCGGGCCGTGACGTGCATGGTGGCCGGGGTGAGTTCGCCGGCGATCTTGTACATGTTGGGGATCATCAGCAGCAGGCCCTGCGATGCGGTGAACGTAGTGGCGAAAGCCCCGGCCTGCAACGCGCCGTGGAGGGCTCCGGCGGCGCCGCCTTCGCTCTGCAACTCTTCCACGATGGGCAATGCGCCCCAGATATTTTTCTTTCCTTCGGAGCGCCACTGATCGGCCCACTCGGCCATGGGCGACGAGGGGGTAATCGGGTAGATCGCGACAACCTCGGAAAGGCGATAGGCGACGGAGGCCGCAGCCTCGTTCCCATCTAGAATCACCATTTTCTGTTCACTCATTCGTCATGCTCCACAGCGCGGCCAGAGGAGAAGACCCGCTACGGCAAGTCTCGTTGCTGGGGGTGAGTGGGGCTGTGATGCGAGACACACGGAGAGAGGGCGGATTCATAATGCGGTATGAGGCGGCGGATTGCGGTGAGGCGTGAATTGCATGGATGAGACGTTCTTGCCAGCTTGGTTCGCTGCGGCCCTCCGGGACGCAGGGATGTTGGCGGGTGCTGCCCCAGGGTTTCACCCTGGGCTATGTTCGTGTTCTCCCTCCGGGAGAATTTCCTTTACTGTGCGCTGCGGGAGTTTCAAAAACGAATACAGCTCGTTCTGCGAAGATCGAAGACAGCAAAGGGACGCATGGACGTTGATGATCGAGCGAGGATCGTGGGCCGTGACGATCTTGAGGCACTGGGCGCAGCGATCGCCTGCAAGGTTGTCGATCCGATTGGGGGGATCTTCGGGCCGGGGTCGATCAGCTGGCGGATTAATCGCGAAGCGGCGTTGTTTATTGGAGCCGGGCGAGCGGCGCTGCTGCAGTTGGCGCATCCGTGGGTTGCGGTAGCGCTCTCGCAGCATTCGTCGCTGATGTCGAATCCGATTGCGCGGTTTCACAATACGTTTCGGATTGTGTTCACGATGATCTTCGGATCGTCGGCGCAGGCGTTCGCGGCTTCGCGTTCTTTGTATCAATTACACACGCGGATTCGCGGCGAGCTGCCTTCGGCGGTTGCGGGGTACGCGCAAGGGTCGCACTACGAGGCGAATTCCCTTCCTGCTTTGATCTGGGTGTATGCCACTCTGGTTGAATCCGCGGTGTTGGCTTACGAGTGTGTGCTGCCGCCGCTAACCGATGCGGAGCGCGCGGAGTATTACGCGGAGAGCAAGGTGCTGGCGGGGTTGTTTGGAATTCCTGCGGAAGCGTTACCGGCGGATTGGAATGCGTTCAGGACTTATGTTAGGGAGATGTGCGCTTCGAATGTGCTTGGAGTGGACGAACGCGCGCAGGCGATGGCGCAAAGACTTTTGTCCGGAGCGGGATCGTGGGTGAAGCCGCCGCGTTGGTATGGGGCGATGACGATGGCGTGGATGCCGCCTCGGTTGCGTGAAGAGTTTGGGCTGGAGTTCGGCGACGTTGAAGAGCGGGCAGTTAAGAAGGCGCAGTGGTGGTTGCCGCGTGTCTATCGAACGCTTCCCTTTTCTGTTCGGTTTACGGGGCCTTATCACGAGGGGTGTGCGCGGTTCGAGGGGCGCGGACCGGGATTGCTGACACGGGCCAGCAACCGATTCTGGATTGGTCAGGCAAGGATGCCGTTCGGGGAGTAGACGTTCAACTTTATCGGTGGACCAGTGGCTTTCACGCCACTCGACACAGTATCCTGAGCCGCATGCGCCCGCAGCCTTTGACGATCGTCCTCGCTTTGCTGAGCGGTCTCGCGTCCGGCCACGCTCAGTCCACGCAATCGAGCTTCGACGTTGCCTCAATCCGGCCGAGCCAACACGAAGTCGGCCCGGACTACAACAACCAGATCACCTATGTGCCGGGGGAGTTCACCGGCCGGAACGTCACTCTGAAACGTCTTGCTGCTGAGGCGTGGCAGTGCCAACTCAATCAGGTTGTCGGGCCGGCGTGGCTCGATCACAACGAATACGATGTTTCAGCGCGCGTGCCAGATGGCGCGAGCAAAGAACAAGTTCGTCTCATGCTTCGCAGTCTTCTCGCCGATCGATTCCACTTGAAGGAACATAGCGAGACTCGTCCGATGCGCGTGTACGAACTAACGATTGGGCAAGGCGGCCCAAGAATCCACCCTGTTGAGCCGGGAGACGCCACAACAGCAGGATCGGGATTCCACTTCCGGGGGGAGATGCGCCAGTTTGCCGATCTTCTGGCCGTCCAATTCTCGATCCCGGCGGCGGACGACCCTAGTCAGCCGGTGAGGGCCGGTGGCTCGCCAATCCCCGTTATAGATAAGACGGGACTCCCAGGCACCTATGAATTCAGCGTCAACTTGCAGCCCGAGTTAGGCACGGAGGCATTTACGGCGTGGAAGAGATCTCTCGAAGAACAATTGGGGCTGAGAATTGAGAGTCGAACTGCTGAAGTTGCCGTCGTGGTGGTCGACGACGCAGCAAAGATCCCCTCAGAGAATTGAGCTTGCACGGATTGTTGACGATGTGGACCGCGATTGCTCAGACCGCCGTCAAGATGCCCGTCACCAGCGCCTCCCACTCGGCTTCAAGGCTGGGGCGGTGGAAGGTGCGACCGGCTCGCGCGTACCAGTAGTCGGCGTTCGAAGCCGAGCCTTCCTTGCGATGCAGGTAAGCGTGAACGGCCATGCCTTGCTGGGTCTCGAGTTCATCGACGAGGCCGTGCGCCTGGTCCCACTCGTCTTTTGCATCCCACCACAACGCGGCTAGAGGAACACTCAACTCGGCAGGAGGAAACTGCTGTTTCAAGCTTTCGTGAAATTCCTTCACATTCATAGCGCCTCATGAACATTTTCAAAGACATCGAAACTTGGCCGGATGGCGGCTTCATGGGATTGAATCGATTGCCGATGAGTGATTCAAGTCACATCCCGGAAGTTCGACCATTGATAAGAATAGAGCGACGCGCCGATGAAGGAAATACGGGCCGTCGGCGGCTGGGTGGAAACTGGCGCAGCGAGGTGATTCGTCCGTTGTTTCGCAGAGGGTTGCGCTATGGCTCGGAGGGATTTAAGGGTGATTTCCCCAAAGGTTTGCAACTCAGACCGAAATGGTCGTATACTGAATCCCGACTATTCCGGTCGTAGTTTTAGGGTATTGCCCTTTCGGCGGCCCTCGGGAGTCCGGCGGTTGAGCGTGCTGAGCGAATTACATGTTGGCGAAAGCGGGGTCCTGGTGGCCCTCGATTTGCCTGAATCGGTGCAAAATCACCTGATGCACATGGGCTTTGTGCCCGATGCACATGTGACCGCGCTGCGTCGCGCTCCGGCTGGCGATCCCACGGTTTACGGCATTGACGGCATGGAGATTGCCCTGCGGATCGAGACGGCAAAAGCGATCCGGGTGCGCAATATTGGCGCAGAATTGCAGCAGGGGAAGGCTGAGGAGCTCGCTGAGGCTGCGCGATGAATGCCTGCTGCGAGACTCCAGTCTTTGAGCCGCCTGCTGGTCCCCCAGTGCAAGGGGCTTTTCGCACTGTTGTCCTGATTGGACCGCCCAATTCGGGCAAATCCACGCTTTTCAACCGATTGACAGGACTACGGCAAAAGGTCGCCAACTATCCGGGCGTGACCGTGGAACAACGCATGGGACCGATGACGGGCGTTGGCCGTGATGACCTAACTCTGATCGACTTGCCCGGTATTTATTCACTTACGCCTTATTCAGAAGATGCGCGGGTCGCGATCGACGTGCTGCGTGGCAAGATGCTCGGTACGCCGAAACCTGACGCCGTTTTGTTGGTCCTTGACTCGCTTCATCTGACACGCCAACTCATGCTGGCGGCACCGGTGCTTGCGCTTGGACTGCCGACACTCGTTCTGCTTAATATGAGCGACCTGATGGAGTCGCGCGGCGGCGAAATCGACACGCTGAAATTGGCGCGGGAGCTCGGCGCTCCTGTCGCGCAGATCAGCGCCGTGCATCGAACCGGTCTTGATACGATTCCGCTCTTCCTCAACCAGTGCGCGCTGCGGCAGGCGGGAGAAAAAGCAGAACAGCGCTTGACTCTGCCCGTGCTTGGCAATGCCGCAAGCACACACAGCTGGGCCGCGCAGGTGAGCCGCCGCACCGGCTACCGCGCGCCGCTCTCGGCCGAGAGCAGCCGCAAGCTCGACAACGTGCTGCTGCATCGCATCTGGGGTCCGTTGTTGTTTCTGGTGGTGGTGGTCGGCGTGTTTGAGGTGGTCTTCTCGATTGGCCAGCCGCTGTCCGATGGATTTGGCGATGTGCTGGCGCGCGCTGGGAGCCTTGTGCGTCCGTTGCTGCCGGCGGGCTGGATTCAATCGCTGGTGCTGGACGGGGCATGGAAGGGCGTCTCGTCGATTCTGGTTTTCCTCCCCCAGATTTTGCTACTTTTTCTTTTCATCGGCGTTCTGGAAGACTCGGGCTACCTGGCACGTGCTGCTCTGATTGCGGATCGCGTGATGCGCACGATCGGGCTGAACGGCAAGGCGTTTATTCCCCTGCTATCGGCGTATGCGTGCGCGGTTCCGGCAATCATGGCGACGCGCACCATCGAGAACAAGCGCGACCGGCTAGCGACGATTCTTGTCACGCCGTTCATGACGTGTTCGGCGCGGTTGCCTGTCTATATGTTGCTGATCGCGGCATTCATTCCGAATACTTTTTTCCTTCACGGATTTCTTGGGCTGCGCACGGTTGTGATGCTGGGGCTTTATCTGGCGGGGTTTGTTGCGGCGATGACGACAGCTCGGCTCTTGAAGAGTTCGATTCTCAAGTCGAGTGAAACGCCGTTCATTCTTGAGTTGCCGCAGTATCGCATGCCCACGCTGCGCTCGCTGCTGATGCGGCTCGTGGATCGTGCGCGTATCTTCCTGAAGAATGCCGGCACGGTGATTCTGATGGTGACGCTGGCGCTGTGGGTGCTGGCGCATATTCCGCCGATTCATGTGGGCAGCGGGGCGGGCACGCAGACTTGGGCTGCGCCGGAGTTAGCCGATAGCGTGATTGGGCGCCTCGGGCACTTCATCGAGCCCGCCATTGCGCCGCTTGGATTCAACTGGAAGATTGGCATCGGGCTGCTGTCGAGTGTGCTGGCGCGCGAAGTGATGGTGAGTACGATGGGGACTCTTTATGGAGCGGACCCCGAGACGCAATCGATGCATTTGCAGACCGCACTGCACCACGACATGACGCTGGGCGGTGCGCTGGCGCTGATGATTTTCTTCGCGTTCGCCATGCAGTGTACTTCGACCATTGCCGTGGTAAAGCGCGAGACCAATAGCTGGCGGTGGCCGGCATTTCAGTTTATTTATATGCTGGTGCTGGCCTGGGGCGCGGCGTTTGTGGTAAATCATGTGGTCAACGCGCTGGTCGGGTGACGCCGGTCCATATCCATTAATCCGTTCGATCATTGATTGAATTCAACCTTGGTTCGAGGTAAGATGGTCTTACCATGCAGACGCGCGTTTCGACAAAGGGTCAGGTTGTGCTTCCGGCGACAGTTCGGCGCAAACTCGGCATTCGCGCGGGCGACCCGCTTGATATTGCCATCGACAATGACCGAATTGTCCTGTCAACTCCGAAGAAGAAAAAGTACACGGCAAAAATAGTCAAAGATCCGTTGACGGGGTTTCCAGTAATAGATGTCGGTCCCGATGCTCCCATCCTCACTAGCGAAATGGTCCGCGAACTGCTCGTCGACTTTCCGTGAAATACCTGCTGGACGTAAACGCATTGATCGCGTATGGGTTTCGACGGCATGGCTTTCACGAGCAGGTCGCCCGCTGGATGATGTCGTGCAATTCCGATCGCTTTCTGACTTGCTCCATCACAGAATTAGGATTCGTACGAGTACTGGGAAATGTTCGCACTTATGGCATGGACGTCATGCGCGCGCGAAATCTTCTGCGGGAGTTGAAGTCAAGCTCGGCGTTGCCGCTTGAATTCATTGCAGACGGAAACGATGTCTCGTTCCTTCCGACTTGGGCAAAGAACCATGCGCAAATCACCGATGGTCATCTTCAACAACTCTCCAAAGCCAATGGCGCAGTCCTTGCCACTTTGGACAGAGGAATTCCTGGAGCTCACGTCATCGGTTGAGGGGGCTAGAAGCACAAATACGCATATTCTCAATCGGAGCAATATCGCGTATGAGAAACTGAAAGAGTAATGATTCTTGCGGGACGCCCACGTGCGCGCCCAATCACCTAGCCTCAAATTCAACTTTTGCGCGGCTTGTGAAGCCAGTCCTTCACTGCGGTCCGCGCTTGGGAAACAAGACAGATGATCAGTGTCAGCAATGTCACCATGCGTTATGGCTCGAAGGTGCTCTTCGAAGAGGTGAGCACCACGTTTACTCCGGGCCGGCGCTACGGGTTGACCGGGCCGAATGGATCCGGCAAGTCCACGTTCATGAAAATTCTGACCGGCGATCTGGAGCCGCAGAAGGGCACAGTGGTGCGTCCGCGGAAGCTCGGCGTACTGCGTCAGGACCAGTTTGCTTTCGACAAATATCGCGTGATCGACACGGTGATCATGGGCAACGCGCCGCTGTGGGCCGCTCTCGAAGAGCGCGACCGCATCTACGAGAAGCCGGAGATGACGGATGACGACGGCATGCGGCTTGGTGAGTTAGAAGGCGTGATCGGCGACGAGGACGGCTACGGCGCGGAGAGCGATGCGGCCGTGTTGCTGCAGGGTCTCGACATCGCCGATGAGTTGCATGAGCGCAAGATGGGCGAGTTACAGGGTGGGCAGAAGGTGCGTGTGCTGCTGGCGCAGGCTCTTTTCGGAAAGCCACAAGCTCTGATGCTCGACGAGCCGACGAACTATCTTGACCTTGATTCGATTCATTGGCTGCAGGATTTTCTGCTCAACTATGACGGGACGCTGATTGCGATTTCGCATGACCGGCATTTTCTTAATAGCGTGACCACGCACACCGCCGACATCGATTACGAGACGATCATTATCTATACCGGCGGCTACGACGACATGGTGATGGCGAAGACACAGGTTCGTTCCACGCTGGAGTCGCAGAACGCGCAGCGTGAAAAGAAGATTGCGCAGCTGAACGAATTCATTGCGCGGTTTGCTGCCGGTACGCGTTCATCGCAGGTGACGAGCCGCCGCAAGGAAGTCGAGCGGCTGCAGACCAACGACCTTGCGCGCTCGAATATTCAGCGGCCGTTTATCAAATTTGACCAGGTTCGGCCTAGCGGACGGCACGTACTCGAATTCGAAGGATTGCGCAAGAGCTATGGAGATCTGAAGGTCCTGGATGGTTTCTCGGCCAAGTTGATACGCGGAGAAAAGATCTGCCTGATAGGCCGCAATGGCGCGGGCAAATCGACTCTGATCAAAAGTCTGCTCGCGAATTATCCCGGTCTCGCGGATCCGCAGTTCACGCTCGATTCAGGGACTGTCTTCTGGGGACACGAGGCGCATGTGGGCTACTTCCCCCAAGATGTGGGCGCGACCATTGAGCACGGCCTGACGGTGGCTGAGTGGCTGCATCGCTGGAATCCCGCCGCACACATGGAAGACATTCGCGGGATTCTTGGGCAGATGCTTTTCAGCGGAGAAGAAGGGGCCAAGCCAACGAAGGCGCTCTCGGGCGGCGAACAGGCGCGGCTGGTTTTCTGCAAGCTGATTTTGACCAAGCCGAACATTCTCATCTTTGACGAGCCGACCAACCATCTCGATCTTGAAGCGATCAATGCGCTCAACATCGCGTTGCAACGCTACGAGGGGACGGTGCTGTTAGTCACGCACGATCATGACTTGATCGACGAAGTGGCGACGCGGCTTTGGAACTTTCATGAGGGTGGGATTGAGGATTTTCAGGGGCCGTATTCGGAGTGGAAGGGCAAACACAATTAGGGACTAGCTGTCCAGGCAGCGGCGGCCTGACGGCCGCAAATGCACTGCCCTACGCCGCTCAATAAGCTTCGCTGACATCGCTATGCGCCGAACTGGCGCAGATGGTGATCCATGTGACGATATCCTAGACGCTGCCACTCGGTATCGCTCAAGTAGCCAAAGATTGCGTGTTCGCACCACTCGAAGGTGCGGGGCTGCTCGGTGAATCGCTCGAAGAGCCGGTGCAGTTCGGCGAGGTCGGATTCGAATTCTGTGGGCGTAGTGCCGCCGATTTTCTGGTCCCATTCAGGGCGTGCCGGAAAGCCCGGCGGCCACGGAAATGGAAGCCACAGTGCGGTCCATCTCATTGGCAGACGCGGGATCAAGTGGCTTGCACGGCTTGCTTCCCTTTCGCCCATGCTGGATCGGAAGACGTCGCTCAGGTGGCAAATCATCTGGCGGGCGGACATTTTTCCCCAGCGGCTTGGACTTGTGGGCTCGATCGATTGCAGACGCCTTGCGATCTCGGCCTTGTCCTTCGGATTGGCAAGGGTCTTCATGGTTTCCCGCGATCATTTTAGCGGTAACACTCTCTAAGGAACCTCCGCATAGGGTTGGTTTTGGGGCCAAAATTCCCTCAGGGGCTAAAGCCCGCATTCATCTTGGCCCGTTTATGGCACGACTGAAGTCGTGCCCTTTCAAAACGTCGACTTGTTCAGTGGCTCCCTATTAATGCTTTTCGAATTGACGAGGGCCCGATTCCACGGTGTAATTGAGGCAGCGGTGATGGAGTTCACCGTACCGCAGGGCTTTAGCCTTGCCGTTAACCGCTGCCCGGCCCCTAAAGGCCGGACAGATGATGACTCCTGGCGGGGAATCCTGTCGGCGAGTCATGTCCCGGCGTGATCCCTGTACAAAATTCAGGCAAGCAGAATGGTGAGACGGTAACTCTTTGTCTTGAGACTTCCCTGCGCTCCGTTCGACCTTGCCGGTGAAAGAACGAGGGACGCGAAGTGCAGAAATACCTGTTGATTGCCGTCGGAGGCGCCTTGGGATCGATGGCGCGCTACTGGATCGGGACCACCATCGGGAGCCGTATGGGCATTCGTTTTCCGTATGGCACGCTGGCGGTGAATCTGTCGGCGTGCCTGGTGATTGGGTTCACAATCACCTGGCTCGGCGAGCGCGTGGAGTTCAATCCCGCATGGCGGTTCTTGATCGCGGTAGGCTTTATTGGAGCGTACAGCACCTTCTCGACCTATGAATGGGAGACGCTGGCGACGCTGCGCTCGGGGGCGTTTGCTCTGGCAGCCTTGTATTCATTGGGCAGCGTGATCCTGGGACTTGGCGCGACGTGGTGCGGCGCTGCGCTCGCGGAGATGCTGTAGGAATTTCGGTGGGCTTGCATCCAAACCATTCTGGGGCGACACTTGGTGTCGATCCCCGTTGGTTGCGAGGCGCGCCGCCCTTGGACTAACGGGGTGTGGCTGAAAGGAACTGCCATGCTGACTACCGGCAAAGCCGTCAAGGTCACCGTCTATCTGAGCGATGGCGCCAGGCACAAAGGCGTTCCGGTCTATACGAGCGTCCTCGATTTTCTCTTTAAGAACGGCATCGCCGGCGCTACGGTGTGCAAAGGGGTCGCTGGGTTCGGGCTCGGCCATCATATCCACGCTGCCCACATCCTGGAACTATCGGACCACTTGCCGATCAAGCTCGAATTCATCGATTCGAATGAAAAGGTCGAGAGCATTTTGCCACAGTTGCAGGAACGCTGCGGATGCGGGCTGATCGAGGTGCAGGAGACCTCGGTGATTGTGCCGGTTCGGCAGTAGGCCCTTCGAAGATCCATTTTAAGCGTTCGGCTGTGTTGCGTTAGTGCACCGACGTAAACGGTGAAGCAGGCAGGCCGTCGGCGTTGAACAGATTGCATTGAGGGCTGTTGGCCCAGCCGTAGCGGACATTCACGGGCTCCGGAACATCTGGGCTTGAGGCAACGATGGTCTCGCCTTCAATTTTCGCAATGGCTGGGGAAAATTTGCCGTCGGGTCCGGCGACTTCAAAGCCTGTGACTTCGCCTCCTCTCGCGTTGAGCCCTTTGGCGTGATCGAACCAGGCGCGGATCGATGCGCCTTCCGGCGTGGCCTGACGGAAATCCGGGCCGATGTATTCGACCTGCTCGCCGTATGTGAGAGAAAGGGCGGCACGGACCATGCGCAGGGCGACATCGAGTTTGTCGGTGGGGTGGACGTCATCGGGGTTGCCGATGTCGATAGTGACGGCCATGGCCGTGTTCCGCATTTCGAGGGTGCGGCGTTGCTGCTCGCGGAGGGCGGCCCAGTCTTCGGCGGGCGTGGATTTGAAGTTCGAGATCTGGACGTAGAGGAATGGGAAATCGCCGATGGCCCACTCACGGCGCCAATCTTCAATGAGGGTGCGGAAGATGTGGTTGTAAAGTGGCGCGCGCTCGAGGGCGCTGTTGCTTTCGCCCTGATACCAGAGGACGCCGCGGATGGGAAACGGAGCGAGGGGCGCGATCATGCCGTTCCACAAGAGTCCCGGCCCCCAACTGGCGAGCGGCGGATGCCACGGGAACTGTGGGATGATTTGGCCTGCGGCCTTGGCTTTGTCGCGTTGGCTCTGTTCATCTTTCTGTTCAAGCGCGTCCAGCCCGCCGTGATCGGTCATTTTCCCGCGCGAGATGAAGAGGGGTGCGAGCGACGCGTCCTCGCCAAGAGCTGTGAGACGAACCCACGATTCGGCGATGGTACCGCCCCATGTGGAATCGATGACGCCGACAGGCACGTGTTCGCGCTGCTCGATGTCGCGCGCGAAGTACCAGGCAATCGCGGAAAAATCCTTTGCGGTGTCGGGACTCGATGCTGTCCATCCATCGGTATCGAGGTCGGCCTCGGCATAGTCCGATGCGCGCTTCTTCACCATCAGAAGGCGAATGCGGGGATTGGCAGCGTGTGGCAAATCCTGCGAGGCCGTTGCGGCGCGGCTCATGGGAAATTCCATGTTGGACTGGCCGGAGGCCAGCCAGACATCGCCGACCAGAACGTCGTCGAGAACGATCGGCTGCGGTCCGGGTGTGGTTGCGCTGGGGCCTTCAATAAGTCCCCGAACTGTTAACAGAAATGGTCCGCCAGCGGAGCCAGGTGCGAGATAAAGGCTCCATTGGCCGAGGCGGCCGGCATGGGTGGTGCGGGATTCGCCGCGGAAGCTTACGGTGACTTCTTCGTTTGGAGCGGCCGTGCCCCAGACATGCACGGGGAGATCGCGTTGGACGACCATGTGACTGCCAAGTACTTTAGGTAGCGAAATTTGCGCGAACAATGTTGAAGTTTGCATCAAAGAAAGCAGAACGAGCAGGTGGAGTTTCACTGGAAGCCTCGCGAAGGCGGATTCTCCGATGGCTTCCGATCGCATTTGGATCAAATTTGGACTGGGAAGTTGCCGGATAGAGAACGTTATCAGAGCGGGCACGGACGCGTCAGTAGTAGAAGGCTGCGACGCGAACTTAATTTAGTGCGGGAAACATTTTGCGGTGAATGGGGTCGAAAAAGGAGATTACAGTCAGCGGCTATTGATGCCAAAGACGCGATGTTTGAGGCACGCGCTTTGTTGGATGCGCGGGACCTCGGACAAGAGTCCCGACGTAACGACGATGCACCGTTATCCGGTATGTGGGACCCGAGTCGAACGAAGAACCCGGCATACTGAGAGAAGATCGACAATCCGACCAGGAGACCTATGCCCTATGCGATTCCTACGCACGGTTGCGTTCGCTCTCATGGCCTTAGCGCTTTTGTCGTTCGAAGGTCCGCGCTGCCATGCTCAAGCTGCCTTGCTGATGGAAGAGCCCTATGGCTTCTTCGGCACGGTCAACCCCACGGGACACACCGCGATCTATTTTGAGCGCATTTGCGCCGAAACTCCGGTGACGTTGCGCCGTTGCCATCCGGGCGAGATTGGCGCCGTGGTCTCACGGTACGAGGGGATCAATAACTACGACTGGATCGCGATTCCGCTGGTTCCTTATCTTTATTCGGTCGATGATCCGGAAGCGGTTCCGGCGCGTGTGGACCGTGCGATCGTAAACCGTCTGCGTAACCGATATCACGAACAGCATCTGCTGAGCCTGGGGGACGATGTGCCGGCCGGGAATTTGTTGCACGGGGGTTGGACCGAACTGGTCGGGGTAGCCTACGAGCGCAGGATTTATGCGTTCCGCTTCGACACCACCGAGGAGCAGGACGACGCGTTCATTGCGCAGATGAATGATGTGAAAAACCACTCGCACTTTCAACTGCTGTTCAGTAACTGCTCCGACTTTGCGCGTGTGGTTCTAAACGAATACTTCCCAGGGACGTTCAAGCGAAGCATCTTTCCGGACGCAGGCATGACCACGCCGAAGCAGATCACGTATAAGCTGGTGCGCTACGGAAAGAAACATCCTGACACCGATGTGAAGGTGTACGAGATTCCGCAGATTCCTGGTTACCGGCATCTGAGCAGAGCGAATAAGAGCATCTCGGAATCGTTGATCACATCGGGATATGCGATTCCGATTGCCGTGTTTAATCCGTATCTGGCTGGCGGGTTGTTTGTGGATTACCTGGTGCGCGGGCGATACCACCTGATTCCGAAACACCCGGAGATTGTAGGGCCGAACGATTTAGCGGCATTGACAGCGTCCGGCGAGCGCGAGGAGAATCCGGAAAGCGCTAATAATCAGGCCACACGCGCCGCTGTGAACGGCTTTGCGGAGACGCCAGCGTCCTCAGCCCATTCCGGCCTGAAGGAATTGACGTCCGCACATGAGTAATAACCCGCAGAGTGCCAAAAACCACGGCCGATTCGATCCCCTCTTTCACTTCTTTCTTGCCCCGGTGCTGCTGGCAAATTTGATCGTCGCGATCGTGGCGCTGGTGCATCAGCAGAATTTTCACCATTGGTGGGTTCTGTTGCTTTCGCTCGCCGCGTTCGTCTTGCTTTTCAAGCTGCGTAACTATCCCTTGAAGGTGCAGGACCGGGTGATCCGGCTGGAGGAGAGGCTGCGGCTGCAGGCCCTGGCCCCCGCGGAATGGCATGTGCAGATTTATCGGCTCAACGAGGATCAGCTCATCGGACTTCGGTTCGCGGCGGACGATGAGGTGGTGGAGCTGGCCAAGCAGGCGCTTGAGCACAATCTGACCCGCAAGCAGATTAAGGAGCGGATCAAGAGTTGGCGTGCGGACGATTGGCGGGTGTGAGAAGAACAGTGGTCAGGTGACAGATGTCAGGTTTCAGTCGTGACTAGCAATCAGATTTCGGATCGTTTGCTTTCCGAATGCTCCCGACATGCAGCCGCTTCTCAGGCCGGGCCGATGAGTTTCAGGTAATCGGGCTCGTCGGCGATGGTTTGATAGCGGAAGCCTCGTACGATTCTGCGTTCTTTCAGGAAGAACACTCCCGGCATTTGAGATCCGTCTTCCTGGATCGTGCCAATTCCGTATTTGCGCAAGGCGCCTGAGAGCCAGCCTTTCCAGACTTTCAGGCTTAGAAGATTCAGATAAGGGTTCATGCGCGATAGGGCAAAGACCGGGTGCTGGTAGAGAGAGGCGTCGGGATTGCTGACGCGCTCGACCGTAGAGAGCTGGTAGTAGTCGAAGTAGGGCTTGGCGCGCTCGGGCGAGCCGAGATGGACGAAGACCGGTTGTGTGCCTCTGGCCGCAATCTGAGCCTGGATTTGGGCGACCTGATCGAGGGCTTGCCGGCAAAAAGCACATCCGAAGTGGCGAAGGAAGATCAGCAGAACCGGAGATTGATCGACGACCTCAAGCAGCGACCGGCCCGTCTCCGTTCGATACTCGCGCAGGACCGCGACCAGCTGCTCTTGCTCGGCGCGTTGTGCGGTGGCTGACAACTTGGTTGGGGCTCCCTTACGAGGGTCTGACCGGGGGTGGGGAAGAATCGCCGCCGGTCTCTGTCGGCTTGGTCAGGTTAACCCATTTGCTGAGGGATGCGGTACCAAACTGTGAACGTTCTAAGACCCGCATTGGATTTGAGAAGGCGGCAAGATTCTGGAGAGGCGCGGGTGGACGACTGGCGCGTGTGAACTACAGCTTCCAACGGGCAATTCGTAGCGCTCTCTCCTTTGAGGTACTCCTGCGGCCCTCAAAGTACACGAGAAGCAGATCCTTCGCCCCGCTTGCCCCATGAACGACTTCGTCGTTCACAGGGCCCCAGACGGGCGGGTTCTCAGGATGACACTCTAGTTAATGGATCGAGTGCAATGGACGACCGGGTGAACGCCCTAGAACTGGTTGCATAAATGTCGTCGCGGCCGAATGAACCCATCCCTCAGGGGCTGAAGCCCTCTGTTTTACTGACCCATTGCGGCATGGCTGAAGCCGTGCCCTTTCAAAACACCATTTGTGCAACCAGTTCTAGTCATTTGCCGAATCCGCTGCCGATTTTTCTGGATCCTGGGGCAATGACTCGGTGTCCAGCGGGTGCTCGTGCTTGTAGTGCTCGATGGGCATCTTGCCGTCCCACCACGCGCCATTCATTGGATAGACATCGGGATCGAAGAAGACCTGGTAGAAGTGCCACACTACGATGGCGAGCGTGGCCAGGATGGCTTCGTAGTAGTGGATCGCGGTGGCGACGTCGACCCACCAGCGGGCGAACAGATCGCCAACCCAGACTTTGGCCCAGAGCATGAT
>Ga0181520_10004896_pt1 | contig 21904 bp, 17 predicted proteins | sample PEATcosm2014_Bin_29_FD_132451 | JGI IMG/M metagenome (GOLD analysis project Ga0181520, IMG submission 132451) | Peatland microbial communities from MTU Mesocosm Facility, Houghton, MI, USA - PEATcosm2014_Bin02_30_metaG | ecosystem: Environmental > Terrestrial > Soil > Wetlands > Peat | place... | reverse complement strand
TCGCAACGCCTGTGCTCGCCGTTGCCATACCAAAGAAACTCGCCGAGTTTTGCGGAGCATGGGCATCAAGCTGACAGAAACTCCCGCATGTAAATGGAACTCAAGTTAGCGCTGTAGTACTAGAAGGAGCTGATGATGAACACGTCGGAAAACGCCGCCCAAAATGACTGGATGCAGGGAATGCTGGGAGAGTTCCTCGACGAGTCGGACCAGTTGTTGGGCCGGCTCAACGAGAATTTGCTGCGGCTTGACGCCCTGGTGCAATCCGAGGCGCCCGATGACCATCCTCCCTGTGACGAAGCGCTGCTGAACGAGATGTTCCGCTCGGCCCACAGCCTCAAAGGGTTGTCGGGCATGCTGGGACTCTCCGACATCAACAACCTCACTCACCGGTTGGAGAACGTGTTCGACGCGGCCCGCAAGGAGGGCCTGCGCGTCACCGGCGACGTGGTGGAGTTGATGTTCCAGGCGGTAGACCATCTGGACAAGCTCGTCGAGGCCCTGAAAGACCCCGCCGCCGAGCCGGTCGAGTGCGGCACGGTCATCGAGGGCATCCATCGGCTGCTGGAGTCGCACGGCGTCGAGCGGAAACAGAGTTCCCAGGCGGATGCCGAGAAAGCCCTGGCCGAACTCGCCCGCGCCGATTCCCCGCTCCCCGCTCCCCGACCCGCTGCGCAGGTACCCCGCCCGCTTCCTGTTCCCTGCTTCCCGCCCCCCGACCGCTGCGCGGCCGGAGAGGAGCAGGCGGTGGGGGCAGATGGCGACGCGCGACAGGTTGAAAACCTATCCTACCCCGCAGCGCCGCTCCCTGCTCCCTGCTCCCCCGATCCTTTCGCAGGCATCGAAGATAATTCGACCGGCGCCGACAAATACATTCCGATCTTCATCGACGATGCGGGAATGTCGCTCGACCGGCTTGCGGAGACCCTCCTTGCTATTGAAAATGGCGGTACTCAGGCGAGTCTCAAGTCACTCCTCCACGTCGCACACCAGGTTAAAGGCTCTGCTGCCACTGTGGGCCTGAACAGGCCCGCCAAGTTGGCTCATCTGATGGAGGATCTGCTCCAGAACCTGGTAAACTCTGGTGGAGTTCTGTCGTCAGAAGCCACCGACGCTTTGCTGAAGTGTACCGACAAGCTGCGGCAGTACCTCGACAACCTGATACAGGGACGCTCCGAGCCTGACGGTTTCGGACAGGTGGCCTCTGAACTGCTGGCTTCACAGACGGTAGATCCCCCGCTCTCTCCCGGAGAGGGTCGGGGTGCGGGGACACAGGCAACGCAGCGGGGCGAACATCCCTCTCTTGGAGAGAGAGGGGAGTCGCTCGCCTCCGTCACTCCCTACCCCTCTCCCATCCCGTCGCAAGCGACAGGCGGAAGAGGAGAGCTTTCCGCCGAACTCCGACGCTGCGTGGAGGCGGCCATGCCCGCGGGGACGCCTTGCCTGATCGGCCACGTGAGATTCCAGCCACGGTTGCCCATGGCGGGGCTCAAAGGCCAACTGGTCTACAACAAGCTCGCCAATCTGGGCGAGGTATGTTACTTCGAGCCACCGCAGCAACAACTCGATGAACTCGACGTCCTGGAATACGTTTCCTTCGGCCTCGCCACGGACAAGCCGGAGGACTTCGTCCGCGAAAGCCTGAAGATCGCCGGAGTGGAAGAGTTGACGATTGAACTGCTCTCCGGCGATAAACTCGGAACGCCGGACGCATCGGCCATTTCATGTGCTGCAGAAGCCGGCGCGGCATCGACGAAGGCTGTGGGCCCTGCCCCAACCAGCATGGCACTACCGACGCCAGCGGCCAAGCAGGAGAAACCTGACCACGCCAATGGCGCAGGCGCACGAGGTCGAGGTTTCTCCGCCGACAGCGCCCGTGCGCCAACCGAGACCTTGCGCGTCGATATCGAACAACTCGACGAATTGATGAACCTTTCCGGACAACTAGTGATCAGCAAGGCCCGCTTTGCGCAGTTTGGCGACCAGCTCAAGACCCTCCGTTCGTCCAAGCGCTGGATGCAGGCGATGACGCGGCTCCTGGCCGGCCTGGGGCGATTGGGCGACGGGGACAAGGGTGACCGGGACCGCCAGTCGCCCGCCGCGGAACTGCAAACGGTGCGACGCCAGGCCAGGCGGTTCCACAATGAACTGGAGGGTGTCTTCGAGGAAATGAAGGCCCTGCAAAAGGTCCCGGACTCGATCAATGATCTGTTCGAGGCCATCCACCAGCTTGACCGCGTCAGCGATGCGGTCCAGCAAGCGGTGATGGATACGCGGATGGTGCCCATCGGCCCGTTGTTCACGCGTTTCAAGCGGGTTATTCGCGACATCACGCGGGCCAACGGGAAAGAGGTCCGCCTGGTAATCAATGGCGAGAAGACCAAGTTGGACAAGCGGATGATCGACGAGCTGGGAGATCCGCTAATCCACATGGTCCGGAACTCGGCCGATCACGGCATCGAGTTGCCCGGTGTGCGCGAGGCGGCCGGAAAACCGCGCGAGGGAACGATAACGCTCGACGCATTCCACCGCGGCAATCACGTGGTGATCCAGGTCCGGGACGACGGCGCGGGGCTGAACACCCAGCGCATTCTGCGGAAATGCCTGGAAAAGGGCCTGCTTACCGAAGCGGACGCCCAAAAGATGACGCCCCACCAGATCCAGCAGATGATCTGGGCGCCGGGGCTTAGTACGGCCGAGAAGGTTACGGAGGTTTCCGGCCGGGGAATGGGCATGGACATCGTCAAATCCAAGATCGACCTGCTCCACGGCACAGTGGACCTGCAAAGCGAACCCAGCCAGGGGACCTTGCTCTCGATCAAGCTTCCTCTCACCCTGGCCATTCAGCCCAGTCTCCTGGTAGAGATCGACGGCGATGTCTTTGCCATGCCGATGGAGTCGGTGGTCGAAATCGTCCGCGTGCCGCGCGACAACCTCTCCACCGTCCACGGGCAGCGCACGGCCTGGGTGCGTCAGCGCGCCATTTCGGTCGTTGACCTCGACCGCGTTTTCAATTGGGCTGGCCGGACGCAGTGCCGGCAGACCGACGACTCCGGCGACGTGACGATCGTGATCGTCGGCGAGACGAAGAGCGAACTAGGCCTGGAGGTCGATTGCGTGCTTGGAGAACAGGACGCCGTCATCAAATCCATCACCGAGAACTACCGCAACGTGGCGGGGATCACCGGCGCCAGTATTCTGGGCGACGGGCGGGTTTCCCTGATCCTCGATGTCACCGCGCTGATTCAGATGGCAGCCACGCGCCCTGCCGCCACATCCCCTCTCCACGACCCGCTGCGCGGGTGCCCCGGAGAGGGGCAGGGGATGAGGGCAACTGCTAGCAATCTACTGGAGGAACCAACATGACTCGGTCCAAAACGGCTCCGCACTTGAAACGCGAGCTTCTGGAACAGTTCTTCGCCTCGGCGACCCACGACGCTTCGGCGGCCATGTGCCGCTGGACCGACGGGCTGATCACTTTGACCTTCGACGAGGTCCACGAAATCGCCGTGGAAGACGCCTTCGTCGAACTGAATCTGAGCGACCAGCCTTCGACGATGGTCGTGCTCACCCTGGAGGGCGAGGTCGGCGTGCGCATGATCCTCATGTTCGACAACGACGACGCGCGGCAATTGGCCGCATCCCTGTTGGGAAAATCGGCCGGCAGCGAGTCGGCGTGGAGTCCCTTGGAAAAGTCGGCGCTGCTGGAGACGGGCAATATCCTGGGCTGCGCCTACATGAACGCCCTGGTGCGTCTGATCGACGTGGAGATGGTCCCCTCGCCGCCGTACTTCATCCAGGACTACGCGGCCAGCGTGCTCGAACAGGCCCTGCTGGCGCCTGCCATGGTCACCGACAAGGTGCTGATCTGCGAAACCGGGTTTCGGCGTGAGGGCAAACAACTTGACTGGCGCGTGGTGTTCATCCCCACTGCGGAAATGCGAAAGGCCATGGAAGAAGCGGTGTCTTAACGGGAAACAGCAGCGTAGGCCGGAACAAGCTTGCGCAGTTCCGGCATCGATCGGTAACAACGCCGGAACTGCGCAAGCTTGTTCCGGCCTACATGGCAGAAAACAGACGACAATGGCATTCAGCATGACAACCGAAACAGAGAAAGAGACGATGGTCGGCATGGGGCAGGCGTTGGCCCGGCGGGCGCCCGAGCGCCTGTGGTCGATTCTGGGGTCTTGTGTCGCCGTTGCGCTTTGCCACCCCAAACGGCAAGTGGGCGCAATGTGCCACGTGGTCCTGCCCTCGGCCGTCGGTCGCAGCGGTTCCCCGGCCAAGTTCGCCGATACGGCGGTTCCGCACATGCTCCAACTGCTCCGCGAGGCGGGAGTCCCCGCCGACGGATTGGTGGCGAAGATCGCGGGCGGCGCCAATATGCTCGGCCACTCAATGCCACTGGAAGTCGGAGCGAGCAATATCCAGTCCATTATCCGTGCCCTGCAGGCCGCCGGCATCCGCATCGCGGCCCAGGATGTCGGCGGCGGCAAAGGACGCCGCGTGACCTTCGACTGTTCCAGCGGAGAACTCCTCGTCCAGATCCTGGGGAGTCCGCCCAAGACCCTGTAATCCTCAAACTATAAACGCCACCACCGACCCTGCAGGGCACCCGCTACTCCGGGTCGATGGAGCGATGACCAGACAGCTACAACGGAGACCATAGTCATGACAAGAACGCTTCTAGTTACCGACGACGCCGTGATCATTCGGGAAATGATCAAAGACCTGGCCGCCCAGGCAAGCTGGACGGTCGTGGGCGAGGCCAGCAACGGCCAGGAAGCCATCGAGCGTTACGCCGAACTGAAGCCCGACGCCGTCACGTTGGACCTCGTCATGCCGGAATACGACGGCCTGCACGCGCTGCATGGCATCATGCAGATCAACCCCCGTGCCAAGGTCGTTGTCGTCAGCGCCCTGGAGCAGAAGACCATCCTCAAGGATGCCTTCAAAGCTGGTGCCGCAGATTTCCTGGTAAAACCGTTCAATCGGCAGACGTTGCTCGGCACGTTGGAACAGTTGGTGCCGGTCGCGGATTCTGTGAATCAGTTCGCGACTGGGCCGGCGATCGTGTAACCGCGGTTCGTGGCGGACGCAGCAGCAGTTCCCGAATGCTGCAATGGCTTTCGGACGACGACCGGCGCAACGCCAAGAATCGCGTACGCGACCCCATCGTATCGGACACCATTCGGAAATCAGCAGTGAGCACAGAAAAAGGGTGCAGGCACATGAACGCCACGGAACCGCAACCGAAATCGGAGAATGGCAGCTTGTGGAAATGCGAGGAGTTGTTCCGCCGTGTCGCCGAGACGTTTCCCGATGCAGTGGCAATGGTCGATTTCGACGGCCGCCTCCTCATGGCGAACCGGAGAACGGCCGTTTTGGCCGGCTTCGATGACGTGGACAGCCTGCTGGGCAGCGGAAAGAACGCCTTTGACCTGTTGGCGCCGGAAGATCGCGGACGCGCCAAGGACGGCTTGTGCAACTTGCGCGAAGCGGGCGTTCTGTCGAACATCGAGTACGGGGCAATCCAACAGAATGGGAGCCGCCTTACGGTCGAATTCGACGCGTCGCTCTTGAAAGATCCGTGCGGCAACCCGCGGGCATTCGTCCTGGTCATCCGCGACGTCACCGAACGCAAGCGGACCGAGGAAGAACTGCGAGGCAAGACGGCGTTCCTGGAGGCCCAGGTGAACTCGTGCCTCGATGGAATCCTGGTGGTCGACAATCAGGCAAGAGTAATTCTCATCAATCAGAGGATCAGGGACTTGTGGCAGCTTCCTCAATATATCTTCGATAATGAGAACGACGAGGTGCTCCTCCGGCACGTCGTAGGCATGACCAGATACCCTCAACAGTTCTACGAGAGGGTCATGTATCTTTATTCCCACCCGAACGAGACGAGTCGGGAGGAAATCGAGTTCAAGAATGGGATGGTTCTCGACAGATACTCGTCTCCCGTGTTTGGTGCGGACGGCAGATATTACGGGAGAATCTGGATGTTCCGCGATATCACGGACCACAAACGGGCAGAACAAGAACTGATCGAAGCGAAACAGGCCGCCGAAGCAGCAGGCCGAGCCAAGGACGAGTTCCTGGCCAACATGAGCCACGAGATCCGCACGCCCCTGAACGGCGTGATCGGCATGACCGGGCTGCTCCTGGACACGGAACTCACGCGGGAACAGCGGCAGTACGCGGAAATCGCCCGCTCCAGCGGTGAGAGCCTGTTGACGGTCATCAACGACATCCTGGACTTCTCCAAAATCGAGGCGCGGAAGCTGGACCTGGAAATGCTCGATTTTGATCTCCGCACCGGTTTGGAGAATCTGGTCGAAATGTTGGCGCCCAAGGCCGCCGAAAAAGGACTGGAACTGGTCAGCATTGTCGCCCCGGAAGTGCCTGCGGTTGTGCGGGGCGACCCCGGCCGTTTGCGGCAGATCCTCGTCAACCTGATCGGCAACGCCATCAAGTTCACGCACCGGGGCGAAGTGATCATTCGCGTCGAACTCGAGGCCGAAGACGACGGCACGGCAAGGCTGCGATTTGCGGTCGCCGACACGGGCATCGGCATACCGGCCGACCGGCTCGACGCCCTCTTTGCCCCGTTTGTGCAGGTGGACGGCTCGACGACCCGCAAGTACGGCGGCACCGGCCTGGGGCTGGCGATTACCAGGCAACTGGCCGCTCTCATGAACGGCCACGTTGGCGTTGAAAGCGAGCCGGGCAAGGGCTCGACCTTCTGGTTGACCGCCGTTTTCGAGAAGCGGCCCAACGGGCCGATTCCCGCGGACGCCTCCCTTGCCGACCTCGGCGGCGTCAACGTGCTGGTGGTCGACGATCACCCGGTAAATCGCCTGCTGGTGACCACTCTGCTGGCGTCCTGGGGCTGCCGCTTCGCCGCAGCCGAAAGCGGTGAAGTTGCGCTTGCGCAACTGGGCGAAGCCGCCCGCCGCGGCGACCCGTTCCAGATTGCGCTGATCGACATGCTGATGCCCGGCATGGATGGCGAGGAGTTGGGCCGCAGGATCAGGACTGATCCGCAGCTCGGCGCAACGCGCCTGATCATGCTGACTTCCTTGGGGCACGGGCACCATGTATTCATGGTCGGCGACGCCACGCGTTTGCAGCAACTCGGCTTCTCCGCGTGTCTGCTGAAACCGATCCGCCGCTCCGCGCTCCGCGACTGCATGGCGGCGGCCATCGGGCGCCAGAACATTTGCAGCTCGGCGCTCAGCGACGGCCATTCTCCAACAGTTCCAGCCGCGCCGTCCTGCATCACGGTGCCGCGCCGCAGCCGAGCGAGGATCCTGGTGGCCGAAGACAATCCCACCAACCAGGTCGTGGCCGTCGCCATTCTCAAGAAACTCGGCTACGGAGTCGAGGCTGTGGCCAACGGCGGTGAAGCCATCAATGCCTTGAGCGAGATTCCCTACGACCTGGTCCTGATGGACTGCCAGATGCCCGAAATCGACGGCTACGAGGTCACTCGCTGGATCCGCAGCCGCGACTCGGGCGTTCGCAACCCGGACATTCCCATCATTGCCATGACCGCCCACGCCATGAAAGGCGACCGGGAACGATGCCTGGCGGCGGGGATGAACGATTACATCTCCAAGCCGGTTCAACGCGAGGAACTGGCGGAGACTCTGGCCCGCTGGCTGGCGGAACCTGTAGGGAACGCCCTCGGTGGCGGTCCGCAGGGAGAGAGCCCCGCGCCGCCTCCGAACTCGCCGCAGTCTCAGTACTCAGTACTCAGTACTCAGCCGGCCATAGGCAACGCCCTCCGCGGCGTTCCGCATGAATCGGCCGAGCCTGCGAGTCCCTCCGGAATTCCTGAAGGGGACGCCCTCCGCGGCGTTCCGCAGGGAGAAAGCCCCGCGCCGCCTCCGAACTCCCCGCTCCCCGCTCCAAGTTCCCCGCACGCAACCGTGGCCGTCTTTGATGAACAAGAACTCCTTAGACGCCTCACGGGCGACCGGGCCCTGGGGCAAACGGTAGTCTCGGGATTCCTGGAAGACATCCCGCAGCAGGTCGCCGTGCTGAAACAGCGCCTGGGGGAAGGCGACGCACCACTCGCCGGGCGTCAGGCGCACGCCATCAAGGGCGCGGCGGCCACGGTCGGCGCCCACGCCTTGCGCGAAGTGGCTTTCGCCATCGAGCAGGCGGGCAAAGCCGGCGAATTGGAGCTGGCCACCGAACTTGCTGACCAACTCGAGAAGGAATTCGAACGTCTCAAGCTTGCCATAGAACAGTTGAACTGGACCTAACCCAACTCCCCTCGCCCTCCGGGAGAGGGGCAGGGGGTGAGGGCGGATTACTCTTGAAAATGCCAAAACCGAGGAACATCATGAAAACACTGATTGTCGAAGACGATTTCACCAGCCGCTTGTTGATGCAGGCCATCCTTGCCCCCTACGGAGAGTGCCACATTGCCGTCAATGGCCGCGAGGCGATCCAGGCCTTTCGCCTGGCAAGGGCCCAAGGGCATCCCTACGACCTCGTCTGCCTGGACATCATGATGCCGGAGATGGACGGCCACGCGGTGCTCAAAGCGATCCGCGCCGCGGAAGAGGCGGAAGGGCTCCTCATCGGCGACGGCGCAAAGGTGATCATGACGACCGCACTCATGGACAAGAGCAACGTCTTCAACGCCTTCCGGGAAATGTGCGACGGCTACCTGACCAAGCCCATCGACAAAGCCAAGCTGCTGAGGCTGCTCGCATCGCTGGCGCTTAGTGGCTGATGTGCCTAATGGGACGCCGTGCGCGTGGGCTTGACACTCGCCACCTTTTCCCGTTCCAAGATCCCGAGCACGCCCTGTAACTGCTGTCGCAATTCCTTCAGGCGTTTGGACTTGAAAACGTGTTTGGTCTCTTCCAGGGCCTGAATGGTCTCACGCAGGGCGTTTTCGATCATTTCCGACTTGCCCAGCAGTCCTTCGACCCCTTCCGGTTGCACCGCATTGTCGGCTACGGCCAGGAATCTCACCACGCGCCCCTGATCGATGATCGCCTTGGCAACCATCTCGAAGGTCAATGCCAACAGCGATCTTGCCGGCGCCGTCACGTCCGTAGTGAGCGGTTTCCGAAGCAATTCCTGCAACTTCCCTACGTCGTCGTGCCAATCTGTCAGTCGCTTTTGCAGATCGGTTACTGCCCGGTACAGACGACTCCTGGCAGCCGCCGCCTTGGTGTGAGCCAGCAATTCGTCCATGTCCACGGGCTTGATCAGGTACGCCACGACCGCGTGTTCCACCGCGCGGGCCGCCGTCTCGATCGCCGGGTAGCCGGTCACCAGAATGATCGGCAACCCGTGGGCAAGTTCGTTGACTTTCAGCACGATTTCCAATTCTGCGTTGCCCGGCATCTTGATGTCGGAGATCAGCACGTCGTAGGTTTCCGCCGCAAGCATCCGCGCGGCTTCCGCCGCATCGCTCGCGCAGTCGACGGCATAGCCCGCCTTGCGCAACAACTCCGCCGTCGTATCGCGAAACAAGTCTTCATCGTCGGCGAGCAAAACGCTACCGGATGTGTTCATAAAACCACTCCCTTAATCCTGGCCAGCGGCAGGCGCACACGAAAGACCGTGCCCATTCCCGCCTTCGATTCATATTCTAGTCTCCCGCCTAACAACTCCGCAAGTTGCTTTGCCGTCGAAAGCCCGAGGCCCAGCCCGCCCTCGTTGCCTTTCCCGGTCTTCGTACTGAAGAAGGGTTCGAAGATCCGGTCCCGCAAGTCGTCGGGAATACCGCCTCCCTCGTCGGAAATACTCAGGACCAATGCCTGGCTGTCCGCCGCCAGGCCGATCCGCACCACACCATCCGGCGGCGAGGCCTCGATGGCGTTTGTGACCAACGCGAAGAGGATCTGCCGCAACGATCCCTCGGGAACGTAGGCGCGGATCGCCGGCGCCGGAGATGCGATCTCCACGCGTGCCGCATACTGCCGGCAGAGTGGCTCCAGCATCATGACGACCTCGCGAACGGTCTCATCGATCTGCACGTCGGCTTCCCGTTCTTGATTGGGGCGATGCAGATCGTACATCAGCCGAATGATCCGCGCAACGCGTTGGATTTCCTGCTCGGTGCGTTCCACAAAGCAGTACTCCGGACAGTCCTTGGGGACTGCATTCCGGAAGAGGCGAAAGGCGTTGGCGATGCCTGCCAGCGGGTTGTCGATTTCGTGGGCGATCCGCGCGGCCATCCGCCCGGTGACGGCCAGTTTCTCCGCCTCCGCCCGTTCCTTCTCGCTCTGCAGCAGGGCCTCTTCGGCCCGCTTCTGCTCGGTAATGTCGAGGCCTTCTGCGATAAGATACGGAACATGGCCGTTTTCAACCACGGCCGGCCTGATCGAGACATCGATGTGACGGAGCATTCCGTCAGGCCCCGGCCGGACCAACTCAAAACCCGCACAGTGCCCTGCCGCAGCAGTTTCCACGGCGGTGCGGAATTTCCCGGGCAATCCTGGGGAATGCGTTGCCCAGGGCGTCTCCCAAAACGGCTTCCCACACACATCGGATTCCGTCGCGCAGATGAAATCCAGCGCCGGGCGGTTGACCATGACGAGTGTCCCGTCCGTCGCCAGAATGGCAATGAAATGGCTTGCCTGGTCGAAGGCCGCGCGGAGCTTCGCTTCGTTCTCGCGCTGACGTTCTGCCACCTGTTTGCGGTCGGTAGCATACGTGATCGCCCGAGCCATGAACCGTCCATCCGCCTGCCCCTTGACCAGGCAGTCCTCTGCGCCACAGTGGACGGCCTCCACCACAATCTGCTCGTCAGCGGAGTCCGTGAAGACGAGAATCGGCATGGCCGGCAGGGCGGCACAAAGCTGCCTGATGGTATCCAGCCCGCGTGAGTCCGGCAAGAACGGATCCAGCAGGACCGCGTCGAAATCTTCGCCTGCGGTCTTCTCCAGGGCATCCCGCAAAGAACCTGTGCGACTGAGGTCGAACTGTCCCCGGGCGTCCCGCATCAGCATTTCCTCGATCATGAGGGCGTCCAAACCGTTGTCTTCAACGAGCAGGATTCTCTTAGGGCTGCGTAGGGACATTGCGCTTCCTCCTAGGGCACGAACGATCTTTCGCTTAGGCGTCGTCGTCTTGCCTCTCCACGATGGGTACCACGACCTGGACTAAGGTGCCACAAGTCGGCGTGCTCTCGATGGTCAACCGGCCGCCGAGGAGCCGCACCCTCTGCCGAATGCCCTCCAAGCCAAAGTGCCCCTTCCCCACCGTCTCCGGGTCGAACCCGATCCCGCTGTCCCGCACTTCCAACCGCACATCATGACCCTCCTGGGCCAACGTGACTGTCGCTTTCTTGCTCTGACTGTGCTTACAGGCATTAGTCAATGCCTCTTGGGCAATGCGGTAAAGGGCGTTCTCCAAGATCGACGGCAGTCGGCCAAACAGGACGCTGCAATGGAATTCGATCTTCGGACCGCAACGTCGGCGTTGTTCGTTAACGAGTTCTGAAATCGCCGTCGCGATCCCATCTTCGTCAATAACGGGCGGGCGCACTTCGCTGATCAGGCGGCGTGACTCGGCGTGTGCCTGACCCACAAGTTCCCTGGCAGTCTCGTAGGCTTTGTTCCCTTCGCCAGGAGAGTTGTTTTCGAGGCCGTCGTGAATCTGAAATTGCATCAGCGCAGCGGCAAGATACTGGGCTAGTCCGTCGTGAATCTCGTAGGAGATAATCTGCCGTTCGTGGTCGCTGGCCTCGAGCATTCTCCAGAGCGATTGCCGCTCCCGCTGCAAAGCCTCTTGGGCCTTGTGTCGTTCTGTAATGTCCCGAAGCACGGCCACCAGTGCGTGCGGTTGTCCAATCCCGTCCTTGACCAGGGCAGTAGATATTTCTCCGGGGAACGCTGTGCCATCCTTCTGCAGGAACGAATATTCAATATCCCTCGTGACGCCTTGTTCCGCGGTACGACGCAAATTGGCGAGAAACCTCTGGCGGTCCTCCGTGGCGACGAATTCGACGGACTCTTTCCCAAGCAGATCCTCGATCCTCTGCGTGCCGTACATTTGCAGCACTCGCTGAGAGGCAAACGTAATGCAGCCTTTCAAGTCCGCCATGACCACCCCATCGGGCGATGTCTCCACGAGCGTTCTGTATTGCTCCTCGCTCTGCCGTCGTAGCGCCTCCTCGCCCCGCTTTCGCTCGGTGATGTCCAAGATCTGGGTGATGAAATGATCGGGCTTCCCGTCGGCATCACAGATCAGGTGCGAGCTGACTTCGCCCCAGATGACCCGGCCGCTCTTGTGGAGATATCGTTTTTCGAGGCGCTGGATGCGAGGCCCTGTTTCCGATGCCTGACGGACCGCCACGGCGCTTACTTCACAGTCCTCTGGGTGGGTGATGGACAGGATGGTCTTGCCTACCAGTTCGCGCTCCGCATAACCAAGGAAATCGCAAAAGGCCTGGTTCACTTGCATGAATTGGCCGCTGGGTGTCACGACCACTGTCCCAACCGAGGAATCCTGAAAAAGGCTGCGAAAACGCCTTTCGCTCTGCTGCAAGGCTGTCTCCGTTTGCTTCCGCTCCTCGATGAGTTGCTGCTTGGTTCTGACCTGACTTCTCATCGCAGGCCCTCCCGTTGTTTGATTACGCGTAACTCCAATGAGTGCAAAGCACGTGCCATAGGCTGTGGACCAGTCACGATCAAGGCTCTTGATTACCATATTCTTGGGCAACGGCTGGCTGCGAGGTCCGACTACATGGCGGCCAGTGTTAGCCACTCAAACAGCGATGATTTTCACTTGACAGCGTTGCCGAACTGGTGCCAGCAAGATTATAATCGATTATAATTGTGTTAGGGCAGCCAGAGGTGGATTCAAGGCCCGCAGCATCCTACGCTCCCCTGTTGGTGTAACGGACCTTGTTCAGCCTTACCCCAGGAATGTCTCATAGACATCCCACCCTTTTATGGGGGCTTCGCGGAAATAGACCTGATTCTTAGGGGCAGCAACCGCAGAAGGAGGACGACGATGTCATCGATTATCAGAGTTATCCGCGCGCGCGACTTGATCAAAGCGAACCCCGAGGGACCGTTTGACGTAGAAAAGTATAAGCAACTGCTCATGGATATTGCGTCAGCCGCCGCCCCACTGGGCGACTATGAAATACTCCTTGATACCCGCAAGGCGCATGTGGATATATCGAAAGCCGACCTTTTCTTTCTGGCGTCTGAGCTCTGCAAACGTCCTGATATGTTCGCTCGCAAAACGGCCGTTCTTTGTCCGCTGGAACGATTTGACCATGCCGGGTTCTTCGCGCTCTGCGCCGAAAACCGTGGATGCCAAGTCAAGGCATTCACCTCTTTCGAAGATGCCATCGAATGGCTGACTGCGGATCGGACCGAACCGGGCACCTAAGGAGCGATTGGAGAGGAATGGCGAGTTTCATGCCAAGTCACGACAATGTCCTTGCGCTGGGTTTCGCGCAGAGGACGATAGCGATCAACCGCAGCGCGCTCTACAACAACCGGCACAGTCGCTCAAGCGCGAGCAGATTTAGGGCATTCCAGCGCGTGTGGGTTGCAAGGTACACCTTGCTGAGATTTCCCCGGTAGCGGTGTTTAAAGTCGGCATGACCGCGAAAACTGTAAATCCACAGATCGCCGTACCGGTACAGCCATTGAAAGAGTTTTTTCATCCGCCAGGATTCGCGAAATCCGGAATCCTCTACCTGATAGAAGGGGAGCAGCCCGAGCCGCAACGTCTGCATCCCCTCGCCGCGGAATAGTTCGATTGCGAACTTGGTAATGGCTTCCTCCGCCCCTGTGGGAGCGTCCGCGGCGCGACGTTTGACGGCGGGCGAGTATCCTATCACTTTCCCTTTCTGGCAGATTGGGTCGAAGACCACGAATGACACGATCCAGCCTTCCGGGTCCCGCAAGTAAAACTTGCGGGCCTCCGGTTCGTCGCCGAACGCAAGCGGACGGACGAGAAAACGGGCTTCGTGTTTGACGGTCTTCGTCGCCAGCCAAGCGGAGCACAGCGCTTCAAGTTCAGTTCGATCGCCGTCCGCGACATTGCGCTCCTCGATCGTGTAGCCCTCGCGCTGGATCTTGTGGGCGGCCTGGCGGAACTTGCTCTTCTTCGGCCCCGCAAAATCGTACGTGGGCAAGTCCTCCGACAAATCTGCCGAGCCGGCAAGAATGGGTATGACGGGTACCTTAGAACGGCTACGCTAGGCGCCGCCTGTGCCACCCGAACATCGTTGAACTCGGCACTTGGATCTGAGTTCACGTATACGGCAAGAATCGTGCCAAACTGCCCAAACGGAATATTCGGTCGCTTGCAGCGTGCAAAGAGGAAAGGAACATCAGCGACTTGCGAGCGGCCGCAAATCACGTTATGTCATCGTGCTGGGCCTCGCGCAGACGACGATAGAGGGTCGCGCCGCCGATGCCGAGGATCTTCGCCGCCTCCCTGCGGTTCCCATCAAAATGAAAAGTCCAGACTCTCAATATGATACCATATTGTGCTGTCACCGGCGAAAATGGGAGGTGGCAGACTGTCGCGGCCGAACAACCGGACGCAGTTGACGTTACCTCCCGCCGGGCGGCCAGAAAAATGGTATAATCGTCTTCAAGTCGGCGACTTTGAACGCCCGGAATCGAGGCAAATGATCGACCAGAGTCTCTCCAAAAGAAGCGGTCCTTTCGACGGGCCGGCAATTGCCACTTCCGATGTGTGCCGGGCCTTGCTGGCCGTTTCGGAAGCGATTGTCTTGTACCGCGATTTGTCCGCGCTGTTCCCCGAGTTGGCCGGCCGGCTCCATCAGGTGGTGCAGTTCGATGGCCTTGCCTTGGTCCTGCACGAGGCAGCGAGCAACACCATGCGCCTGCACATCCTGGAGACCTCCGAACCCATCCCGCACCAACCCGTGCTGGTTTTTCCTGTTGAAGACGACCCGGGGGGGTTGGTGTGGCAGGACCAGCAACCGCTTATCGCCTCCAGCGTGGCCGAGCTAGGGCGCTGGCCGGAGTTTCTGGAACGAGTGCAGCCATACGGAGTCCAGAGCCTCTGTTGGCTTCCGCTGACGACCGCTCGGCGGCGGTTGGGCACGCTGGTGTTCACGAGCAAACAGCCTTCCGCCTACGATACGGCGGATGTGGGCTTTCTACAGCTCGTCGCCAACCAGGTGGCCGTGGCCGTCGAGAACGCTTTGGCCTTCCAGGAGATCACGGCACTGAAGGACCAGCTCTCCAAGGAGAAGGCTTACCTGGAGGAGGAGGCCCGCACCGAGCACAACTTCGAGGATATCGTCGGGCGGAGCGCCGCCCTGCGCCAAGTCCTCGAGCAGGTCGAGACCGTCGCCCCCACCGGCTCCACGGTGCTCATTCGCGGCGAGACGGGCACGGGCAAGGAACTCATCGCCCGTGCCCTTCACGACCTGAGCCCGCGCCGCGAGCGGACGTTTGTCAAGCTCAACTGCGCTGCCATCCCCACGGGGCTCTTGGAGAGCGAACTGTTCGGCCACGAGAAGGGCGCCTTCACCGGGGCCATCAGCCAGAAGGTCGGCCGGTTCGAACTGGCGCATCGGGGGACGCTGTTCCTCGACGAGGTTGGCGACATCCCACCCGAGCTGCAGCCCAAACTGCTCCGCGTGTTGCAGGAACAGGAGTTCGAGCGTCTGGGCAGCACCAAGACGATCCGCGTGGATGTGCGCCTAGTGGCGGCCACGAACCGCGACCTGGCTGCGATGGTCGCCGACGGCTGCTTCCGCAGTGACCTCTACTACCGCCTGAACGTGTTCCCACTCGTGCTGCCGCCCCTGCGCGAGCGCCGCGACGATATTCCGCCGCTGGTCCGCCATTTTACGCAGCGGTTCGCCCGGCGCATGGGCCGGCGGATCGAGACCATCCCGTCTACGGTCATGGAGGCCCTGGTTCGCTACCGCTGGCCCGGCAATATCCGCGAGCTGCAAAACGTCATTGAGCGCGCGGTCATCCTCTCCCCCGGCTCGTCACTTCAGGTCCCACTGCGTGACTTGGAGAACAGAGAACAGAAGTCAGAAATCGGAGGTCAAAAGTCAGAGGTCGGAGATCCCAAGCCTGAGGGCGATCTGACCTCTGATCTCCGATCTCCGACCTCTGGCCTAACGCTGGCCGAGGCCGAGCGGGAGCACATCCTCGGTGCCCTCCGAGAGACCGGCTGGGTGGTGGGCGGGCCGAAGGGGGCCGCGTGCCGCCTGGGGATGAAGCGTTCGATGTTGTACTGGAAGATGAAAAAACTCGGCATCTCTCGACCCGAGTAGCGCGCCCGCCCGTTGGCGCCCGCGCGCGCCCGCTGGCGCGCCACTGTTGACACTTTCTCGCCGTACTACCGGCCACGCTCGTCTCGTCCGATTCGCAAGTTGTAGCTGGTGCTCAACTTACGGCGCGCAGCGTCGAAACGAACCTCTCCGGCACGCCTCCTGCTTTAGAGCCACGCAGGTAAGGACGGGAGCAATGATGGAATCAACAGTAGTTGCTGCAATGGCTGCGGCATTAGGTTCCTTGGTGGGTGCCACTGCTTCAATTGCTACGACTTGGATTACGCAGCGGACACAGACCATTCGCGCCGATTCCGAATGGAAGCTGCGTGAGCGCGAGTCGTTGTACAAGGAGTTCATCACGGAGGCTTCGCGCCTGACCATTGATGCACTGGCTCATTCTCTGGAACAACCGGACCAGCTCATGGCCCTTTATGGGATTCTGAGTTGTATTCGACTCATGTCCGGGGAAGAGATTGTGCGCCAGGGCGAAGCCTGTTGCCGTCGAATCGTCGAACTGTATGGGCAGCCCAATCTGACGACAGATCAGATCCGGGCAGAAGTCGAGACGCATGCCCTCGATGACATCGACTCGCTCAAGGAGTTCAGTACCGCTTGTCGGAACGAACTATTGGCACGGCAATGATGATCCGTCACATCACGGCGAGATGAAAGTGTAAGCCATGTTGCGAATCACGGTCCACGACAATCCGCAGGCCCTCACGTTCCAACTCGAAGGGAGGTTGGCAGGGCCTTGGCTGCGGGAGCTAGAGGAGTGCTGGAAGAGCACCCTGGCCCATCAGCGCAAATCAATCCTCCGCGTTGACCTCACAGGCGTGACCTTCATCGACGACGCGGGCAAAACATGCCTGGCGGCTATGTACCGCCAAGGTGCCGAGTTCCTTACCGCCGACTGCATGACAAAAGACATCGTGGCCGAGATTCGTCAAGGTCGGCCTGAACCGCAAAATGGCTCTGCGACTTCGCGAAGCCGCCGGTGACAAGACCGCACGAATCAACTGTATTTCCCCTCTCACTTTTACGATCTGATTAAGGAATTCAACCATGAAGACGATAACCGGTAAGAATACTCAAAACGCTCGCGTCTCGAAGGGAGCCATGCCAGCCCCTCCCGACAAGGTGCTCACGCGACTGCCCAACGGCACGTCGACTGCCACGGCCGATCAGTCCTCGCTCCCCGACGTGCCTGCCACGCCGACCGACGATCCGCTTCCCGTCACCCAGCCCCAACCGCCCGTCAGCGCGCCGCCTGTACACGCTGCCCGAAAGTGGTTGCTGGCGGCCGGAACGGTGGCCGTGCTGGCGGTGGGCGGTTACTTCCTGGTCCCGTGGATCCATACGGCACTCAGCACGGTGAGTACCGACGACGCTTACGTCAACGGTCACATGACCTTCGTTGCCCCGCGCGTATCCGGCAACGTGATGAAGGTGCTGGTCGACGACAACCAACGTGTGAAGAAGGGGGATTTGCTTGTCCAGCTCGACAAGGAGCCGTTCCAGGTGCTGGTGTCGCTGAAGCGCGCCGCCGTGCGGGTGGCAGAGGCGAACCTGGTGGCGGCCGAGTCCGGGGCCCGCGGCCTGGAGGCCCAACTCGGCACCCAACGCTGGAAACTCCAGAACGCTTCCGAGCAGGTCGATGCCCAGATCGCCCTCTTGCGGTCCCAGGTGGCCGCCCTGCGGAGTCAGGAGGCGGTTCTCAACCGAGCCCGGGCCGATTACAACCGGGCCAAGTCGTTGTTGCCGGAACATGCCGTCAGCCATTCGGATTACGACCAGTCTGAGCAGCAGTTGCGGGTCGCGGCAGCCGCCGTCACCCAGGCGCAGGAGGCGATTGCCCAGACCCGCGTCTCCCTCGGCCTCGCGCCCCAGCCGGAAACGGGCAAGAGCCTCACCGACGTCCCGCCGGACCTGAACCAGACCTTCTCCTCCGTCCGAGCGGCCCTGGCCGCCTGCATGCAGACGATGACCCTGCTCGGACAGCCGCTGCCGTCCACCGACCTGACGCCCAAGAAGGCCCTCGAAGAGTTTGGCAAGCTCGGCAAGAAAGACAACATCGACCAGATCCTTCATGATCTGGTCCCCAGGATGCCTGCCGTGCTCCAGGCCGAGGCCGGACTGGAGCAGGCGCGGCACGACCTGGAACAGGCTGAGTTGAACCTCCGCTATTGCGACATTATCAGCGAGATCGACGGCGTGGTGACCGGCCGGAACGTAAACCCCGGCAACAACGTCCAGGCGGCGCAAGCCCTGATGGCCGTCCGCTCGCTCACGGAGATCTGGATCGACGCGAATTTCAAGGAAACGCAACTGGCCGACCTGCAAATCGGCCAGCGCGTGCGGTGCGATGTGGACATGTACGGCAGCCGCCGGGAGTTCGAGGGCCGGATCACCGGGTTCACCATGGGGACCGGTCAAACACTCTCTCTGCTGCCGGCGCAGAACGCCACCGGCAACTTCGTCAAGATCGTTCAGCGGTTGCCGGTCCGCGTCGAGTTGACCGACTACGATCCTGGCAAGGCGCCCCTGTTCGTCGGACTGTCGGTGACGCCCTACGTGTATTACAAGGAACCGCCCACGGGGCTGCACGCGGGGGAGGTCCTGCAACCGTTAGTGGCCCATCCGACGAAATAGGAGGAAACATCATGAGTACCACGACACTAAGCCCCACTGCTACCTGCACGCCGACCACGACCACAACCGTGAGCACATGGTGCCCGACATGGTGCCCGCCCGGTCGCACGGCGGTCAATCCCTGGATCATCGCCGGCGTGGTCGTCGTGCCCACGTTCATGGAGATCTTGGACACCACGGTGGCGAACGTGGCCCTGCGGTACATGGCCGGCGGCCTATCCACCGCGCAGAAAGACGCCGAGTGGATTATCACCAGCTACCTGGCTGCCAACGCCATCGTCCTGCCGATCACCGGCTGGCTGTCGGCCCATCTTGGCCGCCGCAACTACTTCCTGCTGTCGGTCGGTGTCTTTACGCTCGCGTCGGCAATGTGCGGCTTCGCCACCAGCCTGCCGCAGATGATCCTGTTCCGCGTGATCCAGGGGCTATCCGGCGGCGGGCTGCAGCCGTGCAGCCAGGGTATCTTGATGGACTCCTTCCCGCCCGAGAAGCAGGGCACGGCGATGACGCTGTTTGGGCTTGCCGCCATCATTGCGCCGGTCGTCGGGCCGACGTTGGGCGGCTGGCTCTGCGTCGATTGTAACTGGCGGTGGATCTTCCTGGTTAACGTCCCGATGGGTCTCGTGGCACTGGTTGGCGCCTACGCTGTAGTCGACGACCCCGCCTACCTCAAGCAGGAGCGGGCCGAACTCAGCCGCCGGCCGCTGAACTTCGACAGCATCGGCCTGGGATTGCTGGTGCTGGCCATGTGCTGCTGGGAAATCATGCTTAGCAAGGGGCAGGAATGGGACTGGCTGGGCGACCCGTTCGGGCGAGTGCAGACGCTCATGATCCTGTTCGTGCTGGGGCTGGGCTTGCTGATCGTCCGGGAGATGCGCTGTGCCAGCCCGATCATCAACTTCCGGGTCCTCGGCGAGCGGAATTTCGCCGTGTGCTGCGTTATCTTCTTCTGTGCATTCGCCGTGGTGTACTGCGCCAGCATGGCGCTGCCGATGATGCTCCAGGCACTTTATGGCTACGACGCCCTTGTCTCTGGGCTGGCGATGTCCCCGTCGGGCGTCTCCTCGATGGCCGCGATGGTGGTCGCCGGCATCCTGCTGGGCCGGCAGTTTGATGCCCGCTGGATGATCGCGATTGGCCTGGCGGTCATGGCCGCCGGCAACTACTGGATGACGCGGATGAACCTCGAGGTCGGCTTCTGGCAGGTGATTTGGCCGCGGATGGTGCTGACCCTGGGCCTCGGACTGCTCTTCGCCCCGACGAGCGTAGCCGCGTACAAGTACATTCCGGTGCATCTGCGCGGGGCGGCGGTCGGACTGTTCAGCCTGCTCCGCACCGAAGGGGGCAGCGTCGGCACCTCGATGAGCCAGACCATTCAGGATCCACGTCAGCAGTTCCACTTGTCCCGCCTCGGCGAGAACCTGGGCCCGCTGAATCCCCATGTCCAGTCGTTTCTGCAGCAGACCCGAGAGTTCTTCCTGCAGTGGACCGGCGACCCGGCCCGTTCGCAGCAGTTGGCGGTCCAGACCCTCGACGGCCTCCGCCAGCAGCAGGCCGCGTCGTTGGCCTTCTTCGATATCTTCTGGCTGTGTGCCGTCCTCTCGGCGGCACTCGTCATTCTGGTCCTGCTGATGAAGCGCTCGGTTGCCGAGAAGGGCGAGCACATTGGGGCCGAGTAGCGGGAGCGTATGAAATTTGACGCTTGTGCATCAGCGACTTGCGATCGGCCGCAAATCACGACATGTCATCGTGTTGGGCCTCGCGCAGACGACGATAGAGAGTCGCCTCGCCGATGCCGAGGATTTTCGCCGCCTCGGTGCGGTTCCCATCAACCGCCGACAAGACCCTCTGGATATGGTCCCGTTCGACATCCGCCAGGGAACATCTGCTCAAATCGGTGTCTTTCCGCCCTTCCTGGGGTTCGCGTTTTCCCAAGATGCGGGCCGGGAAGTACTTGGGCAAAATCACACTGTCTTGGCAGAAGACGGCCGCATGTTCCACGGCGTTTTCCAATTCCCGCACGTTGCCGGGCCAGGAATACTCCAGAAGACAATCCAAGCTGGTAGCGTCGAGACGGAGGGCGGGCAATCCCATATGGGCAGCACACTTCTTCACGAAATGCCTCGCCAGAGGAAGGATGTCATCCTTCCTGTTGCGCAGCGGCGGCACGTGGATCTCCACCACGCGCAAGCGGTAGTAGAGATCCTCGCGGAAACTGTTGTCGCCAACTGCCTGCTGGAGATCGCGGTTGGTGGCGGAAATCACGCGGACATCGACCTTGTGGGGCCGCGTTTCACCGACACGCATGATCTCTCGCTCCTGGAGGACGCGGAGCAGTTTGAGTTGCATGGCGGGCGTCGTGTCGCCAACTTCGTCGAGAAAAATGGTTCCCTTCCCCGCCTCTTCAAAGAGCCCGGGCTGGTCTTTTGTCGCGCCCGTGAAGGCGCCCGCCTTGTGGCCGAACAGCGTACTCTCCAGGAGGCTTTCCGGCAGCGCGCCACAGTTGACGGCGACGAAGGGGGCATCGCAGCGGAGCGACAATTTGTGGATGTGGCGGGCGACGACTTCCTTGCCTACGCCGGTCTCGCCCGTGATCAGCACCGAAGAATCGAACTTGGCCACGCGCTCGGCCAGGTCGACTACCCGCTGAAACTCGCGACTGCGAACCTCCACGGAGGCAACTCGCGACCGGCCTGTGGGTTCCATTTGTGTTTGCCGGCGGTCCAGTTCCAATTCCCTCTCGCGCAACTGATTGGTCAGCGCTCGAATCTTGCCCTGGATGTCGGCAATATGGAAGTAAGGCAAGTCCTTGGCGATCTCCTGACCCCAAGAGTCGATGTCCATGCCCAACGCCAGGCAGCGCTTAGCACCGACCGAAAAATAACTTCCTTGGTCTAGTAGGGAGTTGGTTGGATGATATAGTTCCAGTCAGGTAAGAAATCATCGAATTGAATAGGGAATGCTTCAAGGAACCGAGCCGTGGCCTCG
>Ga0181520_10004895_pt1 | contig 21911 bp, 12 predicted proteins | sample PEATcosm2014_Bin_29_FD_132451 | JGI IMG/M metagenome (GOLD analysis project Ga0181520, IMG submission 132451) | Peatland microbial communities from MTU Mesocosm Facility, Houghton, MI, USA - PEATcosm2014_Bin02_30_metaG | ecosystem: Environmental > Terrestrial > Soil > Wetlands > Peat | place... | reverse complement strand
GTCGGACTGTCGACCAGCGGCGGCTTCGAGTACCAGCTCGAAGCGCTGGAGGGGCAGGATCCGGCGACGATGGCTAGCGTGATGCAGGGAACGATCGCCGCCGCCAATCAGGACCCCAGACTGGCGCGCGTGTTTTCGACCTACACCGCGACCACCCCGTCGATTTATCTCGATATCGATCGCGACAAGGCGCAGGCGCTTGGCGTCGGCATCGCCGAAGTGTTCACCGCGCTGCAAGCGACGCTCGGCGGATACTACACCGGCGACTTCAATCTCTATGGCCGGACCTGGCAGGTCAACATCGAGGGCGAGGCCGCCGATCGGCGCGACATGTCGGCGCTGTGGCAGATTCAAGTGCGCAACAAAGACGGCGAGATGGTGCCGCTGCGCTCCATCGCCGACCTGCGTGTCGTCGTGGGGCCGCAGGTCATCGCCCGCTACAACAACTACCGCTCGGTGACGATCAACGGCTCGCCGGCGCCGGGCGCCTCCTCGGGCGACGCGCTGCAGGCCATGCAGGAGGTGTCGGCGAAAGCGCTTCCCGCCGGCTACGCCTACGAATGGACCGGCACGGCCTATCAGGAACAGCAGGCTTCGGGCCAGACCGGCGTGGTCCTCGGGCTCGCGGTTCTGTTCGCCTATCTCTTTCTGGTGGCGCTCTATGAAAGCTGGATGATTCCGCTTCCGGTGCTGCTCTCCGTGGTGGTCGGCGCGTTCGGTTCGTTCGTCGGCCTATCGCTCGCCCACCTGACGCTGGACCTCTACGCGCAGATCGGGCTGGTGGTGCTGATCGCGCTGGCGGCCAAGAACGGGATCCTGATCGTCGAGTTCGCCAAGGAGCAGCGCGAGCGGGGCCTCGACATCCGGCAAGCGGCGACGCTCGGCGCGCGCACGCGATTCCGCGCGGTGATGATGACCTCCATCGCTTTCATCCTGGGGCTTGCGCCCCTCGTGGTCGCGCACGGCGCCGCGCAGCTCAGCCGCCGCGGCGTCGGCACCTCGGTGTTCGCCGGCATGCTGTTCGCGAGCACCATCGGCATCTTCGTCATCCCGATGCTGTACGTCGTCTTCCAGCAGCTTCGCGAATGGGGACATCGACGCCGCGCGGCCGCCCCGTCGGCGCCCCGGCGATAGCGCGGCGCCTCGGCCAGGCGCGCCCTTCGCGACCAAACGCCGCGACGAAACGGCCCCCCTTAGGGCGGCGGATTCTCGGGCATGTCGGTTGGACATGTCGGTCAGAATGGCGCAAAAGCGTCTCTGCATTGGTTCTGCCGTAAGGGCGGCGCGCCCGAGATCGGCCGCATCGAGGTCGTTCGCATAAGCGATGGGGCCTCTTCGCGTGTTTCGTGAAGCCATTCGCGAAGGCGTTGCGTCAGTGTGAATAGACGACTTTCACGGCGGCAGAGCGTCGAGGCGAGACGCTGCGTCGTTGACCGATTTTGAACAGGCGATGCTGATCGCCTACTTGCGATGCGCGCGCCGGCGATTGTAGATTGCCGCCGTTCCGCATCGGCGCCGCGAGCGGAGAAGCGAGTCGGGGCCGCGTGAGCGGCGGGGCACAGCGAGAGGGCGGCTTCGGGCGCCCGCGGCGGCGCGGAGCCGCGGAAGGCAGCGAGAGGCGAGGGCCGTTGCTCGGCGGGATCCAGTTCCAAGGCGGCGACGGCGTCGCGATCAAGGCGATCGGCGGGAGAGACGCGCGCGCCGCGGCGTCCGCGAGCGCGGCCTCGTCGCGCGTCGGCGAGATCGCCAACCGCGTCAGCTGCGTCATCGTCGCCTGCGACGAGGCCGACCGCATCGAGCGCGCGATTCGCTCGGTCGCCGGGCTGGTCGCGGAGGTGCTGGTGGTCGATTCCGGCTCGAGCGACGGCACGGCCGCGCTGAGCGAGCGCCTCGGCGCGCGCGTGGTCCTCCATCCGTGGGAGGGTTTCGGGCCGCAGAAGCGTTTCGCCGAGGAGCAGGCGGGCTGCGACTGGATCTTGAGCCTCGACGCCGACGAATGGCTCAGCGACGGCCTGCGGGCCGAGCTGGCGGCGCTGCTGGCGAAACCGCTGCCGCCGGCCCGCTGCTACCGCGCGCGCGTCCGCATCGTCTATCCGCGCCGCGAGACGCCGGCGCCGTTCGCCTATTTCCACAATTACGTCAGGCTCTACAACCGAACGACGGCGCGCTGCCGCGATTCGCTCAGCCACGACGAGGTCGAGCCGACCGCCGACGTCGCGCAGCTCGACGGCGACATCCTGCACAAGAGCTATCGCGACTTCGCCCACATCGTCGCCAAGACGGTGGCCTACTACCAGACGCAGCGCGCGGAGGGGATCAGGCCGAGCCGCATGGCCTTGCTGCGCCAGTTCGGCGAATTTCCCTTCCAGTTCTTCAAGTACTACGTCCTGCGCCGCCACATTTTCGGCGGCGCCGACGGCTTCGCCTACGCCACCGCGCTGGCGATGGGGCGCTGGGCGCGGATTTTCATTCTGCGGGGGTGGTGAGGGTCGCGGCGCTGTCGTCATCGACGGACTGGCGTGGATTGAGGATGAATGAATGAAGGTTCATGTGCAGTCGACCGCGATCGAGGCGGTCAAGATCGTCGGCCCCGAGCTCTTCCGCGACCAGCGCGGTTTCTTTCAGGAGGTGTTTCGCGCCGACGAATACGCGAAGGCGGGGCTGCCGACCGGCTTCGTCCAGTTCAATCATTCCGGCTCGGTCAAGAACACCGTGCGCGGCCTCCATTTCCAGTGGGAGCCGCCGATGGGCAAGCTGATGCGCGTCGCCAAGGGCGCGGCGTTCCTGGTCGCGGTCGATTTGCGCAAAGGCTCCGAGACGCTAGGCAAATGGGTCGGGGTCGAGCTGAGCGAGGACGACCGTAAGCTGCTGTGGGCGCCGGCGAGCTTCGCGCGCGGCTTCGCGGTGCTGAGCGATTTCGCCGAGATCGAGTATCTGACCACCGGCGTCTACAACGGCGCCGGAGAATCCGGCGTGCTGTGGAGCGATCCGGCGATCGGCGTCGACTGGCCGGTGAAGGAGCCGATCCTCTCCGCCAAGGACTCGTCGGCCCAGACGCTGGCGGCGTGGCTGGCGCGGCCCGAGGCCGACCATTTCAAGATCTGAGTTCGAGGGGCATGCGATGCGGGTGGCTGTTATCGGCGGTTGTGGCTACATCGGTTCGGTGCTGACGCCGCGGCTGGCGAACCGCGGCTATGACGTGAAAGTCTACGACCTGCAGTGGTTCGGCAACCGCCTGCCGCCCGGCGTGCCGGTCGAGAAGAAGAGCGTGATGGAGATCGGCGAGCGCGAGCTCGCCGGCGTCGACGCCGTCATCTTCATCGCCGGCCTGTCGAACGATCCGATGGCCGAATATTCGCCGGCGCGCAACTTCGTCGAGAACGCCTCGGCGCCCAGCTATCTCGCCTATGTCGCCAAGCGCGCCGGCGTGCGGCGCATGATCCACGGCGGCTCGTGCTCGGTCTACGGCTACACCGTCAACGAGCTCTACGACGAGAGCGCCCCGGCGGTGAGCCATTACCCCTACGGCATCTCGAAGCTGCAGGGCGAGTTCGGCTGCCTGCAGTTGCGCGACGACAAATTCTCGGTGATCGCCCTGCGCCAGGGCACGGTCAGCGGCTACAGCCCGCGCATGCGGCTCGACCTCATCGTCAACACCATGTTCAAGTGCGCGGTCGCCGACGGCGTCATCGTCGTCAACAATCCGTCGATCTGGCGGCCGATCCTGTCGATCCAGGACGCCGCGGACGCCTATGTGCGCTCGGTCGAGGCGGCGCCGGAGATTTCCGGCGTGTTCAACGTCGCCTCGGGCAACTACACGGTCGGCGAGGTCGCCGACTATGTCGCCGAGGGCGTGCGCGAGCGGATGGGCGTCGAGGCGCGCATCGACGTCCGGCGCGTCCAGGATTTCCGCAACTACAAGGTCTCGTGCGAGCACGCGCGCAACGTCCTCGGCTTCCATCCGCATCAAGGCGTGCCCGAGATCGTCAAGGACCTGGTCGCCAACGTCGACAAGTTCAGGGATTTCGCCGACCCGAGCTACTACAACATCCAGACCTTCAAGACGATCGACGCCGGGCGGGCCGCCTGAGGCGGCGCGCCGCCGGACGCGGCGCGGACAATTGGAGGGCGCGCGTGACGCGGGTGCTGCTTTTGGGGGCCAACGGGCAACTGGGCGTCGACGTGCGCCGGCTCGCCGAGGGCCGGCCGGGAATCGAGCTTTGCGCGCTGACGCGGGCCGACCTCGACCTCGCCGACCTCGACGAGACGCGCCGCCGCCTCGCCGGGCTCGCGTTCGACGCGCTGATCAACGCCACCGGCTACCACAAGACCGACGAGGTCGAGCGCAACGCCGAGCGCGCCGTGCTGATCAACGCCTATGCGCCCAAGACGCTGGCCGAGATCTGCCTCGCCAAGGGCGCGCGGCTCGTCCACCTGTCGACCGACTACGTCTTCGGCGGCCAGGCCAAGCGCGAGCCGCTGACCGAAGCCGACCCGCCGGCGCCGGTCAACGTCTACGGCGCGAGCAAGCTGATGGGGGAGGCGCTGATCTTCGCCGCCGGCGCCGACGCGATCGTCGCGCGCGTCTCCTCGCTCTACGGCGTCGCCGGCGCGAGCGGCAAGGGCGGCAACTTTGTCGAGACGATGATCCGGCTCGCCCGGGAAAAGGGCGCGCTCAAAGTGGTCGACGACCAGATCATGGCCCCGACCGCCACCGCCGACGCCGCCGAGGCGCTGCTGCGCCTCATCGCCGAGCCGCCGCCGGCCGGGCTCTATCACGTCGTCGGAACCGGCCAGGCGAGCTGGTTCGAATTCGCCCAGGCGATCGTCGTCGGCGCAGGGCTCGCCCACGTGCCGGTCGAGCCCGTTCCCTCTTCGGCCATGCCCACCCCGGCCCGCCGCCCCGCCTACAGCGTTTTGTCCAACGGCAAGCTGACGCAAACGCTCGGCTGGCCGATGCCGCCCTGGCGCGAGTCGCTGGAGCGGTATCTGCGGGCGAAGGGACATCAGGGGTGAGGATGGGGCGGCGCGCGGCGATGAATTGCTTCCGAGCGCGTTACACCCCGGCGAAGCGACTAACACGGTCGGTCACGACAAACGCAATTTAGGTTAAGCCGATGAAAAATCCGTTCATTTATTCCGAGTGTGCGCGGTTATCTGTCGCCGCGCCAGACATCGAAGTGCCGGCACGGGAATACTTCGGTCAATGTGGCGAAGATTTAATAATTGTGAGCCTCATACAGGCGGTTTGCGTTAGAGAGGGCCTTGATCCCTCTCAAGAGCGCTATCTGGAGATTGGCGCGAACCACCCCATTGCCACCAGCGCAACTTACTTGTTGCACCGCGAACTCGCGATGACTGGCGTCCTCGTCGAGGCCAACAACGCGCTGATTGGCCAGCTCCGCGAGATTCGTCCCTTTGATACCGTATTGGAGGCGGCCGTCACCGCTTCCGATCAAGACGATATAGAATTCTTTGTTTCCGAGAAGAGTGAGTTGTCGTCAGTTTCGCGACGATTTGTGGAGGAATGGGCTCAGAGTAAGGTCGGGATACGTGAAATAAAGCACGTTTCGGCGATTCGAATTGACCGTGTACTTTCGCAACATTTCGCTAGCAAGGTCCCGATCTTTATTGCGATTGACATTGAAGGGATGGACTTATCGGTTGTGAATGACATCGACTTTATTCGTTGGCGGCCGGCACTCGTCCAAGTGGAGCCATCCGATTTCTTCGCGCCAGGCACGACTGCGGAGCTTCTGCGGGTTCTGTCGAAACATGGTTACGTACTTGTCGCTAAGACGGACGTAAACCTCATATTCGCTGATCACCGACGTATTGTCTCTATGGCCCCTCTTTACGGAGACGATTGTCGTGAATTAACATTCGCAAATCCAGTATATAATCTCGTCAAGGCAGTAGAAACAACTCTTGCTGAGCAAACGAGGTTGCTTGAAAATGTAAGCGAGGAGATGGCCTGCCTTAATGAAAAGACGGCGAATAAATATGACGAAAAACTCTTGGTTTCACTAAGTCATGTTTGGTCGGAGATCAGCAAAGTCCGCGGAGAGATAGTTGCGAGCGCAGAGGAGATCGCTACTCGCGTTAATGATAGCCACGGTAAGTTGTCGAGATATATCAGGGATGACGCAGCAAAACGTCTCGATGATATAGATATTGGTATATGCCGATTGGATTCTAGAAACGCTGTGGAAGAAAGTAGGCTTGAAACGATCGAGCGAAAGTTGTCGGAGCAAACGTCCGACGTAAATCTAGCCAATCTCGGCGATATGCTGCTAAGCAAGCTGGATTTAATCGACGGCAAGCTTGACTGGTATGTTCGTAAAGCTGGAGAGAGTAAAGTCAAGTCAATGGTCGTGAATGTTGCCGCGGCAGCCTTGCACCCGGTCAGTTCGCTTCGGCGCCGCGAATTTCGCAGGAGGCGCAAGGGACCCTCCGCGCGACGCGCGCGCGAACGCCATTCCGGAGCCGGTTATGGCGGATTGCGTCTGAGAATTGTCGCCTGGTGCCACTATCCATTTGACAGCGGGAAGCGAAAAGCATTCCGCAAAGTGAATTTTCCGGCGACAGGTCGCGAGCTCAGCGGCGAACGTGTAATCCTCGCTGGAAGGCTATGGCTTGAGATAGTCTGCATAAGCGCGGCTTTGGCGGTACCCGGTTTGTCGGCACGTATGCGGCGGCGCTTCGACGCGTCGCGCGATAAGCGAAAGCTCCGAATTGCCGAAGAGGTCGGTTGCGGCGAGAGGATTGTCCGCGCGGCGGATCAAGGCGGCGTCCCCTGCGGGGGGTTCGCGGTCGGGCGGTGCGCGCCGCTCCGCAGGGCTTCGTATGAGGGGCCGGCGCTGAAGCTCTGCATAGCCGTGCACGCGTATGATTTGGATGTTGCAGGTGAGCTCCTAGCCAAAGTGAAGAACGTCGTTGTGCCTTGCGACGTATTTATTACGACATCATACGAAAAGGTCCGGGGCGTAGAAAATTTATGCCGAACTGTTTTACCAGGCCGAAAGGTACAGATCGTTGGTTGCGAGAATCGCGGAAGAAATTTCGGCGCATTGTTGGTCGGCTTAAGAAACGAGATAATGAATTATGATCTCATTTTACACTTGCATACGAAAAAGTCCATTAGAACTGGCCATGACCAGAGTGGGTGGCGCCGAGACATTGTGGAGCATCTGGCAGGAAGTACAACAATTGTGAACGGAATACTGTCTGTATTCTCTTCCGAGCCGAAAGTGGGTGTGATTGGGCCGAGAATATTTCCCGATCTCCCGTATTGGACCAGTCACTGGCTTTCTAACAGCCATCTCGCGCCAAAACTTCTTGAGAGCGTTGGCGTGATAAACTACGCGAGACGCGGATATATTGAGTTTCCGGTGGGCGGAATGTTCTGGGCCAGGCCAAAAGCGCTTGAGCCCCTCCTGCGGCGTCGCTGGGAGTACGAGGACTTTAGTCCGGAGCCGATGGCCGCGGACGGTACTCCAGCCCATGTCATTGAACGCGCTGTCGGCGTCGTTTGCGAATTTGGCGGATATTTGTACGGCGAGACAGACGTTGAGAAGGACATAATTCGCCTGGGCGAAGGTGAGAAGGGGTTGAGCCGATACTTCGCGACGGTGTTGGAACGCGTAGAGCACATCAAGCGCAACAAGCGAGTTGTGTCGCTGGATTTCTACGACACGCTGTTCACACGCAAGTCCGTTACGCCGGAGGATGTGCAGTCGTACGTCGGCCACGTTCTCGGGATTGAGGGCTTGGTTCCAGATGGCGCTGACTTTTTGCTTCTCCGCAGTGCGGCGGAAGGGGCAGCTAGGAGCGCAAAGGGGCAAGGAGATGTCAGCCTCGAAGAAATCTATGCAGCCTTTCCCGATGTATGCGAATGGACCCCGGAGGCAATGCACCGAGCATTGGAACTGGAGTCCACAATCGAGGAGAAAGTCTTAGAGCCGAGGCACCAGATTTTAGCGTACTGCCGAGCCTTTGCCGCAGCAGGTTGCCGCTTGATCATCGTCAGCGACACCTACATGAATGAACAATTTGTACGCCGTGTTCTCGATCGATACGGTGTCGATGACCTGTTTGTGAAGGTGTATTGTTCGTGTGACATTGGAAGAAGGAAAGACAATGGCTCGATGTGGGCTTGGCTCCGAGCGAAGGAGGAAGCTGACAGTCAATCCTTTGTACATATTGGGGATAACGAACAGTCAGATCTCCAAAAGGCGGGAGACACAGGAATCGAGACTTTCGGGATAATCAATACTGCAGTTTTGGCGAGCCTCAGGAAATGTCCGATGCCGACCGGTTGGCGTGAGGCCCGGAGTGACTGGCGCGCGGGGATCGTGCTCGGCCCGTTGGTTGCCCGAGTGGGCAACGATCCTTTCGAGCCCGACCCACGACTACGTTTTATGTTCCGCACGGCAAAGCAGTTCGGATATGCAGTTCTGGGCCCACTCGCTTTCGGATTCATGTCTTGGCTCGTCCGATCGGCGCGACGAGATAAAATCAGCCGGCTATATTTCTTCGCGCGAGGGGGTTATTTTTTGCATCGTGCGTATCAGTCGCTCGCGGCGAGCGCAGGTGGAGTCGGGTTACCCCGCGCGTCGTATCTCCTGGTGTCGCGGCGCGCCACACTTCCGGCCGCTTTCGCCCTTGATCCAGATCCGACCAGGATACTTGCAGGAGTCGGCGGGTTCCACGGCTCGTTCGGGGAGCTGTTGAAGGCGCGCCTGGGTCTTGCCCCTGACGCCCTGAGCCCTTCCATATCGGCCATCCACTTAGAATTACCGGGAGGAGTGGGGAAGCCGTCCCTAGACAGAGAAAAGGCGGCCGAACTGATACGTGAACATCTAGGCGCAATATCCGAGCACTGCGCAACTGCCGCCGAGTTGCTAAGAGGTTACCTGTCGGGAGCGGGATTTTTCGACGCCGGCCGCATTGGCGTTGTCGATCTTGGTTATTCGGCCACGATTCAGAGAGCCCTTCAGACAGCGGCAGGGCGTGGGCTCCACGGCTATTACTTCGCCATGACACCTACGGCAACTGCGGTTGGCGAGGGCGGCGGCACGGCGTCCGCTTGTTTTGGCGAGGAGGAACCCGGTGGCGCTGTCCCCGATATCATGAGATGCAGCCTATTGCTTGAAGCCTTGTTCGCAGCACCTGCTGGACAAGTAAGTGCGTACAAACAGGTGGGAGACGAAGTCGTACCTGTATACGTTGACGAACCAGATAGCGGCCCACATTTCCCCGAACTTGTTGCGGCAGCGGACGGGATGCAGGCCTACTGCGCAGACATCACGCGAGCCTACGGTCCAGAGGCGCTGCTCATCGAAGTGCCACCCGATGAGGCAATTAAGCCACTGCTCGCCCTTGTCGGAGGTTGGGGAGGGATACCTGCGGCGCTACAACGCGCGCTGACAGTCGAGGATGCATTTTGCGGTAACGGGAACCTGGATGCGCTCGCGGTGGAGGCGCCGTACCTAAAGCGGTGATGTCCTGCGCGCCCGCCGGGGGAGCGTGACAATCGAATGTCGGTGAACGACCGCTTAGCAGTGTCGTTTCCTTGAGCCCGGACTCTAGCTGCTTCTAGAGGTAATCTCACGGGGCGGGGGTGCAACAGGCGGGGCACAATTTCGCAACCGGAAATCAAACGGCAAGTCCGACGGTATCTACTATAAGGACACGTAGAAAAGATCGAGAGAGATAATCCACTTCTTACGTGACGATGCCCTGTTCAGCCGGGCAGGAGGAGGCAGCTATGTTACAGGAAAAGCAGTACGTCTCTGAGTACAAGTCCTTGGTCGATCGTCTTCTGACCGAGTCGCCCCGCGATGAGGCAATGAACAGAGCTGTTGGCGGCGGTGACTATAATCAGGTTGGCGAAACATTGACGAAAATCATCGAAGACTTTGGTTTTTCCGCTGGAAAGCGGATTGTCGACATTGGGTGTGGATCCGGTCGTCTGTCAGTGGCTCTCAGTAGGAAGTACGGTAGCCGGATTTCCTACATCGGTAAAGACATTGTTCTCGAATTAATTGAATATGCCAAGGAAAAATCGCATTCTTCTTACAAGTTCATCTTAGACACAGAACTTACCGTCCCTGCTTCGGACAAAAGCACCGATTTCATAGTATTTTTCTCTGTCTTCACTCATTTATTTCATGAACAGTCCTTTATTTACTTGCGTGATTCAAAGCGCGCTTTAGCCGAAGGCGGACGCGTGATCTTCTCATTCTTGGAAGCCAAAAAACAATGGCCAATCTTTGAAAGTATCGTGAACCTCTATGGCCGGGATGACGTGCCCATGACTATGTACCTCGAGATGCCGATGATCGAAGCATGGTGCGATCACCTGGGGCTTAAGATAGAGAATTACGTAGCGTTCGATGCGCCAGGCCAATCGATTATTTCGGTATCCGCGATCTAGCGCTCCGACCGCCCGGCTTGCCGAAGGTCGGCGACCTCGCCGGCCGATGACGCGGAAATTATGCGCTCCGTAGCGGCTTGAAAGGATTGAATTGCGGGCAATCTTTGGCCGGCTCGCCAGCGCGCGCGAGGTCTCCCGCCTCTTCATCCTACGCGACGCCGCTCACCCACTCGCCGATCGCCAGGCAGCTCGTCAGCCCCGGCGATTCGACGCCGAACAGGTTGATCAGCCCGGCGACGCCGTGCTGCTTTGGCGTCTGAAGGAGAAAGTCGGTCGACGGGCCGCCCGGCCGCGCGATCTTCGGCCGCACGCCGGCGTCGCCGAGATGGAAGTCCTTCCCGGCGTCGTCGAACGCCACGTCGCCGACGCTGAAGCCGGCGATTCGCGCCGCGTGGTTGAACAGCCGTTCGATCGCGTGCTCGATCCCGCCGTCGAGCTTGCCGTCGCCGGCGTCGAAAGCTTCCCGCGAGAGGCCGAGCTTGCGGATCGGCTCGAGCGCCTGCGGCCGGGCCCAGAACATCGCCCCCTCGAAGAAGTCGAACGCGTCGCCGACGATCGGCCGGCCCATCCGCGCCGCCAGCGCCTCGACGGTCGGGCGGTTCGGCCCGAGCAGGTCGCGCGGGCGGGCGGCGGTCGAGATCGAGCGAAAGCGTCGCGGGCCGATGAGGCCCAGCCCGGCGTCGGCCTGGAACATCGCCGCGATGCGGCCGACCTGGGCGTCGGAAGCGAACAGATCGAGATAGGTGGCGCGCCGCCAGATCTCGCCGAAGATCTTGTGCCGCCCGCCGCCGAGCGACTTCTTGCTGTGGATCTTGCAGACGAGGTCGAAGCCGTCGAACGCGCCCTCCTCGAGCGGCAGCAGGAACGGGCGGATATCGCGGCCGCGGTTCTCGACCACGCGGACGGTCGAGCCGGGAAAAAGCGCGGGCAGGCGGCGCGCGAGCTCGGGATCGTCGCGCGTCAAGGTCAGAAACAAAGTCGGCCGGACGCTCCACCGGCGCAACAGCCGCTCGAGCTCCGGCCACAGGTCGGCGTAGTGAAAATGCGCCGCGACGGCGATCTTCGGCGCGCCTTCAGAAGGAGGGGGCGGCGGGGCGTCGTCCTCCGGCGGCCAGCCCAGGATCAGCTCGGGATGGCTGCGGACCAGCGCGCTGTCGGCGGCCATGCCGGCGTGACGCGCGACATTCAACTGCTTGCGGAAGCGCCGGTTCTCGGACTTCGAGCCGTCGGGATAGACCTCGACGCCGTCGAAATTGAGAATCGAGCGGCGAAGCGAGGTGAAGCGGCGGCGAAACAGCGCCTGCGCGACGGCGACCAGCCCAAGCTCCTCCACCGTTCCGTCGCCGGGCGCGAGCGTCGGGACGGCGTCGGTCGTCGAAGCGTCGAGGAGAAGCGCGATATCGTCTCCGACCGGAGCGAGCAGGGTCCGGCTCGCGCCGTCCGGCCCCCGCAGCGCGATCGGCGCGAAGCCGCGCGATTGCGTCGAAGCGGACGGCGTCAGCCGATAAAGGCGACGAAATGGCGGCGGAGGCGCGGAACCAGGCAAGGAGTCGCTCTCGCTTCGGCAAGCTGACGGCGCGCACTATACAGGCTTGGGCGTCGGCCGGGCGCGCGAATTGTCCGTGTCGCGGCGTCGCGCCCGCATAATTACGGTAACAGTGCGCTTAATTGCGATTCGCCGCTTCCCGTCTTGGCGATCTCGCCCGCGTCGTCATCCCCGGGGAAGCGCGCCGAAGCCTCGCCGACTGCGCGAAACGGCAGGCGCCTCGGCGCCGACGGGGAAACAAAGCGCTTGGCGATCGCTTGAAAGGATTGATTCGCGGGAAAATGGCGGCGGCCCGCCGCGCCGGGGCGCCGTCGCCTCGAGCCGCGGCCTAGCGGCCGAGATCGCCGAGAAGACGATCCGTCTCCTTGGCGCGCGGCGCGGGCGCGCCGGAGGAGCCGCGCGCCACCAGCCGCCCGGCCAGCACCACCTTGCGCGTCGCCATGTCCGGCGTGCGCAGGCGTTCGAACAACAGGTCCATGGCGGCGCGGCCGATTTCGGCGACCGGCTGCTCGATCACGGTGAGCCCGGATCCGACCAGCTCGGTCCACGGCTCGTTGTCGAAACCGGCGACGGCGATGTCGCGCGGCGTCTCGAGCCCGGCCCGTCGGACGCCGCGATAGAGCCCGAGCAGCATCAGCCCGTTCGACGCCATCGCCGCGTCGGGCCGCTCGCCCGCCGCCAGCCGGCGCGTCATTTCGGCATCCGCGGCCTCCGCCGCCGGAGGCAGGAAGCAGGCGTCGGTCGCCAGCCCGTGGCGCGCCATCGCCGCCGCATAGCCGTCGTGGCGCTCCTTGGCGGTCGAGGAGGTGTTGCCGAACAGCCCGACGATGCGGCGATGGCCTTCGGCGACGAGATGATCGGTGAGCCGCCTGGCGGCTTCGGCGTTGTCGATCGCCACGACGTCCTGCGACCCCGGCGGCCCGGCGCGATCGACCAGCACCACGGGGAAGTCGAAGCGCATGGCGCCGAGTTTCTCCGCCATCGCGCGGGTCGGCGCATAGATGACGCCGGTGACCCGCTCTTCCTGCATCAGCCTCAGATACAGCGCCTCGCGCGCCGGGTTCTCGTCGGTGTTGCACAGGACGACCCGGAGGTCGGCGCGATAGGCCGCGTCCTCCACCGCCCGGCTGAGCGTGGTGAAGAACGGATTGCGGATGTCGGAGACGATGAGCCCGACGGTGCTCGAGCGCTGCGAGCGCAGCCGCCGCGCCGAGAGATTGGGGCGATAGCCGGTGGCCTTCACCGCCGCCTCGACCTTCTCTCTGAGATCGGCGCTGACCGGCCCGCTGGAGAGGGCCCGGGAGACGGTCGCGGCCGAGACGCCCGCCACGCGGGCCACGTCCTTGATGCCGATGGACATTCCAGAAAACGATCCCAGTTCCTTGCTCTGAAAAACTCGCACTCGGTTACATCGCAGCACCAACCCTGGCAAAAAAATCGTGATTTGGCAACAAAATTCCTATTGACTTCTTTCTGAAAACGATTTCATATCCTTGTCGCCAAGAAACTTCAGGGAGAAGGGCCCGCCCATGCCCGCCACCGCCGCCGCACCGATCCTGTCGCCCGAACTGACGCGCCTCGCCGCGCGTCCCGCCAACAAGGAGGCCGCCATCCGCGAAGCCGCGCAGATGCTCGTGGCGGCCGGCCGCATCGACCCGGCCTACGTCGAGTCGATGATGCGGCGCGAGGCCGTAGCCGACACCTTCCTCGGCCACGGCGTCGCCATCCCCCACGGCATGGTCGAAGACCGCGCCATGGTGCGCCAAACCGGACTGGCGATCCTGCAGGTCCCGGACGGCGTCGCCTGGAACGAAGGCCAGACCGCGCGCCTCGTCGTCGCCATCGCCGCTCGGTCCGACGCCCACATCGACATCCTGCGCCGCCTCACCCGCCTGCTGCAGGACGAGGCCGCGCTCGCCGCCCTGACGCAGGCGAAGGACGCGCGCGCGATCGTCGCCGCCCTCACCGACGTCCCGGCGGAGAGCGTCGCCGCCGACGCGCCGGCGGCCGATCTCGCCGAGCGCTTCGAGTGGGTTTGCGACTATCCCAGCGGCCTCCACGCCCGCCCCGCCGCCCGCTGGGTCGGCGCCGCCCACCGCGCGCGCGCGGCGCTGCGCATCCGCCACGGCGGCGAGACCGCCGATCCGCGCAACCTCGTCGCTCTGCTCCGTCTCGGTCTGCGCGAAGGCGATCGCCTCGTCGTCTCCGCCGAGGGCGCCGGCGCCGCCGAGGCGCTCGCTGCGATGAAGGCGACGATCGTCGGCCTCAGCGCCCAAGAGAAGGCGGACGCCGCCAAGGCCGCCGTCCGGGCCGCCGCCCCCGGCTGGACCCCGCCGGCGCCGATGCCGTCCATCCCCGGCGTCGCCGCCGCTCCCGGCCTCGCCGTCGGTCGCCTCCATGTGGTCCGTCCCGCCGAAATCGTCGTTCCCGACCTCCCGCTGCCCCTCGTCGAGGGGGGCAATCGCCTGGATGAAGCGCTGGCGGCGACGAAGCGTCAGCTCGCCGTGCTCGCCGACGACACCGCGCGTCGGCTCGGCGCCGCCGAAGCCGGCATCTTCAAGGCGCAGGCCGAGTTCCTCGCCGACAGCGATCTCGTCACCCTGGCCTGCCAGTTGATGGTCGAGGGCCACGGCCCCGCATGGGCCTGGCACGAGGCGGCGAGCCGCACCGCCGATCGCATCGCCGCCATGGGCAATCCGCTGCTCGCCGCCCGCGCCGTCGACCTGCGCGACGTCGGCCGTCGCGTGCTGGCGCGCCTCGCCCCCGAGCTCAAGACCGCGACCGCCGCCGCCGAAATGCCGGAAGGGCCGGTGATCCTGGTCGCCGACGATCTGACGCCTTCCGACGCCGCCGCTCTCGACCCAACCCGCATCGTCGGGCTCGCCACCGCCCGCGGCGGGCCGACCTCTCACACCGCCATCCTCGCCCGCACGCTCGGCCTGCCGGCTATGGTCGCCGCCGGCGAGGCGGCGCTCGACGTGAGCGAGGGCGCGACCGCGATTCTCGACGGCGACGGCGCCCGCCTGTGGCTCGACCCGAGCGAGGCGGCGATCGCCGCCGCGCGCGACCGCATCGCCGCGGAGGCCCAGCGCCGCGCGCGCGAGAGCGAGGTCCGCGCCGCCCCCGCCGTCACCGCCGACGGCCGGCGGATTGAAATCGCCGCCAACGCCAACACGCCCGATCAGGTCGCCCTCGCCCTCGATCTCGGCGCCGAAGGCGTCGGCCTGATGCGCACCGAGTTCCTCATCCTCGAGCGCAGCGCCGCCCCCAGCGAGGACGAGCAGACCAAGATCTACTCGGACATGCTCGACGCGGTCGGCGACCGCCCGCTGATCGTGCGCGCGCTCGATATCGGCGGCGACAAGCAGATCGCCTATCTCGACCTGCCGCGCGAGAACAACCCCTTCCTCGGCGTGCGCGGCGCCCGCCTGCTGCTGCGTCGCCCCGATCTGATGGAGCCGCAGCTGCGCGCGCTCTATCGCGCCGCCAAAGGCGGGCGGAAGCTGTCGATCATGTTCCCGATGATCACCTTGCTCGAGGAGGTCGTCGCCCTGCGCGCGGCGTGCGAGCGCATCCGCGCCGAGCTCGCCGCGCCCCTCGTGCCGCTCGGCGTCATGGTGGAGGTGCCCTCCGCCGCCATCCTCGCCGATCGCCTCGCCGCTCACGTCGACTTCTTCTCGATCGGCACCAACGACCTCACCCAGTACGTCCTCGCCATGGATCGGCAGCATCCCGAACTGGCGGCCGAAGCCGACAGCCTGCACCCGGCCGTGCTGCGCCTGGTCGACGCCACGGTGAAGGGCGCCGCGACGCACGGCCGCTGGGTTGGCGTCTGCGGCGGCGTCGCCGGCGATCCCTTCGGCGCCTGCCTGCTCGCCGGTCTCGGCGTCAACGAACTGTCGATGGCGCCGCGCGACGCGCCGGCGGTCAAGGCGCGGCTGCGCGCTTCGCGCTTCGCCGATCTCCAGCGCCTGGCGGCCGAGGCCCTTGCCTGCGACAGCGCCGACCGCGTCCGCGCCCTCGAAGGAGCTCGGCGATGAGCGACGACCTCGCCCCCGACGTCGTCACCGTGACGCTCAATCCGGCGATCGACCTGACCGTCGCCCTCGACCGCTTCGTCGTCGGCCAAGTCCAGCGCGCCTCCGCCGCCGTCTGCAACTGCGGCGGCAAGGGCGTCAACGTCGCCGGCTGTCTCGCCGACTGGGGCGCGCGCGTCGCCGCGACCGGCGTGCTGGGCCATTCCAACGACGGCGCCTTCGCCGACTTCTTCGCCAAGAAGGGCGTCGCCGACCTTTTCGTCCGCGCCGCCGGCGAAACGCGAACCAACATCAAGATCGCCGACCGGGCCTCGGGCGAGACCACCGACGTCAATCTGCCGGGCCTTTCCGTGTCGGAGGAGGCGTTCGCCGCCGTGAGGGCCGCGCTGAAGCGCTCGGTCGCTCCCGGCCGCCCGGTGGTCCTGGCCGGCTCCCTGCCGGAATCCCTGCCTGAGACCGCCTGGGCGACGCTGGTCGACGACCTCGCCCGTTGCGGCGCGCGCGTGGCGCTCGACACCTCGGGCTCGCCGCTCGCCGCCGCGCTCGCGAGCGGCCAGCCGATCCAGGCGCTGAAGCCCAATCGCGCCGAGCTCGAGGCGCTCATCGGCCGCGCCCTGCCGACCGCCGCCGACCTCGTCGCGGCCGCCCGCTCGCTGATCGACCGCGGCGTCGCTCTGGTGGCGGTGTCGCTGGGGGCCGACGGCGCCCTGTTCGTCGACCGCCAGACCGCGCTCGCTGCCGCCCTGCCGGCCAAGAAGGCGCTGTCCACCGTCGGCGCCGGCGACGCCATGGTCGCCGGCATCGCCGCCGCCCTCGTCGAGGGCGCGTCGCTCGAGCGGCTCGCCCGCCTCGCGGTCGCCTTCGCGAGCTCGAAGCTCGACCGGATCGGACCGTTCCTCGGCCCGGTCGAAGACGTCGAACGCCTCGCCGCCGCCGTCCGCGTGACGGCCCCGGCGACCTGATTTCCTATTTGCAGCAAGGGCGGGCGCGACCCGCGAGGAGGAGGAGAAGCCATGTCTAAGTTAGCAGCGGTGGTCGCCGCGACCGACCGCCCCACCCAGGCGACGCTCGCCGCCGAGGCGCTGAAGAAGGCGGCGACGGCGCTCGGCCATTCGCTCGCCGTCGAGCTGCGAGCCGGCGGCTCCGTCGCCGGCGCCCTCGCCCCCGACGCGATCGCCGCCGCCGAGGCCGTCCTGCTGGTCGGCGAGGTCAAGGACGAGGCGCGCTTCCAGGGCAAGAAGGTGGCGCGCGCCACCCTCGACGCGACGCTCGCCGACGCCGCCGCCGCTTTGAGCGGCGCCAGCGCCGCCGCCGCCGGCGGCAAGAAGGTGGTGGCCGTGACTTCCTGCCCGACCGGCATCGCCCACACCTTCATGGCCGCCGAAGGCGTCGAACAGGGCGCCAAGGCGCTCGGCCACTCGGTCCATGTCGAGACCCAGGGCTCGGTCGGCGCTCAGAACGCCCTGACCGCGGCGCAGATCGCCGACGCCGACGTCGTCATCATCGCCGCCGACGCCAACGTCGACCTCGCCCGCTTCGTCGGCAAGCCGCTCTACATAGCGCCGACGAAGGACGCGATCGGCGACGGCAAGGGTCTGGTCGCCCGCGCCTTCGCCGAGGCCCGCGTCCACGCGCCCACGGGAGCGCCCGCCGTCTCCGTCGATCTCGCCGGCCAGGTCGCGGCCGAGAAGGCCGCCCGGGCGGCCCAGCGCACCGGCGTCTACAAGCACCTGATGACCGGCGTGAGCTACATGCTGCCGTTCGTGGTGGCCGGCGGCCTGCTGATCGCCATCTCGTTCGCGCTCGGCGGCATCTATGTCTTCGACGACGCCCACAAGGGCACGCTTGGCCAGGCGCTGTTTCTGATCGGCGCCAAGTCCGGCTTCGCCCTGATGGTGCCGATCCTCGCCGGCTACATCGCCTACTCGATCGCCGACCGTCCCGGCATCGCGCCCGGCGCCATTGGCGGCATGTTGGCGAACTCGATCGGCGCCGGCTTCCTCGGCGGCATCGTCGCCGGCTTCCTCGCCGGCTACGTCGTCAAGTTCCTCAACGACCACATCAACCTCGGCCGCAACCTCGCCGGCCTCAAGCCGGTGCTGATCCTGCCGCTGCTCGGCGCGACCATCGTCGGCCTGTTGATGATCTACGTCATCGGCCAGCCGGTCGCCGGCGCGCTCGCCGCCATGACCGTGTGGCTTAAGGGCATGCAGACCGCCAACGCGGTCGTGCTCGGCGCGATCATCGGCGGCATGATGGCCTTCGACATGGGCGGGCCGGTCAACAAGGCGGCCTACGCCTTCGCCACCGGCCTCATCGCCTCCGTCGACAACGCCGTCTACGGCCCGATGGCCGCCGCGATGGTCGCCGGCATGACCCCGCCGCTCGCCCTCGCGCTGGCCACCAAGCTGTTCGCCGATCGCTTCACCTCGGACGAGCGCGAGGCCGGCAACGCGGCCTTCTTTCTCGGCCTCTCCTTCATCACCGAAGGCGCCATTCCCTTCGCGGCCAAGGATCCGTTGCGCGTGATCCCGTCGCTGATGGTGGGTTCGGCGATCGCCGGCATGATCTCGATGGGCCTCGGCTGCGAGTTGAAGGTGCCCCATGGCGGCGCGTTCGTCCTGCCGATCCCCAACGCGGTCACCAACCTCGGCGGCTATCTCATCGCCATGGTGGTCGGCACGATCGTCACCGCCGTCCTCCTGCGCCTGGTGAAGCCCAAGATCGAGGCCTGAGGGAGGAAGCCCGCGCCAGGACCTTCCTTCGCCGCCAGCGGACCGCGCTCCGTCCGCCGGCGGCGAAGACGCGGGCGCCTCCGCAGTCCGCCAACGTCTCTCTGAACTCCGACAGGGCCTGAACGAGGGCTCTCGTCTCAGCGCGCCGCCGCTCGGCCGTCTCGCCGCGCGGGGCGCCGCCTTCTCTCGCCATCGCAGATGCTCCAGCTTCGACCACGCTCCGGCGGCGCGACGCGCGGACGCGCTTGACTCGCCGCGACCGCTCTTCTCACTATGGGATGCGAGACGCCCGACCGCCGGATTTCAGACGATCGGCGCGGCGTTTGGGGCGCCGGCGAAATCGATCATCGGGGCGGCCGGGTCCGCGCGAAAGTCATGGCGAGCGGGGCGGCGGCGCAGGGCCTCGCCAGATGTCTGTGGCTGCGCCTCCGACTAAAGGTCGGCGATCGGAGTGCGCAAGCCTTGGTTCGGCGTCGCGGAGCAAGGGCGGCGCGTCCGACTTCGAGAGGGAAGGAAATAGCGCATGGCGAGTTCCGCTTCCGTCGCGATCGGCGGCGATCAGGGGTTGTCGCTGGCGGCGCGAGGGAAAAGCCCGCCGCCGAGCGAGACGATCGGCGACTATCTGATCCGCCGTCTGGCGGAAGAGGGCGTCGGCCATGTCTTCGGCGTGCCGGGCGACTTCGTGCTTTCCTTTTTCAAGAAGCTTGAGGATGGCCCGCTGAAGATCGTCAACACCAGCGACGAGCAGGGCGCCGGCTTCGCGGCCGACGCCTACGCCCGGCTGCGCGGCCTCGGCGTGGCTTGCGTCACCTATACGGTCGGCGGCCTCAAGGTGGTCAACGCCGTGGCGCAGGCCTTCGCCGAGCGCTCGCCGGTGGTGGCGATCAGCGGCGCGCCGGGCGTCACCGAGCAGGCGACCAACGGCCTCATCCACCATCGGGTGAGGAATTTCGACAGCCAGCAAAAGATATTCGCGGAGATTACGGTCGCCACCGCGGTCCTCAACGACCCCAATGCGGCGGCGGATGAGATCGACCGAGCGCTGGCGCTCGCCCGCCGTCACAGCCGGCCCGTCTACATCGAGCTGCCGCGCGACATGGTCGCCGCTACGATCGTCCCCGGACGCGGCCGCGCGCTGCCGGTCAAGGCGAGCGACGCCGACGCGCTGCGCTTTGCGCTCGCCGAGGCGGCCGAGAGGATCGTCTCGGCCGCGCGTCCGGTCATCGTCGCGGGCGTGGAGCTGCATCGCTTCCGCCTCCAGGACGCGCTGTTCGAATTCGCCCACGCGACCGGCATTCCCGTCGCCTCGACGCTGGGGGGAAAGTCGGTCTTTCCCGAATCCGACCCCGCCTATCTCGGCGTCTACGAAGGCGCGATGGGGGGCGAGGCGGTGCGCGCCTATGTCGAGGACAGCGACTGCGTCATTCTGCTCGGTCCGCTGATGACCGACATCAATCTCGGCGTCTACACCGCGCGCATCGATCGCAGCGCTTCCGTCTACGCCGGCGAGGATCGGGTGTCGGTCGGCTTTCGCAGCTACGACGGCGTCTCGATGGAGGATTTCTTGCGCGGCCTCGCCGAGCGCCCGTGGACGAAGCGCGCGATTCCGCCCTTCGCCCATCCCGAGCGCCCGGCGCCGATCGCGCCGAGCGACCGGCCGATCACGGTGGCGAGCCTGTTCGCCCAGCTCAACGCTTTCCTCGAAGACGACATGGCGGTGATCGCCGATCCCGGCGATGCGATGTTCGGCGCCGGCGATCTTTACATCCACGACGGCGCGCACTTCCTGGCGCCGGCCTACTATTGCTCGCTCGGATTCGCGGTGCCTGCGGCGGTCGGAGTCGCCGCCGCCGCGCCGAACCTGCGGCCGCTCGTGCTCGTCGGCGACGGCGCTTTTCAGATGACCGGCATGGAGCTGTCGACCATCGCCCGCTACGGGATGAACCCGATCGTCGTCGTCCTCGACAACGACGGCTACGGCACCGAGCGGCCGATGCTCGACGGCGCCTTCAACGACGTCCATCGCTGGCGCTACGCCCGCATTCCCGAGGTGCTGGGCGCCGGGCTCGGCCTCAAGGTCGCGACCGAGCGCGAAATGTCCGCCGCGCTCCAGCAGGCGAAGGCGAACGCGCAAAGCTATTCGCTCATCCAAGTGACGCTCGATCGCAACGATCGCTCGCCCGCTCTGACGCGGCTGACCGCGCGATTGGCGGAGCGGATCGCAAAAGGATAGCGAGCGAGCCGAATGACCCGCTTGGCCCGGTCGCTCGCGGCTTCGCGACAGGTTTGCTCTGTCATCGGCCGCGTCGATGCGCTACGAAAACGCGCGTCGCCGCGTCGCCGGGCGGTCGCGGAACGACGCGGAAGGAAAGGGCGGAATCGGCGGGCGCGGAGGACGAGCGGCGATGGGCGCGATCCAACTGCAAGCGGTGCGCAAGGCGTTCGGCGCGGTCAGCGTCATCAACGACGTCGACCTCGCCATCGACGACGGCGAGTTCGCGGTGTTCGTCGGGCCGTCGGGCTGCGGCAAGTCGACGCTGCTGCGCCTCATCGCCGGCCTCGAGGACCTGACCGCGGGACGGATTCTCATCGACGGCGAGGACGTTAGCGAGGTCGGCCCGGCGAAGCGCGGGCTGGCGATGGTGTTCCAGTCCTACGCGCTCTATCCGCACATGAGCGTGCGCGACAACATCGGTTTCGCCCTGAAAATGGCCGGCGAGAAGCGGGAGGCGATCGAACGCAAGGTCAGCAAGGCGGCGGCGACGCTCAACCTGACCGACTATCTCGACCGCAAGCCGCGCCAGCTTTCCGGCGGCCAGCGCCAGCGGGTCGCCATCGGCCGGGCGATCGTGCGCGAGCCGAAGGCGTTCCTGTTCGACGAGCCGCTCTCCAATCTCGACGCCGCCTTGCGGGTGCAGATGCGGGTCGAGATCGGCGAGCTGCACCAGGCGCTGAAGACGACGATGATCTACGTCACCCACGACCAGGTCGAGGCGATGACCATGGCCAACAAGATCGTGGTGCTCGACAAGGGCGCGGTGATGCAGGTCGGCGCGCCGCTTGAGCTCTACAACAAGCCCAACGGCTTGTTCGTCGCCGGCTTCATCGGCTCGCCGACGATGAACCTGATCCGCGGCGAGAGCGCCGCCAAGCGC
>Ga0181520_10004893_pt1 | contig 21917 bp, 17 predicted proteins | sample PEATcosm2014_Bin_29_FD_132451 | JGI IMG/M metagenome (GOLD analysis project Ga0181520, IMG submission 132451) | Peatland microbial communities from MTU Mesocosm Facility, Houghton, MI, USA - PEATcosm2014_Bin02_30_metaG | ecosystem: Environmental > Terrestrial > Soil > Wetlands > Peat | place... | reverse complement strand
CCCCGTCAAGCAAATCCGGGGCCGCGCTGATTTGACTACTTCATGAGTATGTACTCAAGACGGCCCGGAACCAAAGCTCCGCCGCTACACCAACTTCCACGCCGGCGATCCCTTCATCAAGGTCGATCAGGGCTTTGCCCGCCGGCCCGGCGCCGGCTACGCGGCCATCCATCCCGAGCTGAAGGACGTTGACCTTGAAGACTACCCCGACATCCACAAGATGGCGATCCTGGCCGATGTGGCGCCGTACTCGCGTGAGTATCACAACATCAGGCAGCGTGTAGCCCAGCAAGCCAAAGGCGATACCGAGCTGGAGATCGAATACGAGAAGATCATGAACCGGGTCAAGCAGACTCGAGAATCGATCATCCGCATGAACGACAGGCACTTTACCGCCCCGGCCGATGAGATTGGAAGCGCGACTTGGACAGTGGTGAGCGGTTTCAATCCGCACCCGGCATTGCTGCCGGGTGATGCAGGAGTAGTGCTCTGTTCGCTCCACGGTCCACAGGTTTCAATCCGCACCCGGCATTGCTGCCGGGTGATGCAGGAGTAGTGTTCGGGACGCTTTACGGTCCACAGGTTTCAATCCGCACCCGGCATTGCTGCCGGGTGATGCCACGGCTTCTTTTGTGGTGAGCGCGTCGCTTGTGTTTCAATCCGCACCCGGCATTGCTGCCGGGTGATGCCGGGCAATCCGATGCGCAGCGCCTGGCCACCCTCGTTTCAATCCGCACCCGGCATTGCTGCCGGGTGATGCTACGCCGAGTATGTGGCGGGCTATGTCGGGGCCGTTTCAATCCGCACCCGGCATTGCTGCCGGGTGATGCGACAAGCTATATCCGGTGCAACCCGTGCGGAGTGTTTCAATCCGCACCCGGCATTGCTGCCGGGTGATGCGAATCTGGAAGATTCCGGGACGCGGGGTCTGAGCGTTTCAATCCGCACCCGGCATTGCTGCCGGGTGATGCGCGGGTTCACGGTAGCCTCGCGGTGCCTGGGCAAGTTTCAATCCGCACCCGGCATTGCTGCCGGGTGATGCCGCAGCGGATATGATGCTGGCGGCGCGGGGGGTAGTTTCAATCCGCACCCGGCATTGCTGCCGGGTGATGCGTATCCTGCCGACCCTATGCCGACCGGGGCGCAGGGTAGTTTCAATCCGCACCCGGCATTGCTGCCGGGTGATGCGAAATCGTGGTCGAGGACGAATACGACGCAGACGTTTCAATCCGCACCCGGCATTGCTGCCGGGTGATGCACACGCGCATCGTGCGGCTTCACCTGGGTCAGCGGTTTCAATCCGCACCCGGCATTGCTGCCGGGTGATGCAGGCGCATCACCAGCCTGGCGACGCTGCGCGACCTGTTTCAATCCGCACCCGGCATTGCTGCCGGGTGATGCCTACCGTCCATCATCCCGGAGCCAAGCTTTTGCTGTTTCAATCCGCACCCGGCATTGCTGCCGGGTGATGCTTGACCGTATCCTCCACTGCCATACCCTGTACCGGTTTCAATCCGCACCCGGCATTGCTGCCGGGTGATGCAGTAGAGGGGGCGTTTTGAACATTCTTGGTTTTTTGTTTCAATCCGCACCCGGCATTGCTGCCGGGTGATGCAGCTGTCTTTGCGTCAGTCGCATTTCATCCTCAAGGTTTCAATCCGCACCCGGCATTGCTGCCGGGTGATGCTCATCTGTTGTTATAGTTGCACCTTCCATATAGTGTTTCAATCCGCACCCGGCATTGCTGCCGGGTGATGCGCCGCTCAAGATCGATCGCCTGCCGCTGGCTGTGCAGGTTTCAATCCGCACCCGGCATTGCTGCCGGGTGATGCAAGTCCTGCGATCAAAATGATGGACCGAGTGTCTGTTTCAATCCGCACCCGGCATTGCTGCCGGGTGATGCTACGGTGATTCCGCTGGCAAAAACCGTCCTGAACGGTTTCAATCCGCACCCGGCATTGCTGCCGGGTGATGCGGCACAGATGATTTGCGAGACGCTATGGGTATCTCAGTTTCAATCCGCACCCGGCATTGCTGCCGGGTGATGCAACAGCGACGATGGGTGCGGATATGCGGTCTGTGTTTCAATCCGCACCCGGCATTGCTGCCGGGTGATGCATTTGCAAGACGAGCAGGGCCGCAATGCCCGGCTTGTTTCAATCCGCACCCGGCATTGCTGCCGGGTGATGCGGCGGCGCGGCGCTGATCAACAACCCCAACGTGACTTGTTTCAATCCGCACCCGGCATTGCTGCCGGGTGATGCGCCGCCGTGGTAAGCCAACTGGAGGGTTTATAATGTTTCAATCCGCACCCGGCATTGCTGCCGGGTGATGCGTAGGTTCATCTGGGCCACGCAGCGGCCTGCTTTGTTTCAATCCGCACCCGGCATTGCTGCCGGGTGATGCGTCAGCGCCGTGTAAAAGCGCCACGCGCATAGCTTTGTTTCAATCCGCACCCGGCATTGCTGCCGGGTGATGCAGGTGGCTCGGGTTGAAACATCGCTTTACATCACAAGTTTCAATCCGCACCCGGCATTGCTGCCGGGTGATGCAACCGAGAGCTACACGGACTACATCGCCTATCTTGATGTTTCAATCCGCACCCGGCATTGCTGCCGGGTGATGCGGTTCAATTCCACCTCTTCGTGGTCCATCTCCAGCGAGTTTCAATCCGCACCCGGCATTGCTGCCGGGTGATGCTGTGCCGGGACGCGTGAAGTATTCCGAGTCCAGGGTTTCAATCCGCACCCGGCATTGCTGCCGGGTGATGCTCTGCGCTTGCAAATCCTTTCAGATCATGGCGATTCCACGAGGCAAGCGCGAACCTGCACTGCGGAATACACCGCCGCGGCAACCCAAAGCATGGCGTCGAAGCTATCTCATTGAGAATCATCAGGGTATACATGGCGCGAAGCAAGCCGGTTTTGGCGGGAGCTTGAGGTTCGCGCTTGGCTGCTCAGACCACGAGCGGCCCGTCAAAGTCGATTGCCTTGAATTTACCATATTCCTTCACAAATTGACTGGACGGCTCGGTGAGCCGGTAAAGGCGCAGGCAATCCTCCAATTCATCTATCTCCTCGAGCAGTGTCCTTTCCAGTTCTTCGTATTGCATCCGATCTACGCGGCATTCAAAGACAGACTTCTGAACTCGCTGGCCGACGCCCTCGCAGGCTTTGGCTACGCGGCGCAAGCGGCGGCGTCCCTGGGGTGTTTCGGTGGATACGTCGTAACAAACGAGGATGAGCATCGCTAACGCTCCAAGTACGGCAGGTAATCTTCGGCTTCACCGCGAATGACGCGCGCCAGAAGCCGAGCTTGGATCTGAGGCAGTAGCCCGAAGGCCAGCTTTTGATCGAGTAGCGGATGGGAGGTGAGCTCCTGTTTGCGTTCCTGATAGGCGAGAATCAACGATTTACGCGCGGCGTCATGCAGTTGGACCGCGCCTCCGGGGCGCTCATCAAAATCATCGCGCTGAAGTTGTTTGCGATTGACCAGAGTCAGGGCCAGACGATCGGCGAGGATGGAGCGGAACTCTTCCATCAGATCGAGAGCCAAGGCGGCACGGCCAGGGCGCACGGTATGAAGATAACCAAGCTGCGGGTCGAGTCCAACGGATTCGAGCGCGGTGCGGCAATCGTTCATCAACATGCTGTAGAGGAAGGAGAGCAGAGCGTTCATGCGATCCCGTGGAGGGCGGCGGCTGCGGCCATCCGGGGTAAATGCAGCCCGCTGGCCGCTGCGAATGAGATGGGGAAACGCCGCAAAATAGCGGCGTGCCGATTCGCCTTCAAGACCGCGCACAACATCGAGCGTGGGGGCAGCTTCCAGATGGCGCAGGTTGATGGCAAGAGCCTCGGCGGTCTTGCGCAGGCCTTCGGCATCGGCCTCCTCATTGGCGTCCCGCGCGCCGCGCAGCAGCACATAACGGCTGTTCTTCAGCTTCCCGGCAATGCAGGCCTTTGCGTGAGCCAGCGCAAACTCCGGCGAGTTGGCGCGCGCGAACTGTGCCTGGCGGAGCAGGATATTGCCGCTGATGGGGCCTTCAAGACGGGCTTTGAAGCGGCCATTACGGTCGAGAAGAACCAGCGCCTTGCCTTCCTCGGCCAGACGTCCCATAACGGCAGGCGAAACCAGCACATCGCCGAAGCAGACAACGCTGCCTATGTGATGCAAGGGAACGCGCAGGCGGGTTTCTTGTTCGACCTCAAAGCGTAGCGTGTCGTTGTCAAGATGCAGATAGCCGGACAGGGTGAGATAGAGCGTATTGAGCAGGGTTTGCATCGGTCATTGATCCTCAACGCTGAATAGGCGCGCGCGCAAAGCCTGCCGTCTTGTCTTTCCGGCAAGCATCTGCGGTTGGCAGAGATCAATCAGCGAACATTCGCGGCAGCGGGCATCGTTAACGGCTGGAGGCATCTGCCCGGACTGAAGCATGGCGCGGATCGCAACAGCCGTGCCGGCTACAAGCTGGCGCAGTTCGGGCGTAATCGCAACCTCGCGCCTCCGGTGGCTGCTGGCGTGATAGAGAGCGCCTAGCGGAACAGGATGGCCGGTCATCTCTTCCAGGCAGAGTGCCTGTGCCGCCAGTTGAATGTCATCGTGGGTCCGCTGACGGCGTGGACCGTGCTTGTATTCGACAGGATACGGCGTGCCGTCGGGAAGGAATTCGACGATGTCGGCCTTACCGGTCAGGCCGAGCCGTTCACAGACCAGGGGTAGCGCCCGCTCAATGCGCACGCCCGCTCGCAGTTCATAGCCTGCCAGATCCACAAGCGTGTGAACAGCGTTGCCGCGCGCGGTGTGCAGGTTCTCGGCGAAGCTCTGTTCTTCGTGAATCAGAGCACACTGGCGCGGACAATAGCTGTAATGCTGCAGCGCGGATAGCATGACGAAATCGTCCTGTTCCATGCCGTCTCCCTACGCGGGCAGAAGTTGCCGCCATGCCTCCACCAGTTGCAGCCCATCCTGCAGTTCGACACACTGGGGAAGATTTTCGCGGTTCACGGCTACGCTGTAGTCTTCCCAGTCGCGCGGCGCCAGTACACCTTCGTTGCGCTTTGGCTGAATGCGCTTTAGAAGGGAGTGCGCCGGAGCGTTTCCGAGTTCACTGGCGTGCTTGAAGATGTAGAGTCCGCGTGTGGCCATCTCGCCACGAGCGGCCGAGCGGTCATGGTCGAACATGTTGACCAGAGCCTCCCAGAAGAGTTGAAGGTCTTCTTCGGAGAACCCGGTCTGCGCGGCCAGATGTGCGGAAACGAAACCGTGCGCCACATAGAGGCCATAAGGAACCGTGAACTTGCGGCCCATGGTGCGATTATCGCCGCCCTGCTTCTCAGCCTCCGCTTCGGTGGCCACAGCCATCCGCGTGATGGAGTGTTCCAGCGAGACAATTGGGTCAACAGAACGCCCGAAGGTCAACTGCACTGGCCCGCGGACCTGCCCGCAGTTGATCCCCGTCGACATCACAGCGCCAAAAGTGCGAACGTCGAAGAAGTTGCGGCACATCCAGGCACGCGCCTCGTCCACTTTGTCACCGCCTTTGCGCTTCTTGTCATCGCCGCTCAACAATTCAGCAGCACCGATGCCGATGTAGGCACGTTCATTCTGCTTGTTGAGAATCGCTTTTTCCTTGACATATATTTCATAGGGAGCAGATTCGCCCTTTGCAACGCCCACATAATTGCGCACCTTGCGCTTCAGGCAAACGTCGGTCACGAGGCCGCGGCCAGTCTCGGCATCCACGCGCGGCAAGTTGCCCGCATCCGGATCGCCGTTGGGGTTGCCATCCTTCACGTCAAACAGCAGCACAAAATCATAACGATTCTTCAGCGCAGTCATGCCTGTTCTCCTTCAACGATTTTCTTGGCGTAGAACGCCTGTTTCTGGTGGTAGTAGCCAATGGCAAAGCGGCCCTGATCGGCGATGGACAGATGCGCGGTAAACCCCTGATCGCCGTTGATAGCATCGACGATTTCTCCGATCAGCTTTTCCAGATTCACCGCGCGGCCCCGATTTTCGATCTTGGCCAAGTGATGTTTGTTGAGTTTCATCAGGTTAGAAAAAACGGTAACCGGCGTGGAAGATGCCGCGCCATAGAATCGGTCGCGAATGGTGGCATTGAGTCCTGGACTGGCCTCTTCCTGCACTTTTTCAAGCGCAGCGAAGAGCCTTCCCAGGCGGTAGCCGGCGTTGGTGTTGGCCAGATCGAGTGACACGTGCAGTTCCTCCTCAGGTGCGGAATCGCCAGCGGGATTCGCCCCGCGGGTCTTGCGGTTGATGCAGGCTTTGATGAGCGCGGCGCGCGGGTAGCTTACCTGGCGCTCGGCGCGTATACGGCGAAGAGCGCTCAGCAGCAGCGTCTCCGGATACGGCAGTCCGGAGAGAATCGCGCGCATGGTGTCTCCGCCAAGATTGGGTGGAATGTTTTCGGCTTTGCCTTGAAGCGCGGTGCTGGCCAGCAGGCGAAAGAGCGAGGGATACGGCGGCTCGTAGGGCGCGTGCTCGATGGCGATATCGTCGAAGTGCTCAATGATGCGCTGCGAGAATTTCCTGACTGTCCCTGTCAGCCAGAAGCGGATGGAGATGCGCGCGGCATTCGGCGCCAGGCCCAGCACAAAAAACTCAGTCTTCTCGCCGCTCACGTTCAGGCTGCCCTGCTTGACGGACTCATATAACGCCTTGACGGCCCTCGTTCCTCGATCAGGATCGCCCTTCTGTGGTTCACTGAACAGGCTGGCGAAGTCGTCCTCCAGAAAGCTCTTCTCACTTGCCCAGAAGACTGTAGACGAATCGCCCACCTGAATGCGCTGCGACGAATCCTTGCCCAGCAAATGATTGAGCGCCTTGGTATAGGCATCCATCGAGCGTTTGCTCACAGGCGCGTTTTCCCCTTGCTTCTGCTCCTTGCCGTACGACTCGAAGGCGCGAAGATTGAAGGAGACAATGTTTGCCCCCGAAGACTGCGCTCCCCATACACCCTTGATAGCCGTATGCAAACGTACAATCTCCGCGTCCTGCCCACTGATGAGGCAGATGCCTCGTGCAGAACTCGATTCAGCGGTATCGGAATTTGCCACTTTGGCCTTTAGATAATCCACGACTGCAAGACGATTGCAAACCAATTCACTGTCGCCCATAAGCTGAAATGTGAGATTGGGGTTGGTGGTTTGAATCTCATTCCACAACGAATCTTGCTCAAGCCGCGTGAAGGGAATGTTCGCGAGAAAGGCTCTGACAGCCTGTACGCCTTCGTCGCTGCCAGGAAGCTCCGCTAATCGCTTAACAAAAGCCGTATGATGCTCAACGAATTGCTCAGACTTTCCGCTGACATCAATACCGAATACATATTTCGCTGTATCCCAGAGTAGATTGGCAGCTACGCCTGAAGTCTTCTTCACGCCTTGCGGAACCCAATACGAGCGAGCGGATTTCTTCCTGCCCTCGCCGCTGCGCGTGTCCTCAATATGCACCAACCCTCCATCTTTATCGAGGACAAGAACGAAGGGAATCTCCTTAGGCTCGAATCCCTCGGGGGCCAGCGCTGTCTCCGAATCTTTGGCCTTGCGCTCGTAGTATCGTGCCAGTTCTTGGAGAATCATCCCCGCACCTCCTCGCTATCCCATGACGGAATGTTCACGACTCCATCTTTCATGTGCGCCTGAAAGAATCGTGGTTGCGGCGAGGCTGCGTCGCGGAAGTCGAGATCGTAGAGCATCCAGCCCAGATCCCGTTCCCCGCGTAACTCGGCGGGAATCGTTGGCGGTTCCGCCGCTGGGTCAACAAGACGGAAGTCGCAGGCAAACTCGCGGCAGCCGAGATACGGCTGGTTGATGCATTGCCCCTTCTCCGCGCGGCGCACGAACATCTCCGAGAACTTTTGCGTGTTCTCTTCGGCGCCCGCTCTGCCTGTCAGCAGAAAGCTGGCGGTGACGAGGTAGCGAACATCGCGCAGCAACAGGCTGGCGCGCTGCTGCCGCTCCTCTTCCACGTAGAGCGCGACGGCGCCGGAGCCGCGCTGCATGGCGCTCTTCACGTTGGCCGCGGAGAGCTTGCTGCCCACTTCATTGCGCCGGATGGTAGTCCAGCGAATGGGTGCCAGCACCTCAATCCTCTCCGGCTGCCAACGAATAGCAGACTTCCATAAAATTGATTCAAAGACGGCTCGCACCGCGGATGGCGTGATGATGTCGTAACTCACCCGCTCGACCTTCATCTCCGGACGGGTAAAACAGGCGAAATCTCCGCCAATTTCCAAACAAAAGCGGGTAGGCATTGCGCCTCCTGACGGTTTCGGTAGGAAAACTCAAGCAGGGGCATTCAAACACCGTTGATGCGCCATTGCAACTGAATTATCGCGGGAGTCCACACTTTAACAACACAACTGTACAGGATCGGGGTTGCCGGTTTCTCCGACGAGCAGGCCAAGATCGCGATGATAGGCCGTTTCGTTTTTCAAGACCCAGAGACCGGGCGCGAGTTCTTCAAGGTCGCCAGCGTTGCAGAGAGTGAGAAAGTCGCGCTGGCGAACGGTAACTGTGAACCGCTGCAGCTTGCGCAAGAGATCGCGATTGAGAACCTTCGAGCGCAATAATTTTATGAGTGAACGGCTGTCCCTGCTTGCATCATCGGGATTCGCGTACGGAACAATCACCGCAACGCTACCGTCTTCGTCTATCAACTGGAACTTATCCGCCGCGGTACGAAACTGAATTCGGCATTGCGCTGCGTCTTTCGTCAGCAGTTCCTCGATGCCGTGCTTATCCAGACCATCCTTGCCCACCTTGCTGTAATATTGCGTGAAATAACGTCTGAATTGTTCCGGCGTCAGAGGATTCTCCGGGCGCTCATGCAGGATGATTTTGCAGGCGTCTTCGCCGAAGCGCAGCAGTCCTTTTGGCGAGGGGTTGGGCGGAACAAAGACGTAGATCTGCCCCTTGTCCGTTTGCTTGCCCTCCCGATTGCATCTTCCCGCCGCCTGCGCAATCGAGTCCAGCCCCGCCAGCGCGCGATAGACGACCGGGAAATCCACATCGACGCCAGCCTCGATCAACTGGGTGCTGACAACCCGCACCGGTTCTCTGGGTAGTCTCTCTTTAATCTGCTTGATCACATAACTGCGGTGCTCCCCGCACATAAGTGCGGAGAGATGGACGGTTCCGGGCGGCATGCGGCGATGCAGTTCCCGGCAATCAGCGCGCGTGTTAACGATGGCCAGCACGGATGGATGCCGTGCAATCCTTTCGGCAATCTCATCCCAGTTACCAGGCTTGTTCCAATCATACGGGAGGCTCACCGTCGCGCGCTCCAGTTGTGCGTAAAGCTCTTCCGTTCCTGAAACGATCTCCGTGGCAGCGCCGGGACCACGCAACCATGTTTTGCCGAAGCTGTCTTTGCGCGTGCCCAGCGCGGGCTGCGTTGCGGTGCAAAGAACAAAGGTAACTCCATAGTGCTCCACCAACAATTTCATTACGTCAAGAATGGGCTGTAGAAACTCCGGTGGAAGCAGTTGCGCTTCATCCAGAATGACGACGCTGTTCACCAGGTTATGCAGCTTGCGGCAACGGCTGGTGCGCGCTGCAAAGAGCGACTCAAATAACTGTACATTGGTGGTCACAATCAGCGGCGCATCCCAGTTTTCCGTAGCCAACCGGCTTTGAGCAGTTTCCTTTTCGGCGTCGAGATTGCTGTGGTGCTCAAGCACCGCATCCCCAAAAATGCCGCGGAAGACATCCGCTGTTTGCTCAATGATGCTCGTGTAAGGGATTGCGTAAACGATGCGATGCTTGCCATGACTGATGGCGTGTTCAAGAGCGAAAGCGAGACCGGACAGCGTCTTGCCTCCGCCAGTAGGAACGGTCAGCGTGTAGAGACCCGGCGCTCCCGCAGCCTTCTCCCGGCATTGCCGTAATACTTCTGCGCGAAGCTGATTGACTGACGTGTTCTCGGCTTTCTGCTTTTTCTGCTCCATCGCATCGTTGAATTGCGAGAGCAGCGTCGGTAACTCCGGATAGCATCCACGCAGCTTGCCTTTCCAGGCATTCATGAAGGCTTCCGTATCCACAAAGTCCGCATCGGTTAGACAAGAAAAAAGCACCCGTATCCAGAGGTGCCGTCCGCTGACCCCGCCGAATCCGTTCGGCTTGAATGCAGGCGGCTGGGTCTTGAGAAGGGCTTCCGGCGCGGCACAGAGCGCCTGGATGAGCAGATCTTGCTTTTTACCTTCCTTCAACCGGTTCTCCAGTGCGGCATTGCCTGCTCCATCGGCCGGGGACCAGTCTGGCAATCCGGCATGATGACCGGCGATTACATACGCAATCGGCAAGGCGAGCGCGGATAGCGCCTCTTCGGCATGAAGAGCGCCAGCACTGGAGTGATTGACCTTGCCTGGAGCCGCATCCACAAGATGCGCCTGGTATCCACTCACGCTCCGAATGTATTGCTGAAATGCCGCACTGTACTTTCCTAAATCATGCCAGAGACCCGCAAGCTCGCCCCACTCCTTAGCGCCGAAATCCGCGGACATTTGACCGGCTAAGTGTGAAACGGACGACAAGTGCTCAGCCAGAGAATGGATGACCCGCGAATCATCTGGATGAACATGCGCGATTGGCTCAAGCGTGTGCATTGGACTCTATCAAATACTATTCCTTTCAAGATCGCTCAGCTTCTTGAAATCTATTTGGATTGCAGTGAATACACCTCTTCCGGCGTCAGATTGAAAATCACTCCACCTCTACCCGTCAAGATGGTGAGATTCAGCATCCGTCAGCTCTCCTGGTCCGTATGCCCTACGTCTCGTTGCGCGAGTTCAATAATCTTGCCGGGCCAGGCGAATTGCAGCGTTATAAGAAGGGGAATTCTCAGGTCCGCCTCAAGAAAATGGCCATACCGTAGTTGCTAAATGGGAGGCACATGGTTGCCCGCGCCGATTACCTGGACGGGTCACGGGTCCACGATAGAGAAATAGAAGGCGAATTCACTTGATCTACCTGAATTCGTTCTGTTCGACGAACTGCCTCCAGAAAAATCTCCTTTGTCGTGCATTCAGCTCTTTGTCGTGCAAAACAAGGAGAAAAGACGGAATTGGCGCGACAATTGCGACCTAAAGCGAAAATAGACATTCAAGATAAAATCACTATTATCTATTGTTTATCAATGAAATCAAGGTAATATGAGAACGTATGGCGGAGAGACTGGGATTCGAACCCAGGTTAGAGTTTCCCCTAAACACGCTTTCCAAGCGTGCGCCTTCAGCCACTCGGCCATCTCTCCCTGGAACTGCCCGCCTTATTGAATCTAACACAATTGCCCGGTCCTACTTCACCAAGTTGAGGGCGCATCAGAGGTCGCGCTCAAGCACCGCAATCGCATTCTGGCGCGCATCTGAGGCCTTACTCAAACTCGACAACCACCTGGCCGACCTTCACGGGCTCGCCCTGAGCCACCCGCACCTTCTTCACCTTGCCTGGCCCGTGAGCCGCTACATTGGTCTCCATCTTCATCGCTTCCAGCACCATCAATGAATCGTTGGCCGCAATCGTTTGCCCTGGGGCAACATTCACCTTGATTACGATGCCGGTCACCGGACTGCGGCAGACCTTGCTTTCGTCGCCAGCCACTTCGGCTGCCGCTGCCTGCGCTGGTGCCGCCGTCTTAGGTTGAACTGCCGCGGGCAGCATAGGTTGCGGAGCATAATTTGCCGGACGCGGCGTCGCGTCCTCTTCCAAGACTTCGACTTCAGCCTCGTACGTCTTTCCGTCAATTGAAATCTGAAGTTTCAAGTTACCCGGTTCCTTCCTTCTTCTTGCTTTGCGCCTCGGCCCTCGCCTCAGCCTCTAATCCGCGGATGATGCGAGCCATGAACCAGCACGCGCCCCTGCTGCGCCCACGCATTCCCGCCAGAAACCGGCGCGCGCAGCATCTTCGCCGAGCGGATGCGGACCTTTTTGCCCAAATAGGCCGTTACCGCCGCGGCCAGAATCGCCAACGTCTCGGGCGCGATCTGCTCTTCGTCAGCGGCCGCGGCAGCCTCCGTCCGCGGCGCGGCAAGCTCGGCCACACGCGCCTCCAGAGCCTTCACCGCGCCGGTGAGTGCGATGAGTTGTTTCTCCGCGGACTCATGCCTCGCCATCAATTCTGTCAATTCCACAGCCACGCCCTGCTCCCGATCACAAATGGTTATAAAGGAATCAATCCATGCTTCTTTTGCGGACGCAGTTCGCGCTTGGTATGCAACGCCTCAAGCGCCCTGGCCAGCACCTTGCGCGTCTCTGCCGGCTCAATGATCTCATCCACCAGCCTGCGGCCCGCCGCGACATACGGATTGGAAAAGGTCTCGCGGTACTCGTCCACCAATTCCTTGCGCTTGCCGGCCTTATCCTCGGCTGCGTCGATCTCGCGCCGGAAGACAATCTCCGCCGCGCCCTCCGCGCCCATCACCGCTATCTCCGCCGAAGGCCACGCCACCACGCGGTCCGCGCCCAGATCCTTGCAGCACATCGCGATATATGCGCCGCCGTAAGCCTTGCGCAGCACCACGGTGATCTTCGGCACCGTAGCCGCCGAGTAAGCAAAGAGCAGCTTCGCTCCATGGCGAATAATCCCCCCCCGCCCCTGCTCCACGCCGGGAAGAAATCCCGGCACATCCACAAACGTTATCAACGGAATATTGAAGGCATTGCAGAAGCGCACAAAGCGCGCCGACTTATCGGAAGCATTGATGTCCAGCACACCGGCAAGATGATTCGGCTGGCTGGCGATAACTCCCACCGGCCGTCCTTCCAGCCGTCCAAAGCCAATCACAATATTCGCCGCAAAGCCGGCCTGAATCTCAAAGAAATCCTGATAATCCAGAACCCGCGTGATTACATCGCGCACATCGTAGACGGCCTTGTTATCTACCGGAACAATGTCGTTCAACTCCGGGTCGGCATCGATCGGCAGATTGTAATTGCTGCGCGGCGGGTCTTCAAGATTATTGGAAGGGACGAAGCTCAGCAGCCGACGGCAAAGCTGCGCCGCCTCCTCATCGTCGCGCGCAATCAGATGCACCACGCCAGAGCTCATCTGCGCCTGCGGCCCGCCCAGCTCCTCGTCGCTGACCACCTCGCCCGTCACCTGCCGGATCACCTTCGGCCCGGTGATGAACATCCGCGCCGGCTGTGTCTGAATCACAAAGTCGGTGAGCGCCGGGCTGTAAACAGCGCCGCCCGCGCACGGCCCGCAGATCAGAGAAATCTGCGGCACCACGCCTGAGAGCAGCACATTGTGATAGAAGACGCGCCCATAGCCGGCCAAGCTGTCAATGCCCTCCTGCACGCGCGCGCCGCCCGAGTCGTTGATAAAGACAAACGGGCTGCCCGTCTTCAGCGACAGCCGCATCATATCCACGCATTTGTCGTTGTGCGCCTCGCCGGCCGAGCCCCCGCCCACGGTAAAATCCTGGCTCGCCAAGTGCACCGGCCGTCCGTCGATTTTGGCGCAACCCGTCACCACGCCATCGGCCGGCATTTCTTTTCCCGCCATGCCAAAATACGTGGACCTATGCTGCGCAAAGAGACCAATCTCCTGAAAGCTGCCCGTGTCCACCAGCCGCGCAACCCGCTCGCGCGCCGTCAGCTTGCCGCTGGCGTGCTGCTTCTCAATGCGCTCGGCCCCGCCGCCGCTCTCCAACTCCGCGCGCCTGGCGCCGAGTGCTGAGATCTTCTCGGCCATCGTCTTCTTGCTCTCCGCTTGCTTCGCCATCCGTGCTCCCGCTTCCATCGGCATTCAATCATTTATTTCGCTGCAGCCACCGACACCCTGTGCTCTTTCCCATTCAGCGTAATCACGTAATTCACCTTGGCGCTCAACGCCGCTCCACCTGCCGCGGCCTTCGCTTCCGGCGCTTTAGCCTCAGCCGCCTTCGCCGCTGGATCCTTGCCCACATTCTTCCGCCCCTGCGCCCGCGTCTCAAAGAACTTCGGCGCTACCTGCGGGAACATCGCGTACGTCAGCACATCCTCGTCGCTGCCGTTCGAGCCCTTCAAGGCATTTGCGGCGGTGCTCAACACATCCCATTCCAGCTTGAGCAGATCCGCCGGACGAACCGTAATCGCCGGCTTCTTCGCATGAGCCTCGGCCAGCTTCAGCACCTCGGGATCCTTTGGCCCAATCGTAGCTCCGTAGTAGCCCAGCATGAGATCGGCAAACTCTCCAGTCAGAACTTTGTATTTGCCCATCAGCACATTGAAGACCGCCTGCGAACCCACAATCTGACTGGTCGGCGTCACCAGCGGCGGATAGCCGGAATCCTTGCGAACCCGCGGCACTTCTTCCAGAACTTCCTTCAGCCGCTCGCCCGCGCCCTGGCCCTTCAGTTGGCTTTCCATATTCGAGATCATGCCGCCCGGAATCTGGCTCTTGAAGATCTCCGTATCCACGCCCGTATTCTCGCTGAAAAACTCTTTGTAGCGCGGCCGGATCTTGGCAAAATGCGTCGAGATCTTCAGCACCCGCTCCAGGTCCACGCGGGTCTCATAGCCCGTTCCCTCCAGCATCTCGATCATGCTTTCGGTCGGATTGTGTCCCGGGCCCAGCGAGAGTGAGCTCACCGCCGTATCCACCATGTCGCAGCCCGCCTCGACCGCCTTCATCAGCGAGACCAGCGTGACGCCAGTGGTCGCGTGCGTATGCACATGCACCAGCGTCGCTTCGCCGCACCGCTCCTTGATCGCCCGCACCAGGTCGAACGCCGGCTGCGGCCGCAGCAGCGCGGCCATGTCCTTAATACATATGGAATCGCAGCCCAGATCGCGCAGCCTCAGGGCCATTGCGGCAAAGGCCTCCACGGTATGCAGCGGGCTCACGGTATAAGAGATCGTCCCCTGCGCGTGCTTGCCCGTCCGCTTCACTGCGGCTATGCTGGTTTGCAAGTTGCGCACATCGTTCAGCGCGTCAAAGATGCGGAAGACATCAATCCCGTTCTCCGCCGACTTCTCCACAAACCGCTCGACGACGCTGTCTTCATAATGCCTGTACCCCAGCAGATTCTGCCCGCGCAGTAGCATTTGCAAGCGGCTCTTCGGCATCAGTTTGCGAAAGGTGCGCAGCCGCTCCCACGGATCTTCGTTCAGAAAACGGATGCACGCGTCGTACGTCGCCCCGCCCCAGCACTCCACAGACCAGTAGCCGGCGTTGTCAATCTCCTCGCAGACCGGAATCATATCGTCCAGTCCCATGCGCGTCGCCAGCAGGCTCTGATGCGCGTCTCGCAGCGCCAATTCGGTTATTTCAACAATGCGGCCCATACGCCACTCCCCACAAAAATAGCCCAGCAACAGAAGTCCGTTTTTCAAGACCATGTCGATGCGCTTTGGCAGATTTTTAGCTGACTATTCATCATACTATCGCATCCGCGTCAACCCGCAACCCGCCCCAAAGCCGGGCCGGGCCAATGGTGGGAGCAGGGGCCTTCAGGCTCGAACCATGCTCGGCACTTCTTTGCGACCCTCTACAGATTTCGGAATGAACCTGCAAGCAAACGATTTCTCTAACCCACTAACCAAAATCCCAATTGACAACCCCAGCCAGCCAATGGAATCATCGCTTTCAATCCTCAACGGCAGAATTTCCTGATACTGAGAACGCCGAAGAAAGCGGGAATCGATGGGAGAATTGGCCGGCCTCAAAAGCATTCTTTTCATCTTGTACAACGTGATTGGTTTTTTTCAAGAAACAATCGTTTACGGGCCCAACCCAGCGGCAAATCCTTTGCCAAAAACTCCTTTTCTGGGCGATTGGGCGGTCTTCGCCTACATTGTGGTTACCTACCACATCATCCTCATAATTCTGGTCATCAACTCGGAGAAGAAATCCGGCTTCTCTCTGCCCATCGGATCGACGATCATTACCCACTTGGCCTTTCTTGCCGTCGTTGTTTGCCTCTCGATGGGCAAGCGCTATTTTCCGCTCCTCGGCTTGATCCGCTATTTTATTCCCGGCCTGGCACCCTTTGAAGCCAAATGGCTCTTTGCCGGTGACATGAAAAAGCCAGAGCGCCCAATTTCAGCGCCTGTCGCAGTTGCCGCTGCTGTTGAAGACGCCGCTCCCGTCAGCAGCGCAGAGATGGCCGACGATTACACCGCATGGCTCCAGTACCTTTCCCAAAAGAATCCTGGAGCAAGAAAACGCGTAGGTTCCGTCAAAGACGAATACGATCAGTTCATGGCCGCCCGCGCCAAAGCTCGCGCCTCCAGCACTCGTTGAGCCGCCAGCGATTGGGATTTGGGTGTGTCTCAAGTCAAATGTGAAGCGAGAGAGTTCTAAACCAAGCCTAAGTCTATTTGTGCGCAGGGTTTGCCGGCTTGGCTGCGTCGAATGAAATCTTGGCTGGCTCGGCAAGCGGGACAGTGGCCAGTACCGGCTGCGCAGCAACACCGCCGCGCTTGAGCTGATTGTCCTTAAGCGTGACCGCGCCGTCCGCAATTTCGGCGTCGCCAGTCCAGTGATCGAAGCGGGCCAGCGAGGCAGGCGCAGCGCTCGCCCCCGAGCCTCCAACAACCCTTCCATGCTGCCACTCAAAGTGCAGCGAGCCTTTGGCCGAGGCGGCCAGGTCGTCTCCGGTAAAGCCAGAGAGCGCGATTTTGCCGCTGCCGTCAAAGACGCCGCCCGTAGCGCGCAGTCCTATCAACTGGCCGACTGCCTGGCTGCTGAGGCCCTTCAGCTCGCCTTCCAATGCATAAGCAGGCTTGCCGCCGGGCGAGGTAGGCGTTAGCAATGTGCCGCTTCCGTGAATGTGCCCGCCCAGCAGCCCGGCGTCAAAGGCCGTCACCTGAACTTCGCTGGCCACCGTTGAGAGTGTGGCTGATGGCTCGTGCAGCGTCACCGGCCCCAGCAGCAGCGATTCGGCCTTGACAGTGCCTTCCAGTTGCGGCAGCGCTGGAGCCGCAGAGGAGCGCAGGCGATCAATCAGTGTGGAAAGCATCGTCGTTCGTTCCTTCGCGCCCAGAAACGCATTCTGAAGAATAGCCGCATCCAGCGCGCCCAGTTGCACTTCAAAATGAGGCACGCAAGGCATGGAAGCCTCGCAGGCGGCAGGCTGCGTGAGACTTGCCGTTCCCTTCAACGGACCATAGGAGAAGACCACCGGATCCCAGCTCACCGCGCCTGAATCGATGTGCAGCGTTGCCTGCGAAATTTGCACGGCATTGACCAGATAATCGGCCTTCCAATTTGCATTGCGCAGCGTTACGGTTCCGGTGATGCTGTCGGTCAAAGGCGCGGATTGAGGCAACGATCCGCTCTTCGGCAGCGGCAAGCCAGCCGGCGGAATCTTCAAAGCAGGCGTTGGCGCCGGCATCCATGGACCCTCCGCGGTCAGATCCACCGTCAGAGCATCGCCGGCAACCGCGTCCAAAGCCGCGGCGTTGGCCAAGCCGGCCAGATGCGCCAGTTCTCTGGCGCGAAGGATCGAGGCCTGGCCGCGCGCACTGATCTGATAGCCGGAAAGCGCGAATCGCGAAAGTAGGTTGAGCGGCTCGGCTGCGCCTCCGGGCAGGGCCACGGTTGCCACCAGCGCCTGAGGAGCGTCGGGAGCCTGGTTTGCGCTTGCGGGCGCGGGCTCCAAAAGCAGCTTGGGAATGAGAATTGGCTGGCTGAGCCCTTTGCCGCTGAAGGCAAGGCCCGCCACGGTGAATCCGCCTGTCAGCGGTCCCGGCTGCGCCTTCAATGCGCGGAAATGCGCTGGCTTCTTTGCCTCCGCTGTCTCGGGCGCGGACGGAGCGTAAGTGATCTTACCGCTCACCGATCCAGCCGCATCCAGGCCCGGAGCCAGGCTGCTGCGCACCGTGCGCAGCGCATCCAAACCGGCAGCCACGGGTATCTTGTCCAGTTCGACGGAGATGTGCGGTAAAGCGGCCGTTCCGCCGGGCGCTTCACCGGGAAGATCGCCCGCCAGGCGGATGCGGCCGTTCCCAAGTGGCGAGTCGCAGAGCAGGTTGTCGATGGCTCGTGTAGAGAAATGCGCGACCAGTGAGCAGTTGGCGTCAAAGTCCATCGCCGCAACCGGGGCAAACTCGGCGCGATGCACGCCTGTCGCGCGCAGCCGGGCTTTGATCTGAGCCGCATCAGCCGAACCGTCAAGCTGGAGTTCGCCGGTAAGGTCGCCGCGCCAGCCCGCATCGCTGCCCAGAATCAGCCGGGTCAGTTGGCCCAGTTGCGCCTCGCGCCATTCCAGATTCAGGTGGACCAGCATCTGCCGCAGTTGCGGCGCCTGGTGCAGGTTGGCCTCCAGCCGCACAATGCCGGTGTCGGCCTGCTCCAGACTCAGGTCGGTGCGCACCGGCTCGCCGCGCAGCCGCACTCTCCAGTTGCCAGGGCTCTCTTGCCACAGCGACATCTCGGCGTTCAGCAGCGAGAACGGCAGTTTCTCCGTGCCGTTTTTGATGTTGATGCGAGAGTTTGTCGCTTCCAGATAAGGCAGCTTCAGCGTCTTGCCGGGCAGGCCGCCGGCCGCTGCCGATTGCGCCTGATTCGTCGCCGAGCGCAGCAACGGGTCCAGATTCCAGCGGCTGGAGGTGGTGCGCACCAGATTCAGGCTGGCCTCATCGGCGCTGATCGAGTCAATCTCCAGATGGCCGCGCCAGAGCGAGAGCAAGCGAATCGAGGCCGTGACAGTGTTGGCGTGCAGCACAGGCTCTAGGCCGTAGGCAGGGTCTTCCTCGACCGTGAGGTCGTTGAGCACAAAGCCGGGCCGCGGCAGCAGCCGCACCTCAACGGAAGAGAGCCGCACCGGCCGGCCCAGCGAGGTTGAGATCAACCGGGTGATGCGGCTTTTGTAGCGGCTCACGCTCACCAGCGGCGGCACAATCAGAATCGCCAACAGGACGGCCAGCGCCGTCAAGGCCAGCCATATCCGCTTGTACTTGTGTTGCCGGGGTTGTGCGTCTTCGTTCATAGTCAGTCGTCAGTTATCAGCTGTCAGTTGTCAGTGGTCAGTGGCCGGGTCTTGGACTGATAACTGATAACTGTCATTTCACTCGGTGCAGGGTACGGCTCCAGCGGGTATCGGAAAAGAAATGCAGCGCGATGTGGCCGATCGAAGTCACGGTGTTGACAATTCCAGGATGCTCGTACTGGTCCTCCGAGGCTCGGAACGACCAATAATTGAAGAGCGGCCTGCCCACGATATTCTCTCTGGGCACAAAACCCCAATAGCGCGAGTCCAGGCTGTTGTGCCGGTGGTCGCCCATCATGAAATACTTCCCCGGCGGCACCACCAGGTCGCCATTCTCAATGTGATTGGCGGAATCGACGGCCCAGGCTTCCGTAGCGTAGGGATTAGTCGCCGGCGGAATCGAAGGAAACTCGTCCAGATAGTCCTTGTCGCTGAGATTGCCGGGAGAGTTATCTCCATCTTTGGGCAAATCCTGCGCCACGCCGTTGATGCTCACAATGCCGTTGTTCAGATGAATATGATCGCCGGGCACGCCGATCAGCCGCTTCACCAGAATTAAATACTGAAGGTTTCCATCCCCATTTGGATCGTCCAGAACCGGCTTGAAGAAGACCACAATATCGCCGCGCCGAGGCTCGCGGAAGTGCACCAGCGGCATCCACTTGGTTGGCGGCGCAAAGGTGACGCGGTCCACTACCAGGTGATCGCCCACCAGGAGCGTCTTTTCCATCGACCCTGAGGGAATGACGAAGTTCTGCCCCAGAAAGGTGAGCATGAACAGTCCGATGACAATGATCGAGCAGATACTGGCGACCGCCTCGAAGGGCGTCTCTTCCACGCGCGGTTGAGTAGGCTCTAAGAATGGCTGTTCTTCGACGGGTGTCTTAAGTTGTTGCGTCTTCTTTGTCATTCTCAGTCCTGTTCCCTGCCTCTAACGAACCACATGGAAAATGCGACTCCACCGCGCAAAGCCTTCCACGCGCGCTGTAAGGGGCCTGCCGTGTCCGAGTTTATCATTTGAGGCTTCCAGCGCGGTTTCCAGAGGCGCTGGGTCCACGTCGGTCGTCGAGGGCCGTGTGAGCGAGAAGTAAATCACCAGCGGCCGGGCCACAATCTGCTGCCGCGAAACAAAGCCCCAGAAGCGCGAATCCTTGCTGTAATTGCGATTGTCGCCAAGGACGAAATACTCGCCCTCGGGTATCACCAATTCGCCGTTGCGGGTGAGATTCTGCATCTGCTTCCACCAGTCGGGATCGACGTTGGGATCGGTGTATAACTGTGCCGGGAAATCGTCGCGAAAGGGATTGAGAGCGGCCGGCTCAAAGGCGGCATAAGGCTCGTCGAGCAGTAAGCCATTCACCGTAACGCGCCCATCGGCAATGCGCAGCCGGTCGCCGGGAACACCCACCACGCGCTTCACCAGAAATGGATGCTGCGGATGATGGAAAACAACAATATCGCCGCGCGCAACCTGACGATAAGGCAAAAGCCACTGGCTCAGTCCACTATCAGGCGCGTAGATCTGCTTGTTCACCAGCACAAAATCGCCCACCAGCAGCGTGTGCTCCATGCTTTCAGAGGGAATCAGGTACGGCTGCAGCACAAAGGTATTCAGAAACAGCGCCGCCACCACCAGCACCAGCAGCCGGGCTAGCGCCTCCGGCACGGTGGGCAGTTGCAGCCGCAACAACGCCAGCCTTTGCAGTGCGTTTTGGAATGAGGTGCTCATTCGGCTGCCTCTTCCTCCTCTTCATTCTCCGCCCCGGTCCCTTTTTCGGCGGCCTTCAACCGCTCCAACGCGCGCTGCGCCGCATCCTGCTCGGCGCTCTTCTTGGTGCTTCCCTTGCCGCGCGCCAGCCGCTTTCCCGGTTCGCCCTCCGCAGTCTTCAGCCGGACCTCGACCAGAAAGCGCTTGCGATGGTCGGGGCCGCTTTCGCTCTTGATCCGGTAGACGGGAGTTCCGGCGTGCTCCGCCTGCACGTACTCCTGAAGCGCCGATTTGTAATTGCCCAACGCATCGCCGGAGCGAAGTTCCTGAGCCAGTTGCTCGGCCGCCTCGCCCAGCACCCAGCCGTTGGCAAAGGCTCTTACTGGCTCCAGGCCGCCATCCAAATAGAGCGCGCCCAGCACGGCCTCCATTGCATTGGAAAGCACGGTAACCTTGCGCCGGAGGCCGGCTTTGTCTTCTCCGTGGCTGAGGCGAAGAAAGCTTCCCAGATTCAGAGAAAAGGCGACTTCCGCCATATGACGCCGGCTCACCAACTGAGCGCGCAGGCGGGTCAGCTCACCCTCCTGCCAATCTGGATGAAGCAGAAAAAGAAGCTCGGCCACCACCAATCCCAGCACCGCGTCGCCCAGAAACTCCAGGCGCTCGTTGTCGCCCGTCCCCGCTGCTTGCTCTTGCCCGTCGTGCCCATTCCCGCCCTGTTCATGAGCCAGAGAGCGATGCGTCAGCGCGCGCACCAGCACCTCCGGGCGAGAAAACGAATGCCCCAGCGAGGCTTCCAATTCCGCTATATTCGCTTCCATCCGCGCCTCGATCCGAGTCTTTGACACTTTCTTCCAGGACTGCCAAATCCGCTGGACTTCCGATTTGGAAAAGCTCCCTCTTATTCATTCTTAGACGAGCCGCGCTCTGTTGGCGACCGTCTATCGAAGGTTCTTACGGCTTTTCAGTCCCACTTCCTGACTTTCCGCCCTGCGGTTCTTCCGGCACATCGCCGGGGGCGCTCTCCGCGCTATCGTCCTCGCAACTGTGACCGTGGATCGCATAGGCCGTCTTCACGCCCCGCTCGGCAGCCAGCCGCGTATCCTGCTGCCCATCGCGCGTCTTCAATGCCTCCTGATACTCGGCGACGGCCTCGTCGCGCTTGCAATCCAAATCCAGCATCCTGCCCAGGTAGATGTGCGACCAGGAGAGCAGCCGTGGATCTTTGCTTGTAGCAAGCGTCTGCTGGAATCCCTCGATTGCCTGCTCTGGCTG
>Ga0181520_10004891_pt1 | contig 21925 bp, 21 predicted proteins | sample PEATcosm2014_Bin_29_FD_132451 | JGI IMG/M metagenome (GOLD analysis project Ga0181520, IMG submission 132451) | Peatland microbial communities from MTU Mesocosm Facility, Houghton, MI, USA - PEATcosm2014_Bin02_30_metaG | ecosystem: Environmental > Terrestrial > Soil > Wetlands > Peat | place... | reverse complement strand
TCGACATCTCGAAGGCGCAGTTCGCCGAGCAGAGCCGCAAGCAGCAGGCTTCCGCGGACAAGGCGTATGAGCTGCAGACCAACATCACGCAGCAACAGGTGGTGGCCGAACAGGTGAAGGTGCAGCAGATCGAGAAAGAGCAGCAGATCAAGGTGCAGGAGGCCGAGATCCTGCGGCACGAGAAGGAGTTGATCGCAACCATCCTGAAAGAGGCGGAGATCAATCGCCAGCGCATCGAAACGCTGGCCGCAGCAGAGAAAACGCGGCTGACGATGGAAGCCGAGGGCCGAGCTTCGGCGATAAGAACGCAGGGCGAAGCCGAAGCCGCGATCATCTTCCAGAAAGGCGAGGCGGAGGCGAAGGCGATGAACGTGAAGGCCGAGGCCTATCAGGACTGGAACCAGGCCGCGGTTGTCGATCGGCTGATCTCGAACATGCCGGAGGTGGTGCGGGCGATGTCGGAGCCTCTGTCGAAGGTGGACAAGATCACGATCGTCTCGACGGGCGGCGATGCGGCGGGCGCGAACAAGATTACCGGGGACATGGCGAAGATGGCGGCGCAGGTGCCTGCTCTTTTCGAGGCGCTTTCCGGGATGGATATTCGCGAGCTGATGAAGAATATCGCCGGCATGCGGCATCGTGGCGATGAGAACGGCAATGGGACTATAGCGACAACCCCGGGGGGCAGCGGTCCTGTGGTCGACGGCAAGTGATTTGGCGGATTTCAACCATTGGGGGCGGGTCGAGAGATCGCTCCTCCCCCTGTTTTCCAAAGGAGGAAAATATTATGGCACTCCTCGAACGGGTAGGCACATTGCTTCGAGCCAATTTGAACGATCTGATCGACAAGGCCGAAGATCCGGAAAAACTTCTTAAACAGCTTGTCCTCGATATGGAGAACCAGCTGATGCAGGTCAAGACGCAGGTGGCGATTGCGCTGGCGGACGAGCATCTGCTCGAGAAGAAGCGCAAAGAGCATGAAGACGCGGAGGCGGAGTGGAGGCGGAAGGCGGAGATGGCGGTGCGGAAATCCGATGATGGACTGGCGCGGGCGGCGCTGGAGCGCTCGCTGAGCGCGAAGACGATGGCGGCTGGATTCGCACAGCAGCTCGAAGATCAGAAGAGCGAAGTCGAGACGTTGAAGAACGCCCTGCGGCACCTCGAACAAAAGCTGCAGGAGACGCGCAGCCGCTGCGATCTGCTGATCGCAGAGCACCGCCGCGCGCGAGTGGTAGGACGCGCGCAGCAGGCGCGGGAGGTGATCGCGAGGAAGGAGGGAGATTCGAGCATCCGGAGGATGAAGACGCGCATTGCCGGAGCGGAGGCTCATAACGTGGCAACACGCGAGTTGATGGACGGCGATTCGCTCGACGACCGGTTTGCTGCACTGGAGCGGGAAGAGCAGGTGGAGGCGCTACTCCAAAACCTGAAGGAGCAGCAAGCAAAGACTGCCTAAGCAGGAGACGGAGCTACATTAAGGCACGGAGCGGGGGGGACAGCGCCGCGACGCGGCAAGAGATCGTGCTCAGGCGGCGCGGGGTTGCGTCTGCCGCGACGCCCAGTTGCCATAATCCTCGCTCGCGGCGCCCAGTCGGTAGATGGTGTTGCGTGTCTCCACCAGCCGATTGGCGAGATCGACAGTGAGGATGGCAGAGGTGTAGATCAATCCGCTGCGAAGATTATTATGCGCAAAGACGTCGCCCACCAGGCGCTGGCCCGGTTCCAGTTCCCGGTAGCCTTCAAACATTACGCTGCCAACGACGGCCCAATTCTCGATTTGCACGATGGGTTTAACGCGTTTCTCCGTGACTGTAACCATGACTGTGACCTGAAATCTCCGCCATTGGTCGAGCGCGTTCAAGCGGCTATTGAACACCCTTCAGCTTGTAGAAGCAGCAATCGAATGGCCAACGCAAGACGGACGCAAATACAGGCGTTACAGTGGTTAACCAACGAAGGAGCACGCACTTTTTACCTCGACAGCGATCTGCCACAATGATGCGATATATTGCCCTGTGATGGGATGCAGGGCTTCCACGGTTAGCTGTGACCGAACAGGATTTCCGGCCCGCAAAAAGCAGTTCTATATACTTCCGCAATGCTTTCCATGCGCATTTCCCATCCATTTTTTGGTGTGCCCGCCCTCTTGCTGTTTTGCTCGATGGCGATCGCGCAGACTTCCACTGTGCCTGCCGCGGTCCAGACCTCTACGCCGGCCCCGTCGTCGCCACCTGCCAAGCCTGCGGTTCCTGGCCCGGCTTCGGTTCCGGCATTGCTTGCGGGACCGCACGCGATCACGCTCGACGATCTGTTTCGTTTTCACGACGTGGGCGGTCCGGTTGTTTCGCCTGATGGGCAGTGGGTCGCCTATACCGTTTCCACCGTTGAGACCTCGGCGGACAAGAGGATCACGGATCTTTGGATGGTCTCGTGGGACGGTAAAGAGGACGTTCGCCTGACGTGGGCCGGGGACGTGGACGAAGACTCAGATGATTTGGGTTCGTCCGGAACGCCCCGATGGAGCCCGGATGGCAAGTATCTGTCGTTTACCGCGGACCGCCCGGGTAAGGCGAAGGGCACGCAGGTTTGGGTGCTGGACCGGCGCGGGGGCGAGGCGCATCAACTCACGGATGTGAAGGGACATTTGTCTGCGTATGCGTGGGCGCCGGATGCGAAGAAGCTGCTGTTGTCGATCAGCCCGGATGATGAGGCGGAGGCGAACGATAAGGCGAAGGGGGCGGACAAAGAGAAGGAGAAACCGAAGCCCATCGTATTGGACCGGTACCACTTCAAGGAGGACGTCGAGGGCTACCTCAAGGACAACAAACACAACCAGCTATGGCTGTGGGATCTCGCAACCCACAAACTCGATAAGCTGACCACCGACGCGAAATACGACGAGAGCAACGCTGTGTGGTCGCCGGATGGCACCCACATCGCTTATGTCAGCAACCACGATCCCGATCCGGACCGTTCGATCAATACCGATGTTTTTGTGGTTGATGCGAAGCCGAACTCGACGCCGAAGCGGCTGACGACGTATGACGGACCGGACGGCGGACGCATCGCGTGGAGTCCGGACAGTAAGTGGATTGCATTCACCGAGGGCGATGAACTGAAGCTGTGGCAGTACAGCCAGGAAAAGCTTGGAATTGTGGCTGCGGACGGCAGCTCGGCGCCGCGTATCCTGACGGCGGCCCTGGATCGGTCGGTGTCGTCGCCGCTGTTCTCGACCGACGGCCAATCGATCGACGTCGTGGTCGAGGACGATCGCAATGAATATCCGGCGACCGTCGATATCGCCAGCGGGAAGGTGGGGCGGATCATCGGCGATTCCGGCGCGACGATGGGGCTGAACGAGTATGCCGGGCATACGGCGATGATGTGGTCGACCGACAGCCAGCCTGGCGAAGTGTATGCGCTGGAGAACGGCAGTCTGCGGCGGTTGACGCACCACAACGACGATGTGGTCGCGAGCCTGAAGCTGGCGGAGACGCGGGATGTGAAGGCCGTCACGAAGGACGGAACGGAAGTGCATGGACTGCTGACGATGCCTCTGGGGACGCCGGCGGGAACGAAGGTTCCGATGCTGTTGTACATTCACGGCGGCCCGAATGGGCAGGACAACCACGCCTTCAACGTCCATCGGCAGCTGTTCGCGGCACATGGGTACGCGGAGCTGAACGTGAATTACCGCGGAAGTTCAGGGCGCGGCAACGCGTATCAGAAGATCATTGCAGCTGACTGGGGCGATCACGAGGTTCAGGATTTGCTGGCAATGGTGGATGAGGTGGTGAAGGAGGGCCTGGCCGATCCTGACCGGCTGGCGGTGGGAGGATGGAGTTACGGCGGGATTCTCACCGACTACACCATTGCGAGCACGACTCGTTTCAAGGCTGCCAGCAGCGGGGCCGGTATGGGGAATCCGCTTGGTTTGTATGGGATTGACGAGTACATCCTTCAGTACGATTACGAGCTTGGGGCGCCGTGGAAGAATCCGGAAAAATACATCCAGGTTGGATATCCGTTCTTCCATGCCGATCGGATCAAAACACCGACGTTGTTCATGGGCGGAGATAAGGATTTCAACGTGCCGTTGAATGGCGGCGAACAGATGTACGAGGCGCTCAAGAGCCTGAATGTTCCGGCCGAGCTGATCGTTTATCCCGGGCAGTTCCATGGATTGACCCGACCGAGCTTTATCCGGGACCGATATCAGCGGTGGTTCGACTGGTACGACAAGTGGATAATGGGCAAGGAACCGACGAATCAGGCATCGCCGCCGCCCGGTGCAGACAAGAAGTAGATTTCAGGAAAATGCGAGGAGTTCCCCATGCCACCTTGTGTGTGATGCTTCCGGCATTCACACCCTGGGGGAGGTGGTTGGGGAAGGGTTTCGGGCGGGCTGAGTCAGGCTTGAATCGATCCGGTGTAGCCCGCAGCGCTTAAGTACGAGCCCAGTGTTAATGCATGTGTCAGCGACAGGCATGCATCGAATGGGCAGAGGCATACGCAGGAACCGTCTTCCTGCTGGTTTTCCCCCTGAATGCGGGGATTGCCGCTTCCCGATTCGCACGTGCCTGGCGATGCTCTGAGGCCCACAACTCGTATGCTTCGTTTACTTTTCCGAGTTGATAGACGGTAGTGAGCGTCTCGACCACTCCGTTTGCGGCGTCGACGCTCTGGATGACTGACGTTAGAATGACCCCATTCGGGAGATTCGTGTGGCCCATGAGGTAACCGGTCAGGCGCTGACCGGGCTCAAGCTCCCGGAAGCCGTTGAAGATGAGATTGTCCACGATCGACCAATTCTCAACTTTCGCCGATAGCTTCTCCATCTGGTGGCCTGAACTTTCCGCCACAGCCGGACATGGCTGCAGCCAATTGCACTCTTTACTGTGATGCAAAGGGGGCAATTGGGGGGCCAAAACGTTAATTACTTGAATAATTGCCTTTAGGGGACGCTGGTGGAAAATCGGGCAGGGAAATTTTTACCCACTTCCGCCGATTTATGCGCGGTTAATATTCTCGGTCGCGCCTTGGTATAGCTGCGCGAATGAGGCATTCTGGGGGCCGTGGATAGCGGGATCGGTTGTCAGTGGCGGAGGGAGAGGGATTCGAACCCCCGGTACCCTTGCGGGCACAGCGGTTTTCAAGACCGCCTGTTTCAACCGCTCACACATCCCTCCGCGTGAGAGGTGTACCTCCATACTACGATGATCCTGCAGAGATTTTTCTTTTTTGGGGGCCGTTGTTCCCTCCGGCTCTTTGAAGCGAAAATACGCATGCGGTTTACAGGAGTGAGTATGAGACTGCCTCGCTGGGTTTCTCTCGTTGGTCAAGCGGCTTTGGTTGAGGTTGCGGTCGTTGCTGGCTGGGCGCAGACGGTGGCGCCCGGGCCGGATGGGAGACCGCAGCAGTCGACTGAGACCACGCCGGTCTTTCGAACGAATGCCGATTTGGTTCTGGTGGATGTCGTCGTGCGGGAGAAGGGGAAGGCGGTCGAGGGGCTAAAGGCTTCGGAGTTTCACGTCTCGGAGGATGGAGCGGAGCAGAAGGTCACAGTCTTCGAGGAGCACAAGTCGACCGATGCGGTTCAGGCGAGCAAGGGACCGGCGCTGCCGGCGAATGTTTACAGCAATTTTCCGCAGTATGCGATTACGAGCGCGGCCAATGTTTTGTTGCTGGATGCGTTGAATACTCCTATCAACGATCAGAAATATGCCCGGGCGCAGATGATCAGGTACCTGCACAAGATTCCGGTGGGGACGCGGATTGCGGTGTTCACGCTGGGATCGCGGCTGCAGATGATTCGGGGATTCACCACAGACCAGGGCGCGATTGAGCAGGCGATTGGGGGCAAGCGGGGCGAGGCGCAGACTTCGCCGGTGGCTGCGGACCCACTCGATACCTCGAATTCCGCGTTGACGAATTTTGGCGCCGAGGGGCCGTCGGAGACTGCACAGGCCCTGGAATCTTTCGGCAAAGAGTCCGAGACCTTCGGGGCGGATGTGCGGGTGCGGATGACGATTGCGGCGCTGGAGCAACTGGCGCGCTATCTGGGGACAACTCCGGGCCGGAAGAATCTGATCTGGTTTTCAGCGAGTTTCCCGATCAACATGGATCCCGATTCCAATGGCGACACGGGGCAGGTACTCGATTATGGACCGCAGGTGCAGGCAATGGATGAGCAGCTGGCGCGGGCGCGGGTGGCGGTGTATCCCGTCGATGCGCGGGCCTTGATGACTCTGCCGAATGCCAATCCGGCGAACGACCCGGGGGGCGGCCAGACGCTGACTATGCAGGGTGTGGTAGCCAGCGCGATGGCCAATGATTTGCAGCGACCGCAGCAATGGTGGAGCTCGCACGTGACGATGGACAAGATGGCGGAGGAGACGGGCGGTAAGGCGTATTACGACACGAACTCAGTGGGGAAGGCGGTGGAGTCTGCAATTGCGCATGGGTCGAACTATTACACGCTGGGATATGTTCCGGCGAATCGGAATTACAACGGGGGTTATCGCAAGGTGGCGGTGCAGGTGGAGGAGTGCCGGTGCGAGCTTTCTTATCGGCGCGGGTATGATGCGGTCGATCCGGTGAAGGAAGACGCTGCGAAGGTGGGCAAGTTGAGCCCACTGGCGGCGGCGATGCTGGTTGGGTTGCCGCCGCTGTCGCAGGTGATTTTTGAGGCTCGGATGCTGGTGGCTGGCGATCCGGCGCTGCGCGGAGTTACGGCCGCGGCTGGGCCGGCAGGGAAGCCGGAGAAACCGCTGAAGGCTCCGGTTACGCGATATATGGTCGACTACTCGATCGACCCGCACTATCTGGTGCTGACGGCGTTGCCGGATGGCCGGCGGCAGGCGGAGCTGGAAATAGCGCAGGCTGTCTATGATCTGGACGGCAAACGGGTGAACTACAGCGATGCGGGGCTCGAAGTGAACCTTACGGCACAGCAGATGGCGCGGGCCATGCAGTTGGGGATTCCGATCCATCAGGAGATCGATGTGCCGGCCGGGCAGGTGTATTTGCGGATGGGCGTGCGGGATGCTACGAGCGGGCGGATTGGGACTTTGCAGGTAGCGGCAGGGAACAGGCAATAGGTCAGAGGGATCAGGATGAGGTTGCGCGGAGGACGGCGGCTCTTGCCAAGAGGCGTGTGGAGTCGAGGGTGGGGAGTGGAGAGTTGGCATCGTTCATGATCAGGGGAATTTCGGTGCAGCCGAGGACGATGGCGTCACAGCCGTCGTTTTTCATGCGCGCAATGACCTGCTGGTGGCAGGCGATGGCTTCGGGGGAGAAGATGCCGTTGACGAGTTCCTGCATGATGAAGCCGTTGATGGCGTCGCGCTCGGGTTCGGTGGGGCGTAGGTAATCGAGGCCGCGCGCGTTGAGCTGCTCGGGATAGACCTCGCTCGCTACAAGCCACTTCGTGCCGAGGAGGCCGATGCGATGGAATCCGCGGTGGGCGGCTTCGGTGGCCACAACGGCGGCTATGTGAAGCCACGGGAGCGGGGAGCGCGACTCGATGAATGGCAGGGACCTGTGCATGGTGTTGTCGGGGCAGATGAGGAAGCCGGCTCCAGCTTTGGCGAGGGTGTGGCCGGATTGGAGCATGAGCTCGCCTACCGCTGGCCAGTCGTCGCGGTCGATATGCTTTTGGTAGTCGGCGAGGGGAATGGAGTTCATCGTGACTTCGGGGTGGGCGTACAAGCCGAGCTGCTTCGCGCCTTCGTGCGCAATGGTGCGGTAGCAGAGGGCGGCTCCTTCGGCGGAGCCGGCTACGATGCCGATGTGCTGCATGAAGACAGGGTACAGCGTTCAGCGATCGGAGTCGGGCAGGAGGAGGGAGCCGTCTTCGGCGATCTGGAAGTGGGGATTGAAGGCGACTTCCCAGGCAAAGTTGTCGGGATCGGCGAAGTAGCCGGAGTAGCCGCCCCAGAAGGCTTCCTGGGCGGTCTTGAGGATTTTTGCGCCGGCGGCATCGGTCTGGGCGAGGACGGCGTCGACTTCGGCGCGGGTGCGGGCGTTGTAGGCGATCGTGATGCCGGAAAAGCCGTGCCCTTCGGGGGCAAGGTTGGCATCTTTCGCCAGCTCGGTGCGCGGGTAAAGGGCCAGGGCCATGCCGCCGGCCTCAAAAAAGACGATTGCTTCGGAGCTCGCGGAAGAGGCGCGCCAGCCAAGGCGCTCGAAGAAACTGCGACTGCGAGTAAGGTCGGCGACTCCAAGCGTGAGGATGCTGATGCGTTGGTCCATACTGGAAATTCCGCCTGAGAGAGGTTTTTTCAGGTCGATTCTACGGGTGGGGCCGGTTGCGCGAGCGAATTGCAAAAACAACCCGTGGCCACGCGGGATGCTCCTACCCAGTGGGACTACAACAGCAAACGAGAGAGAGGAACACGGATATGAGGACATCGATCGCAGTATTGGCCGCCGGGATGTTGGTTGCGGGCGCAACGGCCGCCATCGCGCAGGACAGCAAAGTCGACAACGAGCTGAACGAGGCTACGCAGATTATGCATGAGCTGACCGGACCGCAGTCGAGTGAGGGGATTCCGGATGCGGTCCTGAAGGACGCGAAGTGCGTGGCGGTAATTCCGAAGATGATCAAAGGCGGATTTGTGGTGGGCGCGCAGCACGGGGATGGGGTGGCGACATGCAGGATGGGCGACGGGCGGTGGAGCCCGCCGGCGCCGTTCCAGCTGACGGGAGCGACCTTTGGGGCGCAGATCGGCGGCGAGGAGCAGGGGTACGTGATGATGGTGATGGATCGCAACGGCATGCAGGCGCTGCAGTCGGGACACTTCAAGGTGGGCGCGGGCGTGGATGCGGCGGCGGGGCCAGTGGGACGCGAGGCTTCGGGGTCGGCGGGATGGAAGGCTTCGATTCTCAGCTATTCACGGGCGAAAGGTGCATATATTGGCGCGACGCTGAATGGCGCCGAATTGAACCAGGACCACGCGAAGACGAAGGAGCTGTATGGAAGTGAGATACCGTTCACAGGCATCCTGGATGGGGATGCTCATACGACCGAGCCTGCCGCGGTTGAGTTCGTGCACACGATTAATCGTGCGGTGGAGCGCGCGGCGCGGTAGGACTACAGGCAATAGGGAATAGGCGGTAGGTGATAGGAAAGGCGGGCTTCGGGGCGCGTGGTTGCGCTTCGGAGCCCGTCTTGTTTCCGGAACCCTGGCATCGCCGGATGGAGGCTCCTGGATTGCGCTTAGGCCGGTCTTTTCGGCCGGGATTACTCCAAAGAATCGAAGCTTGTGGAACTAATCGGCGGGAAGGTCCGTATTCTCCTCTTCCCATAGAAGCTCTGGTGGTGTATGGTGGTTTCCCATAGACGATCTACCGAGAGGTTCTATTGGAGGGACGTTGATTCGTTCGAAGAAAGAGCAGGAGTTATTGCTGGGGACGCTGGACATGCTGATCCTGCAGACTCTGGTCATGGGTCCGGCGCATGGGCACACCATCGCGCACGTGATCGAGCACACGTCGGAGGACGTACTGCAGATCGAGCAGGGGTCGCTGTACCCGGCGCTGCATCGGCTGGAGGATCGGGAGTGGGTTTCGTCGTACTGGGGAACGAGCGAGAACAATCGGAAGGCGCGATTCTACAAGCTGACGGCGGCGGGGCGGAAGCAGTTGCGGGCGGAGACACATCGCTGGCAGTCGATGGTGGAAGCGATCGGACGGGTGCTGGGGAATGCGGGAAAAGTGGTGGAGTGAACAAGTCGCGCTTTGCCCGACACCCACATCCCAACGCCAGGGATACGGGGCACCCGGACTGAAGAGCAGGATGGGGCGGCGATGAGTCTGCGCCGCTATTTGCGACGACGGGAGTGGGACGAGGAGCGGCAGCGAGAGCTGGACGCGCACCTGGAGGAGGAGACCGCGGACAACGTCGCGCGCGGAATGGCGCCGGGTGAGGCTCGACGGCGGGCGTACATGAAGCTGGGGAATCCAACGACGATTCGTGAGGAGATCTGGAAGATGAACAGCTTTGTTCCGGTGGAGGACCTGGGGCGCGATATTCGTTATGCGCTGCGGCAGCTGTGGAAGAGCCCGGGATTCGCGGCGATTGCGATGGTGACGCTGGCGCTGGGGATTGGCGTGAACACAGCGATCTTCAGCATGGTAAATGGGCTGATGTTCAGTTCGCTGCACATCCGGCAGGAGAATCGAGTGCTGGAGATTGGGTCGCGGCAAAGGGGAGCGCAGTGGCAGCCGCAGTTTTCGCTTGCGGAGTACGAGGTGCTGCACAGCCAGACGAGCGAGCTGTTCAGCGGAGTGGTGGGGGACGCATACGGTCTGGATGGCCTGAGCATGGAGGGCAACAAGCCGGATCGGGCGTTCACCGACTATGTAACGGGGGATTATTTTGAGGTGCTGGGCGTCGAGCCGTATCTGGGACGGTTGTTCCATGCGGGCGAGGGGATGACGCCGGGGGCCGATCCGGTGGTGGTTCTGAGCTACCCATACTGGAAGCAGCATTTTGCCGCGGATCCGAATGTAGTCGGGAAGCATGTGCTGCTGGATGGGCAGCCGATGACGGTGGTCGGAGTGACGGCGAAGGATTATCACGGGGTGAACACGGCATTGACGCCGCAGGCGTATCTGCCGCTGGCGATGATTGTGCCGATTGAGAACACGCCTCTGAGCGAATACCACAAGCCGACGAATCGCAACCTGCGGCTGTATGCGCGGCTGAAGCCTGGGGTGACGAAGGTGCAGGCGAACGCGACGCTGGAGGTGGTCTCGCGGCGGATCGCGGTTGAGCAGCCGGTTGCGGACAAGGACGTGGAGTTGAGTTCGTTTGGATTGTGGGTGGGAAGGAACGCGGGGTTCGATCCGGATAATGCAATCGGGGAGGTTGCGTGGTTCATTTTGGGGCTGGCAGGCCTCGTGCTGCTGCTGGCATGCGTGAACGTGGCGAATTTGCTGCTGGTGCGCGCGACGGTCCGGGAACGGGAGATGGTGATCCGGTCGGCGCTGGGCGCGGCGCGGTCCCGGCTGATCCGGCAAATGCTGACGGAGAGCATCTTGCTGGCACTGTGCGGCGGTGTGGCGGGGATCGGGCTGGGACTTTGGGGGAGCCACATGCTGAGTTCGATCAACCTGGGCACGGATTTGCCGTTGCATTTCGATTTCGGATTTGACTGGCACGTGCTGGCGTTTTCGATGGTGGTGGCCGTAGTGGCGGGAGCGCTGGTGGGGATTGTGCCATCGCTGCGGCTGGCGCGAGCCAATCTGAATCTGGTTCTGCGCGAAGGCGGACGCGGGATTGCGGGCAGCGGGCACCGGTTCCGCGATGCCCTGGTGATGGTGCAGGTGGGGAGCGCGATGATCTTGCTGGTTATCGCGGGACTATTTACCCGGAGCCTGACGCAGAGCGAGCATGCGGAGCTCGGATTCAATCCGGCCAACGTGATCACGATGATGATGGACCCAGGCGAGATTGGCTACACCGATCCACGGGCGCGGGATTTCTACAAGGAGCTTCTGCAGAAGGTGCGCGCGCTGCCCGGAGTGAAGGCGGCGACGATCGCGCAGATCGTGCCGATGGGGGTAGTGGGTAATGGCGGGGACACGATTTCGGTGGGGGGTTATCAGCCGCCTGTGGGACAGAGCGCGCCGGTGGTCCTGTACAACCTGACCGCGACGGATTATTTTGCGACGCTCGGGATTCCGATGAAGCAGGGACGGGATTTCGGCGTGGGGGACGACGATGGTCGTCCTTATGTCGCAATTGTGAGCGAGGCGATGGTGAAGGAGTACTGGCCGCACGGCGACGCGATCGGACAGAAGTTCACGATGAACAGCGATCCGGCGCATCCGCTGCAGGTGGTAGGGGTGGCGAGGGACGCGCGGTATCAGGGATTCCGGCAGGCGATGCCGCCGTATTTCTACCTGCCGTTCGCGCAGCACTACACGGGGAATTCTCTGGAGACGCTGGAGGTTCGGACCGAGGGGGATCCGGGGGGAATGGCGCCGCTGTTGGAGCGGGCCATCAACGATATGGCGCCCAACTTGCCGGTGTTCGACGTGAAGACGCTGCATCAGGCGCTCTACTCGCCGAACGGACTGCTGCTCTTCCAGATCATCGCAACGCTGGCGGGAGTGATGGGGACTCTGGGAATGGTGCTGGCGATTGTGGGCGTGTACGGCGTGCTGTCGTATGTGGTGAGCCAACGGACGAGCGAGATTGGGGTGCGGATGGCTCTGGGCGCCGGACGCGGGGACATTTTGAAAATTGTTTACAAGCAGGGCATGTGGATCGTGGGGATCGGTCTGTCGGTGGGGCTGGCGGCGAGCTTCGGAATCGCGCACCTGCTGCACAGTTTAATCGTGGTGAGCCCGGGGGATCCGGCGACGTATGTGGGAGTGTCTGCGATGCTGGCGGCGATTGCGATGCTGGCCTGTTATATTCCCGCGCGGCGGGCAATGTATGTGGAGCCGATGCGGGCGCTGCGGGACTGACCGGGGAACAGTTTCTTTTCCTGGCCCAGAAGTTCAGCGGAACCAGCCGAATCTTGTCCCCATCTGCGGTACGATAGGACCTATCCGCGCCGCACTGGAGCCGCTGCATGAGCCAACGACTCGCCGCCGTTCTGCTCGCCCTCCCTTTACTCGGCGGCCTCCTCGCGTCTACTTCCTTTCTGAGGGAAGCTACTGTTCATGGCGCTGCCAGGGCGAGCTCTGCCAGCGCATCCTCTGGGGCAGCATTTGACCTGACCTCTGCCACAAGCTCCGCCAGCTGGAACAAACAGGCGGCTGCACACTATCTCGACGATCGCGAGGTTTGGTGGCAGGGCTGGCCTCGCGCCCAGAAGGATCACGGCACGGTGTGCGTCTCCTGCCACACAGTTGTTCCCTATGCCATGGTTCGTTCTGAGTTGCAGCGCGACCTTGGCGAATCCTCGATGAGCGCGCCCGAACAGACGATGTTGGCCAGCGTTGAAAAGCGCGTGACCGGCTGGTCCGAGATGGTCCCGTTCTACTCGGACGAAAAATCGGGGCCGGGCAAGACTGCCGAATCGCACGCGACGGAAGCGGTGCTGAACGCGGTGGTGCTGGCCAGTTACGATGCGACGAGTTACAGATCAGCCGGTAAAGTCGCCCACTTTTGGGTGCGGCCTGTTACTCGCAAGGCATTCGAGAACGCGTGGGCTCTGCAGGAATCGTCTGGCCCTCTGGCCGGCGCGTGGAAGTGGCAGGACTTCCACCTCGGACCGTGGGAATCGTCCGAGTCCGGCTATCAGGGGGCTGCGCTGCTGATGTTCGAGGCCGTCAATCTGCCTGGCGGTTTTGCACGCGAGCCTGGCACCCGCGCCCATCTCGACCGGCTCCGCGACTATCTGCGACGCAACTATGCTGCCCAGCCGCTGATCAATCAGGTCTATGTATTGTGGGCATCGGCTAAGGAGCCTGGGCTTCTTACCCGGACCGAGCGCAAGGCAGTGATCGCCGCTCTGCAGTCGCAGCAACAACCGGACGGCGGATTCCGCACGGCTTCTCTTGACGCGCGTGATCGCATCGACCACTCTGCACAGCCTGCTGCCAGCGATGGATATGCCACGGGGCTGGTCGCCCTGGCGCTCGAAGCGCAGCAAGGGACGGCGCGGCGCGACGCCACGCTCAGCCGCAGCCTTGCGTGGCTTGCGCAGCATCAGCAGGCAGATGGAGCCTGGATCGCGGCGTCTCTGAACAAGCAGCGCGATCCATCGAGCGACCCGGCGCTTTTTATGACGGACGCGGCGACGGGGTATGCTGCGCTGGCGCTTGAGGGCCAGCCTTAGCGGGCTGCCGGTCGTTGAATCACATCAATAAGGGATTCAGCAGAGTGAACTGCTCAGAGTGAGCGGCCTTCAGCAGAGCGTCGTCGGCACTGACAAAACAAATGTCGGATATTTGGAGTGTGTCCCGCATGACTACACAACATGCAAGGTGCAGTGCGTCCAGGGCCCGCAGTGGATGAGCATCCAGCACCAGTTTTGCGACGTCAATCACCGCGGCACTGATTGGCTGCTCCACAATTCGCAGTCTCTCCGCCTCCACGCCGGCGGTAGCCCGATCAGCGTCAGCAGCTAGGATTTCTCCCGCTCGCTGACGCCGCCGAATTGCGGATCTGACTTCCAGCGGGGCCAGCGCGGAGACCACCTTGCGCGAGTCGTCCACTCCCTGTAGCAACCGGATCAACGGATCCGAGCCTGGTTCGAACACAAACAACTTTGCGAATGCGCTCGACTCCAGGAAGTAACAAGTCAATAGCTTCCCCGATCACGCAGAATTGTCGTGGAAAGCGGCTCGCCATGAATCCGAACTGGCGAGTAGCGCTGCCGCCCCTCGCCCTGTGACGCCACCGGTGCCCGATTTAATCGGATCGCGGTGGTTGGAAATGCGGAGCGCGGATTCGGGATGCGGCTCGTTCCAATCAGGCCTTTTGCGATCGCTGAAGTCAGCACAGCTTGCCGCTGATTTGGATCGGAAACCCAGCTGAATCCGGTTGCCGGCAATACATCGTCGCGAAACCACCTCAGTGCGATAAAGGCCCGGCCCTGGCGTTCCACCTCTTCCAGTGCGCGGCAAAGCTCCCTTTCCGGGGATTCAACGGAACTCTCGGACGGCACAAGCGAATCAGATGAAATCCGGCTGCGGTCCGGAGCATTCTCGCGAGATGCGGAGACGGCCCTCCCAGAGCTGGAGGAAACGCGATTCGCCCGCTGAACCGGCGCGGGACTCTCTTCAAAATGACGAGCCAGCGGTTGCGTGGAATCCTTGCTGAAGGAGATCAGAATCTCCCCGGTATCCGGCGACCAGTTATCCGCGGAGGCCGTCCGACGCTTCCTCCGGCCGTTTTCCTGAAGTTCGACGACGGGATGATAGCCTGCTGGCGCGAGAATCTTTACAGCATCGACAAGCTGCTGTTGGGTCAGGGATGTAACCGGCTTGGAACGGAGGATGGATGGCAAAGCCTCCAATGCGCCCTGAACGGACTCCTCCACCTGAACGATTGATTTATTTTCCATATATAGTTTCCTTTTTAGATAGTTTTAGTTTGGACCGACGTCGCGAGAGCTCGAGGCCCTCGCAATATCTGTATTTATATATATATGGCCATTTTTGCCCGTTTTGTCAAGGGGAATCTGCCATTCGAGGAACGAGCCGCCCAGGCAGTTCGCCTTCTGCGTCGCAAGGCTCGGTATGCGCGTAGAAGCTGTCGTACGGATCGTGATCCTTGACCCGGCCGGCCTCACCCCGTACCCTTAACCTATCGCCCACCCACGGCGAAGGAATTTCGAACCATGCTGATCACCCTGCTCGATCTCGAACACGAGCCGGTCAACTTCGACCTTGCGTTTGCTCCGGGCGCGATCGATTTTGGAGAGGAAGCCACACAACTTTCTCCACTCGCGGTCGCGGGTGTGGCCGAGCTGCTCCGCGAGCATCGCGGACCCAAAGAAATCGTCCCCGACATCCGCACGCGCGCCCACTGGTCGGGCGATTTCGAAGCTCCATGCGCCCGCTGCCTCGACCCCGTTCGCCACTCCCTCTCCGGCGATTTCGACCTTCTCTTTCGCCCGCTGGGTATCGACGCTGGCCCTCCCGAGCGCGCCCTCGTTCCGCCGGAAACCGAAATCGGTTATTATCAGGAAGGTGGTCTGGTGCTCGAAGACGTTCTCCGCGAGCAGGTGCTTCTAACCCTCCCGGTGAGAACGCTTTGCCATCAGGACTGCAAAGGGCTCTGCCCGCGCTGCGGACGCAATCTGAACTCTGAACCGTGCATCTGCGAAGGCCAGGCGATGGACGCGAGATGGACGGCTCTGTCAGGGCTGCGTGGCCAGCTGGGCCGGGAAACGAAAGAGCCGGAAGAGAAACAGACCGGTAGGGTCGAACATTGAAGTATTTTTAGCAGTATTTTTGCCCGGGATTCTGCTCTGCCTCAGCCGCGCCCGGGAGCGAAAGGAAATCAGCAATGCCGAACCCAAAGCGGCGCCATTCAAAGGCCCGCACCTCCAAGCGCCGCGCGCACGATTTTCTCACGCCGAGCGGGCTCTCCGAGTGTCCTAATTGTCACGAGCGCAAGCTCCCTCATCACGTTTGCCCTAAGTGCGGCACTTATAAGGGGCGTGAAGTTCTGGAAGTGAAGGAAGCCAGCTAGCTCGACACGATGCTGACCGACATCGCACTCGACGCCATGGGCTCGGACAAAGCTCCTGAGCCGGAGATTCGAGGCGCGATCCTGGCCTGTCGTAACCTTCCAGTCCGCGTTCACCTTGTTGGACCTGAACCGTTGCTGCGCCCGCGATTGGCGAACGCTCTCGGCTTCTCGCGCCTGCCCATCTCCATCGTGCATGCTGAAGAATTCATTGGCATGGACGAGAAAGCCGCCCAGGCTGTGCGCACCAAGCGCAACAGCTCCATGCGCATCGGCCTCAAGATGGTCAAGGAGAAGCGCGCGGCTGGCTTCTTCACCGCGGGCAACACCGGCGCTGGCATGGCCACCGCCAAAATGGCTCTGGGTGCGCTGCCGGGCGTCGATCGCCCCGGCCTCGCTATTGTCGTCCCGACACTTTCCGGATCGCCCTGCGTTCTGCTCGATGTGGGCGCCAACGTGGACTGCAAGCCGCACAACCTCGAGCAGTTCGCCGTGATGGGAGAGCTTTACGCGCGCTCCGTCCTTCGCATCCCGCGTCCGCGCGTAGGCATTCTCTCCGTGGGCGAAGAAGAGGGCAAGGGCAACGACCTTACGCGCGAAGCATCGGTGCTGGTGCGCAAGCTGCCGGTTAATTTCATCGGCAACGTCGAGGGCCGCGATATTTATAACGGTAACTGTGACGTAATCGTCTGCGACGGATTCGTTGGCAACGTCGCCCTGAAGACGTCCGAAGGGCTCAGCCGCCTGGTGCGCGAGATGCTCAAGGTCTCGCTGACGCAGACCGTTACCGCGCAGGTTGGCGCACTGCTCTCACGCCGCGCCTTTAACGCCTTTCGACGCCGGCTCGATCCTTCAGAGTATGGCGGAGCTCCGTTACTTGGCGTGCGCGGCGTGTGCATCATCGGGCACGGTTCGTCGAACGATCGCGCCATCATGAACGGCATCCGCGTAGCCGCCGAATTCGCGCAGGCCGGCGTCAACGACCGCCTCGAGCGCGAGTTCGCCTCGCAACCGGCGCAGGATCGCAGCGAGGATCTTCAGCTTCCGATCCAGTGATTGAAGCGTCGTCCTCAGCAAACGGAGGACCCGGACTCGACCTCCGCCGCCGCTTCAAGTTTCTATCTACAACCTGCCTTTGGTTTTCGTCGTGAGCGCCGAGCGCGAGCCGCCCCACCCGCCCAGCTCCAGGGCTACAGCCATGCATCCATCCCGCAGTTGGTCCGCAACCTCCCGCCGCGCCAGCGCCCGAGCCACAACCATCCCACCCACGCACATCGCTGCGATCGCCTCTGCCTTGACCTTTTTTCGCCGGCCCCCCAGGACGCTCTTCTCCAGCACGCTCACCATCGCCAGAAACACCGTCTCGAATGCCTTCTTCGCCCGCTCGCTCGCGCGTGTGACATCGCCGGGCAGCGCCACCATCGGGCATGAATTTTCAACGTCCTCAAAATGCTGCTTCGATAAGTAGGCCCGCACCACCTGTTGCCCCGCATCCTTCGCCGCCAGGTCCACCTGCACACCCTCCCAGCAGTTCTTCCACTGCGGATCGGTGAAAAAACATCCCAGGACTTCCGTATAAAGCTCGCTTTTGCTCCCAAAATAACTGTAAAACCCGCCTCGCGTCAGCCCCGCGCCGGCCATGATCTGGTCTACGGAGACGTTATCGAATCCGTGCCGATTGAACAGCCTCCGCGCGCTGTCGACGATCTTCGCTTTGATCTGACTCCGATGGCCCTCGGGATACGCCATGCGTTTCCTCCTCGCCCATGTCGCAAGTATGCGTCTCGCCCTTACACCGGTCCATCAAAATATGACCTTGAACATATTTCGTTTGCATGTTCCCATTCCTTGACTCCCAGGGAGGTATTCCCCGATGCGCCAACCACCACCCGGCCCCAGCCGCCGCCACTTCGCCGGCAGCCTCGCGGTCACGCTCGGCGGCCTCGCCGTCACTTCGACGCTTCACAGCGAAACGCCCCGGCAGACCATGCAGCAGCTTCCGCCCACAACTCCAGGCGACCCGCGAACCGCTCTGCATCAGGAGATCGATCTGCCGGCGAACCCCGCGCGCATCGAAGCCGCGCTCCTCGACGAGAAGCAGTTTGCCGCCTTCACTGGCTTGCCCGCGACCATCGATCCGCACGAAGGCGGAGCCTTCTCCATGTTTCAGGGAATGATTGTCGGCCGCACCATCGAAATCGTCTCCGGCCAGCGCATCGTGCAGGCGTGGCGTCCCAACCATTGGGATGCTGGGGTCTATTCGGTGGTCAGGTTTCAATTCAAACCGGCCGTGAGCGGCACCACAGTCATCCTTGACCACGCGGCATTCCCCGCCGGCGACTACGACCACCTGAGCGCAGGCTGGCACGAACACTACTGGGAGCCGCTCAAGAAATTCCTCGGCTGAAAACGGGGCGGTGAAAACGGGGCGGCCCGAAACGGAACAGAGCCGCCCGGATCGGCCTGCCTCACAAACGGCTGTGACGAGGTTCACATCCCTGCCCTTCGCGGCCAGGTACCGTGATAGCGGGAAGAAGATCGCCATGAATATCACGATCCTCGGCGCCGGCGCCATGGGTTCGCTGTTTGGCGGGCTGCTCGCCGAAGCGGGCGCCTCCGTCACACTGCTGGACGTCAACCGGCAACACCTTGACGCCATTCGGCGCGATGGCCTGCGCCTTGAGACTGACGACTTCTCTCGGCGCATCACTCACCTGGCGGCCTGCCGCCCTGAGGAAGCGAGCCAGATTCCCGACCTTCTGACGATCTTCACCAAGACGCATCAGATCGGTGCTGCCCTCACTTCTGCCCGTCATCTTTTGGGCCCCGACACCTGGGTTCTCACCCTGCAGAACGGACTCGGCAACGTGGAAGCCATCTCCGCCTTCGTCCCGCGCGAACGCATCCTCGTTGGCGTCACCACGATCCCCGCCGACTACATCGGTCCGGGGATCGTCCGTTCCCATGGAGGCGGCCAGATCCGCATGGCGGCTGCCGACCCCTCAGCCGCCCCCATAAGCGATCGCTGCATGCTGGCGACGGTCGTGGACCTCCTTACCAGCGCTGGCCTCCCCTGCTCGGCGGACCCCAACGTCTGGGCCGCCATCTGGGAGAAGGTGGCTTTCAATGCCGCATTCAACGCCCTCTGCGCCGTCACCGGCTGCACTGTCGAGCAGATCGAGCTCGTTCCCTCCGGCCCCACCACCGCTCTCGCCGTCGTTGCCGAGGTCATCGCCGTCGCCCACGCGTCCCGCATTCACGCCAGCCTTGCGCGCGTCGAGGCCATGGTCCGCGAGTCCTTCAGAACCCATGCGGGCCATCAGCCCTCCATGCTGCAGGACATCCTCGCCCACCGGCACACCGAGATTGACTCGATTAATGGAGCGGTTGTCCGCTCTGCGGCTCAGCACGCGATCCCGGTGCCCAACACCGCAATGCTGTACACGCTGGTTCGTTTGATCGAAGCGCAGCAGCTTCAATCGGCGGCCGGCTCGGCATGCAGCCATCGTGAGGAATTAGTCGCGCCGTCGTGAATCTCCGTTCCTGGATTCGCGGCAGCGGGGGCACCGCGCGCCGCGCCCACCCTACCGATCTCGCCCGGCGAAATCCAGGTCCCGCGTTTCCGCCACCATCCCCAGACCCATCAGGGTCAGCACTGCCGAGCCTGCCAGATACGCGCCGACACTCCATAGCCCGTACCGGTGCCCCAGCCAGGTTGCGACATACGGCGCCATTGAGGCACCCAGAATGCCGGCCACATTGAACGCCAGGGAGCTCCCGGTGTACCGCACGCGCGTGGGAAACAGTTCGCTCAGCAACGTCCCCAGCGTCCCATAGGTCACTCCCATCAGACCATGGCCCAGCACCAGCATGGTCATCACGCCCCATGGCCCCGCGCCAAACAGCCAGGCCAGCACCGCTCCAAACAGGCCGAGAGCAATCGTAACCGTCACCATTACAAACTTTCGTCCCAGAGCCGCCAGCTTCGCCGACAGTGGCACCCCGAGCGCGAAAAACACATTGCCCCCCAGCTCCATTAACAGGAATTGCTGGCGCGAATACCCGAGAACCGTCGTCCCCCACAGCAGCGCGAAGGTCGTAATCAGATACACAATCGTAAAGGTCGCGAGACTCGACAGCACGCCCGCTACCAGCGCCTTCCTGTAGCGTGTGACCACCGCCGCCAGCGGAACCCGCTCCTGCTCCCCGCGTGCACGCGCCTGGGCAAACACTGGCGTCTCAGTCAGCGTGAGCCGCACCCACAGCCCCACTCCAACCAGCGCCGCGCTCGCCAGGAACGGCAACCGCCACGCCCACCGCAAAAACTGCGCCTCGGTCGTCCAGCGCGAAAGCAGCAGAAACGCGACTCCCGAAGTGAACAGGCCCAGCGGCGCGCCCAATTGCGGAAACATCCCGTACCACGCCCGCGTCTTCGCGGTCGCATTCTCGACCGCCAGCAGCAACGCCCCGCCCCACTCGCCGCCGAGGCCGAGCCCCTGCCCAAACCTGCACAGTGCCAGGAGCAGCGGCGCAGCAACACCAATCTGTGCGTAGATCGGGAGCGCCCCGATCGCGACTGTCGAAACCCCCATGGTCACGAGAGCTATGACGAGGGTTGTCTTCCGCCCGATGCGGTCCCCGAAGTGTCCGAAGAGAGCCGACCCCAGAGGCCGGGCGAGAAAAGCGATCCCAAAGGTAGCGAGCGACGCCAGCCGCGCCGATACCGGGTCGGATTTCGGAAAAAAGAGGGCAGGAAAGACGAGCACGGCGGCGGTGGCATAGATGTAGAAGTCGAAGAACTCAATGGTCGTGCCGATCAACGACGCCAGCAGCACCTGGCGGGGCGAGTTCTTCTTCTGGATTGTCAGAGGGCTCGCGCTCATCTTGCGGACTGGAGCAAAGCCTATCAAAAAAATGGAAGTCGCCTGAGTGGGCGGTGAGGCTGGGCTGACTGCTGGTCCGCAACTCCGGACGAGTTGGTGCTCCAGCATGGCAGTGCGGAAGGAATGCTCGCGAGCTTTCAGGTTTACATCCTGCGTTCACTTGTGTATACGCGCGCGGAGTGTGCGGAATCTTTTGGCGGGAGCGCCGGGGGAGCCGGGAGAATGATGACTTTGGAGTTAACGGATCCGCCGGCGGGAGGAGGGAGAAAAGGAAGCGAGGAAAGGCCCGCCCCGCCTCGGTCAGGCTGCGAATTCCTTTTCCTCAGCGGGATCCGATTCGCTTTCCTGGCTGCGAATGGAGGCGAGGTCTTCGGCGGAGAAGACGCGATCGATGTCGAGGATCATGACGAACTGCGCATCGCGTTTGCCCATGCCGCGGATAAAGTCGGTGCGGATTTGGTTTCCGATGCGAGGCGGAGGCTGGATCTGATCGGGATCGAGATCGATAACCTCTTCGACCGAATCGGCGAGCGCGCCGATGACCGTAGGCTCGTTGTCAAACATCACCTCGACGACAACGATGCAGGTATTACGGGTGGTCTCGGTCTTCGACATGCGGAAGCAGAGGCGAAGGTCGACGACCGGCACAACGGAGCCGCGGAGATTGATGACGCCGCTCATGAACTCAGGAGTGCGGGGAATGGCGGTGATGGGGGTCAGGTCGAGGACCTCTCTGACTTTCGCAACATCGGTGGCGAAGACTTCGTTGGCCAGACGGAAGGTAAGGTACTGGCGGGTTTCGGTGATTGCGCTGACGCTCATATATTTGCTCCTCTCGCAGGGACGAAGGCGAGGCGCAGGCTGTGACAGCCTGCGCCCGAAC
>Ga0181520_10004889_pt1 | contig 21929 bp, 24 predicted proteins | sample PEATcosm2014_Bin_29_FD_132451 | JGI IMG/M metagenome (GOLD analysis project Ga0181520, IMG submission 132451) | Peatland microbial communities from MTU Mesocosm Facility, Houghton, MI, USA - PEATcosm2014_Bin02_30_metaG | ecosystem: Environmental > Terrestrial > Soil > Wetlands > Peat | place... | reverse complement strand
GCGAGCCAGTCGGACTCGCCCCAGCTGTTCCGGATGCTTTGGCGTTTTGTCCGGCAGTGGCAACATCGGTGGCGGTCGGCGACATGGTCTGAAGCGTCTGCATATCAGCAACATACGCCGTATTCGCGGTGCTGGCGGTTGAGCTCTGTTCGTTCTGGATTTTTTGTATCATTGCATTCGCATTCGCGACCACAGTGGCGGCATTGGCTACTTGAGCAAATACCGGCGCGATTTCGTTCGTAATTACTGTCGGCACTGCCGCCGCCTGCGCGTTAGCGGCGCTTATAAATGGGTCTAATACTCCCGGAGCATTAGGATTTTCGGAATCCGTTCCGTTTAACAGGTTCTGCGCGGCGGCGGCTTGCGAAGTGCAATAACTCGCAAGGTTGGCGACGCTGGTCGATGCCGCGATTGCCGCGGTGTTGATGGTGTTCCACGCCGATTGATATTGAGAAATATTATTTGACATAGCGGAAACAGTTATCGAGAGTGTTGGCGCATTTTGGACAACGGATGTCGGCGTAACGCCCATATAACCAGCCGACTGATACTGCGCGAACGCCGAAGCATTCCTGCTCGTCGCGGACGAATTCGCGACTCCGGAAAGGCCGCCCGAACTTCCGTTCACGATACTGGAGACGAGTGCCATCGTTTGCAGAGCGGTGCCAACGCTCGACAGAATGCTGTTAATATCGGAACCGGCGCTTCCCATCGCGACGAGCTTGCTTTGGTCGGTACCGAGCGCTTTGTTAAGCGATGCGTTAATGGTCGAGCCGGGCGTCTGGACCGTGCCCGGCGAACCGTTTTTATTAGTACAGGAAGCGGCAGAAGAGTTTGAAGTAGTCGGCCCGCACCACGATGCCATGCCCTGTCCCCAACCGAGTTGGGTAATTTGCGCCGATTGTGCACCGCCAACCACCGAAGCGAGCTCACCCTGCGATGTTTGATAAAATGTGTAGGGATTATTTTGGCTCTGCGTAGTGAGTGCGAACCATGCACCGACACCGCCCTGCGACCAATTGCCGGCGAGGAAGGAATTAATGTTCGGCGACGATTGTGAAAGCGTGCATTGGTTGGCGGCGAAGAATCCGGCCATGCTCGTATTCTGGAGATAATTATTAGTGAGCGAAGAAGTAACTGAGGCAGCAAAGGGAGAATTCGAGCTTTTCAACGCCGCAAAAAAAGCGAGCGCCTGGACATCGCCGGTCGTCTGCAATGTTCCTTGTAAGTTTGTGGTGAACTGCGATTTGCCCGTGCCGTTGCTTTTACCGTTTACAAAACCGACGACACTCGAAGTTATCGATTTCAACAAATTTCCAGACAAAACCATAGCGAGCGGCTGGATCACATAGGAATTGATTTGTTGGAGGGTTGTCGCCGCAGCAGTGAGAGGATTCGCCACAGCAGAAATAGTACCCTCAAGCTCGGTTACCCAGTCGCCTGTCGGAACGCCGATGGACTGGGCGTGCGTTATAGGCGCAATAAGCATGGTGGAAAGAAATATCGCTACTATGGAAATTGAAAAACGCGATTTCATGGCGTTGAAGAAGATGCGGCTTGTTGTTTTGCTTCCATATTGCTTATGAGATTCACGAATTTGGCACCGGGCGTGTCGGCAGGAAGAGAAATGTTGGCTGTCTTATAAATATTTCCGATATCTATAAACGCGTTCTCCAGATTAAGTACCGTCTGCGGATATTGGTCGAGCGCGAGCATCGTTGCCAATGGATCAGCGTTCGCGCGCGCGAAATCACTCGTAATCTCGCTGATGCGCATCGTTGAATTAATGAGCGCGAGATCATCAGCGGCGAGTTCTTGCGGCACCGGGAGCATGGCGAGTCCGGCGGCGTTGTCTCGATATGATTTCGCTATTGAGATGAGGTATGGAAGTGCCGTTGTATCGTCATTTTCAACCGCGTCGCTTAGATAATTTATTTCGCTAGTTGTAGCATTACTCGCATTCGCCGCGAATATCGCCTCTGCGTTGGCGGCAAACGCCTTCAACGCATCAGGACCGGAGCCGGAAACAGTTAGATCGCTCTCTGATTTATAATCGGGCGCGGCGGTGACGGACGAAGTAAGCGACTGCATCACTTCGTTTGAGATATTCTGAATATCATTGGCAGAAAGGTCCGCGCCGCCGTTCGCCTCCTTCGCCGCGAGATAGAGCGTGATGAAATTTTTTGAGAATGCGGCAGTTAAAGTATCGTCTGCAGGCGCGGGTGGAAGCGAAGGATCAACAACGACGGAGTCGTCGGAAGAAGTCGCGATAGAAATATCGGCAATCGCCTTGGGCACAATGAGTCCTTTCGCAACCGCTTCGCCATCGGTCATGCCGAGATTGAAATAATCGGTCGTGGTGGCATCTATCGGAATGCCGTAGAGCGTTTTTTCCCAATCGGGCAGACCGTCGCCGTTCGAATCCTTCGTCACCACTGCCTTTAATAACGCCGTTTCAGCCGACGCTTCGGCAATTGAAGGCGACACCGCATCGCGCGCGAGCATATACGCGCCGACAATAAGCGCAAGCGAAAAGATGGTTGCGAGAGCAATACGCCAATTCTCGAGAATCCGTCCCATGGTATCGCTTGTAAGTATACCAGCCGCATGAACTCAAGAGGCGGTTATCTACAACAGTGCATGCTATCCTGTATCTAATGATGCGCGTTTCATTTTTCTTTCTTACAGCCGTTCTTCTTTTGTTCTGGCGCGGAACTTATGCAAACGCACAAGCAACTGCGCCGAATCCGTTTACTGAAAATCTTTCGCTGGGTTCTTCTGGAACGCAAGTTCTCGCGTTGCAACAAATTCTTAATCGCGATCCCGACACGCGCATCGCCACGACCGGTCCGGGATCTCTCGGAAATGAGACGAGCTATTTCGGTTCGCTCACAAAAGCGGCGGTCATTCGATTCCAAGGAAAGTATGCGAGCGCGATTTTGGCGCCTGCGGAACTTACGCAGGGTAACGGCTATGTTGGATTTTATACGAGAGTAGAACTCAATGCGCTTTCTGCATTGCCCGTAACCACAAGCACGAAAAGTTCAGCTCCTGCCATCGCATCTACTTCAAATTCAACCGCGTCCGCTTCGACCACTTCTCAAAATCCGAATCTTCAAAATTTTGATATATTTTTAGCCGCTCTCGACAAAGTTGGAACCAAACAAGGGCTTTCTTCTTCTGACATCGCCACTCTCAAAGAACATGCTCTAGAAGTGGTTTCTACAACAACCGACCTGCGTCTGGCTTTTTTGGAACAAGTACAAAATAAATCCAACCAATCCGTTCAAAATAATTCATTCATCAGCCGAGCATTAGCGACCGTGGAACAAACATTCGAAAACATCTTCATGCCAGAACGCGCGTTTGCACAAGCGACGGGTGTCCCATTTGGTGGAGCACTTCTTTATGCTTTTCCTTGCAACGGCGGCATTTGGAATATTACGCTCAGTCCGCTTCCTCCCTCTTTTGCCACTCTTCTTTCTTATACCTCCGGGTCACAAGCATTCCTTTCCTATAACATCCCGTCTACTGATTGGCTTCTTGGAGAATATGACCCTGGCGCAGATGAGGCGTGTTGGGTCGGACCATATCTTTATCCCTCGGAAGGAATGATTAGCCCGGAAACGGGTTCTTCAGCTTTGTAAGTGCGAGCCATTGAGCGAGAGGCACATCTTCTGCGCGAGCTTTTTCTGGAATATTGCCAGCTGGAAGATCGGCTTCGATGAGATTCTTCCGCACGAATTTGCGCTTGTGCGCGAAGCCAGCGCGAATAAGTTTGAAAAACTTTTGTTCTTCTGCACGCGAAGAAAAATGTTTTCGTGAGATGTCGCGGATCGTGAGCACTGCAGAATCAACCTTCGGAGCCGGCCTGAACGCGCCGCGTGGAACGGTGAATTCATATTTCGGCGTGCCGTATGCTTTTACCGAAAGCGACAAGATACTTTCTTTTTTTGAACGTGCGATTCTCTCGGCGACTTCTTTTTGCACCAAGAGCGTCATCGAACTCGGCTGATTCTCCGATTCAAGAAACATTCGGAAAATTTCGCCGGTCAAATAATACGGAATGTTCGCGACAAGTGAATAATCTTTTGGAAGTTTCGAAATAGCGAATACGCGAATATCGCCATACATAAGTTCCAGTTGGCCTAAAGTAATTTTATCAATAAAATCTTGTTGTAATTTCTCAAAAAGTTCTCGGTCGGCTTCAATCGCGATAACTTTTTTCGCCCGTTTCAGAAGTTCTCGCGTGAGCATGCCGGTTCCCGGACCAATTTCGAACGCAACATCTTTGGATGAAAGTTTCGCCGTATCCGCGATGCGTTCCGCGATGCGCGCATGCATCAAAAAATTTTGCCCTAGACTTTTTTTTGCTTTATGTAATGTCGGTTCCATTGGCTTCATCATAAACCATAAGCGACGAATCAATATCGGCGAGAAACGAGGACGGTCCGGTGAGAAAATCGTTTCCGTAGATTTTACGGACGCGCGCCAGCGTCAGGTAGAGGCGTTTTTTCGCGCGCGTCATCGCAACATAAAAGAGCCGTCGCTCCTCTTCTTCGTCGCGCCCTTTTTCTCCCATGCCATCATGCGGAAAAAGTCCTTCTTCCATGCCGCTCACGAAAACCGTGTCGAATTCAAGCCCTTTTGCCGCGTGGACAGTCATCAATGTGACTCCTTTTTTTTCATTTTGATCCAATTCATCTTGGTCGCTGGCGAGTGCCGCTTCGGCGAGAAAGAGCGCAACGCTTTCTTTTCCAGAGAGATAATCGTACCGCACCGCAACCGACGCGAGTTCTTCGATATTCTCGAATCGTTCGCGGTCTTCTTCTGTTCCGTCTGCGAGCGCGGCACGCATACCGCTTTTTTCAATCACGGTTTTTACAAATTCAGAAGGAATCATCGATTCGGCGGCATTCGCGAGCTCGGTAATTATTTTTTCAAATGCTTCGACTTTCTCCAATTCTCCCGCGCGCAACTGCGATCGTTGTCCTGCCGCGAGTTTGCCGAGTGTCACCTTCCCAATACCGCGCGGTGGAGACGCCGCCGCGCGAACTTTATCAACCTCGCGCGACGGATCGAGCGCGAGCCGCACCCATGCAAGCACATCTTTTATCTCTTTGCGCGCGAAGAAACGCGTGCCGAGCAGTTTGTACGGGATGCCGGCGTGGAGTAATCCTTCTTCGAGCGCGCGCGATTGAAAATTGGTGCGGAAAAGTATTGCGATATCTTCGAGCGCAACGCCGCCCTGCGCCAGTGCGCGTATTTTCGCCGCAATCCAACGCGCTTCGTCTTCGGCATTTATCGCCAGATGAATAGCAATCGGCTCGCCTGCCGCGTTTTCGGTAATTGAATATTTTTCCTTGCGGTTTTTGTTTTTCTCGATAACCGCATTCGCCGCATTGACCAAATTTTTCGTCGAGCGATAATTCTGCTCTAAAATAATTGTCTGCGCGTCGGGATATCTTTTGTCAAAGTCCAAAATATTTTCCATTTTTGCTCCCCGCCATCCGTAAATTGCCTGGTCGCCATCTCCAACGACAAAAAGATTTTTGTGTTTCTCCGCAAGAATTCCCGCCAACCGCTCCTGCAAACCATTGGTGTCTTGATATTCGTCAACATGAATGTATCGCCAACGATTTTGCGCGAGTTCGCGGATGGCGGCGTGTTCTTCAAGCATGCGCACCGGAAGCGCGACGAGGTCGTCGAAGTCCAGTGCTTTTTCTGTCGTTAATGTTTTTTCATACGAACGCCACGCCTCCGCAGTAATGCGATTACCGAAGCCCGAACGCGCATTTTTTTCATAAAATTCTTCGGCGGTCATTCCTTCGCCCTTCGCGCGCGAGATGCGGCTCATAATCACACGCGGCGATAATTCCTTTGCCTCGACATCGAGCGCCTTCAATGCCACTGCAATCGCTTTTTCCGAATCGGCGCGGTCATAGATGCCGAAGAAACGCGAAATGCCGATTGCTTTCCCGTATCGTTCCAAGAGTTCGCGTCCGAGCCCGTGAAAGGTGGCGACGAACGGAAGCGGCCCATTATCTTCGAGCATCGTCTTGATTCGACTCCGCATCTCGCGCGCGGCTTTATTGGTGAAAGTAACGGCGAGAATCTCATCCGCGGGAACTCCTTCGCGAATCAAATGATACATGCGCGTCGTGAGCACGCGCGTTTTTCCGCTCCCTGCTCCGGCGAGAACCGAAATGGGGCCATCGGTCGCAAGCACCGCGCGTTTTTGCGCTTCGTTTAATCCTTCGAGATATTTCACTATCAAAATATACCTTAAAATCATCCTCCACGCCTCGTGTACTCTTTCGTCATCAACTCGTATTCCTTGAGTAACCACGCCGCTTCTGACCCGAGATAACAAGCTTCGTCGAGCGAAGCGACTGGACGGTCCTCACGGACGAGATTGTGATGATTGCTGAAGTGTTCTCTCAAAGCGATCTCTTTGAGTTTTGCTAGACACGGGTCCGGTTCGAGCAATTCGAGCAAATATTTCCGCAACACCTCGAGCCGACCAAGCGCTACTAGAACCTCGACCATCCACGGCTTTGCCGAATTCAAACGCGAACGCATTTCGTCATTTCTTTTCTTCGTTGCATCCTTTTGGGTTATGCCCTGCGCTGTGACAGGACTTTGTACATCTCGCCTGAATTTACTCTTATTATTTGTATTATCGAGCTAGTGTGGACAGGCGATTGACTCCAGAATCTGTTCGGCTATACTTTTCACATTGACTGATTAACAGTATTCAAGAAATGGCTTATATACGAGCGTATGTAAGCAATTTTTGTATGCGCTGATTCACCGCTTCCCTTTTCGTTTCCATTACCTTCAACCAAAAAATTCTCATAACAGGACTCGCGGGCATTGTGCTCGCTGTGGCGTTTCTGCCTCATCGTGTCGGCGCCTTTTGGCCGTTCTCTTCGAGGGCGAACGCTGATGCCGATTCCTCCGTACCCACCTCTTCAACGCCAGTGCTCACGGCAACGATAAACAGCGACCCGAATACAAGCACGCCGACTCCGATTTCCATATCCGATAACGCCATCGTTTCAAACATCGGTCCCTCCGGCACAACCGACGATATAGCGAGCGCACCGCCGCCCGCCCGCATTTCCGTTTATGTCGTTCGTTCGGGCGACACGCTTTCTGAAATCGCAGATATGTTCAATGTTTCGGTGAATACCATCGTTTGGGCGAACAATCTCGGCAATGCAAAAGATGTGCATCCAGGCGACACACTCATTATCTTGCCTGTTTCGGGTACACAACATACGGTCGTAAAAGGCGACACGCTGAAGTCACTCGCGAAAAAATACGGCGCTGACGCGGACGAAATCGCCGAATATAACGGCATCGACCCGTCCGCGCCACTTGCCGCCGGTTCGCTTATCATTATTCCGGGCGGAGAAATTTCCGCGCCGACACCAAGCAATTATCCCGGCACATCACATACGGCGGCGAATACGATTATCAGCGAGCCGTATCTCGGCGGAAGCGGTCCCGCGCAGGATGGCTACTACAGCAATCCCTTGCCTGGTGCTGTCCTTACCCAAAGTATCCACGGATGGAATGCGGTCGACCTCGCCGCCGCGCGCGGTACGCCGATTCATGCGGCGGCCGATGGTACCGTTATCATTGCGCGCAATAACGGCGGATGGAACGGCGGCTACGGCAATTATGTCGTCATCACTCACGACAACGGCACGGAAACACTTTATGCGCACATGATCCGTTCAATCGTTTCGCCCGGGCAATCGGTTTTAAGCGGACAAATTATCGGCTATGAAGGAGCGACCGGCGAAGCGACCGGCCCGCATCTCCATTTCGAAGTTCGCGGTGCGGCGAATCCTTTCCGCAATTGTCCGGTGGGTGCGGTCTGCGAGCCGGAGTAGGTTTTAAACTATTTCAAAACGTCGTAATTCGCCTGTTTTAAAAGGAGGAAAGGAGTAATAATCTGATATATTTTTGCCTTCGATAGCTATTTGAAGGCACATCAGATTGTTTTTACTGCCACACACCAAAACAGTTTTATCAGGATATTTGTTTTTTAAATCTTTCAGAAACTGAACCGTTTTCGTATAAACATCTTCTAATGATTCTCCACTCGGAGGACGCGTTGTTATTTTATCCAAGTTGTTATCATCACAATATTTCTGGAAAGCGCCCATTGGTGTACCGGTAAAATCTCCCAAATCGCGTTCCAAAAGCAACTGACTTTCTAAAACCACTGAATTCCCCAATGTGTCTAAAAAAGGTTGTATGGTTTGACGCGTTCTTGCAAGCGGACTAACGAAAAATATATACGGGTTGACCGTTTTAAGTTCTTCTGACAATTCTTCGGCACACTTTTGTCCCTCAAGAGATAGCCCGGAATCAATTTGCGAGTCGGCCATGTTGGCCTTATTGCTCGTTGATTCTGCGTGGCGTAAAAGATAAATTTTCATGTTCAATATATTTATTCAAATCCAAACAGCCCGCGCGGACGATATTGGAGGGCTTCGAAGACAAATGCGGGAGTGACGCTCTCGGCGCCGGCGAGGTCGGCGATTGTCCGCGCGACGCGCATCGTGCGGTGATAACTGCGCGGCGAGAGATTTAATCGCGCGGCGGCGCTCGTTAATGTTTCTTTCGCGGCGGCGCTAAAGCCGCTTTTTTCATCCAATTGGCGGCCGGTCAATGCAGCGTTTGTCGCGCCTTTTTTGCCGGTGCGTTTCTCGGCCCGCGCACGAGCGTTGATGACGCGCTGGCGAACTTTTTCCGATGATTCGCCGTTTGAAAGTTTCGCGAGCGTGTCGTGCGGAACGAGCGGCACCTCGATCCAGAGGTCCAAACGGTCGACAATCGGCCGAGAGATGCGCCGCGCCTGTTTCGCGGCGGCGCGGATATTCACGCGTGCGTCATCAGAAAGTGTGTCGGCGGGATTCATCGCCGCGACAATCATGCAGTCTGCGGGAAAAGTAACCGTCGCCCGCGCACGAGAAACGGTGACGATTCTATCTTCCAATGGCTGGCGCAACGCTTCCAACACGCGCGACTCGAATTCGGGAAACTCGTCTAGAAACAAAACGCCTTTGTGCGCGAGCGTGACTTCGCCTGCCTTCGGGAACGCGCCGCCGCCGACAATCGCGACATGCGAGACCGAATGATGCGGCGCGCGAAACGGCGGCCAATATACCGCTTCGCCGTTTTGCAAAAGACCGGCGGTCGAATGTATCGCCGTCACTTCGAGCATGTCATCGTTGGTCAATGGCGGCAAAATTCCCGCGAGCGCGCGAGCGAGCATTGTCTTGCCCGTGCCGGGAGGACCGTAAAAAACAATGTTGTGCCGACCGGCGGCGGCGATTTCTAAAGCGCGCTTCGCACTTTCCTGCCCTTTCACATCAGCGAGATCGAGCGCAGGCGGCGGCACGGGCGTTTTGTGGTCGCGCACAAGCCGCGGCAATATTTTTTCTTTTTTCAAATGTTGTAAAAGTTCCGCGAGTGATGCCGGAGCATAAATCGCGACGCCTTCGGCGAGCAACGCTTCGCGCGCATTCTCAGGCGGAACAAAAATCGTTTTAATTCCGTGCCGTTTCGCGGCAAGCACTTGTGGCAAGACACCATGCACGCCGCGCAATGTGCCGTCGAGCGCCAATTCGCCGATAAAAAGCATATCTTCGGTGAGCGGCATGAGGTCTCCGGCGGCAATGAGGTAGGCGAGTGCGAGCGCGAGGTCATAATGCGAGCCTTCCTTTTTCAAATCTGCCGGCGAGAGCGAGAGCACGATTCTTTTATTTTGTTGTTTTGGCGGCTTATAGCCGGAGTGCCGGATTGCGGCGCTCACGCGATCGCGCGCTTCGTCAACCGCTTTATCGGCAAGACCGACAACCGAAAAATTATGCAAACCGCGCGTAAGGTCTGCCTCGACAATAATTATTTCCGCGCCGCTCCCGACTGGCTGTGCGGCGAGCGTCTTCGCATAGCCATGTTTGGGCAATGTCGCTGACTTTTGCACTTGTGGTGAGCCTGTCGAATCCATTACAAATGTTCGACGCAGGTCGTCGCGGACGGGTCGGCTTCGAGACGCGCTTCCGCTATCTTCTCTCCGCACACTTCACATTTTCCGTATGTTCCTTTTTCAATTCGCGCGAGCGCGGCGAGAATCGCATCGTAATGCGCTTCGAGGTCGGCGAGAATCGCAGAATCATTTTCATGATTCACAATAATGTCGGCCTGGTCGGCAATATCCGATTCCATATTTTCTTCGATCGGCGCTGGTTCCCAATCGCCTGGCACCATTGGATTCCTCCGACCAAGGTTACCCATTGCCGATTCCAATTTTGTTTTTTCCTCTTCCAACTTTTTCCTAAAATGTTCGGTCTTCATGGCTGGATAGTAGCATCTCTTTCCGCCACAAACTTTTTCACTTCTTCGTAGCTCATTTTTTTCGGCCAAAGTAAATGGCCTCCTAACGAATAAATTGGCTCTAAATAATCCTGTGAATTGGATTTTTTCTTATAATCAATCATTATCTGCACTAGGTTTTCTAATAAAGCTTCCGACGGCTTATATAAAATAACACCCCGAAAACTACTCGGCTGGAAATAACCTGTTGTCTCTGGAGAAAAATCCATTTCTGCTTTCTCAAAATCATCCGTGACAACACCGAGATAATTAATCATATGAGTATTAAAATCTCCTTTTTTCATCATTAAAGCCATTTTTAATATTCGTAAACTTTTTGGATCTTGTTCTCTCAAGTCCTCAATCTTATCGCTGTTCAATGGATGTGCTTCTAAATATTCAAATTCAGGAATAGATAAAATATTTCTTTCCATGTCCCGTCTCATGCGTTCTTTTTCATCCGTAGTAGTCAATTGATTGTAATCTTTTCCCCTTCGCATGGCACGATTTTTATGATCAAAGATAAATTGTTGCATTTCATATAAATCCTTATATTTTAGAGCCTTTTCATTGTCTTTCGAAACTTCATCTTGCTTATTGCCTCCTTTTGTCTGTTCTAAATCTAAATTATATATTCTAGTATTGACCCCCTCATAATGAGGATTGAGTTTAAAATAGATGGAATCTTTAGTTTTTCTAAATACACTGTACTCAGGATTATCAACTGAATAAGGCGCGGAGTTTCTATAATGACCACCTAAAACTCCGACATCAAGAATAACTCTATGACCTTGAATAGAAGAATAGGTTACATACGAATTAAATATATTTTCAATACCGGCCAGATAAGTATTATGAATGGCCAGCTTGCCGTCCGAATTTTTCAAATCTTGAACTTTCTCCATTATTTTCTCAATCGTTTCCGGCGACAATTCTTTCTCGACCGTTTCGATTTCCGGTTCTTCTTTTTTATCTTCAGCTGGCTCTTTCGGCTTACTTCCCAAATGTTCTATGTCCATATTATTGTTGCGACTGCGAGGTCGCGAGACGATTCAAGATTTCGGTAAAGGCGTTCGCATCGCGTGCGATGACGAGCGTTGTTTGGTTCCAATAGCCGTACAGCACAATACTTCGACCGGCAGAATCGAGATAGACGCGCACATTATGATTATCAACAACTTCGTCGCGGAAACCGGCGGCGATTGTTGGAACATTGGTTATTGTTTTCGGCGTGGTCGTCGCAACTTTCGGCGTTGTGCTTGCACTTCGAAGTGCCGAATTTGCGAGGCGCGAAGTAGTGGTTGCTGTTGTTGTTGCGGTCGTTGTCGCCATCATGGTTAAAGTTGCAGCCGGAATGTTTATTGCCGGCGTTGCATACGGAGGAAATAGTTCGCTTAAATCGCTCGGCATCGTTGATTCCCATTTCAACATCCCAGAAAATGTATCGCTGTACGATGCAACGGAAAGAATGAAGAACGGACTTTGGATGCCTCCGGCGGAGACAATGCCCGCCATGCTTCCCGCCGCATTTATGTTGCGCAACAAAATATCGGGCGCCGGCAATTGAAGCGCTGAAAAAACGCTGTTGTCGGTGGTCGTTGCCGAAGTGGTGTAAAGAAGTCGGACGGAGTTTTGCGCGAGCGGGCGAGTTGCCGATTGTTCGATTGCCTGCAGTAAAACAGAACCGGCGCCAGAAATCTGTTCGTGGTCATCGACAAAAATCGGTGCAGAAACAGTTGGTGCGAGAATAACCGGCGCGAGCGATGTTGCGTAGCGCGTATAGGCGACGAACACGCCCGACCCTCCCGCGACCAGAAGAATGACGCCGGCGATTGTGTATAAAATATTGCTTCGCGAATGTTGTTGCACCGGTTCTGAAGGCGCTTCTTTTGATTTTGCGTCTTGCTCGGCCGCGAGCACCGTTACCGGCGAAGCGTTTTCTTTTTTTACTTTGTCGGAAAAATCGCTCGAATAGGTTTCGATAGGCGATGGTTCCTCAGGTTTTTTCTCGATTTCACTTTGGGTGGGTGGTCTTGGCGGAGTTTCGGGTTTTGGAATTGGAATCGGCGTTAACGCTTCCGGCGATCCTGCAATCAGTCGTTCCTCTGGCGATGGATTCGATTCGACGAGCGGAGCTAGATCGGGCGTGCCGCCGCTTTTTAAAGTTGCCATGTCGCCCGCGAGCGTGCGAACATATTTCTTCGGTGTGGTTGCGTCATCTTCCATTCGCTACTTATAGTAGCGCATGAATGCCTTATCCACGCGAAGTGATGGTGAATTTGTGCGGGTCGTCGCACATATCGGTAAATGCGTGCGCCGCTTCCTTCAACTTGCTTGACGAGGACTTGCCGAATGAAATAACTTCCACCTGGCATCCTTCGTTCATATCGAGATATTGGATAAGCGGCACGAAGTCGCCGTCGCCGGTAACAAGAACGACCGTGTCGAGCTTCGGCGCGAGCTTCACCGCGTCTATCGCCATGCCGACATCCCAGTCGGCTTTTTTCACGCCATCAGCGAAAATCTGCAGGTCTTTTACCTTCGTCTCGATGCCGATTTTAGTTAATGCTTCGAAAAAGTTCTTCTCTTCCCCGCTTTCCGTCGAAATGACATATGCAATCGCGCGAACCAGAATGCGCCCGCCGACGGCTTCTTCGAGAATCTTGCCGAAGTTTACGCGCGCCTTATAAAGATGCTTGGCGCTGTGGTAGAGGTTCTGCGTATCAATGAATACGCCTACTCTCTGCGCCGGATGTTTGATAACTGCCATAATAAATAGTTAAATGCACTTTGCTATTAAAATCTCGCGGCACTACCGCTTCTTCATACTACCAGCCGAAAGGCGTTTTTATTTCTTAAGCCCAAGTTTCTTGATGAGCGCGTTGTAACGGCGCTTATCATTGGTCTCCAAATAGCGAAGGTGCGAGCGGCGGTCGGCGACCATTTGTAAAAGTCCGCGGCGGGAGTGCACATCCTTCGGATTTTTCTTCAAATGCTTGGCGAGCTCGTCGATTTGTTTGGAAAGGAGCGCGACCTGTACGTCCGGCGAGCCGGTGTCAGAATCGTGCCGCGCGATATTCTTGATAATCACTGCCTTTTTCTTCGTGGTAAGCATGTGCGGTTACCTTACCACGCCTAGTGAAAGTATGCAAGGTTTGTGTAATCTTTGAGTTCTGAATTGCAGTTCTATTTCTATTTTCCATCTTTTCTCTTTTGTTTATTTTCTTCTTGTAATTTTTTCACTATTTCCGATCTTCTGGTTAACAACTCCCTTGCTTGTTTCCTTAATTCATTAATTTCATCATATCGTTCATCAATTTTTGCACTATATTCATCGTATTGTCCACATCCCATCTCATTGATCTCTTCTAGATAATTTTGGAATTTATCTTCATCAAGTTCGCCCTTTGAGAAATACTCTCTTTCCAAGAGATTACCGGAAATTATTGAACTTTTTAGATCCCTATTTTGCCTATTTTGATAATCAGTTATGTCGAGTTCTAAGCCGTCGATTTGTTCACTTACCGCTGTGACTTTCTGACTAATTTCTAGAATTTCCTTGATTCTTGAATCACTTTCTTTTTCAATTGAAGTTTTGGGTTCTCCTTCCATAATTTAGTAGCTTACTTCTATTATGTTTATACTATCTCACTTCCATGTCAAAAAAACAACAGATTGTCGCACAATATTTGATGCTAAAATGAAAACGATGGACGCAGAAGCGGCGAAACGGCAATTTTTAGAATATATCGAGATCGAACGCGGCCGCGCGGTGAAGACGATTGCGAATTATGACCAGTATTTGACTCGTTATTTCGTTCAAATGAATATCAAAAGAACGAGCGACATCAGCGAAGAGAATATCCGCGAATTTCGGCTCTGGTTGAATCGCCAACCCGGCACCGGCAGCAGCTCGATGAAACGCCGCACGCAGAATTACTACATGATTGCCTTGCGCGCATTTTTAAAATTTCTGCGAAAGCGCGGAATCGAATGCATTTCGCCCGAGCGAATCGAACTGGCGAAACTTCCCGAGCGCGAGCTTGACCTCATCTCACCCGCCGAGCTCGATCGACTTTTGAAATCCGCCGACGGCACCGATGAAAAAGACCTGCGCGATCGGGCGATACTTGAATTATTTTTTTCGACGGGATTGCGCGTTTCCGAGCTCTGCTCGCTCGACAGCGACCTCGACCTCACGCAAGATTCTTTCTCGGTGCGCGGCAAAGGCGAGAAAGTGCGCGTCGTTTTTCTTTCTCCTGCCGCGAAAAGCGCCGTCGCCGCATATTTGAAATCGCGGAAGGATATGGCCGAGGCACTTTTCGTCAATGCGCGAAGCGACAATTCAATTCCTTCGCGCCTCACGCCGCGTTCCGTCGAACGCATCATTAAAAAATATGCGATGAAGGCCGGCATTACGAAAAAAATGACGCCGCACGTCCTGCGCCACGTCTTCGCGACCGATCTTTTAAATAATGGCGCCGATATCCGCTCGGTTCAGCAGCTCCTCGGCCACGCCTCAATCAACACGACGCAAATTTACACGCACATTACCGACGCCCACCTGCGCGAGGTGCATAAGAAGTTTCATTCGCGAGGTTAATTTGGTTCGACAAATTCCCTCGCTAAATTCTTGAGAAGCTCCGCATACGCTTCGTCATGTTTTCCACCATTTCCTTTATAAGAAAGGTGGCCGCGGCGGAAAATTCCTTGCAGATAAAGGACTTTTTCCTCCAAATCGAGAACGAGTACAACTCGAAATCCGCCGCTTTTGCCCTTTTTGCGCATTTTGTCTGGCAAACGAGTTACCCAACATTCATAACTTGCATTCTGAAATATGCGCACTTGCACTTCATGGTGTGGTAGCGCGGTATTCTGAAAATCTGCTAACGCTTGTTTGTGATATTTGTAGTTACCGTCTCCAACCACTTCTTTTTTCCACCATTTGTCAAAACTTTCGGTTCGTTCAACTTTCCAAGCCATACCGAAAGAAATTCTACACGACCGCAGAAGGAGTGAAAAATTCTATGTCGTCCGCATTTTTATAGTCAAGCGGTTTTGAGGGACTGGAAAAAACCCACGGCGCTTCGCTATGCGTTTGCGCCACCATCTGATCGGTGCTCCAGTCGCGAAACGTTTCGCACAATTTTTTCAAAAGAGTCTGTTCGTATTCATCAAAAACGGAAAGGTCGCAGGGTTGAAGTGCTTGGAATCTGTTGCGCCGACCGTATTTTTCGCTTTCATCCTCTTTGTGCATAATCAAACCTTTCTTTTTTGCGGAAGCGATAATTTCTCCATCGAGAGAAGCGGCGAAAGGACCTTTGGGCAAACGCATATAGGTTTCTCCGGTCACGCTTTTGTTCCGATCGCGAAATGAAATGAAATCAAGATAATAGAAAAGCTTATTGAGCTTCATAATGCCCAATTTTTCGTTTCCGCACTCCGCGATAAAATACAACAGAGCGTTTGTGTATTTTTCTTTATTGCGCGCGGCCATAGTCGCGTTCATTACATTATATCTTGTTCTATTTTTAGTAATCACGCAAGTAGTGTGGCACGAGAGGTGTGAATAGACAATTAAAAAAACAGCCCCCGCATCCTAAGTTTATTGATTGTCAACCACTTTTAAATTCATTGTAAACTGATTGTAAACAACCTCATACGCACATCACCGACGCGCATTTACGCGAAGTGCATAAAAAATTTCATTCTCGTGGAAATTGATGCTGGAATTCATTTATGCCTTCCGGTTTATAACTTCATAAATAGCATTCAATCTCTTTCCCCAACCCTCTAAGTTTTTTACTACCTCTTGGCGAGCTCTTTGGCCTCTTTCTTTCCAATCGGGATGTGTTGCTTTAAAAATTAAGGTTGGCTCTTCAGTTGGCCGATTAAGGGTCTGTTCGTAGAGTTTAATTTCGTGTTCAGCTTCTTCTTTTGCCTGTGCTATTTGCTCCGCATCCGCACCCTCTAAATCCTTGAGTGCGTGCCACGCTTCACCACGTTCATTTTGAAATTTTTGTCTCTCTTCATTGCTTAGCCCTGCTTGATGTTCTGCATCCTGTATTTCCTGCCATGTTTTATCTTTCCAAGATTTTGATTCCACAGAATTTTCTACCCCGACTGTATTTCCCTTAAGTTTTTCTAAAACCTCCGCTGCTTCTTGGGCGGATTTTTCCGCGTCCAATCTTTGTTGCTCGGCGAGCTCTGCTTCTCTCTGCGCTTTTTCTTCTGCGGCTTTCGCTTCATCAAATTCTTTATTCATTTCCGTCGCTTCAGCTCGATCATTGCCAATCATCTCGCTTTTTGCTGTTTCCATCGCCTTCGCTTCTTCGGCTAATGCCGCAACTTTGCTGTAATCCCCTGCCGCGACGGCTTCATTAATCGCTTGTTTCTTTTGCTCGATACCTTCTTCATTTTTATCAAAAGCTTCTCGCGAGCTCGTTGGATTTTCGTTGGATTTTCGTTGGACATAAAATGGTTATTTAATTCCTTTGAGAATACCAATGGAGGGACAAAACGCAACCAAGGTTGTTCACTGTCTAAATCTGCGACTAAATTCCGTACAGTTCGTCGTGCGTCCCAATGAGCAGAAACTTGATAAATCCGCCGGTATCTTCTTCATAAATAATCCGATAATCGCCCGTGATGTTGATGCTTCGGCAATCGGAATATTCACCGCTGAGCGGATGATTCCGGAGAATCTCATTAAAAGGATCTTCTAGAAATAAGCGAATACGCGAGTCTACTCGTGCTTGGATATTTTTCGGCAGTTTTCGATATTGCTTTTTGAAACGCGACGACCTGATGATGTGCATACCTTACGAATGCAAATCGGCGAGCAGTTTTTCTACAGAATCAAACGACTTTCCCTTCCCTTCTCTTATTTCTTTTCTTGTAGCATCAATGGCTCGTCGAGTTCGTGCATTTGGAATAAGTTCTACGCGAGGATATGCCGCGAATTCGCGGAGTCGTGCATTTATCACAGTTGAAAGCGAAATGCCGACTTCACGTGCGGCACGTTGTGCCGCACGCTTCGTCGCTCTATCGGTTCGAACATTCAGAATTGCCGTTTTTGTTGCCATGTTGATAGTATACACATTGTATACACGAATGCAATTAATTGCGTGAAGATTCTGCTCGCGGCGAAGCATAAACGATTTTTCCATCTTCAAAAACATGAATGCTGCCGCTTTCTTCCGAAACGGTAAAAACCGTCGTTCCTTTGAATTGAAATGATGCAGTGATGGCGGTCAGGTGCCGCGTGTGCACTTTTTCTTTGAACCCAAACTGGCGGGAAAGATCGGAAAATTCGCCGGGATTCAGTTTCGCGGCAATTTCGCGCGGGCGGAGTCCCTCGATCATCACGCCCGAATGAAGAATGTTCCCTTCCCTATCGATAAGAATCGCACCGTCGAAGTTGAGTGTCGCCCCGATGTGTCGTTGTCTGTTGACAGGTTGGCCCAGTTCGTACGGTTGGTGAATATTGCGCCCTCTGAAAATATCCTGCGAGCTGTCCGGCGTCACAGCGAATTTTTGCCAACGTTCCTGCCAGCCGAGAATCACAAAAAGCCCGAATGGATCCGAATGTCGTTCGCGAATACGAAAGATGAGTTCGGCCGTTCGTTGCTTCAGTGCGGGAGAAATATCATTCTTTGAATGTTCGAGTATCTTGTTAATTTTTGCTTGCATTACTTAGCATTATACGCGTTCGAGTCAGCATCGTTTCAGTTGGTATATACTAATCGCATGAAAATCGTCTCATGGAATGTAAACGGCTTGCGCTCGCTCGCGAAAAATGGTTATTGGGAATCATTTTTGAAAGGCGCGAAACCCGATATTTTTTGCCTTCAAGAAACAAAAGCTACGCCAGAACAATTGCCAGACAACTTGCGCGAGGTCGCCGGCTTTTCTTCTTTTTTTTCATCGTCACAAACGAAAAAGGGCTACAGCGGCGTTGCGTTATATTCAAAAATCGAGCCGTTGTCCGTTATTTACGGCATGGGGAAAAAAGAATTCGACCAAGAAGGTCGAGTCGGCGGCGCGGAATATGAGGACTTTTGGTTACTAAATGTCTACTTCCCCAATGGCGGGATGAGCCCCGAACGGCTCGATTATAAAATGCGATTTTATGATGCATTTCTTGCGTTTGCGGAAAGATTACGGAAAGAAAAACCAGTCATCTTTTGCGGCGACATCAACACCGCGCATGAGGAGATTGACCTCGCGAGGCCCGAAGAAAACGAGGAAAACACTGGCTTTTTGCCACAGGAACGCGCGTGGATTGACGAAGTGGTAGGCGCCGGATATGTGGATTCATTCCGTCACTTTAATCCGCATCGAACCGGCGCGTATACTTGGTGGGATATGAAGTTCCATGCGCGCGACAGAAACGCCGGCTGGCGCTTTGATTATTTTTTCGTCGCGCAAGAATTTATGCGGCACATTAAAAAAGCAGAAATCCATATTGACATTTATGGCTCCGACCATTGCCCTATTTCTATCACTATTTCCTAAAGGACAAAAGTTATCCACAGCGTGTCCTTTACATTGTCTCTTAGTAAGATACTCTTGACCAAGGAAAGGAAGTTCTTTTTCGCTCTTTCTATCGTCATCATTGCGTTTAACGAGGTGTCTGCCTGCGACCGCGGCGATCCGCGAATACAAGCCATCGGGCACGATACTTCTTAGCTTAACGCTCGTTCGAAATAAAAACTGTCCTAACCCCTTTCTCGGGCTGGAAGCCCCATCTTTACGCCTCGCTCCTTTTTGCTTCCTGCTATCCATTGGTTAGGCGGTTTTTTTGTTTATGCTAAATTTAATCGGCGTGTTTCGTGTGACACAGATTTCACAACTAACTTACATGATGCTTCTCCATTATATGCCTTATTTCATTATCCTCTGCTGACTCGAGGCGTTCTTTACCTGCCTTCCCAAGCTTTTTTAATTCATTTTCAGACATTTCAAGAAGTTCGCCGGTTCTTTTATCAAGATATTTTTCGGTATTTAAATCGGGATTATCAAGCACTTCCTCAAGAAGAGCGTTCAATACATATCCGATTTTTGGTCCGGGTTTCTCGTGGAACTTGTTCATTATTCGATTGCCGTCTATTTTAAGCATGGCGACAGAAATCGGGTCTCGAAGGGCTTGTTCCACCATCGCTTTATATTTACGAAAGCGAAATGGTTGTTCTTTTGGCCGTCCTGTTCCGATTCTGTCGCATATTCTGAGGTTAAGCAAATCCCAAATATTCTCTTCTCCGACATTTTTTATCATCCGACGCACTGCAGAAAGGGTGATCTGATCCGGATCCGAAAAGAACATGTGCCAACGAACTAACTTAACGACCTTATCGATTGTTTCGCGTGGAAAGCGCAGATTTTCGAGAATTTCTTTTGTTTCGCGTGAACCAACGACCTCATGACCATGGAAGGATGGTTCGTTCTTTTCATCTGACCAGCGTTTTGTCTCCGGTTTGGAGATATCGTGGAGCAGGGCGGCGAGTCGCACATCGAGATTGAAGTTTTTGTCCGCTGCATGTTGGACGGCGCGCAGATTATGTTCAAAAACATCGTAACTATGGGCTTTGTTCTGTATCGTTCCAACACCGCGAACGAGTTCTGGGGCAACAAATTCAAGAATACCGAGTCGTTGCGCTAGAATAAGAGCACTCATCGGCTGACTTGATTCAAGTATCTTTACGAATTCATCTCGAATCCTTTCGTTCGAAACATGGCCTAAATGCTTGCTGTTTTCGCTTATTGCCATCGCAGTATCGCCATCAATGCCAAAATCAAGTTCAGCGACAAAGCGAACCGCGCGCAACATACGCAGAGCATCTTCATCAAAGCGTTCTTGCGAATTTCCGACGGCTCGTACTATTTTGTCCTTTATGTCCTTTTGGCCTCCATACGGATCTATAATCTGTCCTTTATCTTCACTGAGCGCAATGGCATTAATGGTGAAGTCGCGCCGAGCCAAATCCTCAAGAAGGGAATTGCCAAATTCCACTTTGTCAGGTCGACGCTTGTCGGAATATTTTGATTCAATGCGGTAAGGAGTTATTTCAACAATAGCAAGCCGTTCATCCTCGGAGCCGGTTTTTACACCGACGGTTCCGTAGTCATTTTCGTAAAAAGAATCAGGAAATACGACCTGAATTTGTTCCGGCGATGAGTTGGTGGTAATGTCCCAATCCTTCGGCTCTTTCCCGACTAGAAGATCACGGACGCACCCGCCGACAAGATATGCTTCAAATCCTTCCTGCCGCAATTTTTTTGAAATTATCGAGACCTCTGGTGGAATGCGATACGACATGAGAGAATCGTAGCAGATATGCCCCGATGGTGAAATGGATATCACAACTGACTTCGGATCAGTTATTCTGGGTTCGAATCCTGGTCGGGGCACAGCAGTCAGCATCTCACGCAACCCGACCATGAAGCCCTGAAATAGCAAAAGTCGGTTCGGTACCTGAGTGGGTGTCTGCCGCACAAAGCGCGATTTCGGTCGCGCTTTGTGCGTCAGTTCTCTAGAGTTATCTTCCGATCCTTCAGAATAATTTTCCCTTTGAGATGGGAAAGTAGCTCACGCTTCTCCGGCAGGGAGCCGTTCTCAAGCAGATATTTGGCGTATTTCCTGATATCCATATCGTCTGCCTTCACCTTCTCGCTTTTGCCATGCATGGCAGCTCGCAATTTGTTGTATCGCGCGACTTCTTTTTCAATCAGCTGGCGTGCGCCGATTTCATCGATTGATACATGATTAAGAAGAGCGAGCAGTTGCTCGATTAATCGGTCTTCTCTGATATACGGATTCTTGCACTCCCGATCCTTCGATTTGCCGCAGGAATAATAGAGGTGGACGTTGACGCCGCCGTCGAGGAGAGCCCTCTGCTTTTCTTGGGCGGTGATGCCTGAGCCGCACAATCCGCAGACCATCAACTTAGTGAAGGTAAAATCTTGGAACTTTTTCTTCGGCCGATTCTCTTCGTCCAGTTTATCCTGTACCGCCTGGAAGAGGTCTCGGGTGATGAGAGGGGAGTGCTTGCCGGTGTACCAGTTGCCTGAGCCGTGGGGATATTCGAACACGCCGCAATACAGGGGATTGCGGAGGAGATTGTATACGTTGCTCAGGCTCAGGGTCTTGCTGGTGCGCGAGACAAAATGCATCTCATTCCTGAGCCATCCGTACACGCGTCTGCCGCTCCAGCGGTCATTGCCGACTTTTTCAAACATCTTCTTCATCGTGTTGCCGCGAATCGGATCGACGAGCAGTTCGCATTTGTGGTCGCTTCGTTTGTCATTCAAGTATCCAGTCGGTGCCATGCAGGGCCAGAGACCCATCTCACACCGTGCCCGGAGTCCGCGTTTTACGTTGATGCGCTTTTGGTCGTTCTCGAGCTTGGCTTGCGAACCGAGAATCATTAACAGGAATTTCTCATTCGGACTGTTCGTGAATCGCTGGCCGTATGTGCGGATGTCTTTCAACAATCCTTGATCCATCAGGTCAACAATGCGACCGAGGTCGCCTG
>Ga0181520_10004888_pt1 | contig 21929 bp, 9 predicted proteins | sample PEATcosm2014_Bin_29_FD_132451 | JGI IMG/M metagenome (GOLD analysis project Ga0181520, IMG submission 132451) | Peatland microbial communities from MTU Mesocosm Facility, Houghton, MI, USA - PEATcosm2014_Bin02_30_metaG | ecosystem: Environmental > Terrestrial > Soil > Wetlands > Peat | place... | reverse complement strand
TCTCAGACAACGTCCGCCACCGGCGAATCGGTCGTTCAGCGCCCGCTTCCTCTGTTCCAACCATGACCGCATACTCGCCCGCGCAACTGCTCTCACGCCAGAGGGGGACTTGGGACGCTTACCGTGAAACTGCTTGCAAAACAGGACCGGAGTCCTTTGAATTGCGGCTTACACCAGCTGCAGGTTGCAAATTGGACTACGGCACCGTGAAGGGGCGGAGGCCGTCGCTGGGGAACAGACCGGTGGGACCGGCAGCCGTGGAGGGCTGCTCGCGGAACATGAAACGCACAAAAAAGCCGGCTGAGGCGGCGGTGTAATCGCGGGTGTTGTTGGCGCCGAAGAAGCCGCCGGCAAACCAGTGGGGGCTGATCTGGTAGGCCATCTGGCCGCGCAGATCGTAGTTGGCGCCGACGCTGGTGATCCCGGGCAGCATGGGATTGTTATTGGCGGATTCGGTGGCCACAGAGGGCCAGAGCGGCGTTTTGTTCTCCTGGAATGCCTGCACACCAAGGCCACCGACGATGTTGTAGTGCCACTTGGTGAGGTAGTGGCCGGCAAAGGTGAAGGGCACGTTGGCCAGGAAATAGCCCTGCGGGCTGAAGTAACCGCCCATGCCGTAGGTGAAGGCGTTCTCGTTGTTAGCGTAGTGCATGGCGAAGAAGTTGGCGCCAATGCTCAGGTTGCCGTACTCGGGCGAGGTGACCACGCGCCAGTAGGCGCCGGCATTGCCGTCAATGCGGGTATTGGACTCGACGTTGTAGCCGGTGAGGTATTGGCCCCCCGCACTGGCGTAGAAGCCAGACTGCGCGTCGCCTTTTGCAAACTGCACATTACCCTGGTTGTAGACGACCCCGCCCCAGATCGAACCCTCGTGGCCGAGCGTGTCGCCGGCTGGATCGCGCAGGCCGGCGTAGGAAAGCTGGCTGTCTTTTTCAGAATCGCGCACGACGCTGAAGGTGAAGGGGCCGTTTCCGGGCCTGAACGTGCCTCGGGCAGTAAAGGTGGAGACCAGGAATCCGTACGGTGTGTATCCGCCGGCGATGGCCGCATGCGGGAAGGCCAACTGGACTTCGCCGCCGAGACCGACGGCATTCTGCTGCGCGGGCGGATTGAGGCTGGTGTCAGTGAGGTTGCCGATGGGTTCAGGGATGGGGGTGAGAACGAACGCAGTGCCGGCGCCGGTGGTGGTTGGCTCGAGGACCGAGATGGTCGCGGTGCCGTCAGCCTGGCCGGAGTCAAGGAAGACCGGTTTGGCAACGACGGTGACCCGCGCGAGGCTGCCGAGCGGCATGGATGCCTCGAACGGAGCTTCGAGGGCGGCGAGATGGTCATAGCCAAGGGCACCGCTTCGATAGTTGATGAGGCCGGTGCCGCCCACCCATGCACTGTATCCGCTCTCTATGGCCTGGAGTTGCATTTCGGCTTCCTCGCGCGGGCTCACTTGCCGGGCTTCGCGCTGGACGCGCACCCAGGGGCCGCGCAAAGGCGGAAGATCGCGCTGTTCCAGTTCCTGGTCGGAAAGACCAGCGCCAGTAGAGGGTGGAGGCGCGGGCTGGGCTTGCGCGTCGTAGGGAGCGTTGGCCGGGGCCTGAACTTCGGCGGGTGGAGCGGGAGGCACCTCGGGGGCGTTGTTAAGGGTTGGGGTGGTACCAAGGGTTGAAGGGGTCTGCCGGGCGCTCCGCCTGACCCTCCTGCGCCTTCTCGCGGTTGTGGGAGTTTGCGTGGCTGGCGCTGAGGCTGCGGGCTTTTCAGGCGGCGCTGCCTGCTCCGGCTGCCTGGGGACGGAATAGGCGCCTGTGGCGGCTTCAGTGGCTGAGGGCGTGTACTGTGCGACCGAATAGTTTCCCGCATTGGCGGACGCCGGAGCAGAGTCAGCGGCGGGATTCTGCTGAGAAACGGGCGGTGCATTCAGTTGGGCATTGACCTGGGCATTGGGCAGCGAGTGAATGGCCGAAGCGGAGCCCTGGGTCAGTTGACTGTCAGTTTGCTCGGCAAAGAGCGTTTGCACCTGGGCGGCCATGTCGCCCATGGGCTTGGACGTGATGCGCAGGCCGGGGGCCGGGTTGGACGGACGCGCGGGCTGCCAGACGCTGGAATTCTGGTTCTGAGAGTCGGGAACGGAAGCGGAAAACGACTCCTGCCCTGTGGCGCCGATGGTCTGTTCCGAGGGGGGCAGGCCCACTGCGCCTGCATACGGCGAAGTACGTGCGACGCTCCGACGGCGGGCAGCGGCGCGAGCTCGCCTCCTGCGTCGTAAGAGAGCGGCCTTCCTGCGCGAGGCCGCGGTCGCTTTCCTGGCCATGGAGCCCGTTGTTTTCCTGACGGAGGAGGTGGATGTCGCCGGCTCGATCGCCGCGGCCTGAATTGCCATGGACATGAACACCGCGGGGCGGAAGGTTGCCGGCGCAGTCGCGCTCTGCTCGATGAGGACGGGCTGCGCAACCGAGGTGCCCGCGCCCGAGCTTTGCGGAATGTAAATCAACGCGTTTGAAGGCGCGCTGCCCCGCACATTGGGAGTCGGCGCCAAATTGGACGACGGTACGCCGGGCAGGGGGAGTGGATCGTTTGAAGGAACATTCAGCCACTGGTGTCCGGGCGCTGCTTCAGTCGGCGGAGCCGCGAAGCTGGCCGGGGGCTGGCTTGAGAAATGCGCAGGGTATGCGGGCAAGGGTGGAACCGTGCTGGCGGGCAGTGGGTCGTTGCGCGGATCGAGAAGGCGCTTGGTGTCGCCGGGAGCGGGGGTGCGATAGGAGCCTGCGGGAAAGGCCAGGCCGCTGTCGAGACTCTTGACGGCTGAACCGGGAGGCATGGCGGCGAGGGCGGCGCGCCAGAAGTCGGCGGCGCGTTCATTGTTACCGCGGGCCTGCTCAAAACGCGCGGAAAGAGCGAGAATCCCTGGATCGGAGGGATAGCGAGCGAGAGCGAGCCGCAACCAGGCTTCGGCCTGGGTCATGTCAGTGGCTCCGATGGCCGCCGAAACAGCACCCACAAAGTCGCCGGAGCCGGCGTCATCCATGGGGATGGTCTTGAAGAGCGCAACGGCGTCGGCGGCGCGGCCGACCCGTGCGTAAGCGCCGGCCACGGCCCGGCGGACGGTCATGTTGTCAGGGTAATCCTGGGATGCCGCCTGCAGGAGCAGGACTCCGCGCAGCAGATTGCCCTCATCCATTACGGTTTCAGCGCGGCGCACAGCCCAGTTGGCCCAGAGTGTTTGCACCTGCGCTCTCTGATCGGGGGTCAGGTCGGGGCGGTTATCGAGACGCAGCAGAACCGGATAAAGACCGATGTCGTCCTTGATGTTGTAAAGGAGCCAGGCGTGCTGGACTTCAAGGCCGGCAGGCGCGACGGCGCGGTGGAGCAGATAGTAGTTTTCAACCCGGTTTAGATACTCAGTGGCGCGATTGGAGTCGCCGACGGCGACATACAGGCTCGCGACCCCCTGGACAAATTCGATATCGGCTTCGAGCTGACGGCGGACATCGGGAGGAATCTTGTCGAGATTTTGGAGCGCTTCGGCGTTGCGATTGCCGGCCATCAGCGAAAAGATGAGGCCCTTCCAGGCATCGGAGGCCATGGAATGGGGTGGATTGGCGGAGATGGGAACGGACGGCGTCCCGGCATACTGCGCAAGCAGCAAGGCGGGCTGCCGCGATGGAGCGAATCCCGTGGAATAGGATCCGTCGTCGGCGTTGCCGTAAGCAGGCGAGAGCGGGATGATGGCTCCCTGCCGGCTCGACGCCGGGATTCTACTCGATTGCGGGGCCAAAAGCGGAGGACGATAGACAGCGTCACGAACTACCCATCCGCCATAAAGGGACTGGCCTGAGACCGGTTTGTCAGACAGAAGTCGCGTTGCGCTCTGCTGATGGAATAGTTGCTGGTTCGGAGGCTGCGTGCCGGGAATGACGGTGACCGCTGGATTGGAGTCAGGAGCAATGGGGGCCGAGTCGCGGTTTGCGGGAACATTGCCGGCTGAGACTGGGGGCATCTGCAAGGTTGGTTGCGGCTGGGCAGGCAGGACCGGGGCTGAACCATCGTAGGGGTCGGGACCATAGGCGGGCAGCGGCGGGACCCTGGTTGTCTTTGCGAAGGGTTCGTTCTCGGGGTCGAGAAGCCGGCGCAGGTCAGCCGCAGTGACTGCACGATGGGCTTTTGTGTCCTGCTCGGGGTAGACGAGCTGGTGAGCGAGCCGATCGACAGGAGAGGCTGCGGGCATGGCCGCCAAAGAGGCGCGCCAGTAGTCGGCAGCGCGCTGATTGTCGCCGCGCGCCTGTTCGTATTGAGCGGCGAGGGAGAGGATTGCCGGGTCGCGCGTGAACCGATCGAGGGCCTGGCGCAGCCACAGCTCGGCCTGCGTCCTATCATTGGCTGCCAAAGCCGCTCCAATCGCGCCCTGGAAGTCGCCCGAGGAGGCGTCCTGCATGGGAACGGTCTTGTAGAGCGCCAGCGCCTCTTTGGCCCGGCCTACGCGCGCGTAGCCGCCGGCCACAGCCTTGCGCACGGTGAGGTTGTCAGGGAATGCCTGGGATGCGGCGTCGAGAATATCGACGGCGCGGCGTGGGTCGCCATTGTCCATGGCGGCAGCGGCGCGGCGGACGCTCCAGTTGGCCCAGATGTCCTGAACCGTCTCCCGCTCGGCGACGGTGAGGTCATTTCGGCTTCCCAGACGCATCAAGGCCGGGTACAGGGCGCGGTCGTTCGAGGTGTTGTAGAGGAGCCAGGCGTTCTGCACATCGACTGCCGGTGGCGGCAGGGTCTTAGTCCGGGCGTAGTGGGCCTGCACGCGGTTCATGTACGCGAGGGCGTGGGGGATATCGTCAACGGCGGCGTAGACGCCGGCCTCTGCCTGCTCAAATTCGATGTCGTTTTCGAGCTGTCCGCGGACCGGCGCTGGAATGAGGCCGATTTGCTGGAGCGCCTCGGAGTTGCGGTTGGTGGCCTGCAGAGTGGAGATCAGGCCTTTCCAGGCATCGGCGCTTCCAGGATTGTGAGCGAGCACCTGCCGGTAAAGAGCGTAGGCCTGGGCAGTGTTGTTGCGGAGCAGGTAAATGGCAGCCAACTGCAACTGGAGAGACACGCTGGGTTGGCCGCCCGCCGCGGCTTCGAGGTTGGCTGCGCGCTCGAGGAAGCCCTGGGCGACCTCGAATTGGTTGGCCTGCTGGTAGATTGCGCCCAGCAGGGAGAGGAAGCCCGGATCAGAGAGCGAGGACTCGTAGGTGGCCGGCGGCATCTTCTGGACGTCGGCGATGGCGAGCGTATCCTGTCCCATGCCATGATGTGCGCTGACCAGCCCCATCCATGCGGAGGCGTTGCCGGGGGCGCGGGTGACGATCTCGACATAGAGCGCAGCGGCCTGATCGTAATGCTTCGCCTCCATGAGGATGCCGGCGTATTGCAGCCGGGTATCGGTCTTGAGGGTCGTGCCGTTGTCAGGAAACGGGAGGGCCAGCGCAAGGACGAGGGTGCGCTGGGCATCGGTAGCGCGTCCCTGGGCCTGATAGATGGTCGCCAGCGTGCGCAGATATTCGGGGTCCTGCACCAACGCCGCCTTTACGCGGGGCGGAAAGCGGGCAGCAGCGGCAAGCGCCTTTTGATCCTGGTTTTCGCGGGCGTAGGAGAGAAACAGACCGCGCCAACCGTCCTGATTCTCCGGCTGAACCTTGATGAGCTCGCCATAGACCTCGGCGGCAGCGGGGTACTGCTGCTCTTTGGTCAGCAGACCGGCCAATCCGTTGAGAGCCTCGGGGCTGCGAGGATTCATGGCCAGAGCGGCGCGGTACTTGACTTGCGCGGTAACAAACTGATTTTCGTCCAGGGCCTGCGCGGCCTCGGACATCGTGTACCAGAAACGCGATGTGGCCAACGCGCTTTCGACGATGCGGACCTTGTAGCCGTTCTGTTCGGCCTGGGTGAGGTAACTGACGGCGCCCGCAAAATTCTTCTGCTGCATGCGCAGGAAGCCCATGCCCGCGGCCACGCGTCCATTGTCCGGCTCTTTCTCGAGCAGGGCCGCGAAACGCGCCTGAGCCTCGTCAAGGCGGTGTGCATTGAGCGCGGCAAAGGCCGCGCGTTCGGCCGGCGTGCGAGCAATACCGGAGTTCATTTGCGCGAGTTTGGACTCATCGGCCCTGAGGTTTCTGGCGACTTCAGTGTCTTCGGGGTGCTGCTTGAGGTATTCGCGCAACTCGGTGGCCGACGCAGGATTGGCCGCATTCCAGATGAGCGCCTGGCGCAGGGCGGAAGGCGCCTCGGGGTCGTTGGGATGGGCCTGCAGAATCCGGATACCCTCGGCGCGGGTTCTGGAATCGTAGGTGAGCATGGTTCCTAACGCAACCGCCATGTGCGCATCGCCAGGATTATGGTCGGCAAGGGCTCTCAGGCCCGCGACCGCCGCTGCTTTGCCGGTAGCGGTTGCATAGAGAGTCTGATAGTAGGCCACACCGATGTCACCCTCGGGAGGGTGGTCGCCGTACAACTGGCGGTAGATGCGCATGGCATCGTCAGCTCTGCCCTGTTTGGCCAGTTCGCCGGCCTGCTGAAGCTCGGCGCTCTCACTTTCATTGCTGCTAAGCGCCTCAATCCGGGCAATATTGGGATCATTGGGGTTGGCGCGGCGCAGACGATCGAGAGCGCCCTCGGCCTTGTCGGCCGCGCCCATGAGTTTGTAGTCCTTGGCCAGACCGGCGAGGGCTTCTGAGTTATTGGGTTCGGAGAGCAGAACCTGCTGCCACAGTTGGACGGCCATGTCGGGCCGGCCGCGCGACTCCAGAGCCCGGGCTTTGTCGATAAGGACGGTACGCGTGGATTGGGAGGCGCTCTCGGAGGGCTTTTTCTGAGTAAAGCCCATCGGGAGCGCCAGCAACAGGCAACCCGCTACGATCGAAACCTTTCTCCGAGCCCTGCAGCCAACCCTCATCAGCGCTTCCATTCTACTTTCAACTCACCCCCGGGACCAAACTGGAATCTGCCATCGAGATAGCCAGTGGCGAACAGGGCAAGATTCTGATCGTAATATGATAGGTCCTTTCCGTACAGGCCCACTGCCCAATCCTTCATCGAGTTCATGCGAATCATCTGCCGGGCGCTAATCCGGCTGAGCCCAGGGAATGCCTTCAGGTACGGCAGCAGAGCGGCCGAAAATCCCACAGGTCCATCTTGCGCTAAAGGAATGCCCTGGTCACTCACCTTTTCCGGGGGGGCACCATGATCGGCAAGGTAGACGCTCATGGCGGGAATGGAATTGACGATTGCCGTGCGCATTTCGCCGCGTCCATCGAGCATGCCCGCCCACAGATAGACACGGATGGCGTCATAGCTGCCCCCGGGGCCATCGCTTTCCTTGCTGCCCGGCTGCTGTTCAGCGACCGGGAAGAACCCGTCGCCGGGAAAATACTCCACCCAATCCATGGCAAAGCCGTGGCGGGAACTCTGCTGCAGCATGGGGGGGATGTTGGCTGCGATCTGTCGCCACGGACCCGCGGGGTCATCGGCGGCAAGACGTTCAAAGAGAAACAGGGGCAGGTAGCTGGGATTCAGAATGAAGGAATGATCGTGCTGAAAGCCGACCGGACCGGGAACCATCATGGGCCCAAAGCCTGGAAGGTCGACCACTTCTGTTTTCGCAATCTGCGCCAGCATCCTCTGGCCCATGCTGGAATAGCGGGGAGTCTTCCACAGGCGGCCGGCCTCGATGAGCGTGTAAGCCATCCAGGCGTCGGCATCCGAGGCGGGATTGGGGTCCAGGGTTTTCCAAGCCCCGTCCTTGTCCTTGCCCCACAGCCAGGCCGGCAGCCTGGTTTCGAGATCGCCTTGTGCCAGGTTGGCCTGGGTCCAGGCCAGCACCAGATCGAAACGTGCGCGGTCGTTGCCGGCAAGCGCAAAGAACAGGGCGTACGCCTCTGCTTCGGAGGTCGTGTGCTGATCTCCCGTGGGGTCGAAGACGCGGCCCTGCACATCGATGAAGCGCGCTGCATAGGAATTCCAAAGAGGCCAGGCGCTCTGTTTGCAACCGGCTGTTGCAGATAGGCAAAGGAAGAGCGTGATTGGCAACAAACGCTTCCCTGCCCGAAACGACCGTAGGCCCATCGCTCAAATGCTCCAACAAGGCGGTTGCGCTGATTAATCGATGATGGCAGCCGGGGAAGAAACCCGGCGAACGCGTGTATCGAAACCGTATCTAAAGGATAAGCTGCAACTGCCTGGAGCAGGCGGCTCTCTCAGAAACTAGAACCGCCGCCGCAACTTTTTGGGCATCGGCTTTCGGCATTTCCCAGACTGCAACTCAACAGACCGCGAATGCCGGCGGTCCATAGACACCGGGAAAGACAATGTGAGCCTGTAACGGCTTACTCTTCGATCATGCGCAGGCGCTGTCTGGCTCTGGTGCGCAGCCATTGCCTTGTCCAGATGGCGACCAGAAAGGCCAGAATGATGACAATGACCGCGACCAGCCATGGCACCTGCATGAGCCATAGCCTCACGCGGGTCCACCACGGCACTGTTCCCAAGTGATAGACGTTCGAACCGATCCGGAAGGATTGAAACTGGGCACCATGCAGAACGGAAACCGATCCAGAGATGTCGCTGGACTGCTGCACCTTGAGGAACGTGTCCATGAAGGGTTCGAAACTGGCCGCGTCTCTGAGGTGGATGGCGACGATACTGCGGCCGGCGCCCGGATCGAAGGGCGATTCGACGCCTTCGATGACCGCATCGGGCGTGCCGGAAGCAGTAAGGTCGCCGGATTCAGTGTGCTCATCGGCGGAACGGAGCTTCCACCAGGCCTGGTGCAACACCGGGGCAAAAAAGCCCTGGGTATCGCGGACCTGAATCTGTCCACTGCGCAGGGCGACGGGGAGAGTGGCGGCCAGCTTGCCGAAGCCGGGCTGATCGTCGCCGGAGCCCAGGATCAGAAAGTCGGCCTGGGCGCCCTCGCGGAGAGCATCGGGGCCGGCTACGGTGACGCGCAGGGCCGGGAAACCGGTTTGCCGGCTGAAATGCCCCATCAGGGTAACGAAGGTCTCGATCTCCTGCTCGGTGGGCATGGGCGGCATCACAACGGTGGTCCCGCTCAGGTCGGCAAAGCGGGTGAAGGGGAAGCCGGCATTGGCGAAAAGTTCAAGATTCGGCAGCGGCGCGTAGTGCGGATAACCTTTTAGATCGAGGTAGGAATCGCGAAGGATGGCGCCCTGCATGTTGATCGGCGTCGTATCCTGGCAACCGCCCTTCTTGAGCAGCTGAAACGTGAAATCGAAGGAGAGAGAGTTGGAGAAAGGCCGCAGACTGACCACGGGCACCGGAACCTCGGTCTCCATTTTGCGGGAGGTCTCCTGTCCGGGGAGAAGCGGGGTGGAGCCAAGAAAGGCGTCGTTGATGCGGACCTGCATGCTGGAGATGGGACCGATAGGAATGGAGTTGTAACGGTAGACGAGCTTGAGGATGGCATTGGGGCGGTCGGCGTAGAAGATGTCCGGCGGGATGCGGAAGTACACAGTGATCGGCGCGGTTCCATCCCCCTGCATCTGCTCCGACGAAGCATAATCCCATAGAGCGATGGTCTGGTCGGTGCGCGCCCAGCGCGGGGCGCCGTCGGCCGGCTGTTTGCCGGGCAGCTTGAGCGAGTCGATACTCGCCAGTCCCCCCGCCAGCATGTCGCTGTGCAGGGCAACGGCCTGCGCCGCCAGCAGCACCTGGTCCGGGTCGGCGCCGGTGATGATCAAGAGCTTGCCAAACGGGTCGCCGGGATTGGTGCGCATGGCAACGGTGGGCAAACTGACGCTGGGAAGGCCCAGGCTTGGGGGAAGATTTGCCGGGTTCTCCGCGATGACAATGACATTGCCCTGGGGGATGGAGCCGATGTGGACCGGGAACCGCACCGGTCTGCTCTCGGAGATCAACCCAAAATAGCTGGTAACCACGCCCGCGGCCTGAATCGCCTTATAGGATGGCTGGCCCGGGAAAACGATCGGGATGCTGAGGGGCTGAATGACGGCCGGATCGAGAAAGGGTGTGGGCAGCTGCTTCAAATCGTCGGCCAGGGACAGCAGATCGCCGCGGATATCGAGGAAGGTGTTGCGGTGCACCCTGGCCCACAAGCTGGTGTTTGCCGGATCCTCGCACACCATGGTGTAGTGTCCGATGAATTCGAGGGTCAGAGTGTTGTTGTGCACCAGCAGTTCGGTGGGAATGTCGAAGTCCGCTTCGGCGTCGCGGCTGTCGGAGCCGCCAACCTGCCCGGGGGTGGGCTGGATGGTAGCGAAGAGAGTTCCATTCAGAATCAGCTTGATGTGGCTCAGTTGCGGCAACAGGCTGGGAGAAAAGGCGTAGAAGACGTGGATTTTGGCCGTTCGGACGACGTGCGTCTCAGGCAGCGTGAAGTAGATGCTGTGCAGGCTGTCGATGCCGTGAAGCTCGATTTGCGGCGACCCTGCGTCACTGAGAGAGAAGGTGTCCCGATAGTGGCCGGGAGTCGCGGGCGCGTTGTTGTCGGTGGATGTGACTGGTTGGGCAGCGGCTTTTGCCGGAGCCTGCCCCCGCACACTTTGCACGCCGCCCATCAGGAACGCGACCAGGGCAAGGATGACCGAAATGCGGGCGATGGAAAGCGAATTGGATTTTCTGGGCTGTTTGTCTCTGTCGGTAAAGAGGCTGCGGAAGGTTGCGAGCAATCCATGCATCGAAATCTGGAAGATGCGGCCGAGGCTGTGCAGCACATTGTCGCTTTGGCGTGACTCTCCCCAGCCCAGCCAGGAGTCCGCTCGTGAATAGAGAACCATGGTCAACACTTCCTCTTGGGCGATTGATAGATTGTCAAAACGGACCCGCAGTACGGATCCTTCAGAGGAGACGACGGTGGCAGGCAGATCGGTGCCCGCTGCCGGAGATGGAAAGGCGAGGCGAACCTCGGTTTGCGGCGCGAGTTCAAGCTCTTGATTGAAGCGGATGCCGGTGCCGCCGCTGGACATATCAATCGTCTCCCCGGCAACCGTGCGTCCGTCGGGCATCCTGGCCACGACCGGGGACACAATACTGATGCGGACGGTGGTCCGCAACTGCTTCAGCTCGCGCGCCACCGCGGTGCAAACGCCGAGAATGACAACGTTGAAGCAGCACCAGACGACGTTCATGAATACGGTTCCGGGACGTTCCCGATCCCATATGAAGAAGCGGGGAATGGCGACGATGAGCCCGGCCAGGTTGAAAACCAGCATCACCAGGAACGGCTGGGCGATTCTGCTGTCGAAAAACGTGCGCCTGACCACGCCGCCCTTGGCCGTAACGTTGAACTTGCCCAGCTTGGGATTGATGAGCGCCATGACCGTGGGAAGCAGAATATAGGGAGAGAGAACGGTCTCGTAGATTTCATTCCAGAAGGAATGGCGGTGCTCTCCCTGAATCCTCGAGTTAGTGACGTTGGAGAGGGTAAGGTGGGGCAGCGCGTAGGCAAGGATGGCCGCCCAGTATCCGGGGATGTTGGTGTGGTTGAGGAGCAGAAAAATGAGTGGCGCGGTAAGGAAGATGAGACGCGGCACCGCGTAAAGAAAGTGGCACATGGCGTTGAAGTAGCAAACGCGCTGAGGAAAGGTGAGGCCCGGGGCAAACAGCGGGTTATCGGTGCGAAGGATCTGGATCATGCCGCGCGCCCAGCGGATGCGCTGCCCCACGTGGGCCGAGAGCCGCTCGGTTGCCAGGCCGGCGGCCTGGGGAATATTGATGTAGGCCGTGCTCCAGCCATTCATCTGCATGCGCAGGGAGGTATGCGCGTCCTCGGTCACGGTCTCGACCGCGATGCCACCCACGTCATCGAGAGCGGAGCGCCTGAGAACGGCGCAAGAACCGCAGAAGAACGTGGCATTCCAGAAGTCGTTGCCGTCCTGCACAACGCCGTAGAAGAGTTCGCCTTCATTGGGGATCACGCGGAACTGTTCCAGGTTGCGCTCGAAGGGATCGGGCGAATAGAAGTGGTGCGGCGTCTGCAACATGGCCAGCTTGGGATCGCGCAGGAACCAACCCACGGTCATCTGCAGAAAGCTGCGCGTGGGAACGTGATCGCAGTCGAAGATGGCCACCAGGGGCGAGGTCAGGGTCTTGAGCGCGGCGTTGATGTTGCCGGCCTTGGCGAAGGTGTTATCGGATCTGGTCTTGTAACCGATGCCAGCCTCAAAGGCGAATCGCTCAAACTCCCTGCGCCGGCCATCGTCGAGGATATAGATATGAATTTTGTCGGCCGGCCAGTCCATGTTCAGAGCGCCCAGCGCCGTGAAGCGAACCACGTCGAGCGGCTCGCTATAGGTGGGAATCAGGACGTCGATGTGCGGCCAATCCCCCGTATTCTCGGGTAAAGACACCGGCGCCCGGCGCAGTGGCCAGATGGTCTGGAAGTAGCCGAGGAAGAGAATGAGGAAAGCGTAGGCCTCGGCCAGGAGCAGGCACATGATGAAGAACGCGTCGAGTGCGCCCCAGTGACTGGCTGGATCGCGAAAGAAACGCACCACCTGTAGAATGCGCCAGTACCCATAGCGGAAGGTGCAGAACATCGACATCATCATCAGCGTGAGCGTGACCAGGTAGGAGTCGGAGCTGCGCGCCATGGCCAGCGCCATGAGGAGGGTCAGCAGTCCCAGAACCGCCTGCTGGGGCCAGGTGAGCGGCATCACGGCGAGAAAGCAGAACACGGCAGCCGCCAGAAGCAGGAAGATAAGGCGGAAGATTCTGGTGAAGATGTTTTCTCCCGCTCCAATGTCCTGCCAGAGGCCCGAAACCGTCATCGTTCACTCCATCGCACGCCGCGATAACTGGTGCTTGCGGGGGCGGACTGGCTCTTGACCCATCCCGCAAGGACGCCATAGTCCTCGGCGACGGTGGAATTAGGCGCGTAGTCCATCACCGTCATTCCCTCGGCCAGCGCTTCGCTGACGGCAGGCGCGCGGCGCAAAACAAACGGAAGCAGGCGCTCGCCCAACTGCTCGCGAAGCATTTCGCGAATATCGAGATGCAACGGGAGCGAGGGATCGAACTGATTGAGCACGTAGTGAGGGAGCGACTGTTTTGCGGCTGCGTTGCCATTGTGCTGGAAGAAACTGTCGATGGAGGTGACGCTGACGACTGAATTCATATCGGGAACCATGGGCACGACTACCAGTGGCTCCATGCCCAGCAGGCGCCGCGTAGTTGCTCCGGAGGCGGTGGCCAGATCGACGATGACGCGGCTCACTCCCCTTGAGTATTGGGCAATCTCGTTTGAGAGAGCCTCCTGGCTGGTTGGTTCCGGTCCCAAGCCCTCGGGATCGATGGCGATCATCTGGACGGGCGCGTCGCCGCTGGTGCCGGGAGGGCTGAAGGTGCGCAGCACGCCGGGACGCTGATCGTGAGCACCGAAGAAAAATGGCAGCAAGCCAAAGACCGCTGTGTCGACGAGCAGGACGCGTTCGCCCCGGGCCGAAAGAGCCCGGCCCAGGGTTGCAACCATGGTGGTTTTTCCGACACCGCCGGCGAGCGAAAATGTGGCCACGACCGGAGCACGCGAGGGTGGCGCCACAGGAACGGCATCGAGGGGCGCTCCGGCAGGGTCAAAGACGCCGCGCAGGGCAAACCAGCGGGAAGCCATGCGTTCGCGCGAGCCCTGGAGCGTATCTTCAGGAGCCTGTGTTACGGGCGCCTGCGCGGGAGCCTCCGTACGGTCCGGCATCAGCCACGCAGGGCTGCCGTTCTCGCGCTGGGCCGGCTGTGGCCAGGGAGGCGTTGGGTAGTTGCTCTTGCGCATATCTTCATAGTGTGGCTGATCGGCGGCCGGCCTGTCTGCCTGGGGCGGTGCATACACCGGATAGCCGAATTGAGGCGGATAGTTCGCCGTAACGGGCGTTACAGGGTTAGAGAACTGAGGCGCGACAAGGCGTTCGGGTTGGGGCGGCGTCTCCCTGACAGTTCGCTCGGCGGCATCATGAAAAGCTTGAAGCTGTTCGGCGGCCCGCTGCGCCATTTGCGCCTGCTGGGCCGCGTGCTCTGCCGCGGCCTGGATGGCGGCCCGTTCCGCAGCCGCTTGGTCCGCGGCTTCCCTCTCAGCTGCTGCACGCTCTGCTGCTGCCCGCAATGCAGCCGCTTGGTCCGCGGCTTCGCGCTCTGCGGCTTCCCTCTTTGCTTCTGCCTGTTCCGCTGCAGCCCATTCGGCTGCCGCCCGTTCTGCCGCTGCCTGCTCTTCAGCCTGCTGCGCGGCCAGTTCCGCGGCTTGTTTCGCGGCCAATTCCGCGGCCTGCTGAGCGGCCAGTTGCGCGGCTTTATAGGCGGTTTGTTCCGCTGCCAGGCGGGCGGCGTATTGAGCAGCGCGCTGAGCGACCAAATCCGCCTCGCGTGCCTGCACTTCAGCCCTTGTCGTCTCAGCCAGGCGGCGATCTTCGGCATCGCGTTCCGCGTCAGTGTTTTGAACTGTCCGGGCCTGCTGTTCATCGATGGCCTGTTGCACGCGCAAGCGAGCCTGTTCCCGGGTTTGCGCCCGCGAAGCAGAGAAATCACGATATTTTGCGCCATGGAGATTGGCCCAGGAATAGAGCGACGCCACGTCTTCTGGGGTCTGATTCTCGTCGGACAGCGGTTTATGATCGGTCATAGTTCACCCCAGAGCCTTCCGCTGTCTCTCCCCGAATTCCGCGCGTTCTTTATGTGCAAATGGGCATATAAGCTGCGGAAAATAAAGGCAGAGGCACCCAAAACGGAGGATAACCTCAACGGGAATCGTAGCCCCTGGCCGCCCGCTTGACAATAACACTTGGAAAGTTTCCGCCCTACCACTTTCCCGTCATGGGAACATCCAGAACCGCCCCATTTTGTTCGCGATGCACGTCTCGGCGACCAGCCGGCAACCATTTTCAAGATGGGCCGAGGCAGGCTCGCCAATGTTTCAAATGGGGAGGCGCGAGGCTCCATCCTTGCCGGCGATCCGCAGTCGCAGAGAGGACATCATGTCCCGCATCAACCAGATGGCGACGCGCGGCTCTTTGCGAAGGCGGTTGACAACGTAAGGCAACCACGCATGTCCATAGGGCAGGTACACGCGCACCGGTACGCCGATTTCCCTGGCGATCGGCAGCACGGCCCGGACCGGCAGGCCGTACAACAGTTCGAGTTCGCAGGCCGTGCCGCGTGCGACCAGGGCGGAAAGCGCAGCTCTCGCCAGTTTGGGATCGTGGGTGGCGACGCTGACGTGCCGAGCCCGCCCGGCCAGTTGTTCAATGACGCTGAGAAAACCTTCGGAGGGGTCAACAGGGTGGGTTGGATCGACCCATTGCCCCTTGACCACCCGCACTTCGAGGCCCTGCTCGATGGCCAAGCCGGCATCGGCCACGCTTCGTTGCCAACGTCCCGGCAAAGTGTATCCGAGTGTCCCGCTGAGCGGCAGCAATTCTCGAATCAACTGAAGCGTCTTTTCCTGATCGTCAGTGGAAGCCGAATCGAAGTGCAGTTTAACGCCACGAGATCTCGCTTCCTGAGCAAAATGGCGAAAGAGATCGGACGAATGCTTCAGAGGCCACGGCTTTACCGAGACGTAGCAGTCGCGGTTCAATTCCGCGAGCCCGCCAAGGTCATAGATGATGGCATCGTAGTTCGAGACGATCGCCTCGGCGGTGTCGCCTTTGCCGTCCCAGAAGCAGATGGTGCCTTTGTGATTGTGGGCCTGCAAAGTTTTTGCGGCACGGAGAGCGTCTTCAAGACGAGTGCCGGTAATGTAAGGGCGAGCAGCCCAGGCGCCGGCGGTTTCGAGCATAGTCCGCAATACGGCTTTCACTTGTTCCTCCGATGAGCTTCAATGCGCGTCTTCAGCTTGGAACGCAGATTGGCGAGCGTATCGCCGAGCAGCGCCGACGCGCCGTGGAAATTGAACGGATAGGTCTGCAATCGAATGCAGGAGCGCACATTGGGTTTCCAGGCGTTGATCCACTCTTCTTCGGCGCCCAGAAACTCATAGGACTTGAGGCCGGCGTTGGCCGCGTAGCGAATGGTCTCGATCATCAGCAGGATGCCGGGCGAGCAACGCTTGAACTCTTCGACGTAACCGATTTTCAAGAGCCAATAGGCGCCGCCGGCTTCGATGGCCAGTTGCGCGGCAACCGGGCGTCCATCGATGCGCATGAACGCCAGCCGGAGTACGTTGCCGGCAGCGGCTGCGGCGGCATAGGATTTATAGAAGGCGCCCATCCGCGGGTCCACCTCCATGGCGGAGCCGCTTCGAGCCTTCCAGCCCGCGGATTCGACGGCATAGACCTCGCCGAGCAAGGCCTCCAGTTCCTGTGGTTGCGGAGAGCAGACATCGAACGTAACGGCTCCGAGCTTTTCGGCGTTCCGGCGCAGACGGCGCAGATCGGAACGGCGGCCGGAATTCAAATGTTGATCGGGCTCCGCCCAGCTCTCGTCGAGGGCAATCCATGGGCAGCCCGCGGCCGGTCTCTTGACCACGAGGCCGCGGCCTCGATATGCCGCTTCAAGGGCAGCCACGGTAGCCGACTGCTCGGGAATGCGATTGAGGCGCAGCGGCCGGCCGAGGGTAATGACGGCCGAAGCCAGTCCAGGGAGATCGTCCGCTGCGGCGTAGAGGAAATCCGACGCTTCGAAGATCTGATTCTGCCCCACGAGTTCGAGACGGGGTGCCGCTTCAGAGCGATAGAGGGGGGCGATCGCCGGGTGCGGGCCAGAGGTGGAGACCACGACCGACAGCCGGTCCGCGATGCCGTAAGCCTCGGCGCACGCGTTCACGAACTCGTAGCTCATGGCGGGATTTGCCCAGGAGACCGGAACCGCCTCCCAGAGCGACTGGACCTGCCGCAACTGTTCAAGCGTGCGAACGATTTGAGCGCCTGGACGGGTTGTATTCACTGGCTGGACCCCCATCCCGGCAGTTTTCCACCACTCCATCGAGCCCGAGCGATCCGCAAACTTCGCTGGAACTCGGGTTCGTCGCCAAGATCGAGGACGCGGTCGATCAGATGAACCGAGGGGCGGACTCCGGCCAGGCTACGCCGGTCAATTTTTTCGCCGTGCCGGCGCTCGATGAGGTCGACGACAGCATCCAGGAGCGCCCTCTGGTCGTGGGTCCCGATCAAACGGATATTGGCGGACGATTGCGCCAGGCTTTTGACCGCCTGCGAGCTGTTCATGGGGACGTAGGCCAGGCCGGCCGAGCGGAGCATCTCAATATCGGCGTCTGAGTCTCCCATCGCGGCCACCAGTTCCAACTCGCATTCCAGCCTGCGCGCCACCGCATCCATCCCCGTTTTTTTGCCAAGGCCCTTGGGCAGGATGTAGGCGTCGGCGCTGGTGACCAGAAGCTCCAGGTTTTTGAGCGCCTCTCTTTCGAGAACGGCCTCCAGATCCCCTCGATCCGGGCCAACCATGGAGCCATTCCTGATGCCGTACGTGCGAACCACAACCTTATAACCAGGATCGAGCAGGACGCCCTTTTGCGCTTGAAGCACCTCGCGGAAACGCGCCAGATCCCTGAGCGCTGCTTCGCCGGCAAGCACCGTCTCGCTTCCCCGCACTCGATCCACCAACACCGAACCGTATTCCGCGAGGCCTCCCGGAAATCCATACTGCTCACAATAATTTCTGACGTGCTCCAAACTGCGCCCGGTGTTGGGGACGATGGAGTAGCCGTGGCGGCGAAGCAGCGACAAGGCGATGAGGCCCTGCGTGGTGGTATGAGGAAAGCCTCCGAGAGCTTGCGTGTCGAACACGCCGTCCAGATCGAGAAAGAACAGCCGTCCGCTCCAGGAAAGCTCGGCGGGCCTTCCGATTCGCTCGGCGTGATGGCGGTTGAACTGATAGGTCAAAAAGTTGCGGCCGGCCAAGTAGCGGAGATTTTCTTTGACCCTTCGAGCATCGGAGATCGGTCGATCGAGATAGTAGCCCGCGTCGCCCATGGCGGTGTGCCCCACCTGCAATTTGTAGAGTGGCAGGCGCTCCCGGACACTCTCATCGCCGCTCTCGCGCACATAGGCTTCGATCATGCGATCTTCCTCGGCCGTTGAAACGTCCATCTCAAGAATCGCGGCGGCCAGATCGAAGGCAGGATCGACAAAGTCTTCCTCTCCGCCCCCGAAGTTGTGATGTTCGAAGTCGCACTTGACGGCGCTCGACCCGCTCGCCAGCCAGTTCTCCCGCTTCATTCTTCCGTCCACCAGCGTGGGAAACGGCGTTGCGCAGGCCCGCAGTTCCCGCTTCAAGACAGGCGCCGCCAGCCGTCCACCGATCGCGCCGAGCGGACGGCGCAGGCTTCTCAGTACCCGGTCCCATCCCGCGGCCCGATAGCCCCCAGGCGTCATCCATGGATCCTCCGGCACCTTCAGCGTGCTGACTCGCTGCGCGACATACGATGGAACTACCGCTTTAATAACCTCGTTGGCGGCGGCAGGCAGCGCCGCATCGAGAGGGCCGACCCATTCGATGGCCAGCAGTCCCTCGCGCAGGCCGAGCAGTTGCGGGACGTAGCCTTTCAGGCTGGCCCCCGCGAGATAAGCATGATAGGCCAGCCAGCCCCAGCCGACACTCTTGAAGAGCAGCCGGACCTCGCGCTGCTTTCCGTTTTCGTCTGTGGCCCGAATTTCGATCAGACGCTTCAGCCGCGTCTGGAACGTGTGGCCGAATTGCGCCTCGAGCGCCTTATTGACCTCGGCGATCTCTTTGCTCTCGCGCAGCTCAACGTCCTTAAATCCGCGAGCGAAATGGAGGTCGCGTACAATCGCGAGCAATTGCCGATCGTCTCGAAGCAGACGGGACTTGTAGAACTCCGTCGGCGGCAGACGGACCGTCTCGACCGGCTTCACCTTCGGCATCCAATCCAATTCGGCCGGATGCTGGGGCGCCAGAAGCACCACGTCCTGCTGCCTGGCGCCCATGGCTTTCAATATCTTGAGGATCAGAAAAAAGGTGTCGCCGCTGTTGGGGTGATCGTCGACCACGACAATTCGGGCACCAGACTTCAGAGCCTTTAAAAGGCGACGCCGCTCGGCTGCGGTCAGTCCGACCTTGGGGCGGATGCTCAGCCATCCCAGCGTGGGCAAACCTCTTGCGACGAGCCAGGCATCGATCAACGGAGCAAAATAGGCGCCGGCTGTGCGCGGGCCCACGATGAGCGTCGGCCGGTCTTTCAAATCGAGACGCTGTGCCAAGAGCTCGGCCAGACTGAAGGCATCCGAGTGCGTCAGGTCCTGGCACCGATAAGCCTCGGGAATCCTCATCCGCCACGCCAGGACACGCTCAGGCAGATCGCTTGAAATGACGGCCGGCAAAATGGATTGGAGAACTTGTTCGCTCTCGGAACCGAAACGCGGCTCGTCGAGCAGAAGGCGGCAGACGGCGTCAAGAGAGCGCTCGACGAGTTCATTCCACTGTTCGACTGCGCGATGCTCCGCCCTTGCGGCCAATGTGTATGGCGCGTTGAGGAGATTCCTCAGGAAAGTCATCATCGGATGAGCGCCGCCCAATCGCCTGCCGAGTCCGGCGAGGGTGAAGGGCCGATCGGCCAGCGAATCCGCAGCCGTGCAATGCAGGGCGCTCAGCAAGAGATAGAGGTTGATGCGCGCTTCACCCTGCTGCCAGACGATGGTTCCTTCGTCGCGCCGCTGCCATTGTTCGCGGAGGCGGGTACGCAGCTCCCGGACAGGCAGAGCGGGGCCCAGGCACCAGGCAAAGCGAGCGTAGTACTTCGAGTCCGGATTCTCGGGAAGGGCCGTCTCGTCAGGTATCAATTGCCATCCTCTGGAATCCTGAGAACCAGTGTCGTGGAAACTGGACGGTATGGTGAGCTCTCGGTCTTGCAGCGGTTTACCATCAGTCATAGTTCAGCCTGGAGTCTTCCGCTGTCTCTCCGCGATTCGTGAGAACGCTTTAACTGCAAACAGGCTCCTGTGTCGCGGAAGACCGTGGCGCAGGCCCACAAAACAGGGGATAGCCTCAACCAGAATCGTAGCCCGCGGCTGCGGACTGGACAATACCACCTGGACGGTTTCCTTCGTACCACTTTCCCGTCATGGGAGGGTCTGGAACCGTCCCATTTTGTTCACGATGCGGGATTTTTGATGGATCGGTCACCAAGTTTGAGAATCTGCCAGTTCCCATGGTACCAACGTCCATGAGTACCCCGATGGCGTCCACGAGTACCCCGACGGTTTGTCCAGGGTTTTGGTCGAATGCCCTGAGCGATGGCCGGTCAAGATGAGCTCGGCCGGTTGGGAGAATCCAGAGAATCCTACAAGGGCAGCGAAACCAGCCTTGTGTTAGCTTGGAAAGAGCGGCCTTGAACGAGCTCGTAGCTCAGCTGGTAGAGCAACGCCCTTTTAATCCGAATTTGACCAAAATTCGAAGACTTGGCGAAACAACACTTTAGACATATAAATAATTGAAAATAAACGGTATATACTCCAAATAGGCACTGCATATTGTCGCACTGAAACGCATGGGATACGGTACAGGGTGGCTACTATTTGGCTACCAGAATTCCAGTGCAACGCTATGCAGCGAGTACCGAAACCGGCCGTTGTTTTCGGTCCACAACGCCTTCATGCCGGACGGTAATTATGGGCTCACCGGCCAACCAACAGGGAACGCGGTAAGAACGGCGGAACAACTCGCTGAGCGCACTGACCTTCTGTTGGCTAAAGCCGAGGTTCTTGCGCATGGAATCGGCGGACCCTTGTCGACTTCCGGGGACTGATTCGATCTTTGTTGTTGCGCGGCAAAGGTCTCTGCCAGGAATAGCCCCATTCTATCCGCTGTTTCCGGGCAGAATTGAGCACGCTGCATGTCACGGTCCTCAAAGCCGGCTGTTGTAACGTTCCGTCCGGCACATGCCTTAATCTGGGAGGCTAAGTTTGGTCATTTGCAAAGGGAGCCATCTGGATGCGGAAGCAGGATGACGTACTCGTAGAAGTGGAAGGTCATTTCTGGTGGCTTGGAGAGGATATTCCAGAGGGGAGATTCGCCCCCGCTACGGCTTTACCAGGAGTGCTTACGATTTCCGAGAACGGACTCGCCAAACTTGTGGTGAACGGGTCACTGATGGAGGCCAACTTGCTCCAACTCGACAGGCAAGGCCTCGTAGCCGCAGAGAACAATGTCGATGCTCTCGAAGGAAGGTCAATTGCCGGTAGGGTGGAGAAGGATTTCCAATCCATTTATCTCCGTAACGTGGTGTATCGATCGCCCGGCCGCACTCTCGATGGACGGATCTCCGAGAGCTTCCACGCCGGATTTTGCCTTATTGGGCGCAGCACAATTCCCCAAAGCGAATCAGGACTGGTATTTTCGCAACTTTCAATCGAACTCTCCGGGCTCGAAGAGTGGAGATGGAATGATTCCCTCATCGTGGATGTGGCAAAAGTTAAGGAAGGAGAGCATTCGCAAACCATTCGGTGGGGTACCGAAGCACAGGAGTAACTACGAAGAATTCCTTCTGGACCTCCTGAGACTTAGCAATGCCCTATCTGTTCTTTACCATGCCGCGTTGTTGCAGGAAATTGGCATCGACGAAATGACATTGCGCCAATGCTTGCTGCACATGCCTATCAGCTGGAGGATCCGCCCGGCACTGGTGCAGGCAGGTCTGGGAATCCCGCCGTTACCGCAACAAAATGCGCAGTCAGAACCCACTGCTGAGCGGTGATTTGACCGTGAGGGTAGAGGCATTGCCGAACAGTGGCCAACTTTACGTTCCTAATCGAGATGCTGACCCACCTATCCAACAAGGGACTGGCCGTAAGCTCGCATGACTTTCACTAGTCGGGAGATGCGATGTGCCGCGAGACGGGATGTTGCCCACTCCTCGGTGATCACCTTAAATCCGGCCACTTGTGGTCACTTCAAAACCGGCCACTCTGGATGGCCTGAGACGTGATTGTTTTACCTTGCTGCGAGGTACATTTGCAAGGTGCAGTTTCAGTCGT
>Ga0181520_10004887_pt1 | contig 21935 bp, 18 predicted proteins | sample PEATcosm2014_Bin_29_FD_132451 | JGI IMG/M metagenome (GOLD analysis project Ga0181520, IMG submission 132451) | Peatland microbial communities from MTU Mesocosm Facility, Houghton, MI, USA - PEATcosm2014_Bin02_30_metaG | ecosystem: Environmental > Terrestrial > Soil > Wetlands > Peat | place... | reverse complement strand
TCTTCGATCGGGCCGACAAGGCCTTCGCGCACGCCAATTGGCCCGCCGCGATTCGCTTCTACAGCAAGATCCTTGAGGAATACGGCGACAGCGACGTGGCGCCGCTGGCCCGCTACAACCTCGGGCTGACGTTCGAAAACACGGGGCAGTGGGAGCAGGCGCTGGCGGCCTACCAAGGGTTTGCGCTGCCGCCCGGCCAGGGCGTGCGGACCGAAGAGGTGCGGCTGCGGCGCGGCATCTGCCTGCAACGCCTCGGCCGGCTGCCGGAAGCGAAGGCGGAATTCGCCAAGATTTTGGACCAATTGGGCGTGCCGCCGCTGGAGTTCAACGAGGCGCGGATGCGGCTGGGCATCGTCCTGTTCTATTTGGGCGACGCCATCTTCGCCGAGCACTATCTCGGCCAGTCGCTACCGGAGTACCAGCGCAACGCGAAGCGCGGCGTGATTTACGCCCGCGCCGCCTACGCCGAGGCCTGCTTTGTCATGGGCGAAATCCGCTTCCGGCGCTTCGAGTCGATCGCGCTGGCCGGCGAAGCGAGCGCCCTGGCGATGGCCCTGCAGGAAAAGGCCGAGGCGCTGCTCGAAGCCCGCGAATTTTACACCAACGCGGTGCGGACTTACGAGCCGACCTGGGTGACGGCCTCGCTGTACAAAGTCGGCCTCGGGTTCGAGTTGTTTTTCCGCGCCGTGCTGGCCGTGCCCTACCCGGCCGATTTGGCCGCCGGCGACCGGCCGGCCTACCGGCGGGAGGTGATTGAGAAAGTCCGCCCGTTGCTGGAAAATGCGCTGATCGCGTATCGGCGGAACCTGGAGATCGCGGCCGACTTGCACGTGGAAAACGAATGGATTCAAATGACGCGCGCTCATTACGAGCAGGCGAGCCGCATCACGCAGGAGGAACCTCAATGAAGCGCCGCATTTTCGCCAGGCTATTGCCGGCGTTGGTTTTCGCCGCGGCGTTGGCGGCGCCGGCGGTCGCGGCCGATTTCGCCGGCGAGCGGCTGCACTACGAGTTCGGCTGGCAGAACATCGCCGCCGCCTTCGCCGAGGTGTCGGTCGACCGCATCGACATCGGCGGCCAGCCCGGCTACAAGATCGCGATGAAGCTCCAAAGCGAGTCGAAACTCGACTGGGTCTGGCGCGTGCGGGATATGATCACGTCCGAGACCTACGCCGACACCTTCCGCTGCAACAAGTTCCTGTTCCAGCAGCGCGAGGCCAAGTTTTTCCTCGACACCACGATCAATTACGATCCGGCCCGCAGCCTGCTGATCGGCTCGCGCACCCGCCTGCGCAAGGAAGGCAATCAGACCTTCGGGCCGGCGCAGGCGCCCGAAGACCACCTCGACCCGCTCGGCGCGCTGCTTTACGTGCAGCAGTTGCCGCTTGTCCAGGGCAAGCAATACCTGCTCAAGGTCTTCGACGGCCATCGCCGCCACGAGTTGAGCTACACGGTGCTCGGCCGCGAGCGCATCAATATCGGGTTGGGCACGTTTGACGCCTGGAAAGTCGAACCGCGGATTGTCACCTCCTCCGATCCGGATCAAAACTCGAAAGTCGCCAAGGTCAAATCCGTCTTCATGTGGGTGGACAACGCCCCGCCGCACCGCGTCTTGCGCATCGAAACCGACGCCTTTGTCGGCAAGATTTACGTCGAGTTGACCAAGGTGAATTGACGGCCGGTGGGTTTCAGTGCGGACTATTCGACGCCAAGCGCGTCAAGGGCTTGGCGAAGCTCGTTCCAAAATTCGTTGAAAGCGGAAAGTCGTCGGAGCAACGAGAAATCCTCAATCAATTCAGCGACACGGTGCAGAGCCTTTTGCCGATCGAAACGCTTTTCCCGCCGCGCCGGCAATTCCGAGCTTTCGACCAGCAAACGTCGTAATTCTTCCTTCGGATCGACGACATGTTCCAAACGAGCGATTGGCGGCATGTTCAACGTGACTTTGCCGTTGGGATTTCCTGCGGCCATTCGGATTGCCTGCTCGTCGATCAAGAGCCAAGCCTCCGTCATTCGTACCGGCACAATGGCCACGAGATCCGGGCCCCGCGGGATCTGCGCCCGCCGCGTGCAATAATCCTCTTTTTCGGCGTCCCGATGAACAAAAACGATATTCGGCTTGTATTCATTTTTCACTCTGACGATTTCGGCGTCCAGTGTCTGGTCGCTGCGCCGAATTACGAATATCGGCCTTTCAAACGACACGTTCGGAGCGGCTTGCCGAAAGGACCACGTGATGACCGGACGAAGCGCCAAATCGCTGCTGCCGTCGGCGATGATCGCCGAGCGAACGGCCCCGGTCATCGTGCAGTTCCAATGTTGAACGGCAAGTTCAACTGTTCCATCTTATCGCCGATCGGCGAACCGCCGATGAAGTCCGCCAGTTGTTGCCGTGTGTACATGGAGGCTTTGGGTCGCCAGCCGTTTTCATAACTTGACACCGACGCGGCGAGACCGCCCGGACCGTGAATCGCCTCGACAAACAGTATATCGCTCGGCGCCAATTGCCGAACAACGTCAGGCGAATGTGTATTGACGACGACTTGGCGAAGCGGATTATCCTCGCCGGTCTCCTCCTCCGGCCTGACGGCGAATTCTTTCATTAAGCTACACAGTTCGGGAACGCGGCTCGGATGGATTCCATTTTCCGGCTCTTCCATGCAAAGCAATCCGTGCACTGTATTATCCATCTGCATCGCGACGAGCGCAAGGAAACGCAACGTTCCGTCGGACAGCGCTCGCGGGCCGAGCTCGCCGTAACAACCTTTTACCTCTGCAAGTACGGTTAAATGCCGTCGCGCTTCGTCACGATCAACGCGTATGGAACGAACTTCCGGAACGAGTTCCGCCAAGCGGTTGGCGGCCTCCGCGAAAGTCTGTCCCTCGATGCGGTCCTCGCGAGAAAGACGATATAACGTTGCGGCAATTCCACCGCCATGCTCGCTCACCTCGGCTGCGCCGCCAAATTCATCGGGAGCGCGCATGATTGACGGTTCCAGATGAAGAATTTTCCAAGATGACATTTCTCGCCGTGCGGCGAGGACCGTCGGATATTCGGCAGCGCCCGTACCACCTAGGACGGTCAATGGGGACAACCCGGCGGGCACAGGTCGTCCGCGACTCCCCGCGTCCCCGTGGAGCATTAGCTTGACCATCTCGCCATCATTCTGTGTCGAAATAAAACTGCCGGCGCGTCGTGTCACGTTAAGTGAAGTAGATTTGCGAAAGACGGCCTTGTGGGGAAATCCGAATGTGCTTTGCGCCTCGCCGAGTCTGATCGGCGTCAGGCTTTCTTTCATCAGCACAAGGCGCGCGCTGCTTTCGTTCTCATAACGGAATTCGATCTCGTAGCGCAGCAACGTAGTTGCGGGTCTCGCTGTTCGTCCGAAATCATCGACGACCTCCTTCGGCACGAGCATATCTGCACTAAACGACATCCGATCGTTGTTATCGCCGCGCCAGAAAAGATCCTGAGGCCCAAATGCACCTTTTTGCGGGCTACGAATTGATTGCGCGGCCGTTTGGATGTCGTGATCGGCGAGCGCCCGCAGAAACTGAATCGCGTCAAAAATATTGGATTTGCCGACGCCGTTCGGACCGACAAAGCACGTGACCGGCCCAAACCGAATTTCCACGTCCCGTAGGTTTTTGAAGCCTTTCACGTGCAGTCGCAACAGCATCTGCGCCCCTTTTTTCTCTCGAATGTTATGGAGAATAACTGCTCGCAGCGCAATCGGCAAGCTGTCGCCTATGCCGGGACAGTCGCAAGGCTCCTTCCCCGGCGGATCTGGAAGAAATAAGTCGAAAACACCGCTTGACAACGCCCCACGCTCAGCTACTATGTAAACGAAAAAAACATAAAACGTTTCCATAGGCGAAGCGCATGAAGAAACGAAATCCCGAACCCGAACACCGCCAACCCGAGCGCCGCGAGCGCAAACGCCGCGACGACAAACGGCGCGAGCACGAACCGCACGAGCACGACCGCGAGCGCGAGGAACGGACCCGGCAGCGCATCCTGGATTATGCGCAGCGCGTCTTCAACGAGCGCGGTTTTCGGCGCATCACGGTCGACGAGTTGTGCGCCGGCATGGCGCTGTCGAAACGCACGTTCTACAAATATTTCCGTCATCGCGACGAGTTGGTCGGGGCGGTCGTCGAGGGATTCGCCGCGCACGTCATCCGGCGGATCGTGCCGAATTTGTTGTCGGACCGGCCGGTGCGCGAGGTGCTGGAAGACCACTTTCGCCTGCTGTACGAGGATTTATTGTCCGCCGTTTCGCTGCCGTTTCTGTCCGATGTGCAAACCCTGACGCCCGACTTGTGGCGCAAAATCGAGGAGCGCCGCGTGATGGTCGTCGGCCTCGTCGTCACCTTGGTCGAGCGCGGGCAAAAAGAGGGCGTGATTCGCTCGGACCTGAACGCGGCCGTTTTCGGCAAGGTCTTTCAACGCATCGTCATGACCGTCGCCGAGCCCGGTTTCCTGTTGACGGCGAACCTCACCCCGCAAGACACGTTCAACATTGTCCGCGCCATGCTCACGCGCGGAATCATCGAACCGGAACAAGCGAAGGAGGCGGACCATGGGCGCTAGGATCTTTCAGGGCCCCTCCCCCGCCGCGCGGGACGCGCGGCGCGCCCCTCCCCGACGCGGAGAGGGGCAAACAAACCGGAGAGCCGTCGGCGCGAGGGGCCTGCCATGTTGGATTTACACGCCGCTGGCGCTCGCCGTCGCGCTGTTGCTGCTGCCCGGTCCGGTGCGCGCCGCGGAGCCGGTGACGTGGGCGCTGGACGACGCGATCGGCTACGGGCTGGCGCACAGCCCCGATTTGGCCGAGCGCGAGGCGGCGGTGGCCGTGGCGCAGGAGGCGCAGGGCGAGGTGTTCGCCAATTTCCTGCCGAAGTTGACCTTGACCGGCGGCTACGAGTACATCGGCAACGTGCCGAAGATCAGCTTGTCGATCACGCCGCCGCTGCCGGCGTTCATCCCGCCGGTCAACATCAGCAAGTCGATCGAAATGGGCGCGAACAACAACTGGATGGTCGCGGCCAATCTCAACCAGCTCGTCTTCGCGTCGGGCCGCGTTTACTACGGCTACCGCGCGGCGGGCGAGCAGATCACCGAGAAGTCGCTGGAGGTCGAGGCGGCGCGGCTGAAGGTCGCGCAGCAAACCGCCGAGGCGTTTCTCGGACTGTTGATGGCGCAGGAAGTGTTCGATGCGCAAAGCGCCTCGTTGCGCGACGCGACGGACCATTTGAAGGACGTGCAAACCCGATACGACGCGGGCGCCGCATCGAGGTTCGACCTGCTGCGCGCCGAGGTCGAGGTCGACACGATCGAGCCCCAAGTGAGCCAGGCGGCCGAGCAGATCAAGCTCGCCGTGGGATACGTGCAGCGCGCGTCCGGTTTGTCGAAAGATACCCCCGTGAAACCGCTCGGCAAATTGGAAGCTGCGGAAATCAACCCGTTAGACTGGGCGGCGGCGCACGACGCGGCGCAACGCCAACGTCCGGAGTTGGCGGCGTTCGCGGCGGGCCAGCGCGCCTTTGAAGACGCCGCCAAAAGCCGGCGCGCCGAAATGCTGCCGGCGGTCGCTCTGACCGGCTCGTACGGCTGGCAAAAACCCTACTACTTTGACTTGGATGGCGACACGAACTGGACGGTGGGCGTCGGCGTCCAGATTCCGCTGTTTGACGGCCTGGCGGCGTATCGCGGCATGAGCGGCGATCGCGCGAACGCCGAGGGGCTGCGGCGTTCGGCCGTGCGCATGCGCGCCGACATCCGCACCGAAGTCGAGGCGGCGCTGCTCGCGGCCGACGAAGCCGCGCAGCGCACGAAGTCGACCAAGGCGACGCTGGACCGCGCCGAAAAACTGGTGAGCATCGCCGAAAACAGCTACAAGGCGGGCGCGTTGACCAGCCTCGACGTCATCGACGCGCAACTGGCCGCCACACGCGCGCGCGTCGCCTATTTGAACGCCTTATATGATTACCGCGTCGCGCGGGTGCGCCTGGCCGCCGCGGCCGGCGACCTGCAGAAGATCGGGAGGTGACCGCGATGAAACGATTGATTCCGGTTTTTTTGATTTTGGGATTGGTGGCCTTCATGGGTTACCGGGCCTACGTCAAAGCACAGGAAGAAAAACGCAACGACCTGTTTTACGGCACGGTCGAAGCGACCGAGGTGATCGTCAGCGCGCAGGTCGCCGGACAGCTCGTCCAGTTTCCCGTCGCCGAAGGCCAGCTTTTGAAGAAAGGCGACGAGATCGCGCATATCGACGACTCGCCGTACAAGGCGGCGCTCGGCCAGGCCGAGGCGCTGGTGAAAGCGGCCGGCTCGCAGCAGGGCGTCGTCTCGGCGAACCTCGGCGGCGTCAACACCGAGGTGCAACGCACGCAAAAGTTGTTGAACGCCGGCTCCGCGACCGATATGCAAATGAACACCGTGCAAACGCAGCATGACGTGTTGAAGGCCCAGCAACAGGCGGTGGCGGCGCAGGTCAACCAGGCGAAAGCGGCGGTGAAGGTCGTCGAAACGCAATTGGCCTTCACGCAGGTTTCGGCCCCGATCACCGGCACGGTGCTGCGTACGCACGTGGAACAAGGCGACACCGTGTTCCCCGGCTCGGCGCTGCTGGCGATGGCCGACCTGACCTCGCTCGAAATTCACGTCTACGTGCCGGAGCCGATGCTCGGCAAGGTCAAGATCGGCCAGGCGGTCGACGTGTTCAACGACTCGTACCCCGGCAAGGCGATGCGCGGCAAGGTGAGTTACGTTTCCGACACGGCGGAATTCACGCCGAAGAACGTGCAAACCAAGGACGAGCGCGTGCGGCTGGTCTACAAAATCAAAGTCATCATTCCGAACCCCGACGGCGTGCTCAAGATCGGCATGCCGGTCGACGTGCGCTTCCTCGCGAGTTGAAGCATGGCGCTACTCGAAGTCCGCGGCGTGCACAAGCAATTCGGCGACGTCATCGCCGTCGAGGACGTCAGTTTCTCGGTGACGCCCGGCGAAATCTTCGGCCTGATCGGCCCGGACGGCGCGGGCAAGTCGACGATGCTGCGCTGCGTCGTCGGCCTGCTCGACCCGGAAAAAGGCGACGTGGAAGTCGACGGCCTGGCCGTGGCGAAAACGCCCGACCAGGTGCGCGAGCGGCTCGGCTACATGCCGCAGCAATACAGCCTCTACGCCGACCTGACCGTCGCCGAGAACCTGCGTTTCTACGCCGATATGTACTTCGTTCCGAAAAGAGAGCGCGAGGAACGGCTCGAACGCCTCTACGCGTTCTCGCGCCTGAAGCCCTACGCCGGCCGCCCCGCCGGCAAACTTTCGGGCGGCATGTACAAGAAACTCGCGCTCTCCTGCAACATGATCCACACGCCGAAATTGCTGCTGCTCGACGAGCCGACCAACGGCGTCGATCCGCTGTCGCGACGCGAACTGTGGGATATCCTCTATCGCTTTGCCGCCGACGGCGTGGCGGTCGTCGTCAGCACGCCTTACATGGACGAGGCGGAGCGCTGCCACCGCGTCGCTCTGATGCACCAGGGCAAGCTGCTCGCGCTCGACGAGCCGCCGGCGATTCTCGCGCGCTACCCCGATCAGCTTTTCGAAATCCTGACCGACGACCCCCTGCGCGCGCGCGAAACGCTGGCCGAGACGCCCGGCATCCGCCGCGTTTATCCGGCCGCCGACGCGCTCAAAGCCGCCGCGGCCGATCGCGAGACGGGCGAGGCGTTGGTGCGGCAGGCGATCGCCGGCGCCGGCCTGATGTTGAAGTCGATTCACCCGGTGCGGCCGAATTTCGAGGACGTGTTCCTGGCCGCCGTGGAGTCGCGCGAATGAAAGTCGTCGAAACGCACGACCTGGTCAAACGCTTCGGCGAGTTCGTCGCGGTCGATCGCGTCTCGCTGGATATCGATTCGGGCGTGATCTTCGGCTTTCTCGGCCCGAATGGCGCCGGCAAAACGACGACCATCCGCATGCTGTGCGGACTGTTGACGCCCGACGGCGGCGAAGCGCAGGTGCTCGGTTTCGATCTGCAGCGCAACCCCGACAAGATCAAAGAGCGCATCGGTTACATGAGCCAGCGCTTCTCGCTCTACGGCGACCTGACGGTGCGGCAGAACCTCGAGTTTTACGCGGGCATCTACGCCATTCCGCGCGCCAAACGCCGGGCGCGGCTCGACTATGCGCTGAAGATCGCCGACCTCGAAAAAGAGGCGCACCGCCTGACCGCCGATCTGCCCGGCGGCCTGCGGCAGCGGCTGGCGCTGGGCGCCGCGATCATGCACGAACCGCAAATCGTGTTTCTCGACGAGCCGACCGCGGGCGTCGACCCGGCCAACCGCCGCCGTTTCTGGGATCTGATCGACCGCCTGCGCCGCGAAGGCTCGACCGTGTTCGTCACCACGCACTACATGGACGAAGCCGAAAATTGCGACCGGTTGGTGTTGATTTATTCCGGCCGCAAGATCGCCGAGGCCTCGCCGCGCGAGTTGGTCAGCAAGGTGCTCGCGGGCAGCATGCTCGAAGTGACGGGCGTCGCGCCGGCCCTCGCGGTGCAGGCGGTTCTCGGCCAGCCCGGCGTGCAGGCGGCGCAGATTTTCGGGTTGGCGGCGCGCGTACTCGCCGACGATGGCCCGCAAGCGCAACCGCGCGTCGAGGCGCTGCTGGCCGCGGCCGGCCTGACCGGCGCGCGAACCGCGCCGACGCGGGCCTCGCTGGAAGACGCGTTCATCCGCCTGATCGAGCGCGAGGACGAAAAGCTCGCCGCCGAGGGAGGCCGCTCGCGATGAAAACCCGCGTTTGGGCCATCGCGCATAAAGAACTGCTGCACATCGTGCGCGACTGGCGCACGTTGGCGCTGGCGTTCGTCCAGCCGATGCTGCTCAACCTGCTCTTCGGATACGCGATCACCTTCGACATCAAGCACCTGAAGCTGGCGGTGGCCGACGAAGATCGCACCTACGCGAGCCGCGAACTGGTGCGCCGCTTCACCGCCAGCGATTACTTCCGCCTGACGCACGACGCGCCGAGCACGACGATGCTGCCGCGGTACGTCGAAAACGGCGACGCGCAAATCGCGCTGGGAATCCCTAAGGATTTCGCCAAAACTCTGGAGAAGGGAAACAGCGTCGACTTGCAGGTGATCATCGACGGCGCAGAATCGAACACCGCGGAGATTGCCAGCGCCTACGTCGACGCGATCCTCAGCGGCTACAACGTCGACCGCATCAAGGATCTGATGGGCAGCCGCGGCCTCAACCCGGACGACATGCCGCCGGTCGACGCCCAGGTGCGCGTCTGGTTCAACCCCACGGTCGATTCGCCGACCACGATCGTGCCCGGGCTGATCGCCGTGATCATGATCGTCATGACCGCGATGCTCTCCGGCCTGACCATCGTGCGCGAACGCGAACTGGGGAGCCTCGAGAGCCTGTTCGCGACGCCGGTGCGGCGCGGCGAGATCCTCATCGGCAAGATGCTGCCATTCTTGGCGATCGCGATGATGGATTGCGTATTGGTCGCCGTCATCGGCATTGTCGCCTTCAACGTGCCGTTCCGCGGCAGCCCGATCGCGTTCGGCGTGACGGCGCTGGTGTTTTCGTTCACGGGCTTGGCGATCGGCATTTTCGCCAGCGTCATCTCCAGCACGCAGGTGCTGGCCAACCAGATCGTCGTGCTCTCGACGATGCTGCCGAGCATGATGTTGTCGGGCTTCATGGTGCCGATCGAATCGATGCCGTGGTGGGTGCAGAACATCACGCGCATCTTCCCCGCGCGCTATTTCGTGCAGATTTGCCGCGGCGTGCTGCTCAAGGCGCAGCCCTGGCCGGCGCTGGTGGCGCCGACCGCGTACCTGCTGGCCGTCGGCGCGGTATTTTTCACAATCGCGGTCACCCGCTTCCGGAAAAAGCTGTAGGAGCGACCATGGGACGGATTCTGTACATGGCCCGCAAAGAAATCATTCAGGTCTTTCGCGACCAGCGCATGGTCAGCATTTTGTTCATCGCCCCGATCATGCAGTTGTTCCTCTTCGGTTACGCGGTCAACCTCGACGTGACGAACGTCAAACTGGCGGTGATGGATCAGGACAACAGCGCCGAAAGCCGCGACCTGGTCGCCGCGATCCTCCAATCGGGCTACTTCATCTCCGCCGGTCGTGCGCTCAGCGACAAGGAGATCTCCGACGACCTGCTCTACGGCAAGGCCGACGTGGTCATGGTCGTGCCCTACCGCTTCGCCGCCGACGTCGCGGCGGGCCGCAAGACGCAGGTCCAGTTGCTCCTCGACGGCGGGCAGTCGAACACGGCGACCGTGGCGATGGGCTACCTCGGCAAAATCTTCGCCGCGCACGCGATGTCGACGATCGAGGTGCGCCTGGCCGCGATCAGCGCCTTGTTCGGCGGCTCGCCCGTGACCCTGCCGATGATCAACACGCAGACGCGCGTGCGGTTCAACCCGGAATTGAAATCGACCTGGTTCATGGTGCCGGCCGTGCTCGGCATGATCATGATGATCACGACGATGCTGCTGACGAGCCTGGCGATCACGCGCGAACGCGAGGTCGGCACGATGGAGCAGCTCGTCGTCACGCCGATCAAGTCGTGGCAGTTGCTGGCGGGCAAAATGTTGCCGTTCGCGGTCATCGGCATCGTCGACGTCACGCTGATTTTGATCGTCGCGCGCGGGCATTTCGGCCTGCCGATGGCCGGCTCGCTCGGCCTGCTCTATTTCGCCACGGCGGATTTTCTCTTCGCAACGCTGGGGCTCGGCTTGATGATTTCCACGATGGCGCACACGCAGCAGCAGGCGATGTTCGTGACGCTGTTCATCATGCTGCCGTCGACGCTGCTCTCGGGTTTCTTTTTTCCAATCGACAACATGCCGGTCGCGGTGCAATACCTGACCTACGTCAATCCGCTGCGTTTTTACCTGATGATCGTGCGGGCGATTATTTTGAAGGGCAACGGCTGGGCCGTCCTCGCGCCGCAATTCGGCCTGTTGTTTCTGCTGGGCGCGATTCTCTTCGGCGTTGCCAGCATGCGGTTCAGCAAGACGGTGCAGTAGACCGATCGCCTATTCCGCCGCCGCGCTTTCCTTTTCCTCGCCGCCGCGCACCGCGCGCTTGAACATCCGGGTCAGGCCCAATTTGACGACAGCGCGCTTCGCCGCGTCGTACAGCGCGAAATACGCCGACAACGCCGCCGTCGCCGCCCGCAAGCGGAAGCAGTCGCGGAAGTAGTACGCCTGCGCTTCCGGATAGGCGCGGTTGGAGAATTGCTGTTTGTACGGCGCGTCGCCGAAACCCCAATCGACGACGCGGCAGCCGTCGACCGTTCGCGCCCGATTGATGGCCTCGGTCAAGAGCAGCAGACCCGGCGAGAACTTGGAGAACCGCGCATCGTAGCTCGTGCGGTACAACGCCAGGACTGCACCATTGCGCCGAGCGTCGAGCATCGCCAGCGGCTGGCCGCCCGCGTAAAGCACGAGGCCGCGGAACAATCCTTGCCGGGCAAGTTCTTCGTAGTACGGTCGGTCGGGCTCGGCCAACTGTTCGCCGACGATCCGCGACTGCCAACCGCGGGCGACCACGGCGCCGGCGTCGCGAATGAACTCGGCGACTTGTTCGGGCGCGCGGAAATCGCGGAATTCAACCTCGCCGTGCGCGGTCGCCAGGGCGCGAATTTTCCGTTGGAAATGCTTGCCGGCTTTGCGCGCCGATTTCTCTCCGCCCTCCGCGGCCTCGTCGCCGCCTTCGAGCACGCGGTGCAGTTGCACGCGGCGCGCGGCTAGGTACGGAAACAGCCCCGGCAGCCGCCGCTTTTCGCGCCAGAGCTTCGCCGCGGGCGATTCCAGATCCAGCGCGTCGAGGCAGATCGCGTCGAACTCGGGGTTCAAGTCCATAAGCTGGCGGATCAATTCCGCCAGTTGAACGTCGTCCTGCACGCCGGGCAACCCCGGAAAATTGACGCGGCCGACCCGCACGCGAATGCCGAACAGCGGTTTCTCCGCCGCCGTGAAGGCCAGCGTTTCCTCGGCCGCCGAAACGTTGAAGAAGGCGCGCCAGCCGTCCGCGCCGCGCACGCCGAACGGCGCCAGCCGCCGCGGCCGTTCGACCCGTTGGTTGGCGAGAAAATACTCCGCGGTGTGCCGATAATGGTGGGGCGCCCAGGCGGCGTTGGCCTCGCGCCAAATCCGCGGCAGATCGTCGCCGGGCTCGGCGGGCGTGACCGTAAACGGCGGCTCGCTCACGGCGCCGCCCCGTTGCTCGCGGCCGAGGGGCCAACCAGGGAATAGAAATCCGAGATTTTGACGCTTCGGTCCCGGCAATAATCGATCAATTTTCCGACGGCCGGCGCCAGCGCCGGATGGGAGTCGTGAAACAAGATCACGCCGCCGGCGCCCGCCTCGATCTGGCGGGAGCAGGAGTTCAGAATCGCGTCCGGATTCTCGGGCCAGTTCCAGTCGCCCGAATCGATCTGCCAGAGCACGAGGCGAAAGCCGAGGCCCGCGAGCACGCGCCGGATTTTTCGTCGCTCGTCGCGTGTGCCGTCGCGGCTCCACGGAAACCCTTCCGGCGGCCGGAAGAGGCGGTGCGGGTAGCCGCGCGGATAGCGGTCGCGCAGCACCTGATCGAGCGCCCGCTGGCCGCGGACGATCTCGCCCGCAATGCGCGTGGGCGTGAATCCCGGCCGTTCGAACCGATGCGAGAAGGTGTGGTTGCCGATCAGGTGCCCGGCGGCGTCGACCTCGCGCACGATTTCCGGAAACGCGAGGATGCGCCACCCTTCCATGAAAAACGTGCCCTGCACGCCGCGCTCCGCGAGCAATCGCGAGACAATCGCGGTCTGGTTCTCGCGCGGCCCGTCATCAAACGAAAAATGCACCGCCCGTTTGTAATTTTGGTGAAAGTAGACGCCGTCCGCGTCGCGCCCGTCCTCGATCCGGTGCGAAACCAACCAGTAGAGCCGGCGCAATTGCGTTTTCAGCGGCGCGTACAAGCGATTGCCTTCCTGTCGATCCCAGCGAACGAGCGCAACGCCCCACCCGGACGCGCCTGCGCTTCTACCTTTGCAACATAACTCCGGGAAGTGGCTTTTGTGAAGAAAATGATCGTCCTCGCCATCGAACCGTCAGGCTCCCCTCGCCCCCGCCGCCGAAGAACGTTTCTCCCGAAATCCGCAACCGGACAACACGGCGCGCGCCTTTCGCGGCGACGGTCGGCCCGACATCACAAAATCATTGCCGATCGTGCGACCCGAAACGCCCGCCTAAAATAGCACGAGGCGCCGGCCGTGGAAAGGTGATTCCGCCGACGGAGCGCCGGCGGATTTTGCGGACGATCTCGGGCCGAGAATCGCGGTTATTGCGGCGCGGCGGCGGCTTTGGCCGCCTGTTTCCGGGCTTTAATCGCCTTCTGGTACACGCGTTCGTATTTTTTGATCGCGTTTTTCCACGAATGGTCGGTCGCCATCGCGCTTTCGATCAGGGCCGTCCAACGTTTTTTGTCGTCGTAGAGCATCGCCGCGTCGGCCATGACCTTGAGCAGCGCTTCCGGGTTCTTGTCCGCGAACTTGAAGCCGTTGGCGCCCCGCCGGCCCTTGCTCCAGCCAACGACGGTGTCGTCGAGGCCGCCGGTGGCGCGGACGACCGGGGCGGTCCCGTATTTCTGGGAATACATCTGCGACAGCCCGCACGGTTCATAGGCGCTCGGCATCAGGAACAGGTCGGCGCCGGCCTCGATCTTGTGCGCGAGTTCCTCGCTGAAGCCGATGTGCACGCCGATTTTTTCGGGGAAGCGGGCCTGAAGGTCTTTCAGAATCGCCTCGTATTTTTTCTCGCCGGACCCGAGGAAAATCAGCGTGTAGCCGAGCGCCAATAGGTCTTCGGCGATCGGCGCGATGAAATCCAGGCCTTTTTGTTCGACGAGCCGGCCGATGAAGCCGACGATCGGTTTCTTTTCCCAGTCGTGCGAGATGCCGAAGGTCGCCAGCAGGTTCCGCTTGCACTTTTCCTTGCCCGCGAGTTTGCCCGGCCCGTATTGCGCCGCGATGTAGCGATCGGTTTCCGGATTCCATTCGGTGTAATCCACGCCGTGCGTGATGCCGACGAGCGTGTCGCCGCGATCGCGCAGCACGCCCTGCAAGCCGAACCCGAATTCGTCGGTTTGAATTTCCTCCGCGTACTTTTCCGACACGGTCGTGACGAAATCGGCCTGCGTCAGCCCGCCCTTCAGCAAATTCCATTTGCCGAAAAACTCCATCCCGCCGGCCGCGAACAACGCGGGGGGCAAGTCGAAAACGCTGCCCATGCCGGCGTCGAAGATCCCCTGGTAACCGACGTTGTGCACCGTGAAGACCGTCGCCGGCGCGGCCAGCAGCGGGTCTTGCGCGGCGTGCGACCGCAGGTGCACCAGGGCCAACGCGCCCTGCCATTCGTTCGCATGCACGATGTCGTATTTTGTTTTGAGCCCCGCGATCGCCGCGATGACCGCCTTCGCAAAGAAGGCAAAGCGCTGGGCGTTGTCGGGGTGGTCCTGACCGGTGGTCGGGTTCGTGTACAGGCCGTCGCGATCGAAAAACTCGTCCTGCACGACCAGCAGCGGCCGCCACGGGCGGTCGATTTTCGCCGTGAGCAACGAGCCGGCGATTTCCTCGCCGCCGACCGTCGCCGTGAAGCGCTCCAACAAGGGCGTGGTTTCCAAGCCGAGGTTTTTCACGTCGCGATAAAACGGCGTAATCACGTCGACTTCGTAGCCGTTTTCCGCCAGGTGTTTCGGAATCGCATCGCAGACGTCCGCCATGCCGCCCGTCTTCGACAGCGGCATTACTTCACTGGTGACGAATAATACGCGGGTTTTTTTGGCCATCTCGTTCTCCTTATTTTCAACCGCTAGCGGCCAATATAACGACGCTGGCGCCGGCGGCAACCCTGCCGAATTGTTTCATCGAAAAATAACGTTTCGACTCAGCAGCCGCAGCCGCCGTGTTTCGGCCCGGCGGCCTGTGAGGTCGCACCGGCGGAGTCGTCGTCGACGGCGTCGTTGTCGTTGTCGTTGTCGTCGTCGTTGTCGTTGTTGGTGTCGTTGTCGTCGTCGTGGCAGGCGTACAACGTGAACGCGAGATCGGTTTCCGACACTTTTGCCACGACGCCGGCCGGCGTCCAATCCTTGCCGAAGCCTTCGAAGCCGCTCGGGTTGAGAATCATCGCCGGCTGGCCGTTTTTCGTCGCGGAAAAGCCCCAGGTCCACGGCAGCTCATTGTCCATGTCCATATCGACGTAGAACAGGAACCAATAACGCCCGGTCGCCAACGTCGGCGGCTTTTGCGTCTGGACGGTAATATTGCCCAGTAGATCCCACTGGAGGTTCGCATCCGACGCCTGGTAGTCTTCGGACCACACGGGCGTGCCCGATCCCGGGTAGCCGTCGGGTTTGCCGTCCTGGTCCGCGTAGATCGCCGCGTGCAGGCCGCGGGAGTTCTGCGGCGTGCCGGTCGGCGTCGTCGCGGCGACGAGGAACTGGTCGATTTGCCACTCGGCGCCGGCGGGGACGGTGAAATCGTCGGCGAGATACGCCTCGTAGCCCATGTAAGGTCCGAGGAAGGTCATCGCGATGAGACCGCTGCCGGAGTTGTCGTAATCCTGCTCTTGCAGCGTCGTGCACGTCCACGCGTCGTCGTCATCGTCGGGCGCCACGGACCCGCACCCGGCGGCGCAGGCGGCCAACGCTTTGGTTTGCGCCGCGGTCGGCGGCGACGAGCACGAATTGTTGGCGGCGCAATTCGCCCAGCAGGACCAGGCGACGGGGTCGTGCGTTGGGCAATAGGCCATCAAGTCGAGCGCCGGCAGGGTGTACTTCGTTCCGGCCAGCACCCACGGCACGTTGCACGCATAGTATTGGTACACGGTGTGCTGGCAACCGCCGCCGCCCGGATCGGCCGGCAGCAGGCAGGCGTTCAGGCAACTCGTGTCGCACGTCGCGGTGCAGCCGGCGGCGCACTCCCAAAACGGCGAGACGCCCGCGCAGCCGAAGAGGTTGTCGGAAATCGTGCACCAGATCGACAGCCCTTCCTTGTCGATCGCCGCTCCCGTGGTGTCGGTCCAGGCGACGTTGCAATCGGCGGTCAGGCCCGCGGCCGCCTCGTGGCAATTGAATTCCTGCGTGCAAACGTCCGGCGGCGTGACGGCGGGCGGCGTCGGGCCCGAGCCGAAGCTCATCCAGATCGCGTCCTGCCCGAACTGCGTCGCACTGGTCACTTCGGTGTAGGCGATGCGGAAAAAGCCCTGTTCGCCCCAATACGTGCCCCAGGAATTTTTGACGATGAAGCACTGGTTCGTGTCGTCATAGCCGACAATCAGCACGCCGTGGCCCCCGTCGTAGTTGCCCGTGGTGTGCTGATAAATGCCGCCCTTGTAATACATGAAATCGTTGTACACGTTGAAGCCGACGGCGATCGGCCCATAATCGTTCAGCGCCTGTTTCAGCGAGTCCACGTCTTGCGAAACCGAGCCGTTCGCGCCGGTGGTGTACGTGCGCGCGGGGGAACCGCCGCACAATTCGCAGGCGACCTGCACGCTTTCCATGCCTTGCCGATACGGATCGCACGATTCGTCGACGACGCCGGACGACGTCAAGTAGTTCACCGCCGTGTTGAACAAGCCGCCTTCGCAGCCCATGTCGCCGGTGTCGCAGGAGACGATGTCTTGTTCCGACAAGTCGAGCGTCGGCGGGAAATTGCCCTGCCGGATCGCGGCCGACTCCAGGCACCCCACCGCGGCGAACGCCCAGCAACTGCCGCAATTCCCCTGGTCTTTTACGGCCGTCACGGCGTTTTGCGTCCGCCAATCGAGAGTCGCCGGCAGATCGCGCCGCGGCGCCGGCGGGGTCGCCGCGTTCGACCGGGCGAAGGGGATGTGCATCAGCCGCGCCTGGAACTCGAATTCGCTCAGCACAGGCGTGTCTGCCGTCCAATGGGCGCCCTGCGCGCGAATGGCGCGCTGCACGGCGGCCAGCGACTCGTCGGCGGACGCGAGGCCCGCGACGGACGACAAGCAGACGAACACGATCCCGATGACGACGGCGCAGCGTTTCATGTCGGAAATCCCTTCGGCGATCGCAGTTTTATTCCGCGGCGCGAACCGTCGCGGAGCGGCGGCGGCGTTCATTCGACCACTTCGTACGCGTCTCGTTCTTACCCTGCGATCCCGCGGCTGTCAATGAAGCCGCGCCGGCCGGATGCGCCGGTTGGCGTTGCCCGGATCGACTCAGGACGCCCCGTGATGCCGGAAGCGAAACATTTTTCCCGGAAAGCGGACACGCCGGCGGCTCTCGCCGCCGCTTCTGCGTCTGTGTCTGTTTCTGTTTTTCTGTCTGCATCCGGCTCTGGCTCTGCTTCTCGTTTTCGCTCTCGCTCTTACTCTCTCTCTAACGGCCTTTTCGATCGGAAACTCGCGTTATCTCCCGTTTTGGTGAAACAATTCGATTTCGGTCCTCGGCGGGGTTTCGTCGTCAACCGGCCGTGTTCTGCAAATAGCTGAAAACTAAAACGATTGTTCGATTTCTGCCAGATCCTGAGCCGCCACGGGGAAAATCGGCAGTCACCATGGGATCTATTCGTCCTATCGCTCCTGTTCGTTCGATTCACTCGGCAATCTTTCGGGGTCTGCCGCTCGGCCATGATGCACCTGCCGCAGAGATTTCTTGCTTCGCCCTCCGATCTTCGCTAGTGCTCTGTTGCACCTCGAATGATGGGTAGAGTCGCTTTAGACCGAAGTTCCCGGCCAAGAAACTAATAAGTGTCTGATTATTCAGGGAAAGTGCAGAAATCGGCGTTCCCGTTACTGGCTGCACCTGCAGCAATTTGTAGGCGCGTTGCTGCAAGGTCGTCGGTTCGGTCAACTGTTCGAAAGTCGGCGCATCGGACGCGGTCTTGATCCGGCAGCCCCAGGCGTTTGATCGTGCCCCGCACCGCCCGCACGTGGCCTTGCGGCGTCGAGCGCTCAATGCCGAAGACCTCATCCGCCGGGACCAGCTCCTCGCCATTGAGCGACCGGCGCAAGGCTTCGATCGCCGTCTCGGGCAGGCCGGTGAGCGAGCCCAGGGGTCGGTGCTTGACTTTGCCGCCCTCGCGATGGGTGCGTCGAAGCAACACCGAGGTGTAGACCTTGCCGTTGGCGTTTTCCGGGCGACGAATGGAAAGAGGCCATGGCGCTGGTGCTCCGGCAGCCGGCCGCGCGTCAGGCTTGCTGAGACTGACCGCCGCCCGCTGACCACCGCCTACTCCACCATCTTCTGCGCTATCAAATAATCCCCTACAATTTCCGCAACAACCTGATGCCCCGCCGGCGAATAATGCCCCGCGCTGTCCGGAATGCAAAGATCCTTCTCCCGCAAATCCCGGCGGACGAATTCCGAGTACAGATCGAGCCACGCGACGCCGCCGAGGCGCTCAGTGAGGAAATCGTTGGGCGGCTCGCTGGGCCGGTCGTCGAGGGTCACGTGATCCGGATCGAGGACCACGGCGAATTTCGCGCCGGCGGCCCGCGCCTCTTTGCTGAGTTGGGTGATCAGCCCGGCGGTCACGGGCGTGCACGTGAAAACATCCAACTGGATCGACGTGTTCGGCTCGATCGACCACAGCCCCAGCCAGCCGAAAAGGCGCGCCAAACCGAAATGCCCGAGCGATCGGCTCAGCAACACCCGGTACAACGCCGAATGCACCAAACCGCACCGCGGCCGCAGCAGGCGCGCCGGCTCGGCCGGCTTCGGCAGGCGGAGCGGGCACGGCGTGTCCTTGATCAACCACTGGTCGCCGAAGGGGACCATCACCGGCCGCCAGGCTCCGTAGTCCGACATGCGGCAATTGTCACCCACGTCGTTGCCGAAGTAGTGCAGCAGCACCAGATCGGGCTGCGCCGCCGCGGCGACGCGCCGGAAGAGCAGCAACTCCTGCGCCGTGCCGTAGCCCGAAACAGCGGCGTTGACGACCTCGAATTTCTTCCGGCCGGCCCCGCGTTCGTTCAATTTTTGCTCCAGGAATTCGGAATACACGAACCGCTGATCGACGCCCCAGCCCCAGGCCATCGAATCGCCCAGGATCAAGACGCGGAACACGCCGGCCGGCTTTTTCCCGGAAATCTCGTTGTTGCGAAAACCGTGCGAATCCTGCCGAATCTCGATCTGGTGGTCGCGGAACGTGGCCAGATAACGGCCCGGCGTGTTCTTCCAGCCGAGCGTCGGGTCGTAGGTCAGCGTGAAAAAATCCGTGCCGTCGATTTTCAGGTGCGGCGCGTCGGCGACTGCGCCCGCCGCCGCCAGCGCGCGGACACCAAGCTCGGCGACGCCCAACGCGACGGCGATCGCGCCGCACACCGCCGCGGCCAGGAAAAGAGTCCGGCGAGGCAGGGCGAGGGTAAAATATTTGTCGCCGCTCATGGAAAAACCGCCGATCGCGCCCGGCGCGCGTTGCCGCTCATTGGCCAACCGATTCGCTTGCTGGGCGCATGATCTTTGTTTCGTTCGGGGCGTGTCAAGGCGGTGAGGGGCGCTTGGGTGCAGGTCAGGATTTTGAGACAACTGTTGCTTTCTTTCGAATCCCGTACAATCTGAAAGCAGCGCAAAACCTCTTCGCCGGGGATGCAGGCGGTCCCCGGATCATTTTTCAATCGGCTGCAACTGGAGTATCTTTCGTTGACCACCGCGGCCCGGGAGACGCGGCGCATGGCATTGATTCCGATACCGCTCAAACGCGGCCTGCTCATTGTGCGACGCCGTTTGCTCGCCGTCGGCTTCGGCTTGCTCGCCGCGATCGGCTTGGCGGTCGCGGTCGCGCATGTCGAGGGCGAAGTGCGCGAGCCCCCCGGGCGCGCCAAGTTCGCCAACTATCCCAACCGGCACGCCTTCCACGCGCGGGACGAATGGCTGGGCCTGCGCATCAACCCGAACGAAAACCAAGTATACAAAAAGTATTATCGGGACACGCTTTATGCGACGGCGGTTTACAACTCGGACGATTACGGCCGGCGGCGGACCGTTCAAGACGGCGACGATTGGAGTTCCTTCGCGATGTTCGCGCCGTGTTCGTTCGCGTTCGGCGACGGCGTCAATGACGACGAGACCCTGCCGTCGCAATTCGCGCAACGGGTCGCCGGAAAAAAAATTGACGTTTACAACTACGGCGTTTGCAGTTGGGGTCCGAATAACCTGCTGGCGTTGCTGACCGACCCGCGCTTTCCGCCGGGAGTGCGCGAAAAACGGGGCTTCCTGGTTTACACGTATATCGACGACCATCTCGAACGCGCGTCTTTGCGGCGCTCGTTTCTCGCGACCACATCCGGTTTGCGGGTTCCCCACTACGTGGCGACCCGCGACGGCGGTTTGGCGCGCCAGGGCCTCGTGGATCTGGCGCACCCGCCGCACGACACGTTTTGGGAAATCGTCGCCGATCGGCTCGGCTTGATCGGCACGCTGTTTTCCGACTGGCCCGTGCGGCTCACGGACCGCGAGCGCCGCTTCGCCGCGCGCCTCGTCTCGCAGTGCCGGGTGGAGTTTGAGAAACGTTTCGATTCGCAGGGTTTCTTCGTCATTTTTTTTCCGGGCAGCAACACGGTGAACGTCATGAGGCCGTTACTCGAGCAGGGCGGCATTCGCTGCTTGGACTACACGGCCGTCGCGCCCTACGACGCCGACAAAGAAGCCGTCTATTTTCAGCCGGACAGCCATCCGACGGCGCTCGCCTATCGCGTCATCGCCGACAAATTGGCCGCGGATTTGAAAGAGCAACGCGTGATCCCGTGATGGAGCCCGTTTCGATTCGTCTCAAGCGCTATTTTCTGGCCGTCCGGCGACGGTTGCTGGCCGTGGCGCTTGGTTTCGCCATTGCCGGGGCGCTGGGCGTCGCCGCCGTCAACGTGTACGGCGTCGTTCGCCCGGCCTCGCCGAGTCGCGAGTTGACGGTCTACAAAGGCGGCGACCCTTTCTGGAGCGACGACGAGCAGCTCGGCCTGCGCATGAACCCCAACGAGCACCTGCTCCACAAAAAATTCGTGCGGCAAAAACTCTACACCAGCGCCGTCTACCACACGGGTCCGGGCGGGTGGCGCGTTACGGTTCCGGAATCCCCCGCCGACGCGGAAACCTTCGCGATGTTCGCGCCGTGCTCGTTCACCTTCGGCGAGGGGGTCAACGATGGCGAAACGCTGCCGTCGCAATTCGCGCGAATCGTCGCCGGGGAAAAAATCGCCGTCTACAACTATGGCGTCTGCGGCTGGGGACCGAACAACCTGCTCGCGTTGCTGACCGACCCGCGGTTCCCGGCCGGCCTCCGCGAACGGCGCGGTGTTCTCGTGTATTCCTTCATCGACGAGCACATCGACCGGGCGGTGTTGCGGCGCTCGTTTCTCGAGGGCAACGCGCCGGTCCGGAATCCATATTACGTCGTGACGAAGGATAATCGCGTCCGCCGCGTCGGGCTGGCGAATGCGGCCCACCCGCCGTATGCGGGGATGACGTATTCCCTCCTCAACGGGTTGGGGCTGATCGGCACGTTGTTTCCCGATTGGCCGATCCGGAACGCCGATCGGGATCTGCGATTCACCGCCCGAATCATCGCGGAATCCGCCGCCGAATTTCGCAACCGGTTCGACGCGCAGGCGTTTGTGCTGGTGTTTTTCCCGTCCTGCAAAACCACGAAGACGCTGGGGCCGCTGCTCGAACGGCAAGGGATTCGCTGCCTCGATTACACGGAGTTGGCGCCGTTCGACGCCAACACGGACGCGGTCTATTTCCTGCCCGACGGGCACCCGTCGCCGGTCGCCCATCGTCTGGTGGCCGAAAAGTTAGCGGTCGATTTGGCGCAACTTGGGCTGATTCCGTAGGCGCGGCGCGGCCGAATCGTCAGTGCGACTCGGCCGGACGCAAGCCGCG
>Ga0181520_10004885_pt1 | contig 21941 bp, 17 predicted proteins | sample PEATcosm2014_Bin_29_FD_132451 | JGI IMG/M metagenome (GOLD analysis project Ga0181520, IMG submission 132451) | Peatland microbial communities from MTU Mesocosm Facility, Houghton, MI, USA - PEATcosm2014_Bin02_30_metaG | ecosystem: Environmental > Terrestrial > Soil > Wetlands > Peat | place... | reverse complement strand
GTGGAATCTTCAAACATGGCCAGCCTCGAATCGGGTGTTGGTTACTTCTATTTAGACACCGCGGGAACTGGAAATGTTCCCGGCCCTGAAAACGATCTCATAGAAGCGTGTCCACATTATCAGAACCACGCCTCTGTTGCAAAGCGGGCCGCAGAACCGGTGCGGCTACCGGGTTAAAACACTACACTCTGGGGCGTTTTGCGGCCGGCAAGACCACGGCCTTGCCGCGGCTCGCGCGCCACTCCTGCCAGGCTACCAGCATCGGTGCGGCGATGGCGATCGAGGAATAGGTGCCGATCAAAATGCCCACCACCAGGGCGAACGAAAAGCCGTGCAACACCCGCCCGCCGAAGATGAACAGAGAAAGCACGGTCAGGAACGTCAAACCCGAGGTCAACACGGTCCTGCTCAGGGTCTGATTGATGCTGCGGTTGACCACGTCGGGAAGCGACTCACGCCGGCTCAGACGCAGGTTCTCGCGAATTCGATCGAATACCACGATAGTATCGTTCATCGAGTAACCTACCAGCGTCAGAATAGCCGCAATCACGGTCAAGCTGATCTCCTGGCCGGTCAAAGCGAAGAAGCCCACCGTGATCAGCGTGTCGTGGAAGCAGGCCACCACCGCCGCCACGCCGTAGATCAGTTGGAAACGGAACCAAAGGTAGATCAGCATGCCGACCATCGAGTACAGCGTGGCCAGTCCGGCCTGCTTCTCGAGCTGCTTGCCTACAGTCGGCCCCACCACCTGTACATTGCGAACGGTAAAGGGGTTATCGTAATGCGCCTGGAGGGCGTTGACGATCTGCTGGCGCCCCTGGTCGAGCGAGGTCTCGTCGCTCTGTTCCGGCAGGCTGATCAGCACTTCGTTGTTGCTGGCCACATCGTAGCCCACGATGTTCGCATCCTTGATGCCGGCCGCCACCGTGGCGCTGCGAATCTTGTTCGTGTCGGGGGTATTGGCAAACTTCAACTGCACCTGCGTGCCGCCCTTGAAGTCCACGCCCAAGATCACCGGGCTGCCGATATGCGCCCAGTTAAAGACCATCATGGCAACGCCAGCCACGCTGAAGATCAAAGAAAAGGCGAGGAAGTACCACTTCAACCTCAGCCAATCGACATTTACACCGCGAAAGAATTCCACTGATTCTCTGCCTTCCTGGAGGGCTGGAACCCGTTGAGGCCCCAGTGTTCAATGTTTTTTTGGTGTCCCAGGTCCCGTTTCCGTGACCTGGGAGATCCTATTTTCAGGCTCCCAGAGCCTTAGATCGACACCAGTTCGCCGGGCTCCATCTTGTTCAAGTGAGCATCGAAGATGACCCGCGAGACATAGACCGCCGTGAACAGGTTGGCCGCCAATCCAAAGGTCAGTGTCACCGCGAATCCCTTCACCGGCCCGGTTCCGAACAGGAACAGAATAGCCGCTGAAACGATCGTCGTGACGTGGGTATCGACGATGGTCACCCAGGCGTGCGCAAATCCTTGATCCACGGCCGCGGCCGCGGCCTTGCCGGCGCGCACCTCTTCCCGGATGCGCTCGAAAATCAGCACGTTCGAATCCACGCCCATGCCTATGGTCAGGATGACTCCGGCTATGCCCGGCAGCGTCAGCGTCGAGCTGGTAAAGCCCATGAAGCCAAGCAGAATCACCAGGTTCAGGAACAGCGCCAGGTTGGCATTGATGCCCGAGCCGCGGTAGTAGATGAGCATGAAGGCCATCACCACCAGCACACCCACAATGGCCGCCGTCACGCCTTGCTTGATCGAGTCCTGGCCCAGCGACGCGCCCACGGTGCGGTCCTCTAAATAATTCAGAGAAGCCGGCAGAGCGCCGGTTCTGAGCATCTTCGAGAGGATGGTGACTTCGTCCACCGTAAAGCTGCCGTTGATCTCGCCCGTGTCGCGAATCTTGTCCTTGATGGTGGCCACTTCCCTGACCCGGCCACCCATGACCACCGCCATGCTGCGGCCCACGTTGGCGCTGGTGTACTCGAAGAACCGGTCGCCAGCCTCGTTGGTCAGCGTAAAGCGCACGTTGCGCAGGCCGTTCTGATCGGTGCTGGGATCGGCGGAGCGGAAGTCGCTGCCCGCCACCACGGAGACGCGCTGCAGAACATAGACGCTGTCCGCTTCAGAGCCCGTTGCCAGCGCCCCGGAGCCATGAACCATCATCTCGTCGGGAGGAAGCGCTCCGCCGGTGCTGGCCAAGGCTGCGGTCTCGTCGGGATACGGTCCGCCAACCACGGCATGAATCTCAAGGCGCGCCGTGGATTGGATAATGCTCTTCACCCGGTCCAGATCGTCGATGCCCGGCAGCTCCACCAGAATCTGGTTGGCGCCCAGGCCGTACTCCTGAATTACCGGCTCGCTGACGCCCAGGGTATCCACACGGTCGCGAATGGTCTCGATGGCCTGCTGGTCGGTCTTCTTTTCCAGAGCCGTCACCACCGGAGGCTTCATGGTCAGAGTCCAGGAGTTGTCCGCGCCGCCGCCGCTCAGATCGTACTCGTTGGAGTACTTGGTATCCAGCGTGGAGCGCACGGTGTTTGCCTTGCCCTGCGCCGTCCCCTCAATCTTGATGACCGTGGGCTTGGTCGGATCGGGCTTGTACACCTGGGTAAAGCTGAGGTTCGCCGCCTTCAGATCCTGCTGGATGCGCCCCACGGTGTTGTCGGTTTCGGCATTCACCGCTTCCGCCACCACCACTTGCAAAATCAGGTGAGCGCCACCGCGAAGATCCAATCCGAGGTGAATCCGCTTGGTCAGGGCTTCCGTCAGGGCTTTGCCGGTGACGCCCGAGGGCACCCCGAAGATGCCATAGACGAAAAACACCAGGACCGCAATAATTCCGAGAATTTTACCGTTGAGATTCTTCTTCATTGTTCCGTTTCTCTAGTTCAAAAAAACAAAAAAGGAGTCCGTTACCAAAATGCCCGCGGGCAAACTCAGGAGGCCGTGCTGCTGTCCTGGGTGGTCACCGAGGCGATTGCGGTCTTGGCCACTTCCAGCTTGATGCCGTCCGGCGCCACGCGGATGACGATCACATCGTCCTTGATGGAGAGGATGATGCCGCGAATCCCGCCCGCGGTGGTCACCTTGTCGCCCGCCTTGATGCTGCCGAGCATCGACTGCCATTCCTTTTGCCGCTTCTGCTGCGGGCGGATCATCACCAGGTACAGCACGGGGATCAAAAGCAGGGGAAGAAGCATGGGAAGACTGCTTTGGCCACCAGCAGCCTGAATCATCGCCAACATTGCAACATTTGTCGCCACAATCATCCTTTATTCGCCCGGCGGCAAAGTCTCGCTTCGCTCAGGGCACAGAACTGCCCGGCCTTGGACCGGGGTTCTTGAAAATTTGTCTCCGGGAAAGTCCCTGGCCGCAAGGTTCCCTCGGCCAGTCTCTGAGATGGAGGGCCCGGTTGCCGTACGCCGGGAACTCAGTCAATCCAGCGCCCGCATCCTTACCTGTGACCCAACCGCCCGTCTGCTTCCTGTTCGACATGGATTTCCACCGAAAGACCAATCCGGATGCGGCGCGGTTCTCCCCTTGCCCGTTCCAGACGGTTTTCAGAAAAAGAAAGCCTAGTGAGATAAGATACGCGCCCCCGGTTGCGTGTCAAGGCGGCAACCGCCTGGAGTTGCCCGAATTCCCGGCCCATCCGCACCTAGGCCGGGATCTCTCCAGTCCTTATAAAGCTCTTATGGAACCCGTACTCCCTCTTTACCGCTGGCGGATTCCCATGGGAGTGTACCGCTTTCCCACTCTGGCGCTCTCGAAGAGACTCGCTTTGAAGCCTGGAAAGCAGGAATGGGACCAATTCATGATGCACTCCATCTACCGCGCAGCGGCATTGCTCATCCCCGGAGGGCTGGCCGTCACTTTCATGCTCTGGGTGCTTTGGAATTTTCACAAATTCTCCCGCAGACGATAGGCCCGGCCTTGCGCTCGCCTGTGGACCGCCTGGGCGCCCCATCCTTGCGGGTTCCCCAGCGCAAGGGCAGACCAACATTCGCAATCGTGGGTGCTTTCGCTGACCCGCCGGAAAAGTTCGGTGCCCCATCCATTTCGCGTCCTTTGCGAAATGGGTGGGAGGGCAGACAACTCATCACCCATGCTGCCTCGCTACTTCGGCTTCCCGTCTGCCGGCTCCTCCGCCTCGTCTCCGGAATCTTCCACCAGCACCGCCGAGCCGGGCGCGAGGTCGAAGCTCGCCGCGTCCCTGCCGCCAGGGTGGAACGTGATTCGCAGCGGTTCCCGCTGCCACTCCGGCAGCCCGCAGACCGGCTCCGGATGGTTCTCCGGGTCGAAGGCCGCCAGCTTTTTCGCCAGCACCGGCTTACGCGCCGCCAACTGGGCCACCACGGCATACAGGCTCTTGCCGCTGGCCGTCACCCCGCAATAGGCTCCGTAGTCGCGGAACCAGCTCACCTGACTCACGCCGGGATCGTAGTCCGGCAGTTTGAGGGCGGTCACCCGGCCGGTCACGCGATCCACCAGCAGCCACGGCCCGCGCTGCCACACCCAACGGACCCCGGCGGTGGGGCCAACTTTTCCAGAACTGTCGCCAGGCAAGGCGTCGTTGAGCTTGATAACCCGCCGTACCACGAAACTGCGGTCGGTCACGTCGTGGGCCTCGCCGGTGGTCCACTCCTTCAGCGCGCCATCCACCAGCAGGGCGCGAATCTTGAGGGCATCCTCGCCCACAGCCGCCCCGGCCGGGTCGCCGGCCTTCGAGTAAGTCACCCGCTTGGCCGCACCCAGAACCACGATGTGCGGCTTGCGCGGCGCCGCCTGCGTCGATGCAGCGCCAAGCAGCGCCGCCAGAGTTGCCAAAATTGCAATTCGCCCGCCATTGCCCATGGTGTCTGCTCCAAGGAAACGGGCGCAAATCTGTCGGGAAATGGGATCAACGGAACCAAAAGCGGGGCCGGAGCGTCATTTTTTGAGGCCGGGCTTCACTCGACCCCGTGCCTCCGCGGAATCCGGCGATGGAAAGAGTGTACGCCCGAATCCCTGCATCCAGGTTGCAAACGCAGGCTGCTCTGAGCAATAACTGCCGCCGGCCCGGCATTCCCTTGGGAAGGTTGTTCGAAAACTTCTACGTTTCGGGCACGTCACGGATTTCTTTGCGCCCTCGATCTCGACCGTCTCTGCGATGGGACGACTTTATGGTACCTACCGAGGTGGCGACGATGCGGGGAAAATGCCGGTCCCGCCCGTCATCCTCTACCCACAGCAGCGTCATCCTGAACGCAGTGAAGGATCTGCGGCTGCCTTTGAGAGTTTCAAAACTGGCGTTACTTCCGAATAGGCGACCATCCGCCCCGAACCAATTCAACATGCCGTCGCGTCACAGTCGCGATAGAATTCTCATCAAGCAAACAATCGAAACGAAGCAGAAGGAAACGTCTATGAGCGAAGAGGCTTTTCGTCAGCACTACGAGCAATTGACAGACGATGAGCTTGCCCGAGTTCTTGCCGACAAGCAGGACCTCGTACCTGAAGCCATGGGAGTGCTGGATCAGGAGGTTCAAAGAAGACACGTAGTATTGCCCCCACCTCCTCAATGGACGCGACATCCTGAGTCCGCCGAGCGCGTCGAAGCATTGGAGGACTACGGCGCATATCGCTACTTGGTTGAGAGAAATAAGACTTTCCGCAGGTATTGGTACCTGCTGGCCATGGGGCCTTTCGTTCTTGGGTTGGCTTTGGCGAGAGCAAAAATTGAGAACTCGGTCCTCTTCATCGTCGTCACTCTTGGTTGGGCTATGTGCGTGGCTCTATACGGCTTGATCCTGAATACGCGTTTCCTCGGCTTCCGATGTCCCCAATGCTCGCAATCATTCGGTCGCGGCGCTGAATGCTTCAATTGCGGATTCCCTCGAAGTAGGAAGTAGCACTTGGCGATGGTGATTTTTTGCGTTACGCTCCTATCACCGCCTACTCGGAAATATCGAGAAGCAACCACGGACCCTTCCGCTGCGCTCTGGATGACAGCTAAATTTGTGCCAAGCGATCTGTTACCGGCAAACCCAAGATAGCCCTCAAAGCGCGCCAGCCCTGGCACAAAATGAAAACGATCCGGCGACCAAAGACCGACAGCCGCAGAGCACTCATTTTTCTGAATCTGATTTGCAGAAGATATACTCCGCCTGGCGCAAGCTTGTTGATAAGGAGAGATGGGGCCAGTTCGTTTTGACAGGCATCTGCCCGGTCCAAACAGCACGTACCCCACCCCCCTCCCCCAGCTCCGGTGCGGCTTTTTCAGCCCGTGCGTGATAGCAAGGCACACTGAATGAACAACTTGCAGAAACAGCCGGTTAACTGACTGGCTAACAGAACCTGCACTTTCGTGCCGATTTGGAGCGCTTTTCGCGCGGTATTGGGCGCATTTCGGTCAAAAAAGTGCCACTTTGTGTCACTTCCTCGGCTCATCGTTCAGCGCCCCTGCCTCAGCGCAGAGAGCCGCGAACTTCAAAGCCTCGCCTGAGTCACCGGAATCTCGGCAGTTACGCCGGGCACCCATCCTTGCGACGTTTTTTGTTTTTGTCGCAAAGGAGGGAAACCACGAACCACGTCGGGCAGCCTCGCGCCCGGCTGTTCCCTGTTCCCTATTCCCTATTCCCTGCTCTTTCCACCGCCCGCGCTACGCGGAAGGCCGTGCCTTCGTTCAAATGCGCGGCCAAGACTTGCATGCCCACCGGCAGCCCCGCCGGGGTCGCGCCGCAGGGCACATTGACGCCGCAGATGCCTGCCAGGCTGGCCGTCACCGTATAAATGTCCGCCAGATACATGGCGATGGGGTCGTCGCACTTTTCGCCCAGCTTAAAGGCGGGCGTGGGCGAGGTAGGGGTGACAATCGCATCAACCTCGGCAAAGGCGCGCAGAAACTCCTCGGCCAGAATGCGCCGCACTTGCTGCGCCTTCAAGTAATAGGCATCGTAGTAGCCGGCGCTCAGCGCGTAGGTCCCGAGCAAAATGCGGCGCTTGACCTCCGCGCCAAAGCCCTCGTCGCGCGAGTGCGAGTACATGGCCGAAAGCGTCTCCGACGCAGGCGAACGATATCCATAGCGCACGCCGTCGAAGCGGGCCAGGTTGGCGCTGGCCTCGGCCGTGGCGATCAGGTAATAGGCCGGAACAGCGTACCTGGTATGCGGCAGCGAGACCGGCTTGACCGTGCAGCCGGCCGCCTTCAGCGCGTCGATGCCCTTCTCGATGCAGGCGCGGACCTCCGGGTGTAGCCCCTCGGCAAAGTACTCGGCCGGAACGCCGATGCGCAGGCCCTCCGCGCCCTTGTCGCTCTCGGCGGCAAAGTCGGGCACCGGAGCCGTGGAGCAGGTGGCGTCCTTGGGGTCGTGCCCGGCAATCACGCTGAGCAGCGTGGCTGCATCGCGCACATTGGTGGCAAACGGTCCCACGCGGTCCAGCGAGGAGGCGTAGGCGATCAGCCCATAGCGCGAGACGCGCCCATAAGTCGGCAGCACGCCCACCACGCCGCAAAAGCTGGCCGGCTGGCGGATCGAACCGCCCGTGTCCGAGCCGAGCGTGGCCACGGCCATATTGGCCGCCACCGCCGCAGCGGAGCCCCCGCTGGAGCCGCCCGGAACCCGCTCGGTGTCGACAGGGTTGCGCACCGGCCCATAGGCCGAATTCTCGTTCGAGCCGCCCATGGCGAACTCGTCGCAGTTCAGCTTGCCCAGCAGCACGGCTCCCGCTGCTTCGAGCCTGGAGACTGCCGTGGCATCGTAGGGAGGCCGGTAGCCCTGAAGAATCTTCGAGCCCGCCGTAGCCGGAGCGCCCTGCATCGCCAGCACGTCCTTGATGCCCACCGGAATCCCGGCCAGCGGCCCCAGCGGATCGCCCTTGGCCGCCGCCGCATCCACCCGCGCCGCCTGCTCCATGGCGCGCTCTTTGGTCAAGCTCAGATAGACATTGAGGCGCGGGTTCTTCTTCTCGATCCGCTCATAGTAACTGGCGGCCAAGTCTGTCGCCTTGGTTGCGCCGGCGGCAATCTCCGCGCGCAGTTCGGCAAAGGTCTTGGGCTTCTCGACAAAGTTCTCGGCTGCTGGGGCTTGGCTGGGCAATGGAACCTTCCTCTTTGTAAAACTTATTCTTCGTTGAGTGCCCCATCCTTCACGGCCCATTGCGAAAGGCCCGAATGGAGCCGTCTAGTGTCCTGAGTCCGATATTCGTTAAAAAATCGCTGTCATCCTGAGCAGAGTAGGGTGCGTTCTTCGCACCCTGCGCAGTCGAAGGACCTGCTTCTTGTGGGAGCAGGCGATAAAAGCAGGTCCTTCGACTCGCTGCACCCGCTCAGGATGACAGATCGTTTTTTGAAGCAATTTCTGACTCACCACACTACCGCTCAATCACCTTGGGCACTTTGAAGAAGACCTGGTCGGTCTCTGGCGCCTGTTGCATCACGGCGACGCGATCCAGCGAGGGCAGCACGGCATCGGCGCGCAACACGCCCTGGCTGGCCGCACCCACCAGCTCGGTCACCTGCGCCATCGGCTCCACGCCCGCCGTATTCAACTCGTTCAACTCCGCCACGTAGTCGAGAATGGCGTTCAGATCACGCAACATGCGCGGAGTCTCCTCCGGCATCAATTCCAGATGGGCCAGCTCGGCCACGCGCTCCACGTCTTGCACGCTCACTTTCGCGGTCATTCTCTGCTCTTCTCCGTTCCCGGTCCTCTAGAATGGCTTCCCGCACGGCCGCTCGCACGAGCCGCACGAAGGTAAAGTATAGCTCGTCCGGGTTTTCGCTTCCGCCGGTCCTCAATCCACAACCAGCGTCAGAGTAAAGCTGTGCTGCACCCCGGACGAGGTCATGGTAACTGGAATGGCATATGCCCCCGCGGGAGTGATGTGCGAACTACCGGTTCCCCCGCCCCCGCCCCCTCCACCGCCACCGCCCGACCCCGAGCAACCCGAGGCGCCGCCCACCATGATGGCGAGCAGCACCACGAGCCACAGCGCCTTTCGCCGCCGCCACGCCAGAGGGAGCAGCACCAACCCGCAGAACAGCGGAACCGAGCGCCCGCCTGGCCCGAGGGGCTGGCTTTCAAGCCGCGCACCCTGCCCGGTGGCAATTTGCACAGTCACGCTCCCGGTTACCCCTGCCGCGATCGATTCGGTCGCAGGATTGAAACTGCAAGCCGAATACGACGGCACCGTGCCACAAGCAAATGTGAACGCGCCCGCCAGGCCATTGGATGGAGTGATGGTCAACACGTAGCTGGCTGTTTGGCCGTTGGCAATGGTCTGGCTTGAAGTGCCTGAAGCTGCGATTGCGAAATCGAACCCCGTTCCCGACAGCGCTACGGATGTGGCTGTGGTTGAAGCACTGCTGGTCACCGTCAGGCTACCGGTCAGTGGGCCTGCGACGGTGGGCGCAAAGACCACCCCCGCGGTGCAGCTTGCCTGCGCCGCCAGCGTTGAGCTGCAGGTATTGTTCGCCAGTTGAAAGCCCGCAGTGACCGCTAAAGCGAGATTGCTCAAGCTGGCTGCCGTTCCAGGGTTTGTAATCGTCACGGTGGTTGCGTTGCTGGTTTGGCCCACTCCGGTGGTCCCAAATGCGATTGACGACGGGCTCACCAGGACTCCCGCCGGCGACGTTCCCGTGCCGCTCAGCGAGACAATCGCGGGCACAGTCAACGAGGGGGAATCGATGGTCAATGAGCCACTGACCGCCCCGGTCGCAATGGGAGTAAAGATAACACCCGTCGTGCAGTTTGCCCCGGCGGCCAAGCTGCTTCCGCATCCATTTTGCGTCAGGCTGAACGGGGGGAGAATGGTGAGCATAAGAGAATTCGCCGCATAGTTCCCAGTATTCGAAATGGTCACTGTTTGTGCGGCGCTGGACTGGCCCGTGGCCACCGCGGCGAACGCCAATTGCGCCGGGCTGACACTCAGACCCGTGGTGACTGTCCCTGTGCCGCTGAGCGGAACAGAAACTGGCGTAACTCCGAGGGTCGACGAGGAGACCGCCAGCGCGGCCGCATTTCCACCCGATGCGGAAGGAGTAAAGATCACCTGCACCGTGCAATTGGCGCCGTTGTTCAGGATCGCTCCGCAACTCGTGCTTCCGGTCGAGAAACTTCCGGCGGACTGGCCGGTGATTTGAAATCCGACGTTGGCCATCGGCGCTCCGCCGCTGTTGCTTATCGTCAGTGTTTGTGGCTGGCTGGCGACACCGGTCTGCTGTGGGGCAAACGTCAGGCTTGCCGGATTGACGGCGAGGACTGGCGGCAGCAGGCCCGTGCCGGACAATGCCACCGTCTGCGTTCGCAGCGCATCTGAAACCGTCAGCGTGCCGGATTGGACGCCGGCCTGGGTGGGCGCAAACACCACGCTGATCGCGCAGGACGCGTTTCCGGTCAACTGCGTCGTGCAGTTGTTCGAGGTCTGGAATGCTCCGCTCACGGTGACCGCGATGCCTGTCAGCGCCAGGTCCCCGCTGTTCGTCAGCGACACGACTTGCGCGGCAGAGAGCAGCCCATCCACTGTGTTGGGAAAGGTCAACGATGTGGGTGAGAGAGTGTCGGTTGGCGGAGCTGCACCGGTCCCGCTCAGTTGCACACTTTGCGTTCCAACCGAATCCGTAAAAGTCAACGTGCCGGTCGCCGCTCCCGCCTGGGTGGGCGCAAAAGTCAATTGCAACTGGCAAGCCGTGTCCGCCGCCGCTGTGCCGCCACACGCATCGCTCGCGATGGCGAATGGACCGGAGATGGCGGTCGTATAGCTGACCGCCAAGCCCCCGCTGTTTTGGGCCGTCACCTGCATGGCCGGTGAGGTTGTCCCCACCTCCACGCTGCCAAAACTCACTGCGGCTGGAGTTACGGTCATCGTCCCCGCTGAGACGCCGGTTCCGCTCAGCGCCGCTGTCAGTTGTCCTCCCGCAACGTTTGCCCAAATAGTCAATTGGCCCGTCTGGTTACCCGCCTGCGTTGGAGCAAATATCACTTGAATCGTGCAGTTCGCGCCTGCATTGACGATTGCATTCAAGCAGTTGTCGGTCTCGCTGAAATCTCCGCTGGCTGCCACAAATGCCGGCATCAATGCGGCGCTGCCCGTGTTGGTCAAAGTTACCGTTTGCGCGCTGCTCGCGGTTCCGTATGCCTGGTTCCCAAAGGTAAGCGAGGCGGGCGCCACCGCCGCTGTGGTCAGATTCTCACTGGCGGTCCACAGCGGAATCTGCCACACTCCACGGCCATAGGTCGCCGCGGTGAGCAAATGCGCCGATGCAGCCGTCGAAGCGGCCTCCAATTGAACCACAGGCGACTCCGGCAACCCGCTGCCAAAGGCGCTCCAACAGGTGGAGGAAAGGGCTGCGCAGTTTGCCACTTGCCGGGTGGAATAGACCCCCATGTCGGTCGCAATGTAGACCGTGTTGGCGTCCTGCGGGTCGACAACCAGGCTATTGGCTGGAGCCTCGGGGAGATTTGCCGTCAAAAACGCCCAGTGCGCTCCACCGTCCGTCGAGCGGTAGACCGTCTGCAACTCCTCAAGCAGGTTCTGCATTCCCGCCACGGTCACGTAAACCGTATTCCCAGTGGGGTCGTGGGGATCGATGAAGATGCTGGAGATGTCCAAATTGTGGGCGTTCATTGCATCGCTGTCGTTGACTACCGGGTTCAGGGTCAGGTCCTGCCAGGTGGGCATCGATTTGGAGGCGGGATTGATGGTCGCGCTCAAAACGTGCCCGGGCAGCGTAGCCCCCCCGTCGGCTGTGCCGTACATGCCGATGTAAACGGATTCACCGCCATTCGCCAGTTTCACGGCGGCCATCGACCGAATCAGCGCATCGCCATTGCAGGCGCTATTGCCTTTTGCGCCGTCCAGAATGGCGCTTACGGCGTTCCCTGAGTTCCAACCCGAGCCGCTCGCGGGCCCGCGCCATACCCGGCAGGTCCCGATCAGTAATTGCGTCGCATCGAGCGGGTCCACCAAAAACGGAGCCGGCGTGGTCATGGTCAAGCCATCCCCGCCAACATCCGCGTCGGTCACCGCCGCGGCCGCGCCGAAAGCCCCCGGCGTACAGGCCGCGGTCTGCGAACAAGCGTGAATCGAAACTCCCGCCTGGTTGTTCACATACCAGTTCGCGCTGTTGGTTGGATCAATCGCCACCGGTCCGCCCTCGCCGCCCAGGATCTGCGGCCAGGCGCCCGATGGCGCGGAGCTGCCCTTCATCCCAGCCGTCCCGTTCACCCCCAAACCGGTCATTACCGCGTACGGCGTATCGGCGGCCAAGGCCAGGCTCTCGACCTCCACAAGCGACCCCAGGTTTTCGTTCAGGTTTTGAAAATGGCTAGCGTCCGTGCTTGCGCATACCTGGCCGGTCTCGCCGATCGCATCCATCGACCGCCATAGGCCGCTATCGTTTCCGATAAGGATCTCCAGCGGGTTGGCGGCGTTCCATGCCAGGACGTGCTGGTAGGGAGCCACCTGCGCACTCATGCAGGTTGCGGAGTTGGTGGTGTTGCGCCAGGCGCAGCCCAGGGCCAGGCTGCACCTCCACAGGTCGTTGGCCCCGGCCAGCAGCAGCGTGTCCTGCCCCGAGGGCACTGCCGCCAGCGCCAGATTGTAGTCGCCGTTGGCAATGGTGGCCGCACCTTGGTAGGTGCTCGTTTGGAGCGGCGTTGTCGCCCATTGATTGGCAAAGGAGATCGACCCGCCGGTACAGCTCCCTGCATTCGCCGCGCAAGGGTCCTGCCAGATTCCCTGGTCCTGATTATTTGCATCCACCGTCCAGGCAAAGGTATCGCCGGTCGCCGGATTCACCGCCAGCGTTCCACGAAAAATGGGGCACGCGGGCGAACCGGTGGAACCCGAATTGGTCGGGCACAACGCCGCGCTCATGGCGGAGCCGGGTTGCGCCGTCATCCGTGTCCAGGTCACTCCGTCCGCCGACTGGTAATAGCCATGAAACCGCACTGCCGCCACAAACAGTTGCCGCAGCGGATTCCAAACCACAGAAGTGGCCGCGTTGCCGTCAGGCTGCGCAAACAGGTCGTTCGGACCCTGCACGTCCGCGCCGCCTCCGTCCGTGATCGTGGCCAGGCTCCAGGTAACCCCCGCGTCGGAGGAGTAGTACAGGCCCTGATAGCTCGTGCCCAATTGGCCGGCGCCCACCAGCGTTCCCTCGTACGCCTGCGATACCGCGGCCACCACCAGTTGCGAATTGGCCGTGCCCCAGGCAAAACCGGCAAATCCCTCCCCGGCAAAGCTCCACCTTTGATCCTCAGTCGCGGAAATCAGGCTCCAACTCTTTCCGCCGTCGGATGAGCGAAGAATGCCCGCTCCATAGTAGGAGTCGAGCGCATCGTTGGGGTCGCCGGTACCGGCCAGGATCACCCCCGTCCCGCCCGGCTGCACCGTCACTGCGCCAATACTGATCGAGGCGTCCTGCGCCGTGCGCATTGCCGGCACTGTGTCGGTCAAGGAGGTAAAGACGATGCCTGACGTATTGGACGCACCGGCATTTTGCGACTCCCACACTCCGCCTCCAGTGGTTCCAACATAGAGGTGGTTTCCGGTCGCGTCCGAAGGGTCGAGCGCCAGCGCCGAGACCCGGCCTGAGACCAGGCCAAAACCCGGCGAGGTCACCGCAGTGGGTCCAATCGGAAGCCACGCTGCGCTTGCCTGCGTTTCAGGATGGGGCCCGGCCAGGTTCGCCCGCCCGCGGAGTAGGCGGGGTCCTGGCCGGACCCCGGTTCTTGTCCAGCCACGCTGGGCAAGAAAGCGCTGGGCCTGGGCGACACGCGGCGGCACGTCGCGGCGCTCAGGCAGAAGATCTCGCTGTCCTTGAGCCGCATCCTGGGCCCGAACCGGTGTCCAATCCGCGGCCAACAGCATCGCCAGGAGCGCCGTCCCCACAACCAGCGCAATCCTGGCCCAGGCTTTTCCACGACTGCGGACGAAAGATACAACGACGCACGCCGTTCCGCGAGGTTCGTGGGCAGAGGAATCACTTTGAAAATTCCAAGAAAGAGTGGTCACACGCGTCCGGAATCCGATTCCGGCCTCCCCTCTCTCTCATCCTCTGAGGGGGAGATGAACAGAATCCAATGGATTTCTTCTCACGAAACGCGCAGTTTCCGGGAACGAAATTGGAAAGGATTATAGCCCAAAACGGGAAAGCGGTATCAAAAACTAGCGAAACCCACCGGCAATCGCATTTGAACCTCTGAGGACGGGCATCACAAGTCACGGAAAGATACCGGCGTCTTCAAAGTTCCCCTGAGCGGGGCCGCAGGGTGCCGCGAGCGTTCGCCCACGCGTGCTGCTTTACCGGCTGCTGGGAAACCCCGAAGAAACGCGCAAGCCCCTAAAACCATCCCTCGGAGGCTAAAGCCCGTTCTTTGTTATCAACTGGATGCGGCACGACTGAAGCCGTGCCCTGCTACAAAACTTGGACCATCAGGAGTCTTTCTGCAACCCGTTAAGGCCGTGAGGCGGCTTTGACCAAAGGTCCTCAGTCTACCGAAACGCCGGAATCCAGCCTGAGAATGCTTACGCCCGGCTCACCCGCTCTGGATCGAGGCGTGAGCAAATTCTGATGGAAAGGTAGCTGCCGAGATACCAGTCAGCCAAGGATAATAGGCATCCTGGTTCCTTTGGTGGGACTGAGCCGGCTTCTTGTCTTTTGAATCGCGCCTCGATCCGCCCATTCTGGCTGGTGCTCCGCCGGCTGTCTCGCACCGGTTCGCAAAATCTGCAACGCGCGGTCTTCATTGATCAGCCCCGATGCATCTCCCCGCCTAGTCTCTGCACCAGCAGCCTGTCCTCAATAGAAGACACCGACCTTGGCTGCGAGCAAGGAGCCGAATGCCATGGCGACCACTTCGCATCTTGCCAGAAGATGGAACGGCAACGGTCACATCGATTCAATTTGCTCCAGGTGCTATCGAATCATCGCTAACGCCAAGACAGAAGAGGAGTTCGTGCAGAGCGAACCACTCCGCGCGTGCGACGCCGAGGCGCTCCTATGCAAGACCTAATGATCGCTCTCGCCTATGCCGTCATGGTCCTCCTTCCCGCGTTCGTCGCCACATTTCACAGTGCCAAATCACTCAACTTGGAGGCGTAAACCCCTGCCATCCTCCGTGGACCCGTCTCAATACCTATCGAATTGAACCAAGTGGCGCGCTGCATTCAGATCTGCCCTTCCGCAGTTTCGGTACGGGCGTGCCCGTCTTGGATTGCACGAGTAATTGATTATCTGTTGGATGCATTTCCATTTTGTTACTTAGCGTCGTCACTAGACCGTCTCCGATCCCTGCCCTCCGCCGCGCCACGAACTGGCGGAAATCTACACCTAGCGAACCAATCCAGCCACCCGCTTTTCCCACCGCTCTTCGTGCCGGTCGTCGCGAAAGACCAGAGCGGCGATGCGCCCCTGGGCATCGCGCTCGACCGCCAGCCGGGTCAGGCTCGAGCCGTTGGGATAAAAGAGCAGGTTGGCTGACTCTGCGGCCAGTTCGACGCTCTCCCCTTGCGGGTTCTTCTCGTAGAGCTTGTCGCCCTGACGGATGAGGGTGGCACACGGCTGACCGGTCGCATCCCGATAGTCGCCAGCCAGACTGTCGAGTTGCTCCAGAGTGAGCTTGAGAGCCGGCGGATGGAGCGGAATCGCCAGCCGTTCGGCAAAAGCCTGTTCTGACCGGACGCCCGGCTTGGTTTCGGCGCGGTGTGTCAGCAGCCATCGAGGAAGCTCGGGCTCGTTAAAGGCGCGGGTCCAGCAGTCGTGCTTCAACCCTTGATAGACCCAAAGTCGCACCCGCCCTCCGGCGGCCTTGAAGGCATCGAACAACAGCTCGCTTTGCCGCGGCGTTACTACGTTGTCGTCGCTGCCGTGGAACATCCATACCGGGGTGTGGCCCAGGGCGCGGGCATACCCGGCGGGCAAGGTTGCAGCCTCGTGCCAGCGATCAGGCGCATAACTCCAGAAGACGCCGCTTGCGGCAATGGCCACCGCCGCCCAGCGATCAGGATGCAGGCGTGCCAACTCCCACGCCCCGTAGCCGCCCAGCGACAGGCCGGTCAGATAGGTACGTTCCGGGTCGCCGTGAAACTCCGCGGTTTCCATGTCCAGGGCGATCATGGCCATGGCCAGCATCTCGTGGTCGGTCCAGAAGTTCGCCAGTGGGCACTGCGGCATCACGACGATGAACGGCCAGCGCTCGGGGTGGTCGCGCACCGCCTGGGGCAGTCCGATCTGCGTCTGCCACATGCCTTCGGAACCCCGTTCGCCCCGCCCGTGGAGGAAGAGAATCACCGGCCACTGCTTGTGGTCGTCGCGCCGCCACTCCTCGGGAAGGTAGACCTGATAGCGGTAGGTGACGCCGTGCAGTTGCAGTTTGCGATTGAGGAAGCCCGTTTCCTGCGGAGGCTCGGGGTGGGAGGCATGGGACCTGCCCATGAAGGCCTGGGCGCTGGCTGACGCGGCGCCGGGCGCGATGGCACAAGCGGCCAGGACGCAGACCGCAATGAATCGATGAAAACGGGGCATACAGGCATCCAATCACAAAAATGCGCAATCGGGGATTGTTTTTTGTGGTGCGCGAGCGCCGCAATCGAATGGGCGAAGATGTCTTGCCCAGCCCCCGAAGGGCTGGCCTCTGCTCCGGCTGCAATCCGGGAAGGCACGCCACTCTTTCCGGGACAACTCTCACCTTCCGAAGTGGCCATTCTTTCGATCACCCTAAGGGTTTTCTTACGATTTGCGTGAAACAATCGAGTTGCCATGCAGGAAACGCTCAAAACTGTCCCCGAAACCGGAGAAACGCTGGACCACTACCGGCTCGACGCGGTGGTTGCCCGCAGCGGCATGTCGGTGCTCTTCAGAGCCACCGACCTAAACGACGGCCAGCAAGTGGCCCTCAAAATCCCGCTGCCGGAGATGGAGACCGACCCGGTCCTGATGGAGCGCTTCCGCCGCGAGCAGGAGATCGGGCAGGAACTCGACCACCCCGGAATCGTGAGGACCGTCGACGGCCAGCAGCGCAGCCGGGCCTACATGGTCATCGAATGGGTCGATGGGCGCCTTCTCCGGGCGATCCTGAACGAGCAGCGCAAGCTGCCCATCGAGCGCGCGGTCGGCATCGCCCTGGGCATCTGCGACGCGCTCGACTACATGCACAAGCATGGCGTGGTGCATCGCGACCTGAAGCCGGAGAACATCATGGTCGGCGAAGGCGACCGAATCAAGCTGATCGACTTCGGCATCGCCATGAAGGAAGACGCGCGCCGGCTGACCTTTACCAACATGACAGCCACGCTGGGAACTCCGGACTACATCTCGCCCGAGCAGGTGAAGGGACAGCGCGGCGATCAACGCAGCGACATCTACTCGCTGGGCATCATGCTCTACGAAATGCTCACCGGCGAAGTGCCCTTCAGCGGGCCGAATCCCTTTGCGGTAATGAACGAGAGGGTGTTGAACGACCCCAAGCCGCCGCGCAAGGCCAATCCAGCCATCTCCCCCGAATTGCAGGAGATTCTTTACCGCGCCCTGGAGCGCGACCCGCGGCACCGCTATGCCACCGCCCACGAAATGGCCTGGGAGCTGGAACACCCCGAGCAGGTCGGCGTGGAAGACGGCTCGCATCGGCTGTCGCTGCGCATGCGCTGGCTGCCCAACCGGCGCAAGCTGCTGCTCTACGCCGGGTTGGCGCTGGCGCCGATTTTTCTCTTTGTGTTGATGCTGCTGCTGGCCAGGCGGTAAGTCGCCATCCTCAATTGTTTGCGAGAGCGCTCAGCGTTGGCGAAGTGTACGCACAACGATTGCGGCCCGCCGCCTTGGCCTCATAGAGAGCAATGTCCACTTGCCGCAAAACCTCCGCATAGGTGGGATTCTCCGACCTCTCCGTAACCAGGACGCCTATGCTGATCGTCATGGGGACGGGACCTTGCCGGGTGGAAACCGGCGACGCTGCAACGGCATCGCGCAGCTGATTGGCGCGCGCCAGAGCTTCCTGCCCGCAGCAATTGGGTAGCACCAAGAGGAATTCCTCTCCTCCATAGCGCCCCACCAGATCGTAGGGTCGCACCGTTGCCAGCAGCCGGCGAGCTACCTCCCGCAATACCTCGTCGCCAATGGGGTGGCCGTGCTCGTCGTTGATCAGCTTGAAGTGGTCCAGATCTCCCAGCAGGACCGCTGTGCAGGTGTTCTCTCGGGCATTGCGGGCCAGCTCGCGGGTAAGCATCTCTGAAATAGCCTCGCGATTGAGAAGTGAGGTGAGGGAATCGTGCGCGGCCTTGAATTCCAACTGGTCCCTGGCCCGTTCCAATTCGGCCTCGACATCCTTAAGGGCGGTAATATTGCGCCCGATCCCGATAATGCCGATCCGCTGGCCCGCGCCATCGTGCAGAGGAACCTTGGTGGTCAAAATCCACCGCGGCCTGCCGTCGCGCTCATTGATGTGCTCTTCCTGACTGACCAGGCGCTGACCGGTTTGAAGGATCCTCTGCTCATCTTTGTAGAATCCCGAAGCCAGCTCCGGGGGGAAGAAATCGAAATCCGTCTTGCCGATAAGATCGGCGCTGGTTCCCCCGCCCATCACCTCGGCCAGCCCCTGATTCGCCAGTAGGAAGCGGCTTTCCGCATCCTTCACATAGATCAGGTCGGGAAGGCTGGCGACTACGGCGCGGAGCATTTCCAGCTCCCCCACCGTGGACGCGCCGAGGTCTTTCCGGCGCTTGGCTTTCGCGGCGAGATAGCCCAAATATGCGCCCCCGGCAACCGGCAGACACGCGAGAAGAGCCAGAGAGAACCAGGAAAGGGAGACCGTAAGTCCCACGGGGACGCGAAAGACAAAGTGCCCGAAAACTTCCCATCTGGCTGCTGCGGCAGAGCAGGAAACCCCGAGTTGAGCAATACCTTTCATTGCTTTCCAGACTATGGGCGAAACGTGGCAAGGATTAAATCGAGCCTATCATTGGAATGACTGGCTCGACTCTGGCGTCCAGCCAGCCAGCTTCGGGACGCAGGTGCAACCCCCGATTTGCAGGCGCATTCCGCCTTTATGCGGACAACGCGCACTATTCTATCGGCCACAAGCGGCAAAAATGCGACACACAGGAGCCTACACTTTCTCGGTCTCGAACTCCTGGCTAGGCAAGCAGGAGGATCTTGAAAAGGGAGCCGGCCCCTACTCCCTGATCCGTGCCCCCGCCTCACCGGTACGATTCGTCGCGATGGATGACAAACTCCGGATAGGCGCCGCCTCCCAGCTCTTGCAGGTCCATGCCAATGCGCTCGCCGTCGGGGTCAACGCGGAAGGGCAGCACGCGGTTGAGCAACCAGAAGAGAAGGTAGACCAGAGGCAGAATCAGGCCCAGCAGGGTTGCAACGCCCACCATTTGCGCTACAAGTTGGCCGGGCTGCCCCGCGAAGATCCCCGCGGCAACCAGTCCCCACAGGCCGCCCGCTCCGTGAACAGTGATGGCCCCGGAGGGATCGTCGATGGAAAGCGCAAGTTCGAAGAGCTCCACCAGAAGCGGAGTGAAGATGCCGGCCACCAGACCGATCAAGATGGCGGCCAGCGGCGTGACCAGCCCGGCACAGGCGCTGGAGGCCACCAGCCCGGCCATCCAGCCATTGGCGCAGAGGCTGGCGTCGGGCTTGCCAAAGCGAATTTGCGTCACGGCGAAGGTAGCGCCGACCGCGCTCGCGGCCGAGAGCAACGTGTTGACCGCGGTCACCGGCAGCGCCGCCAGCGGCGCATGAAGGAAGACCACCGCTCCCGCAACGTTCCAGGCCAGCCAGCCCACCAGGGCCAGCAGGCAGCCGAACAGCACATACACTGCATTGTGTCCGGGCAGGGCGGTCGAGAGGCCCTCCTTGGGAAACTTGCCCCGCCGCGGACCCGCGATCCAAACCAGAGCCAACGCGCTGAGGCCACCCAGCACGTTCACCGTGGCCGCGCCGCCGCCGTCGAGGAAGCCTGCTCCAAGCTGGAAGTTGACGCCCAACTGTGCCAGCCAGCCGCCGCCCCAAATCCAATGTGCCGTCAGCGGGAAGACGAGTGCCGACAGGATTGCCGCCGTTGCGCAGCCGGCCGTCAAGCGGCAGCGGTCCGCACCTGAACCCCAGGGCAAAATCGCGGCCAGCGCCGCGGCCAGGAATTCAAAAAGAAGCGCAAGTTGAGTCTGCGCGGGCGCGGAACCCAGCCCGCCCAGCAGCCATGGGCTTGTGCCCAGCCAGTTCCAGGGCTTGCCGGCGATCTGCACGGTGTGGCCGGCCGCTCCTATAAACGTTGCGCCCACCAGCGCGAAGGCAATGGCCGAAACCGCCAGGATGGCCAGGCTGCCAAGCAGCGACTGCGCTGCGGACCGCGAGCGTCCCAGGCCGGTATTGATCAGCGCCACGCCGGCAATGGCCAGCGGAGCCAGCATGAAAAGGGCAAGTGTGAGCGCCAGAGCGGCCTCAGAGAGCGGCTGGAAGGTGGTCATGGGCGCTTCTCCCTGAGCTCTTCCATATGCCCGCGCACCGCAACGGCCAGGCCCATGGCTTCCACCGCCAGGCCGCATAAGACAAACGCCGCTCGCGGAGCCGGCGCGGGAAACAGAAGGACCGCGGCAATGGAGAGAAAAAACCCGGCTGGCATGACCAGCAATCCGGCGTATTTCATGCTCTCTTCCCTTTCAGAGACTTGGATGGACGACCGCCCTCCGGACCGAAGTCCGCGCTTGCAAATGATTTTTCGCTTTGGGCGACCGGCTTTTGCGCCTTTTCCGCATTTTAATGCATCTTGTTCTCAGGCTCAGTCTGTGCGGAGCCGGAGCGGCCCCTTCCGCGCCGGAATCCGCCAGGACCGCGGCTCATCAATGCGGTTCATTTCAATTAAATCGGATTCGTGCTTTCCCATCCGTGCGTTCAATCGAGCCTTGCAAGCAGGATGCACGGCGCAACCGCTGTTGCTGCCTTTATTCCCGGAGGGCAATTCTATGGAAACAATCAACAGGATGGTTTCTTATCCGCTGGGCGCGTTTGCCGCGCTGTGCGTCGCTGCGTTTCTTGAGGTCTATGGGGATTCGTTCTTTCAGGCTGGTTTCTACCGTTCTTCGGGGTTCGCCCGAGTGCTCGCTCTGGCTGCCGGAGTAGCCGTGCTGGCTGCGTATGGGTCGGTGGTCAACCTGCCGCGCTGGGACTTCGGCAAGCTGTTGGGCGTGTATGTGGCGCTGTTTTTTGTGATGGCGCAGGTCGTGGCCAAGGTGCGCTTTGGGCAATCGCCATCGCCCCCGATTTATGCGGGCGGAGGGCTGATTGTGGCCGGCGGACTGGTGATGGCGTTCTGGAAGGGATGATAGGCTTCATTTTGGAGTAGTCAAGTCCAGAATGATTGTGGTACTTTGTTTTCAATATCCCGGCATCTGCCACGCGACTAAACAGTCAATGCCGGTGCTTCCCCTTTTTTCACTTATCGAACGAAGTTTTGCTTTCAAGGGACTACAAATCTAGAGAGAGGCAACTCTTTCGCCGGATTGGACCGTCCAACCCCGTTGAGGACGAGTTCGGCTGCTATATTGGGCTTTCGGCTTTCTGTGCCTCTCAGGTGAGTTGTATCCAAAACCGAAAAATGTACACAACTATTGTGACCGCCGGCACAGCGGATGCATCCAAATAACAAATCAACGCAGGGAAAGCACGCATGGCGCAGATATTTGACCGCAGCTCCAATGGCTTGGCCCGCATGAGCCTGGTATTGACGGGGCTGATTGTGATCGCCTTGGGGGTCACGCTGGACCAGTTGCAGCGCTCACCCTGGGTGACGCGGCAAGGTCAGCGCCCCGACCAGCCGGTGCCCTTCAGCCACAAGCATCATGTGCAGGGTCTGGGCCTGCAATGCCAGTACTGCCACACCACGGTGGAGAAGTCGAGCTATGCCGGAATCCCGCCCACCAAAACCTGCATGAACTGCCACGCGCAG
>Ga0181520_10004884_pt1 | contig 21942 bp, 18 predicted proteins | sample PEATcosm2014_Bin_29_FD_132451 | JGI IMG/M metagenome (GOLD analysis project Ga0181520, IMG submission 132451) | Peatland microbial communities from MTU Mesocosm Facility, Houghton, MI, USA - PEATcosm2014_Bin02_30_metaG | ecosystem: Environmental > Terrestrial > Soil > Wetlands > Peat | place... | reverse complement strand
GCATGGGCCTCGTTTATCCCGCAGGACCGGCCCAGCTGGAGCACGCTTCGTTCCCGGGGGGAGAGCGTACCAAAAAGCGGGAAGTCTTCCATGCGCGAGAGATAGTCCATCAAAAGGCCGTCCTGGAGGCCGCGGCCGGTGGTGGTGATTGAATCCAGGGCAAGTTCTTTCATAAATGTCTCAAGAATCACCGCCCCGGCAATGATGATATCTGCCCTTTCGGGATTGATCCCGGGCACCTTCCGGCGTTCTTCAAGGGGAAGGGAGCAGAGGATCTCTACTATCTTTTTAAGATCCCGGCAGGTGAGAACGCCTGCCGGAAGGCTGCCCTCGGGATGAAGCGCCTTTGCCGCAATATCGGCAAGGTTCATGATGCTACCCGAGCTTCCCACGGCCAGATCGATCTTCTGGTTTTTGATCTTCTGGACCGTGTGGATAATCGCATTTCTCACGTACTGCTGGATGACCCGGTACTGGTCCGGGCGCACGGGCCCGGGGGGGTTATCTGCAAGGAACATACCGGTGAGGCGGATCGCCCCGAGCCTGAAACTTTCTAAAAGGGTGAACTGCTGTTGGCCGCCGAGTGAGATCTCGGTACTTCCGCCCCCGATATCGATAAAAAATGCCTGCTTCTCACCCAAGTGCATCCCGCTTGCAACGCCAAGGTAGATAAGCCGTGCCTCCTCAAGGCCGGAGATCACCCGGACATCGATCTGCACCTCCTCTCGGAACCGTTCGAGAAGAATGTTCTGGTTGGTAGCCTCCCGTGCCGCTGACGTTGCCACGGCTACGAACTCCTCGGCCCCAAATGTTTTTGCGAGCTCCACGAACTTGCGGCAGACCATGCAGGCCCGGTCTATGGCCTCGGGGGTGATCACGTCATCGTCAAACTCTCCCTCCCCCAGGCGAGCCTGCTGCTTCTGCCGGGAAAGAACACTGTAGGAATGGTTGGGATTGAACCGGACCACAAGCATCCGTACGGAGTTTGTCCCAATGTCAATGAATGCCACGATTCGCCCGGTTGCGCCGATCTTCTTTTTTCCCTTCATGCGATCACCAGCGGTTTACCGAATACTTCCAGGAACATGTCGCTCTTGCGCATTGCCCTGCCCTTTTCTGCCGAGAGATCCCCGGTACCGGTAATGGTACAAAGAATATCGGAAGTCCGTACTGTACAGGTAAGATCAGTCACGTTTCCCGCATGGAGGTAATCGAGCCCGTCAGCCACCCGAAGGATGGCGGCAAGCGTGCGCACCTTTTTTTGGTCAACCGGAGTAAGGAGGGTAAAAAAGCCCTCGGGCCGGGCATCAGGCTTCCCGCTATGGAGCCCGGCGATCACGGCGATCATACCCTGTTCCCGTACCGGGACCGGGAGAGCTGGCGAGGCAAGGATTATTGCTGCACTCTCCTTCTGGTGACCTGCCTGCCCGCGGATCCAGCCGATATCGTGCACTGTGGCGGCATAAGAAAGGAGGGTGCGGTCTCTCCGAACAAGCCCGTGGACCGGAGCAAGTTCGTCAAAGAGGCGGAGCGCAAGCCTCGTAACAATCCGGCTGTGGTCTTCGTGATCGGGGGCTGTAGCAGCAAGGCGGTAAAATGCCCCCTGTTCCTCTTTTACCGGAAGCGTGCCGTGATGGCAGAATGTTGAACGCTGCCCGCAAAGAGCTGTTGATGCAAGGTTTTCCCAGAAGCCGGTCCTTAATAGAGCATCCCAGTACCGGACAAAGATCCGGTACAGCCGGCTTCTCCGCTTCTCCCGGTTGGAGAGCAGTCTCCGCAATGGGGCAATGGCCGAGATCGCAGCGGCTGATGAGCCATCATGTGGATGGCGTCGGGCACGCTGCTTTACGATCGCAAGCGAGACCTGTTCGATCCAGACATCGCAGTCATGGATGTCGCCCAGGAGATCCTGGAGACGTTTTATACGGGCAATCGGTTTTTTTAAGTCGCGCCGGTAGAGAGGAGCATATGCTTCGAGAGTGTACCGGAGTTTCTTTGCCGCGATGCGCAGCGCATGATGCTCAAAGACCGCATCAGGATTGTGGACATAAGGTTCGTACCGGGAGATGGCCTGCAGGCGCTTTCCCATCCGCCCGGCGGCAACCGGGAGGATGCCGGCAAAGCGTTCCCGCTTTCTCTGTTTTGCACGTTCTTCGGGAAGGGTACAGGCCGCCCGGAGAGCGGGGAGCATCCGGGAGTGGTCCAGCTCATCCAGGGCTGTCACCACTTTTTTCTGAAGAGTACCACGCTGTTTCTGGAGCCGGATCAGGTGTGCCGCGACCGGGTCACCCTCCTGTGCCGCCGTGTCTGGTCCCGGTACAGGCCTTTGCGAGCCGGTCAAGGTCTTGAGATATTTTTTCAAAAACGCGATCTGAACGTCTGTGTCCCGTGCTGCACCCAGTTCACGGGTAATGTTTCTTATTTCTTTTGACCAGAACCGGTACTCCTTTTCGGGAAAACACTCGGCAAAAAGGGGAAGCGCGGCGCGGAGCCGGCGGGAAGCGACCCGCATCCGGTGGACATGTTCGATGTCGTCATCGGCCCGGACCCCCGCGATCTCGGCGGTTAGTACATCGATAAGAGGCAGGAGCTGGCCCGCCCCGAATGTACAGGGACCGGTTGTGATTGTTGCCGGCTCAGGGTCCGACATGGTACCATATCCCCATATGGTCGAGGAACCAGGACTGGGAATCGACCGACTCCTCACCCGGAGCAGGGTGTTTTCTCTCGTACGTCCCATCACCCTTCATCAGCCGGAGCTGCTGGTTGTCGCGCAGTTCCGCGTCCAGGACCACCGAGAGCAATGCTTTCTTGATTGAGGGATCCATAACCGGGAAAAGCACCTCAACCCTGCGGTCCAGGTTACGGGGCATGAGGTCAGCGCTTCCAAGCAGCACCTCGTCCTCGCCATTGTTCCGGAAGTAGTAGATCCGTGCATGCTCTAAAAAGCGCCCGACAATCGCGCTCACCGTGATATTTTCGCTTGCACCCGGGATGCCTGGCCGCAGGCAGCAGATACCCCTGACCTGGAGATCGACTTTCACGCCTGCCTGCGATGCCCGGTAAAGGGCAGTAACGCACTCTTCGTCCACAAGTGCATTCATCTTGAAGATGAGGTGGCCGCCTCCATGCTTCTTGTGACTTTCAATTTCCCGGTCAATGCGTGAGAGGATAGCTGACCGGAGCGTGACCGGGGCCACGGAGAGTTTCCTGTACTGATCGAAACGTGCATAGCCGGTCAGGAAGTTAAAGAGGTTTGCCACATCGTCCCCAATCTCACGGTCGCAGGTAAACATGCCAAAATCCGTGTATATCCGGCTGGTGGTGGCATTGTAGTTGCCGGTTCCAAGGTGCATGTACCTACGGATACCGTCTTTTTCCCTGCGGACAACCATGCAAAGTTTCGCGTGCACCTTGAGACCCACAACGCCGTACACCACATGTACTCCCGACCTTTCCAGCGCCCGGGCCCAGCCTATGTTGTTTTCCTCGTCAAACCGTGCCTTGAGTTCGATTAAGGCTGCCACAGCCTTCCCGTTCTCCCGGGCCTCCATGAGTGCTTTTACAATGGGGGAGTTGGATCCCACCCTGTACAGGGTGATCTTGATGGCAAGCACTCCCGGATCATGGGCTGCCTGCCGGATAAAATTGATGACCGGGGCGAAACTGTCGTAGGGATGGAAGAGAAGGATATCTTTTCGTTTTATGGCAGAGAAGATATCCTTTTCCTCGGCAAGCTCCGGGGGGACCGATGGCTGGAACGGGGGATCTTTCAAGTCGGGACGGTCAAGAGAGAGAAGCTCCATGAGATCTGCCATCCCGACCGGGTGGCCGATCCGGTACAGCATGTGGGAACTGGTGCCCAGTTTCTTTTCGAGCATGTGGCAGGTGCTCTCCTGCATTGAGCAGTCCACTTCAATCCTGACCGGGGTGCCTCTGGCCCGCTGTTCCATGATCTCCTCAACTGTTGTCAGAAGATCGGATGCCTCGTCGACTTCAATGTCCAGGTCAGCATCCCGGGTAATACGGAAGGGTGAGGCTCCGATCACTTCAAGGCCGGGGAAGAGCAGGTCGAGGTGCGCGGCAACGAGGTCTTCTAAGTACACGAGGTGCACCTGCTTGTCGTCACGCCGGCCGGAAGAGTGCGTGTCCGGGATCCGGATAAGCCGTGGAAAGAGCCCGGTAGGTACCTTGATCCGGGCAAAGAGTTCCTTTCCCCGGGGATCACGGATGGTAATCGCAAGGTTGAGTGAGAGGTTGGAGATGAAAGGGAACGGATGGGCGGAATCGAATGCAAGTGGAGTAAGTACCGGAAATACCTCCTCGACAAAGAACGTGCGCAGAACACGCTTCTGCTCATCGTCGAGCTCGTTATATTCGTGAATAAAAATGCCGGCAGCGGCGAGCCGGGGCAGGATCTCGCTGCTCCAGCATTCAAACGAGAGATCTAATTCGGGAATAAGCGCCTTTTCAATGGCAAGTATCTGTTCTGACGGTGTCATCCCATCGGGTGGAGCCCTGAGTACCCCTTTTGCCGCCTGGCGCTGGAGACCCGATACCCGGATCATGAAGAACTCATCGAGGTTGTTTGCAAAGATCGACAGGAATTTTACCCGTTCAAGGAGCGGATGGCGCTCATCCTGCGCCTCTTCCAGTACGTGGTGGTTGAACCGGATCCAGCTCAGTTCACGGTTGATGTACAGCGAGGGGGAATCATGGGGGGGAACAGGGTCTGTCATAAAGTCACCGTCACCACCTGCACGCCAAAGACGGGCACATGTGGAGGGGAAGTGTACTCTTTTGATAGGTATGCCGGGCTTATCAATCCTGCACCCGGCAGGAGATCTATAGGGAACACTTGAGGTTACAGAGCAGGAAATGAACAAAAAGGATCAGGCCATTTTCCTGTGCAGGAGAAGAACGCAGCTCCCGGCAAGGGCAATTGCCACGATTACCGGGCCGGTTCCCGGCGCCCCCGATTGCGGTGTCGGAGTTGTAGCATAGGACAGGATTACTGCGAGCTGGGCGGTTTGTCCTGCGGTCACTGTGACATTACGGGAAAGGGGTACAAAGCCATCGGCCTCAAGCAAAATCTGGTGGTTTCCCGGGGAAATGCCCGAAAAGAGCCCGGGGCTCTCGCCGATATAGGCGCCGTCAACAGAAATCCGCGCGTGTTCGGGTGACGTGTTTACCTGGAGGGAGCCTGCCTGTGATGTGCCGGCAATGACGTGATCAATCCCGGGAAGGGTGGACTGATCGGTAAACTGCTGTGAGTATCCGTCCGGGAAGGTAACCGTAGTGATCTTTGGGGTAAAATCTGCAGTGATTACGGTACTTACTGCTGAATTTTTTAGTGCTACCTGGGCTTTGGAAAAGTCCATGGAGGCGGTCTGGTACTCGGTTCCGTTTGACACCGTATTTGTGACCGCGAAATTTTTCAGAAGAAGCCTTGCGTCAGATTTATTAAAGGATATGACCTGTGGAGGATCGGAACTGGTTGCAAGCCCCTTGATCAGCTGGTCCTGAAGCACAGAGAGCGGGATGGCGTTCTCAATCACACCCTCAAGTGTATAATGGAAATCTGCAATCGCATCACCGTTTGTTCCCACCGCGATGGCAAGAGAGTCTGCAGTAAATGCATGGGCCGGGGCTATGAGGAGAACCGCAAGGCAGAAAATAGCGCAGGCCAGGGCCATGCGTGGGATTTTTGCGGTAGGGATCATGGGACAGTTGTACCGTAGGGCGTCCCGGATTAAAATGTTCCCGGCGTGGGTACCCTACAACCGATGGTTTGTACCTCAGGTAGATATATGCAGGCGGCCTCCTATTTTGTACCAGCCATGATGGCATCGTTTATCGATCTGATCTTCCATCTCGATTTGCACCTTGCCGGGGTGGTGCACAGTTATGGCCTCTGGACGTACCTGATCCTCTTTGCCATCATTTTTTTTGAGACCGGCCTCGTTGTCACACCATTTCTGCCCGGGGATTCCCTGCTTTTTGTTGCAGGAGCCCTTGCAGCCGGGGGAATCCTCAACCTTAACCTCCTGATCGTGGCTTTCATTCTCGGAGCTGTCTGCGGCGATGCCCTCAATTACTGGCTGGGCAGTTACATCGGGATCCACGTTTTTAAGGAGCGGTTCCCGAACCTGATTAAAAAAGAGTATCTTGATGATACCTACGCATTCTACGAGAAGTACGGCGGCACTACTATCTTTGTGGCCCGGTTCGTACCGGTGGTACGGACGTTTGCGCCGTTTCTTGCCGGGGTTGGGACTATGGAGTTCCACCGATTCCTGTTCTATAATGTGCTCGGCGCAGTCGCGTGGACGCTTGTCGTGGTGCTGTCGGGTTTCTACTTTGGCAGACTCCCCATTGTTCGGGAGAATATGAGCCTGCTCCTCCTCATGGTGGCTGCAGTAACGGCAATTACGATCCTGTTGCTTATTATCGGCATTGTCTCCTCGTGCTGGCAGCAGAAGAAGGATGGTTGCCAGTAATTTGCCCGGTCGTTTAAAAAAAGAGAATTCTATTTTCCGTACGTGACTGAGAGGCCGTTATTGTCCACCTTTGTGGCAATGGCAATTGAGAGATCGAGCGGCGCGAGGATCTTCTGGATCTCCTTTCTGCTCTTATCCGTTACGATCGCGATTGACGGCCCCACAGAGCTCATGCCCACGAATTCGAGACCGGCTTCGCGAAGCATGCTCATGTACTGGTAGATCCGGTAACTGTGGTGCTCCACCTCGGCCCTTTTTGAGCCGCGGAACTCGATCTCCCAGATGACATCCCCGATCTTTTTGAGATCATTGCGTTCGAGTGCGGGAACGAAGTCCATCAAAAGGAAGTATGCCTTGAGTTCCCGGTCCCGGTAATCGAGCGTCCGCGCCCGGTTCATGAGGAGATCAAACTCCTTTGTGCCGGCAGAGGAGATATCCGTGGGCGGAACCACGATAAAGACATTCTTGCCCTCAGCAAAGGCATGGTGGTACACAAGCACCAGCTCATCGCCCATCACGGCCATCCCCCCATACGTACTTGCCGCAGGCCCGACGCCGGTTTCAAAACCAAATGCAATGGCGCCGTCAGCTGTTTCCTCAACATAGTTGTGACCGATCAAGGTACGGAGTTCTGCATTGGAAAGCGGTGATCCCACGGCTTCATTCAACGCGGTTGCCACCGCGATCATCACCGTGCTTGTAGATCCAAGGCCCACATGCTTGCGTTCATGGTCTGTTGCCTTGATCTTAAACCCGCCGGTATACCCGACGGCCTTGTTAAAGACCGCAACAAAGTTCTCGATAATAACCGATCGGTTGTAATCAATCAAAAGACCCTGGCGGGTGCATTCCACTTCGGCGGTGCAGTAACACTGGATCGCAAAACCGATCCCTCCGCCACCAGCATGATCCGGGGCAAACCGGTTCATGTCAAGAACAGAGAGATGGATCCGGGCCGGGGCCTTTACCACGATCTTTCCCTTCTTTGGCCGGAGCCGGTAGTTGTTCTTCTCCAGGCCGAGCGTCTTTGGGATCTCGCCGGGGAGGAATGTCCGGAAGTCATACTCCACGAGATCCAAGTCGCCGCCGCGTATCATCATCACAGGCATGGTCTGTCAGTGGTTATGATCCTTATTGGAACGAAAAGGTTTCGATCAGACCGGTTTTTGGACAAATCTGGTGCAGCGGCATCTGATAAAAAAAGATTATTTCCTTGCCGAGGTCTGGTCTGCCACCGACTCAGTTGCCCGCCGGATCTCATCGGGATCGCCCAGATAGTAATGACGGATCGGGTGCAGATCCTTGTCAATCTCGTACACCAGCGGGAAACCGGTCGGGATGTTGAGCCCGGTGATCTCATTGTCAGGAATATGATCAAGGTACTTGACTAGTGCGCGGATACTGTTCCCGTGTGCTGCGATAAGGATCCGTTTTCCTGCCTTCACCTCCGGGGCAATGGAATTTTTCCAGTACGGCACCACCCGGGCAAGCGTATCCTCCAGGGATTCGGTTGCCGGTACTGCATCCGGCCCCAGACCCGCATAGCGGGGATCAAACCGGGGATGCCGGGGGTCATCCTCTGCAAGCGCCGGCGGGCGTACTGCATAGCCCCGGCGCCAGAGGAGGACCTGTTCTTTGCCGTACTTCTCGGTGGTTTCACGTTTGTCCAGCCCCTGAAGTGCCCCGTAATGACGCTCGTTTAGCCGCCACGAATGATGAACCGGGAGGTACATCAGGTCCATTGTGTCAAGTACGATCCAGAGTGTCCGGATAGCCCGGCGGAGCACAGATGTGTGGCAGAGATCAAAGGTGAAGCCGGCTTCGTTAAGCAGCCGGCCGGATCTCCCGGCCTCAACAATCCCATCTTTTGAAAGGTCAACATCGGTCCAGCCGGTGAAGCGGTTCTCTTTGTTCCAGGTGCTTTCGCCATGGCGCAGCAATACGAGGGTATACATAAGGAAGCCTTCTGTACGGTATTAGCATTTCCGGGTTAAAAGAGAGGTGATGCAAAAGGCATCCTGATGCTCGCCCTGCACGAATTTTGGGTCCTACAAATACTGCTTGAATCTTATTTTGTGGTTGGCCTGTCAAAGTAGATACTTTTTCCAGATACCGAGAGCGGGATGGCGTAGGCTGCCGTGCAGTCCCTGCCAAGGAACCCAAGGGCCATCGCTATTGACCCGGCCGAGTACATAATCCGGTTGTCCACGTTGTGGATCTGGGCAGTCTTTGCTGCGGAACCTACCGCGATCCCGAGATCCGTCATCCTCACCGCACAGTTCGGGCCGGCAAAAGGTGTATTCTGCGTCTTTGCCTTTCCTGTTGCCTCGGCAAAAGCCGTACACGTGGGATACCCGCAGGCTCCGCAGTTAATCCCGACGTATGCCTTTCCCCGGGCACCGATCACGATGCAGGCATCGCTTGCGGCTACATTGCCGGCGTCGCGCAGGAAGAAACCCACGCCATTTTTCGTGCCGTACTCCTGCATCGCCGTTGCGACTTTCTTTTTCTGGACATCAGTGAGTACCGTGATGAGGATCTCGTCCTGCCCTTTTCCTTTGGGCGCCGTGCGGGCTGCAAGGGCCATGAGTCCGGCAACAGTGGCCACTGCATCTTTCTCAGCTGTCATAGGGAAGTATGAGGTACAACAATACAATAAAGCGGCAGGTTACCGGAAAGGAAGAAAGGAACACTGTGGGAACTACGATGAGACCCGGAATGCGACGCCGTCAAAGATGGCTATGATCCGGTCACCCTCGTACACGGTGACCCGGTGCATCTCGCAGGTACCGGTTCTTCCCACACGTTCGGCAATTGCCACGAGCCGGCCTTTTGCCGGGGCAAGGTACTGGATGTGGACAGAGACTGCCGTGTGGTGGAAATTCCCGCAGTTGGACGCGATCCCAAATGCATGATCGGCAAGTGCAAAAATCGCGCCGCCGTGGGCTATCCCGTGCGGATTACACTTCCCCTCGCAGTCCATCTCAACTCGGGCATAGCCATCACGCGCCTCGGTGATATGCAGCCCCAATAGCCGGCCAAACCCACTCTCCTCGAATTCGGCTATCCGGTCCTCAACAGCGACCGGGGCGGGAGTGTCCTCACATTCCGGCTGCCCGGTTATTCTTATCCCGCCCTCATTTGTTGTATTTTTTCTGGGTGTAGGCATACTTCTGGGACTCCCCGCCATGCGCTACGATGTAGAGCCACTCATACAGGGATTTAAAGGTACCATACTGCTGGTACCGGCGCATGGAGAATCCTACCTTAAGTTTTCCGTCAAAACGGATCTTTCCCTGATCCTTCATGCGCATTGCAATTTCGAGGTCATCCCCGGCATCGATGCAGCGGTACATACCTGCACGGAGAAATGCGTCTTTTCTGAATGCCGTGTTGCAGCCAAGCGTATAGTAAAACGTACGGCTGTAATACCCGATCCGGGAGAAGGTATTTGCCAGGAGAAGCGAGAAGTGGTTCCCCATACTGTCCTCAATGGGGTACACCGGCCCGTACACCTGGACTATGTTCTTGTCGGAAAAGTCCTTTTTTACCCTTTCTACCCAGTACGGAGGGAGGATACAGTCGGCATCAGTTGAGGCAATGATATCTCCCTTTGCTGCCATCACCCCATCGTTACGGGCGCCGCCGACTTTCTTGCTGGTCTGGATAAATACCTTATCCGCATACTTTCTGGCGATCTCGCAGGTCTTATCTGTGGATCCGCCGTCCACCACAATGATCTCATACTCGCTTCGTGCAATGGTCTGGTGCGAGAGCGATACAAGGCACTGGGCAATGTTCTCCTCTTCATTAAATGAGGGGACGATAACAGAGATCATGGGGGGATGAAAAACTCCTGTACTTTTTTAGGGTTTTCTGATAATAAGCGTGATGCCGAAAGCGCGGGGATTTTATACGGGATAGGATGCCACAAAGTCCAGCACGCTCCGGATACACCCGTCCATATTGAGGTACTCGAATTGTGCAAACCGGCCAACAAGCGGGATGCCCATAGTATTGCAGTACTCGCGGACAATTGCGATGTTCTTCTGGTAGTTCCTGTCGTACACCACGTAGGCAAACGGCTGGCGTACCACTGAAGAGAAGACGATCTGATCGGGAGTGATAATTCCCATTTCGGTAAGCGTTGTCGTGACCTCGGCGATCAGATCGTTGTCATTCATCCTTGCCACGGGATCGCCGGGCTGGTGAGTGATCTCGGCAAGAATTGCGCTGCACCCTTCAGGTGTCACATGTCGGCTGTACTGCGAGGGAAACGAGATCCGGTTGGTCTTCCCGAGCGCCGGATCAGGAATGTAGAGCCACGAGTAGTCCGGTACCGTCCCGCGGACACCAATGTTGACGCAGACCAGCGAGTTGTACGTGAGCGCATTGCAGGCCTTCCTGACATTTTCCGGTACACCTTCCAGGGCGGCAAGCAGGTGCTGGACCGGGATAGTGGAGAGGATCCGGTCTGCTTGTATCGTTTCTGTACCATCGCTGATGAGCCAGTACCCGTGTTCTTTCCTGACCGATTGAACCCGGAATCCTGTTTTGATAAACGGTTCTATTGGCCGGGCAATTGCTTTTACCAGAGCCTCAATGCCTCCATCCAGCGGGTACGAGAAGACCGACTGGTGGGTATAGCCTTCCGTGGGGATGCCGATCGCGGACTTAATCACATCATCAACCGGGGGCCGGGGGATGCGCCCGTCCACCCAGTGCAGGGACATATTGTGGGAGGGGTACTTCCAGATCTTCTCGTTGTACGGTACCATGTAGCACTCGGCGATTCCTTTGCCGAACGTATAGTAGATCCAGTCGCGGAACGTCTCAGGAGCAGGAAGCTCGCCCTTTTCCACTGCAACAAGAGTTTTTACAAACTCGGAAATGCAGAAGAACCTGTCCTCGTCTGGAAGATCTGCAAGGCCGTTCTCGAAGGGATACTTCACATACCGGCCTTTGTAAAAGATCTTCGTGTTCCGGATATTCTCCTGCATATTGTCCGCTATCATATCTCTCATAAAAGAGAGGACCTCGGTGTCCCGCGAGAAGATGATGTGCGAACCGCCGTTATCGAATGTAAACCCGTTCTTTGTGGAGGATCGGCAGAGGCCGCCATATACCGGTTCCCCTTCGAGTACCACGAGCTCCATGCCCTGTTTGTACAGGAGCCGTGCCAGCGCAAGGCCGGATAAACCGCCCCCAAGAATTGCAGTCTTCACTGCCCCAGATGTTGGCGGGCAGATCATATAGAACTCACGTTAAAACCTTTCTGGCAGGAAAAAGTCGGGGCATTTAGTGCACTTTCCGTCCTTTTTAATGTAGAATCAAAACGATAGTGTTATGCTATGGCATAGCAGACAAATCCTCCATACCCCGGAGGGTAGATCAAAGTGGACCTGAGTATTCTGTTTATCCTGGCCATCCTGCCCATGCTCCTGATATTTATCGGGCTTGTCCTTTTCCGGCAGTCCGGAACGCTGATGGGAATCTTCGGATGGGTATTGACAGTTATAATTGCAGTATTCTTTTTCCAGACCAGCGCCAGTGTAGCACTGGCGGCATCCTGGGAAGGCGTGCTTTCATCGTTTGGGATCTCGCTGATGGTGCTCTTTTCCATCCTGCAGGTCACCATGATGGACGTGACGGGTGCGATCAGCAGCATCACGGCATACATCAAGACGATTGCTGCGGAGCGGTACGAGCAGATTATGATGTTAAACGTAGGTTTCGGGACATTTCTGGTGTCCATCGGGGCTACCCCGGTGACCATGCTCCCGCCCATCATGCTCGCTCTCGGTTTCTCACCCCTTGCTGCAGTTGCCCTGCCCTGCCTGGGATATGATCCGCTGACCTCATTCTCGCTGCTGGCAGTCCCGATCACGCTTCCGGCAGCTGCCTTCGGCATCGATGTTCGCTCCCTTGGGATTACGGTTGCATGGTTCCTGCCGGTGATCTCGACAGGAATCGCGCTTGCCATGCTCTGGGTAGCCGATGGCTGGACCGGTGTAAAGAAAGGATTTTTCACCGCACTTGTCGCCGGCCTGACGCTGGGGCTTTGTGCGATCCTTTTCGTGCATATCCTCCCGGCTGCGGCAATCGGCCTCGTGGGAGTCTTCTCCGGGCTTGTCACAGTTGCAGTCCTCTTCCTGATGAGAAAGATCCGGGGCCGGCCGCTTGATGTCGCTGAGCCTGCCGCGGTCCAGGCTGCAAAAGACGAACGGAAAGACAAGATGCCGCTCTGGAAGGCAGCGCTTCCCTGGGTGGTGCTGGTCCTCTTCTGTATTGTCATCAGCATCCCGGTCATCAAGTCCGGGCTGCCTTCGATTCTTGGCAACATGCAGAAGATACCGGTCATGGCCGACCAGATCGTCAACCTGAATCTCCTGAGCCAGGCGTATTTCTGGGTGCTTATCAGTACCCTTATCACTGCACCTGTCCTGATCCGGTCAAAAGAGCAGGTTGGCAAAATTACCAAGCTCTGGCTGAAACGGGCATGGAGCCCGACCCTTGCCGCGATGGTCTTTTTTGCCATTGCCTATGTCATGGACTGGTCAGGAAAATCCGTGAACAACGGTGCGCTCACCCTGGCCCCGGCGGCATCGAATATGAACGTGGTTATTGGCCTTGTGCTGGCCCTTATCTTCGGTGTCGCGTTCCCGCTTTTTAGCCCCATGCTGGGTCTCTTTGGATCCTTTGTCTCGGGAAGTGAGACCTCATCCAACGTCATGTTCTATGGCATCCTCAAAAAATCGACCGATGTCCTCAACCTTAACTTCCTCCAGGTCTATGCTGCCCACCTGGTGGCAGGAGGCATTGCATCAGGAGTTGCGGTTGCAAAGATCATTAATGCCGCCGCGGTCGTAGACAAGATTGGTATCGAGGGCGAAGTGGTCCGCAAGGTCGCACCTGTCGCGATTATACTCACCCTTGTGACCGGCATTATGCTCGTGCTGATGCTGTACCTCTGATTATCCCCCTTTTTTCGTACACGTATTTTCTCAAGAGCGGGAGCCCCCGGAAAGGGTCTGTCCTCCGTAGAGACAGCGTTCAGGCCGGGTGAGCGACAATCCCAAATACGATCTCTCCGGGAGAGCATAGTGTAAAAAAGAAGAAAGTTACTTGCTGCTCGTTACGGTCTTTGTGCCGCGCATGATCCCGATCCGGCCGGTCCGGATCAGCTCTTTGATCCCGAACTGGCGGAGCAGTTTCTCCATCGCGTTGATCTTGTCTGTATCTCCCACTACCTGAAGGATCACGGACTTTGCGCCCACGTCCACAATCTGGGCCCGGAAGATGGTGGCAATCTGCATGATCTCGGCCCTGGTCTCTCCCTGTTCAGCCGTTACCTTGAACATGGCAAGCTCCCGTTCCACCCGCTCGCTGTCGGTTAAGTCCGAGACCTTGATCACATCGATGAGTTTGTTGAGCTGTTTCATCACCTGCTCGACCTGTGCATCATCACCGATCACAACGATCGTGATCCGACTCATATCCGGTTCCTCGCAGGTGCCTACCGCAAGGCTCTCGATGTTAAATCCGCGTCGTGAGAAGAGGCCGGTGACCCTTGAAAGGACCCCGGCCTTGTTCTCCACGAGGATGGAGAGTGTGTGTGCCTTCATGATGGAGGATGCCCCCCGATCATCTCGTTGATGGCAGCCCCGGCCGGCACCATGGGGAAGACATTTTCCTCACGCTCGATCCGGAAGTCCAGCACAAACGGCCCGTCATGGTCCACAGCAGCTTTGAGCGCCGGCATCACCTCGTCGCAGGATTCCACCTTGATCCCTTCGATCCCATATGCCTGTCCGATCCTGACAAATTCTACCGGGGGGAGCTCGGTGTAAGCATAACGCCGGTCGTAGAAGAGCTCCTGCCACTGGCGTACCATCCCGAGGTACATGTTGTTGAGGATCGCGATTTTCACCGGGATATTGTACTGCGCAACCGTTCCCATTTCCTGGATGTTCATCTGGATGCTCCCATCGCCCGCCACATCAAAGACCGGCACATCGGGCCGGGCAAAATGTGCGCCGATTGCCGCAGGGAAGCCGTAGCCCATTGTGCCAAGGCCGCCAGATGTGATCCAGGTTCGGGGATGGCGGAAGCAGAAGTATTGGGCGGTCCACATCTGGTTCTGGCCCACTTCAGAGACGATCACAGCATCGCCTTTCAGGAGCTCGTTCATCTGCTGGAGGATGAACTGAGGGTGAAGGCAGCCGTTGTCCTTCCCGTACCGGAGGGGGTGGTTCTGCTTCCAGTGCTTTATCCGCTTCTGCCATGCTTCGCTTGCATTCTTTTTGGCAAGACCTGCTATGATATCGGTAAGCACTGCTTTTGTGTCTCCGACAATCGGAACATCCACGCGCTTGTTCTTCCCGATCTCGGCCGGATCGATATCGATATGAATCACTTTCGCGTTCGGTGCAAAAGTATCGATCTTTCCGGTGACCCTGTCATCAAACCGGGCCCCGATGGCGATCAAAAGATCGCACTCGGTAACCGCGAAGTTTGCGTACTCGGTGCCGTGCATTCCCAGCATCCCCATGTTGAGCGGGTGGTCACAGGGAATGCACCCGATACCCATGAGGGTTGTTGTTACCGGTATTCCATGAGTGGAGGCAAAGGCCACAAGCTCCGGTGAGGCATTGGATGAGATCACCCCGCCGCCCGCGTAGATGAGCGGCCGTTCCGCTGTCGTGATGAGCTCGATGGCCTTGTCGATCTGTCGTTTGTGCCCTTTATAGGTCGGGTTGTAGCCCCGGAGCACCACTTTCTCCGGGACTATCGGCTCTTTTACCGATCGGGTGTTGACATCCTTGGGGAGATCGATGAGAACCGGCCCCTGCCGCCCGGTACCTGCAATGTAGAATGCTTCCTGCACCACGCGGGGAATGTCTGAAGTCTCTTTTACCAGGTAATTGTGCTTGGTAATCGGCATCGTGATGCCCTGGATGTCTGATTCCTGGAACGCGTCGTTCCCGAGCATCGTGGTCGGGACCTGGCCGGTAATGGCGACTACGGGAACCGAGTCCATATAGGCCGTTGCGATACCGGTCACCAGGTTGCAGGCACCGGGTCCGGAGGTGGCAAGGCATACCCCTACGCGGCCGCTCGCGCGTGCATACCCGTCGGCGGCATGCGCAGCTGCCTGCTCATGCCGTACCAGGATGTGCCGCAATGGTGAATCATAGAGTTCATCATAGATCGGCAGCACTGATCCGCCAGGGTAGCCGAACAGTGTATCGACGCCCTCGCGCTGCAGTGATTCGACAAGGAGTTTTGCCCCGGTCTTCATGTTCGTTCCTCGAGTAGTCGGTTCATCCCGGCGATCATCGCCTCGACGCTCGCCATGATGATATCGGTGCGTGCACCGCGTGAAGTAATTATCTTCCCGTCTTTACTTAACCTTACGGTCACCTCGACCAGCGCATCTGTACCGCCGCTGATCGCATCCACATGGTACTCTTCGAGCCGGATGTCAGCCACATCGGCCACTGATTTGGCGAGTACCTGCATGGCGGCATCCACTGGCCCGTCACCTGTAGCGGCACCGGTCATCTCCTTTCCTTTCACTTCAAGAGTGACCGATGCAGTCGGGATCATGCTGCTCCCAGAGACCACGGTGAACTGCCGCAGTTTGATGGTGGGTTTGCACTCCATGGCAAGCACCGTATCGGCAACGGCCATTAAGTCTGCGTCGCTCACACGTTTGCCGGAATCGCCGAGATCCTTGATCCTTGCTACGATAGCTTTGAGCTGTTGTTCGTTGGGTGCGTACTTCATCTCATGGAGCGCTGCTTCCACAGAGGCAGAACCGGAATGCTTCCCGAGCACGATCCGGCGTTTCCTCCCGATCTGCTCGGGACGGATGGACTCGTAGGTGGCCGGCTCGCGGATCACGCCATGGGCGTGGATGCCACTCTCGTGGGTGAACGCCATCTCTCCCACAACAGCCTTGTTGACCGGCAGCGGGACTCCGGTAAGGCGGGAAACAAGCGTAGAGAGGGAATAGATCTCCTCTTTTTTTATTCCCGTGTGGTACCCGTACAGCACCTCCAGAGCCATTACGAGTTCCTCAAAAGGTGTGTTTCCCGCCCGCTCCCCCAGGCCGTTTACTGTCGTATGGGCACAGGTTGCCCCGGCCTTTAATGCCGCCACCGTATTGGCAAGTGCGAAGCCCAGATCATCGTGGCAGTGGATGGAGAGCGGTGCAATCCCGGCAAGCGGCGGGATATATACCGCAATCTTTTCCGGGGTGAGAAGGCCAACCGTGTCGCAAAAACAGAGCCGGTCGGCCCCGCGTTCTACCCCGCCGGAGTAGATCTCCTTAAGAAAGGCCAGGTCGGCGCGTGAGGCGTCCTCACCCGAGAGTTCTACGATAAGCCCCCGGCTTTTCGCGTACTCCACCGAGCTCCACGCCATATCCGTTACCTGCACGCGGGTCTTCCGCAGCTTTTTCTCAATATGGAGATCACTGACCGGGATCACAAGATGCACGGAATCGGCGCCATTGTCCGCGGCATAGTCAATATCTGACGTTACCGCCCGGACAAAGGTGCAGGTCTCCACGGGAAGCCCGGCATCCGAGATAAGCCTGATCGCGTCCTGCTCTCCAGCTGATGCTGCAGCTGAACCCGCTTCGACCACATCGACACCAATGGCTGCAAGCCTGGTCGCAATCTCCAACTTCTGGTCCGGGTTTAACGATACACCCGGGGTCTGTTCCCCGTCCCGTAACGTGGTATCAAAAAAGCGCAGTTTACTGGCGAATAAAACACTCACTCATGGCAGACACCATATTCCATTATATGTGTGGTGCATATAAAAAATCTCGCTGCACCACGGGCAGGTTATACCTGAAACAGTAAAAAAATGTCTTTCTTTGGGTCAGGTTCAGATGTTCCGTGAGGAAATCTCTTTAGGGCCGGGAAAAATACCCTGTAGTGGAACACGGTCTTTCCCACCATGTCATTTTTTCACCTAGGTAATAAGAGCCCCTCCGACCCTCCAGCATCTGCTGCCCTGATAGCGGTGGCGTGCCAGGATCTGGGCACTGCAGAAACCCGCGGGGATCTCGGGAAAAAGATCGCCGCCCTTGTCCTGGAGTACTCACCCCGCGACATCCGGCAGATGATGACAAATTTCGGGAATACAATTCAGGACATCTCCATGGAGTACCGTGCAGAACTCGAAGCATCCGTTACCCTCCACCTGCTCGGGACATACCAGGATATTCGGCTCGCAGAGCAGCAGGGCTCATTTGCGCGGATGAAAGAGCAGGTCACCGCCCATGAACGCTCCTACTGGGGGATGGTGGAGGGGCAGTGCCGGAATGGCCCGGGAGATCTCCGCCTGCGTTTTTTGAAATTTCTGCTTGCGGGTTTTGCAATGATCGTCCGGCAGGAACCTGGTCACCCGGTGGGGATGCGCTTTCCCGGCGGCGACCGGGTCGAGCGGATCGATGGCGTATATTACTGCCCGGTGCGGGAGAAGGCAAACGATGTGGATGCTGCCCTCTGCCCTTTCTGCCCGGCACAGCAGACTCCAGATATCGGGTACCTGAAACCGCCGGTGAATGCAAGCGAACACCGCAAACAGGAATTTATCGACAACTGCTACCGTTTCCACAATTTCAATGGATAATGATCTGTAGACTTTCTCCGGATGAGCGTACTTATAAGGAAAAATCCATTTTTCAATATTCCGCTTTCCCTGACAATGACTGCCGGGAAATTTTCACTTAACCCAGTGGATAAGAAACATTCCGGCCAAAAATCCTGTCTGGGGATATGCTTAACCTGCTGGTACAATCGTTGTCCTGGCAGCGCAAGTCCTGCCTTTCCAGCGTAATTCCAATTTATATTCTCCCCATCGCTATCACCCTGCAGGAAAATCCGGGAATAAAACCGACCCCGGGGAATACCCTCCTCCACACAGATGCAACCGGTGGGCTTACTGCCCTGTGCAGAGTTGCCCCGTCTCTGCGTCCCAGGAATGAATACCATGATTTGCCTCATAAAAAAGAAGAAAACTGATTGCGGAAGATCCCTTGCGTTTGCCGGATACGGCTTTCTTACGGGATGCATCTTTCTGCTGGGTCTCCTTTGCCTGATCCTGCCGGTGGCAGCAGAAACCTACACAACCGTCCCGGTTGCCTCCTTTACTGCCTCGCCAGCATCGGGTACCGCACCGCTTACGGTTACTTTTACCGATGTTTCCGCGAATGCGACCTCGTGGAGCTGGAGTTTTGGTGACGGGAATACAAGTACCACGGAAAACCCATCGTGGACGTACACCTCAGTAGGAACCTACACCGCGACACTTACCTCCACCAACTCCTTCGGGAGCAACTCAACTACCAAAACCATAACCGTGAAAAGCGCAGTGACTACTCCGGTCTCCTCCTTTTCTGCATCCGCGACATCGGGTACCGCACCGCTTACGGTCACTTTCACCGATACCTCTACGAACTCTCCTACGTCATGGAGCTGGATCTTCGGTGACGGAAATACGAGTACCTCGGAAAGTCCGTCGTGGACATATACCTCGGCAGGGACATATACCGTGTACCTGACCGCAGGGAATTCAGCAGGACAGTCAACAAGTTACAAGGTCATTACGGTGAGCTCGGCGACAACCACTCCGGTATCAAGTTTCACCTCAAATGCTACCTCGGGAGTGCTCCCGTTCGCGGTCCAGTTCAACGACACATCGACCAACACGCCGACCTCGTGGAGCTGGGTCTTTGGCGATGGGTATACCAGTACCACCGAGAACCCGGTACATACGTATACTTCCGCAGGGACCTACACGGTTTACCTCACGGCAGCAAATTCTGCGGGAAGCAGCGTCACCTATGTGTCGGATTACATCACAGTGACTGCAAACGCAACACCCGTAGCGAGTTTTTCCAGTAATGTCTCATCAGGAACTGTGCCGTTTGCAATCCAGTTTAATGACACGTCAACCAACACACCGACCTCGTGGTACTGGGAGTTTGGTGACGGGTACGTAAGCTCTGTTGAGAATCCGGTTCATACATACTCGGTATCCGGAGTGTATACGGTCACCTTTACCGCCACGAATGGTGAGGGGAGCAATGTGACCACAGAAGAAGATTATATTACTGCAAGTTCAGCGGCAGTATCTTCGACATATGTTGCCACACCCCTGCCAACATCTGCCGTCACCCCGCTGTTTACCGCTGCCCCGACCTACGCGATCACTACCTCTGCCACAACCACTTCATCAGTTGATGACTGGCTTGCAAAGCAGAACGCCATCATCACCACAGCCACGACAAAAAAAGCTCCGGGATATGATTTCCCTGTTGCCCTTGCCGGATTCGCGGTGGTTGCAGGGATAGTGGTATTCAGGAGGCAGTAACTCCCCTCATCAGGATCAAAAACCCGGATGCATACCTTGAAGCTGGAACGGGAAAAATGCCCGTTAGTATGGGGGAGCCCTATGGACTCTTCCGGTGGGACAACATAATATCCACCCCCCTTCTACCGTAGTGTGATTCCGGCTATTCTTTTACGATTTTTCCAATCCAGTCAGTTCCTGCCCTCTCAAGGAACCGGGACGACCTCTCCTTTGGCTCTGCATGAGTCCGGTAATAGGAAAGCAGGGATCGGACGCACTCAAGTGCCTGCTCTGTGGTCAGGCCGGTAGCAACCTGCTCTCCCTGGCGTGACTTAAATCCACTGTGCCCGCCGAAGTACACGGTCCAGCCCTTTGCACTGCCCATGATGCCAATATCCCGGACGCGACTCTCCCCGCAGCACCTCGGGCACCCCGAAACACCGATCTTGATCTTGGCCGGGAAATCAGTTCCGTCATATTCATCAGAGATCGCTTTTGCAAGGCTGATCGAGTCCTGAGTCCCGTTTTTACAGTACGAGATCCCCGGGCATGACTGGACGTACCGGACGCCGGGGGTAATGGATGCGGTCCCAAGCGCCCCGAGGTCCTTTCGCACCCCTGCAATATCCTGTTCCTGCACGCCAATCAGGAGGAAGCGCTGGCCTGAGGTGATCTTTACCAGAGGGATAGCATAATCCCTTGTAACCCGGGCAATGGTTTCGAGCTCATCCGGGGTTACGACACCAGCAGGGATCCGGGTCTGGATCGCGTATGTCTTCCCGTCGCGCTGGATCTTTGCGCCGTACGTGGCATCGGTCATGGATATTTTGTTGCAGTTCGCAAAAGATGAAGGCTTGGATGAGGTACTCTGTGCAATCGCACCATCAGTACTGCCATTCCGCCCGCATCCGCAAAGACCCGAACGGAAAAGAAAAAAGAGGATTGTCTACCGGCGTGACCGGATTGCAAATATCCCAAGTACGACAAACGCGCCAAGGGCGGCAAACGGCAGGCTGCCGGACTTGGTCGGGGCCGGTGAGACCGGGGTCATGGCAGTTGTCATTTCCGTGGAAACGGTAGCCGGTGCCGTTGCATTTGCCTGCACCTCAGTGGTGTTGGCCGCTGCGAGCGGAACAAGCGTCACCGGGACGTCAACGGTCTGGTTCGCTGCCGGGTACTGGGTGATGTTCACGGTAGCAATCTGGTATCCGGGCGCCTGTACGGTGATCGTCCGGTAGGGCGTGCCGGTCGTGTATACGGGTACCGCGAGCTGGCCGCCGGTAATGATACCCTTGTAATCTGAATCGAAGGTCACATTTGCCCCTTCAACGTTTGAAGTGACAAGGTAAGTTCCCATGTTGCCACCGATAAGCTGCGGCGCGGTCGTAACTGTGGTCGTAGTATTTGCGGCGACTGTCTGGTTGGCATCCGGTACGGCTGCCATTGCACATCCAATCAGTACACTGCACACAAACAGGACAAGAAGAATTTCTTTTCTCATAAAATGCACTTCCCTGTGCGGGAGAAAATAAGGTTGCCAGCCCATTTAAGGATTCCTCTATGATACGCCGGAATTTTGTCTATTCCTTTGTATATTCAGGAGGTTTTTGTAAATGCGGCTGCAATCTCGGCCCGTGGGAGGGGCTGTCCGCGTATGGTCATTACCCAGTGTCGGGTAATACATGAGAGGGGATGCAGCCTGCAAAACAAGCCGAGTACTTCTTCTTCGGAGAAGTAATGGGTTGCAATCCCGTTTTTGCGCAGCACGGTTCCCGGTTCGGTATCAGAGCCGGCCCCGGCACGGAAATCCTCGCAGGAAAAACCGGAAAAAAAGAGCGTGCCGCCATTTCGTATCACACGGGACGCCTCGCGTGCGGCACGTGCCCGCCCCTCATCCGGCAGGTGGCCGATCACATGGAATGCGATAACGCTGGAGAATGATCCGTCCGCAAATGGCAGGCTGCAGGCATCGGCTCGCGCAAATTGTGCGCCGGATCCCAAAGGAGCCAATGACCGGCAGAGATTCAGGGCTGACGCTGCCCTGTCGATCCCGATGACCTCATAGTCCCGT
>Ga0181520_10004883_pt1 | contig 21944 bp, 19 predicted proteins | sample PEATcosm2014_Bin_29_FD_132451 | JGI IMG/M metagenome (GOLD analysis project Ga0181520, IMG submission 132451) | Peatland microbial communities from MTU Mesocosm Facility, Houghton, MI, USA - PEATcosm2014_Bin02_30_metaG | ecosystem: Environmental > Terrestrial > Soil > Wetlands > Peat | place... | reverse complement strand
CAAGCCGGAATCGTGGAATATGCGGCTTGTGTTGTCCATCTCCACCGTGCTGGGAGTGATTGGCGTTGTCTCTGCGTTTCTCTTGTTCTATCTGGGTGAGCGTGTCTTCCATATGGAACGCTTAACCGTCCAGACACTGATGTACCTCAAGCTCTCCGTGGCTGGGCATTTAACCATCTTCCTTACGCGTACACGCGGGCCATTCTGGTCGATACGCCCGGCGAAGATTCTGCTAATAGCAGTCGTGGGCACGCAAGCGATTGCGACACTGATCGCCGTCTATGGAGTATTCATGGCGCCGCTCGGCTGGAAGTGGACGGGATTCGTTTGGGCTTATGCTCTGGTCTGGGCACTCATCAATGATCGTGTGAAGCTGCTCGCATATCGTATCTTCGATCCGATTAAGAAGACGATCCCGCACCCCGCGGCGCGCGCCGATGATACTAACGAGATCGCCACACGAGCTTATGAGATTTACCAACGGCGCGTTCACGGCGAAAGCCAGCAAGATCAGGACTGGCTTGAAGCGGAGCGGGAGGCTCGCGAGAATCAGGTGGACCATGCGAAGGCCGAGTGAACGACCTTGTGAATCCTTGAAAAAGCCGACTGCTACCCCGAACCGCGCTTGCGGTGTAAAGGGCATGAAAATACTTTGTAAGGTAGGTTGGAAACATGGATGCCGGACCATTCCACCGACCGGCGAGGGAAGAATATGCTGTACAATCTGAAAGCCGTAACAGGATCTTCCGTTGTAGCGACCGATGGCGAATTGGGAAGTGTGCGCACTTTTCTCTTCGATGATCAATCCTGGAAGGTTCGCTACCTGGTGGTGGACGTAGGCAACTGGCTTAAACGGCGCCATGTGGTTCTTCCAATTACCGCGCTTGAAAAGCCAGACTGGGCAAACAAGAGCTGTCGCACTCATTTGACCAAGGATCAAGTGCGCAACAGTCCTGACGTTGATACGGAAAAGCCGGTCTCACGCCAGCAGGAAATTGCCATGCATGACTACTTTGGCCCGCTGGCAAGTTGGATAGAAAGAGAGTTTGACATCTCGTCCATGCCGACTGGAATGAAATATCCGGTACACACCGCCGAGGACCTCCATCTTCGCAGCACCTTACATATGTTGGGTTATCACGTAAGGGCAACCGACGGAGAGTTTGGAATCTTGGAGGGTTTTGTCATGGATGAGGCGAGCTGGCGCATCGGTTACCTCGATGTGAAAAGCGGAGACTGGCTTCAGAATCGATCGGTGCTGGTTCTCACGCGCTGGGTCCAGTCTATTTCATGGGCCGATTTTTGCATCGATTTGCATCACACGATGGAAGGAATATAGATCACACACCCAAAGGTATCTGATCAAGCTTTGTAATTGAAGGTTTCACGATTAATTGCTACAAATGTTCATGAACTTTTTGAGCGCGTTGCAGGCGGAAAAGGACAAATCAGGACTGGCTTGAATCTAAACAGAAGACACGCCTGTTTATGCGGTCGTGAAGAAGATAACGTAACACCGGAGGGACAGGATGAAGATCGATTCAAAAGACTATCGTGTATCCGCAGACAAGAAGGTCGATCTCAGCAAGTGGCCGACGATTATCGACCCCTATTTTAAGACAAAGAAGCAGTATAAAGATCTTCTGCAACAACAGATTGAGAAGTTGAGCGCGCTGCAGCAGCTTCACTATGCGTCCCACCGCAATGCGTTGCTGTTGATCTTTCAAGGCATGGACGGCGCAGGCAAGGACGGCGCCATTCGTCACGTCATGTCCGGAGTGAATCCGGAAGGCTGCGAGGTATTCAGTTTCAAGCAACCTAGCGCCGAAGAACTTGCACATGATTTTCTCTGGCGCTCAACCTGCCGCCTCCCCGAGCGCGGCCGCATCGGCATCTTCAACCGTTCCTATTACGAGGAAGTGCTGGTTGTTCGAGTGCATCCGGAGATTCTTCGCAGCCAGGAGCTTTCCGATGAACTGCGCGGCGAGAAGGACATTTGGGAGCAGCGGTATGAATCCATCGCGGGCATGGAAAAGCACCTTCATCGTAATGGCACGCAAATCGTCAAAATATTTCTGCATCTGTCTTTTGAAGAGCAACAAAAGCGGTTTCTGGCGCGCATCGATGAACCAGACAAGAACTGGAAGTTCAGCGCCTCTGACATTCACGAGCGGAAATACTGGAAACACTACATGAAGGCATACGAAGAATGCTTTCAGGCGACAACCTCCCATCATGCGCCGTGGTACATCGTTCCCGCTGACGATAAGGAGAATGCGCGGCTTATCATCGCTCATATCGTTCTTGATGCGCTGGGGAATCTCAAGATGGCGTATCCAAAGACGACTGAAAAGCGCCGTCTCGAATTGCTTGCAATCAAGAAACTATTGGTGAAATGAGTCAGGCATGGATCTCGTTCAACAGACGCTGGCGCGGCCGTAACACATTCTGTGGCGTTGAATTATTACGCAGCGCAGGGGGTGGTGGCATCGGAACCGGTCGCAGTGCCATCTTGGCTTTCTTGGCAGGCGGGCCAGACCGGAGCGCCTCTCGTTCCAGTATCCAGGCTTCGATCCCGCCTCGACCCATCCGACCGTGTTTTCCGATTTCTGCACTTGGTGGGGAAATTTATCATTACGTTTTAATCCATACATTTTAGACTTTTTTAGTCCAGTTCGGCATAAAACCTCACCCCGACCGATCAGGATGGTGGGCGCCACGCGCTCTATGATGAGACTATCATTACCCATAATTTGCATCCTATTCAAAAAACCTCCATGGGTGAACATCCAGCAGTGCATTTTTTGAAAAATCTTGACCGGTATCAGTTGGCATTGTTGGCAGATTAATAACAGTTGTTGCTTCTGGATGAACGACTCACCACCTGCATAGCAGAACTACTGCAACAGCAGGAAGCAAATCGCAAGCTTGAAAGCGCGCTGCTCCGCAAGCTTAACTTGCTACGGGAAATTGGAACACCGAAACAACAACAGCGTTGCCAGAATTTGTCCGAATACGGCTCCTGAAAGAACAGGTAAACAGGGATTCGAATTCCCTGATATCGCCGTATGAATTTCCTGTTCCGTTCGCAGTGTTGCGAACGGGAGTTTGGCACAGTGAAACGGGCAGAATCTCCCGCATGGCGGATCAGACGACTTTGCGCAGGCTGGTTGTGTGCATCGCAAAACCTCCCGCAAAATTGAATACAGCGTGGGTACAAAGGTCTTTTCCCACCAACTCAGGCTGCGAGTTCCGGTCGGTTAACCGGCGCAAAGGGTAACGAAAACCTCGCTTTTCCCGGCATTCTTCAATCTTCGTCCCATTTTCTCCCTTCCCAAGCCCCCCCCCTGCCGGTGTACTATTGTTTCAGTCAGGTGAATTTCCCCTCCTGACACGCAAACAACTGCGCGAAAATGCGGTTGTTGGGGTATTATGGACGCCAATTTATACGGCTCTTCTCTCTTCCGCCACAAGCGATACGATCTCCATTTCCAATTGAGTTGTGTTGTCCCGTTCCTTCATGGGAGGCCCAAGCGTGTCCGGAATTCCTCCGGCCGCATTGGTGATATCTAATGGCCGACCTGGCAACTACTGTGGACTCGCTGCCTTCTCGCGGCTCCGTGCTTGATCACAAACTAACCAAAGCGCCCAGTCGTTTTGGTGTCGCGTTCTTTTTGCTGGCTTTGGTTGGCGGTCTCTGGTACATCGGTTTTCACGTTGCGCTGGATCTGGACTCGGTCATCATCACCAGCATTTGGCCCTATTTGCTGCTGGGCCTGGCCCTGATCATTGCCCTGGGCTTCGAGTTCGTGAACGGTTTCCACGACACTGCAAATGCTGTAGCCACGGTTATTTACACCCATTCTCTGGAACCGACCGTTGCCGTCGTTTTATCCGGCATTTGCAATCTGGTCGGGGTGCTGTTCTCCTCTGGAACGGTGGCCTTTGCCGTCATCACGCTGCTGCCTGTGGAACTGATTCTTCAGGTCAGCTCCGGTGCAGGCTTCGCCATGGTCTTTGCCCTTCTGATCGCTGCCATTGTCTGGAATCTGAGCACCTGGTGGTTCGGGCTGCCGGCATCGAGTTCGCACACCATGGTCGGTTCCATCATCGGCGTGGGCATCGCCAATCAGTTGATGCATGCGCGCAGCGGAACCTCCGGCTTGGACTGGGAACAGGCCACCAAAGTTCTGAAGGCGCTGCTGATCTCGCCGCTGGTTGGCTTCCTCTGCGCGGGGCTGTTGCTGATCCTGGCCAAGGGATTGACCGATACGGATTGGGCGCGGCGAATGGCCTGCATCTATCATGCCAACTACAGAAAGCCTGTCTGGGCTTTGCTGCGCATTTTACTGGCCGGGATCGTCGGAAGTTCCGTTCTAAGCTTGATCGCCTGGCTTTTTTCGATATTTGGAATTGCTAAATGGCTTCCAATTCTGGCCGTTGAAAGGTGGAATGCTCCCTTCGGCCTGCTCTTCACATTGCTTTCCGTTGGCCTGGTGATTCATCTCGCGCTGGCGGTTTTGGCCGGTTTTGTTCTCAAGCATGGCGAGGTGCTTTTTGAAGCTCCGAAAAACAATCAGCCCCCGCCGTGGCCGATTCGCGCTCTGATGGTGCTTACCTGCACCGGCGTAAGCTTCTTTCACGGCTCCAATGACGGGCAAAAGGGCATGGGTCTGATCATGCTGATCCTGATCGGAACCGTTCCCACCGCCTACGCGCTCAACCACACCGTCACCGCCAGAGACGTTCAGGAGTTTATTGGCGCTTCCGTGCAGGCGGGGCAGATTCTCGACCGTCACGTGGACAAGAATGGAATTCTCGGTGAAGATGCCCGCGCCGAGGTGACCGATTATATCCGCACCAAGCAACTTCAGCCGGATACGATTCTGGCGCTGCGTGAACTGGTGGAGGATCTGAACCACGAAGTCGCCCTCTACAAGGTTTTCAAATCCGTTCCGGCGCAGGAACAAACCAATGTTCGCAATGATATGTATGTGGCCAGCGAAGCCATCCGGCTGTTGCAGAAGAACGACCGTAACCTGGTCAATGAGCAGAAGCAGCCCGTATTCAGTCCTGCAGAGAGCGCTGTTCTTGTCCACTACAAGAAAACCCTGGACAACTCCACTCGCTACATTCCAGGATGGGTCAAGGTGGCCGTAGCACTCGCCCTGGGTCTGGGAACCATGGTCGGCTGGAAGCGCGTCGTGATTACGGTGGGCGAAAAGATCGGCAAAGAGCACCTGACCTATGCACAGGGCGCCAGCGCCGGACTGGTCGCCATGGGGACGATCTTCGCCGCCGACACCTGGGGTCTGCCGGTCAGCACTACGCACATCCTCAGCTCGGGCGTGGCCGGAACCATGACCGCCAACGGCAGCGGACTGCGCTTTGCCACGGTGCGCAACATCGCCGCCGGCTGGGTTTGCACCCTGCCCGCCGCCGCGCTGCTTTCGGGCTCGCTCTATTGGCTCTTCCGCACGATTTCTTAAGGAACAGCTAATCTTTGGGAGTCGTGGTATGAAACTGGAGCGCCGTCCTCCCGGATGGCTGTAGTGTGGACCTCACGGTCCACGCTTGTTTATTTTAAGGTCGATCAACTCAAGACGAGACTCCCGGCAATTCTTCCGCATTCGAGCCGGAGATCCTCGCCAGCGGTTGCTTCCGGTCGGTTCTGAGCGTGGGCACAGCCGCCAGCAGTCTGCGCGTGTAGGCGTGTTCAGGCCGGGTCAGCAGGCGCTCCGCTGGGCCAGTCTCCACCACTTCCCCGTCGCGCAGCACGGCAACCCGGCCAGCCACCTGACCGACGACCGCCAAATCATGGGAGATAAAAAGCATGGCCAGCCCGTGCTGTTGCTGCAACTGGCGCAGCAGTTCGAGCACCTGGGCCTGTACGGTTACATCCAGCGCCGTGGTCGGCTCGTCGGCAATCAACAGACGCGGCTGGTTGATGAGGGCCATAGCGATCAGAATCCGCTGCCTCTGCCCGCCGGAGAACTGATGCGGATAGTCTCCGTAGCGCTGCGCCGCTTCAGGAATGGCAACCGCATCGAGGGCGGCAATCGCCCGCCGCTTCGACTCGCGACGGGTCCATGTAGAATGGTGCGCCTCAACGGCTTCGGCCACCTGCCGGCCAATGCTCAACACCGGATTCAGCGCGGTCATCGGCTCCTGGTAGATCATGGCGATCTCGCGCCCGCGCAGTCGGCGCAGCGCGGACGCGGGCTGGTGGAGCAGATCGACCGCCTTCTGTCCGTCCGCTCCAGCTCCGCGCCAAAGGATCTGGCCGGAGACCCGCGCCGATTGGCCCAGCAGCCCCAGAATGGCCAGCGCGGTCACACTCTTGCCCGATCCCGATTCGCCCACGAGTCCCAGAACTTCGCCCTCCTCCAGGCAAAGATTCACCTGGCGCACGGCCTCAGCCGCGCCAAAATGAATCTGCAAATTGCGAATCTCCAGAAGCGAAGTCATGAAGCCATCCTAGACTATCCTGGCCCATGCGCCGGCGGCAGCGTATGGACCAGAGCGTCTGAGTATTTGAAAAAAGTGACTATAATCTGCCTACATATCATGCACCATTTTGCATAGCGGTATTTGTATGCTCTAAAAATAAAGGATTTAAGGATTATTTATTTGGCATTTAAATTGCATTAAAAAGATTGTTGCCGGATGTGCAGAACTGTGGTAATCGGTGATTGCGTTACTTCAAGAAAGCCCATCACCGTCGCCTGGCGTTCAGAGCTGAAGGGATTTCATGAATAGCAATTTACATTCAGTCAATGACCGGCGAGAGAGGCATCGCTTCGGCATCAACGCGCCGCTGACAGTTTATGACGGAACGCGTGAGATCTCCGGTTTTACCCGCGATCTGAGCAACCGCGGTGTTTATTTCTTTCTGGAGATGAACGACGCAGCGCCTTTTGGCGAGGATTTTGAGTTCATAGTTGAATTACCGCCGGAGGTCACCCTCTCCACCTGCTGCGCCATCCGGTGTCAGGGTCACGTTGTCCGCACCGATTGCACCTCGCGCCAGATGACCGGGATTGCAGCCGAGATCACTCATTATTCGATTCAACGCGAAGAAGCTTGCGCCTGAACGCAAGATCAGAGTTTGCGTATACCCAGAACGCGGTGGTCGGCAAGCCAGCTCTTACGCACATAGACGAGCCGGTTATTGCTGTCAGGATCGGTAGGCAGCAGGAAAAAGCCAGGATCAACCAGATAGCGGATCGAGTTATAAACAATCCCCTCCATCACTTCGCCATCGCGAAATTGCAGCCGCATCCAGATTCCGTGGACGATGGGCGCGCGGGAGTGGAAGTTGAGAATCTCGTGCTTCGAGTCCCCGGCAAAGCTGTTCACGTAGAATACGGCTTTAATCTGTTCGGCTGAAACCTCCTCGACAACTCCTGTCTCCAGGCTGCGCACCCGAAAGTTCTTCGGCGAACCCTGAGGCGCGTGGCTCAGCATCTGTTCCACGGTATCCCAGGCGGGAGAGTCAAGGAAGCCCTTGAGTGTCCGGTCTCCGAACTGGATCACCACCTTCTCCGAGCGGGGTGAATCGATGCCTTGCGTGGGTTCGGTCATAATCCCTTTCTCAGGATTGGAGCAACGCTCCTCTGCGGTGGAGTCAGATTATACTGCTTGATCTTGTAGAGCAAAGCCTTATAGCTGATTTGCAATTCATTGGCAGCGGCTTTGCGATTCCATCCTGTGCCTTCCAGTGTTTTGGCGATGGCCGCGGATTCGGCGCCATCCTTCAAATTCCGCATCATATGCTTCAAGCTTCCGTTGCCTCCCGCTTCCTCCTCGCCCGCCGCGGAAAGATCGGTGCTGAACTGTGGAGACAACTCTTCGATGATCGCCTGTTCATCATTCAGAATCAGGTAGCGCTTGATGGTATTCTCCAGCTCGCGCAGATTGCCCGGCCAGGAATAACCGCTAAGCGCCTGCAAGAACAGCGGAGAAATGGGCAAAGGCTCACGCTCATATTTGGCGGCCACTTTGCGCATGAAGTGTGCGGTCAGAATGGGAATCTCCTCCACGCGCTCGCGCAGCGGAGGCATCTTCAGCGTGAAGCCATTCAGACGATAATAGAGATCCTCGCGGAAGGTCTTTTGCGCAATCGCCGCTTTGATGTCGATGTTGGTGGCGGCGATCACCCGCACATCCACCTTGACGGTGGTGCGGCTGCCCAGGCGCGAAAAGCTCCCATCCTGCAAGACCTGCAGCAGCTTGGCCTGCAATGGAGCCGGCATTTCTCCGATCTCATCCAGAAAGATCGTGCCATTGTTGCAGATTTCAAACTTGCCTGGCTTGGCTTTGACTGCCCCGGTAAAGGCGCCCGGCTCGTAGCCGAACAATTCGCTCTCCAGCAGGTCGGCGGGCATCGCCGCGCAATTCACCTTCATGTAAGCGCGCTGACTGCGAGCCGACATCTTGTGGATGAACAGAGTGGCCACTTCCTTGCCAGTGCCGCTTTCGCCCAGAATCAGGACCGGAATGTCGGCGCGCGCCACCAGCCGGCATTGGGACTCAATCTCCTTCATTCGCTTGCAGGCGCGGACAAAGGAGACATTCTCGTCCAGCGGAATCTCCTGGCTCTCCTCCTCACCATGATCCTCCTGCCGACGCGCATGATGAAGGCACCGCTCCACAGCCTGGTCGATGTCGGCCTTTCTGAATGGCTTCAGGATCACTTCCGCGGCACCCATACGCGTGGCCGCCACCACCTCGTTCAGTTCGGCTGAGCAAGCCAACAGAATTACGGGAAGCTTGGGGTTGGAGGCAAGGATTTTAGTCAGCAGGTCGAATGCATTCTCACCGGCGCTCTCCCCATCCAGGTGCCAATCCATCAGGATGATCTCGGGAGGATGAGATTCGTTCATACTTTCCAGCAGCTCGGCCGCTTCCGTAAATAGACTCACGGTGAAGCGGTCGGCAAGAATGCGCTGCAGATATTTCAAGATCCCGGGATCAGGGTCAAGCGCCGCAATGAGAGGATTGCGTTTGTTTTTCGTCTTCATACTTGCTTTGGATGGCATACGAACAAACCCAGCTCTTTCGGTTGCAGTTCAACCGCATAGGAACAGCGTTCTTCCTCACCCGGCAAACCGGACAAGTAGACAAAAAGGGCCCCGGATAAGAATTGCAGTGGGTTTCTCTTTGCAGGCCTGGGGATCAAAGCGCAAAACAGGGGAATGCTGCTCCCACCTGCATAAAGCAAACACACACCATCCTCACCATAATACCACTGGAAGTGGTAATTCTTTCGCTACAATGTGCAATTCTTTTCATATACCACAATCTAAAGCCGCAAGCAATCAATAAATGAGATAAACATCATTACCGCCACGTAAATGACAGAGTTACGTGGATGAAACGAGTGCATTACTCGTCACCAGAATGAGATTGGAAGTCCAGTTGCAGGCAAGGAGAATTGATAGAATTCTATGGATCCATCCTGAAAGAGCCATGCCTCAACCACGGCCCAACGAGATAGACGAACTGCGCGAACTGCCTCCGATCGAGGTTATCTTCGGGCAGTCGCCTCTGATGGCCGCAGCTCGCGAGAAGCTGGAGCGGGTTGCCGAAACCACCGTTCCCGTGTTGATTCAAGGCGAAAGCGGAACCGGCAAGGAGATCTTCGCCAAGCTGCTGCATACGTGGTCGAATCGCTCGAAGAGCGCCTGGGTCAAGGTGGCCTGTCCGGCGATTCCACATTCGCTGATTGAGTCCGAACTCTTTGGATATGAAAAAGGCGCCTTCACCGGGGCTTATGCCACCAAGCGCGGTCGTGTGGAACTTGCGCAGATGGGAACTCTTTTCCTGGATGAGATTGGCGACCTGGACCTCTCCGTGCAGGCCAAACTGCTACAGATGCTTCAGGATGGAACATTCATGAGGGTGGGCGGGCAGGAGGCCCGAAAAGTTAATCTTCGCCTGGTCTCGGCCGCCAGCCAGGATCTCCGGCAGCAGACCGAGAACGGCAGCTTCAGGCTGGATTTTTTCTTTCGCATCAATGCCATCACCATCGATCTGCCGCCGCTTCGCCAAAGAACCACCGATCTGCCTATGCTGATCGACTACTTCCTCAAGCGTCACGCACAAATCTTTCATCGCACCCCCAAGCCGCTTTCACGCGAGTTGATGCGCCTAATGCTGCGTTACGATTGGCCGGGAAATATTCGCCAACTGGAGAACATGATTCGCAGCTATATTCTGATCGGCAGCGAGGAGGAGCTGGCGGCTGAACTGGTTCCGCTTCGTTCCTCCCAACCGGCACGGTTGAACACGGAGATTGATCTCGCCAGCCCGGTTTCGCTCAAAGAAATCACAAAATCCGCTACCCAGGATTTGGAGCGGCAGATCATTCTAAAGGTGCTTGAGGCCAACGGTTGGAACCGGCGCAAGACAGCCAAGTGGCTCAATATCAGCTATCGCTCGCTGCTCTACAAGCTGCAGGAGGCGCAGGGTCGCGGCGCAGCCGGCGCGCCGCCCTCTGAATGAGCTTCAACTTCTTTGTAATCAGCTCCCCCCTACATCCAACCGCGTAGCTCATAGTAGGCAATCTTTGCCGACTCCGCCACCAGGGTCTCGAAGGCGGGAAACCGCCCCCGCCAATGCTCGGCCGCATAGAGCAAATCCGGCGCCGCCATCGGCGCGGCATCGATCTTCAGCGAATGGAAGACGGCGAGCGCGCGCAGCATGTGGTAATCGCTGGTGAGGAGAACCTTCCTGCCCGGCATGCTTTGAACCAGGCGCGCCGTTTCAACGGCATTTTCGCGCGTGCTGGTCGAGCGCCTCTCCAGAATGAACGCGTCGCGGGGAATGCCTTGTCCCAGAAGGTAGTCAAAGATGCCCGGATCGCCGTAGCCGCAGATCACGATCTTCTTAAAGCCGCCGGTTTGCCACGCATAGAGCGCCTGTCTAGAACGCCAGTAAGAGGAGTAAGAGATGCCGCCAAATTCATTGTCCCCGGCGGCGCTCAGCAGGATGAGAACATCGCCTTTCGGCTGCGAAATCGGTCCAGCGTAAGCTTTAGTCCACCAGTTGACGATGGGGGTAAAGGAAACCAGAACCATCAGAAAGCCGAGAGCAGCCAAGAGACAGAAGAGGATTCGAGCAGCTTTGCGCAACTGGTTCATACGCTGCCCTCTTTGCGCCTGCCTGCAAGCGGAAGAAAGAGTTGCAGCAGTTCATCGGCCACCGACTCCCAGCTTCTGCTTCCGTGCGCGGCAATGAACTCAGCCTGCCAGCTACGGTCGAGGACCGACGCCAGAGCCTTGGCCAGCGCACCGGCATCTCGCGCCGGCACAAGCTCTCCGCAAGCATTGCTCAGGATCTCCGGAATTCCGCCAACCTTTGTAGCCACCACTGGCCGTCCGCAGGCGAGGGCCTCCAAAACCGCATTTGGGCAGCCTTCCATGTAGCTGGGCAAGGTGACCAGGTCGGCAGCCGTGTTCCAGACGGCCACATCGTCAAAGGCGCAAGCAGGCAAAGTGTGGATGAAAGCGGCGGCGCGGTGCGCTTGTATCGCGCTTTCAAGCAGGGGCCGGTCCGGCCCATGGCCAATCAGATACACCTGCAACTTGGGGCGGCTCGCGTGCAGAAGCGATGCCGCTTCAATCAATTCCCGCAACCCCTTCTTCAGGTCCATGCGCCCGATATAGACGACTGTCTCTGCCTCGGGATCGAGTCCGAGCTTGCGCCGCGCCTCCAAGCGATCCATTGGGTGAAAGACGGCGAGATCGCAACCATTGATCACAGCATGCGTCGTCCGCGGCGCAGCGCCCATGGCAATCGCCTTGGCGCGTAGATCGCTGGAGACAGTCACGATGGAGTCGGCTTCACGCAGCACCTTGCGCGTCAGCCAGTTGGAGACCGGATCGCCGATGCGGTTAATGTCGGAGCCAATGCTTTGGACGACGACCGGAACTCGGAGCGATCGGGCAATCTTGAGCGCGGCATAGCCGTCGGGATAGAGGAAGCAACTGAAGATCAGGTCGGGAGCAAAGGCGCGTACGGCTGGCAGCAGCGTACGCGCGGCCAGCCAGCCGTTCAACGGCCGGGAAAGCACGGGCAACGCGGGAAAGCCGTAGTAGCTGGCTCGCACATCGGGCGGGCTGAAGGATGCGTCCAGCCGGTCATAGCCTTTGGTGCGCGGTCTCAGCAACGAGGGATACTGTGCATCCGGGTAAAAGACCCGCAGATCGGCCTTGCGCGCCAGCAAACGCAGCGTCTGATAGGCCGACCGTCCCTGCCAAGGCTCGGCCGAGCTGGGAAAGTAACGCGTAACAACCGCAATCCTCATGCCTGGACCTCAGAGGCAGGTTGCCGGACGATCCGATTGGCTTCGAGAATCTTTTCGAAGTCGCGGCTGACCGCCTCCCAGGAAAAATCCCTGCGCACCATTTCCATCGCATTGCGGGCAATAGCGCGCCGCGCGCCTTCGTTGGTGAGCAGTCGGACGCACGCGGCGGCCAGGTCAGCGGGATCATCGGCCAGCAGAATATCTCTTCCGTCGGTCGTGCTCAGCCCCTCCGCGCCCACTGTCGTCGAGACGACAGGAAGGCCGGCCGCCATGCACTCGTAGATCTTCAATCGCGTCCCGCCACCGATGCGGATGGGCACAATGGAGAGCTTTGACCCCCAAAGATAGGGACGCATATCGGCCACTTTACCGGTCACCGTGACGCCATCAACCCCTTCGGCGGAGCGAAGCACTCGCGCGTCGGGCGAGCGTCCAGCGATGGTAAAGCGGGCGTTGGGTAGCTTTTCGCGAATCAGTGGAAGCACATCCGAGATAAAAAACTCCACTGCATCCACATTCGGCAGCCAATCCATTGACCCGCTGAATACCATATCAGAGATGGCGGGAGATTCATCCGGCGGCGCATAGAACTCCACATCCACCCCGGTTGGAACGCTGGTCACCGACTCGATGCCAAAAGCGCTCTTCATTCTGGCCGCATCAATCTCCGAGACGGCGATGACATGCTTCACCGCACGGCAGATCTTTCTCTCATAGGTCTCCATCTTGCTGGCCTGCATCTGAAAAAAAAGCCGCTTCAGCATGGAATCACACTGCGCGGTGTGCCGTTGCCAGATGGTCGTCTCCACATTGTGCTGGAAGAGCACCGCCTGGGGCAGTTCGGCCAGATTGGGAGCCGCGGCCAGAAAGTCGCAAACGATGGCATCATACTCTTCAGCGGCAATCAGTGCGCTGATCTTGCGCCGCAGATCGCGGCTGGCATAACGGGAGACGGCCATTGGAACCGGATTAAAGATGCTGGCCATGAGCTGGGGAAGAATCGCCAGGGAACGCCTGGGCGGCGCGCTGTGCTGGACAACAAGATGCCGCGTCGAGTATTCCGAGCTGCGCTGTGGGCCTTCGGTATTCTGCGGATCATTCAACGCTGCAAAGTGAATCTCATGCCGCTTGTGCAGCTCCTTCAGCGTGCCCAGCGTACGAATCTGAGCGCCGCGGTCGGTTGGATGCAGAAAAAAAGGGCAAATCCAAAGTATCTTCACTGTCCCGTTTTCACTCCTGGCGGCCTCTTCGGCGATGGGTCTAAATCTGTGAACCCGCAAGCTCATGATAAACTGCCTTCGGATGAGGCCAAGCCGAACGGCATGAATGACAAGAAAAAAGTAATCGTTATGGGATTGGGATACGTGGGCTGTGTGAGCGCCGCGTGTTTTTCCGAGATTGGGCATCATGTTCTCGGCGTGGACCGCGATCTGAATAAAGTTGAAGCTATCCGCAAGGGTCGTTCGCCATTCTTTGAAGCCGGGCTGGAGAGCCTGATTGAAAAGAATGTTGCGGCAGGGCGCCTGACCGCCGGGGTGCTGGATGCCGAAGCGCTGGCCGCGGCGGATGTGGTCATGCTCTGCGTCGGTACGCCCTCTCAGGCGAATGGAAACATCGACCTGAGCCATCTGCGCCGAGTCTGCGAAGAGATCGCCGGCCTGCTCAGGCCACGCGCCAAACGCCTGATCGTCACCGTGCGCAGCACCGTCTTTCCCGGAACCTGCGAGAGCCTGTTGGAGACGGTCTTTGCTCACCGGCAAGATGTGGAGATCGTCTCCAACCCTGAATTCCTGCGCGAAGGCACGGCTGTCAAGGACTTCATGGAACCATCCCTGCTGGTGGTCGGTGGAAGTTCAGACGAGGCCGCAATCCAAGTTGCGCGCCTCTATGACGGCCTGCCCGGCGAGGTTTCTGTAGTCTCCCTGCGCACGGCGGAGATGATCAAATACACCTGCAACGCCTTTCACGCGGTCAAGATCGGATTCGCCAATGAGATCGGCTCGCTGGCCGGTAGCCTGGGCGTCAACCCGGAGCAGGTGATGGCCACCATGTGCCTGGATACGCGGCTGAATATCTCGCCGGCCTACCTCAAACCGGGCTTCGCCTTTGGCGGGTCCTGCCTGCCCAAGGATCTGCGCGCCCTGACCTTCCGCGCCTCCCGGCTCGATCTCAAGCTGCCTCTGCTCAATTCCGTGCTTTCTTCCAATGACGAACACCTCAAAAGAAGCATCCAGCAGGTGCTCGAACTTCCCGGTCAACGCATCGGCATCTATGGCCTGGCCTTCAAGGAAGATACCGACGATCTGCGCGAAAGCCCGGTCATCACCATCATCGAGCATCTGATCGGCAAAGGCAGAGCGGTCAAGATTCATGACCCGCATATTCAGCTCGACGAGATCTATGGCAGCAATCTCAGCTTTGTCGTCTCCGCGCTGCCGCACATCGGCCGCCTGCTAACGCGCTCGCTTGATGAGCTGCTTACCGCGTCTGACTCGCTGGTCATCGCGCAGAAGCCCTCGCCCGCGGCGCTCGATCAGATGAATGCCAGCGGCTTGGAAATCCTCGACCTCACCAAGCTCACCCGTAAAACCAATGCCGCAATTGGTTAGCTACCATCACCAGGTGCATCCATGCTCAAGAGACTGAAGATTCAAGCCGAAGACGCACTCCGGTACAACTCAGCCGTTCGCAATCTCCTAGCCTTTGCCACACTCCAAAGGACGCCTGGAGGGCCAGCGGAAGACACGGCTGAAGCAGCCCGCCGCATTCACAAGCTCTGTCAGGCTGCTCGTCTGGCCTCTACGGAGTCAATGACGCGAAAGGCCGAGGCGGCCATTGCCCGCCAGCTTCCTGCAATCGATTCCGCGCAAATTCCTTGGGCTGAATTTCTTCCCGACTTTGGTCAGGAACGAATTCAAAAAGCTATTGTCCTGAAGCGGTATGTCAGCGAGCGCGAAAAAGGCGTCGTCTTTATCTCTTTTGACAATCAGATGGCGCGGTTGGCCAAAGCCGCCAAGCTTCGGCTCTTCGCCGAACGTTACCAATTGGTGCTCGCTCCGTCGTGGTCGCCTCCACATTCAATCGCCACATATCTGTTTCCGCGCCTTTATCCCGATCCGATTTTCTGCCTGATCAGCAACCCGCGCGATCTGGATATATTTCCGCGAATCAGCAATCAGTACAAAATGGCGCCACTCTATGCCTCAAACTGGTTCGATCCGCGTAACTACACGGCGGTTTCGGCGGCAGAGAAAGATATCGATATTCTGATGGTGGCGAACTTCGGGAAATTCAAGCGTCACCACGCATTTTTTGCCGCTCTTCGCAGCCTGCCGCGCAGTTACCGCATCGTGCTGGTCGGCCAAAGCGAACGCGGACGCACCAAAGAAACCATTCTCGGCGAAGCAGCAGCCTATGGCGTACGCGACCGATTTGAAGTTCGCGCCGACGTTCCCTACTGGGAGCTTCAGGGGTTAATGGCTCGCGCTCGAACAACTCTCGTGCTCTCCCGTCGCGAAGGCTCCTGCGTCGTGGTCGTCGAATCCATGTTTGCCAACACGCCGGTCGCCATTTACAACGACGCGGAGATGGGCTCGCGTGTTTTCGTGAACGAGCACACCGGCCGCCTGCTCCAGCACGGTCATCTGGCCGCGCAATTGAAAGACTTTGTTCGATCCAGCGATCAATATGAGCCACGAAAATGGGTAATGGATCATGGGGTTGATTGCGTGGCCAGCACGCAGACGTTGAACCGGATCCTCAAGCAAGATTCAGTAGACAACGGACTCGAATGGACTGAGGACATTGCCGCACTGCGCTGGTGCCCAGACCCACAGTATTACCAGGCTCAGGATGCCGACCGGCTGCGCCCCTCTTACGAGGAGATCGAAAGCCATTGCGGCATTCGCATAGCTGCGCCATAGCGGGCCATGCGCGGCATCCGCGGACTATTTTGAATGCGAGGTGATGGTTGCATGGAAGACTCTGAATCTCTGAATGCCGATTCGAAAGCTCATGGCGAGAAGTCAGCAAGCAAGCCAAACAAAGCGATGCGTTTGGCCCAAACACTCTTTGTGCTGCTTTGCGCCGAAACGATCTTTTCGCTTCCTTATCGAAGCGTTTATCTTCTTCGCCAATCGATTCCTCAAGCGTGGTTGGTGGCTCTATTTGTGCTTGTAGTTATCTGCGCATGTTATCGCCTACGCCAGCCGGTTTTGCGAACTTTAAGTTCTATGCTGGATGCCCCGTCAATCGGAAACAAAGTATGGCTTTCTTTCTGGATCGGTGTTGGCCTGGCTCTTAGAGTGGTGTGGGCGCTCCGCTTTCCCGTTACGCTCAGCTCAGACAGTTTGATTTATTTTGATGTCGCGGCAAAGATGGCCCACGGACAGGCCATCGCCAGTGTCTTCAATCCGCCGGGCCTGTCTTTGTTTCTGGCGCCATTCTTCATGCTCTTCGGCGCGCGCACTTGGGTTCCCATCCTTTGCGCCTTGCTCTTGTTTGTCGCAACTTATCTATTCACTTACGGTCTGGCTGCCCGCATTCAAGGTGGCCTGGCCGCCCGCATTGCGCCCATGCTGGTTGCAATCTGGCCCTGCTGTTTCACTCTCGTCGGGGGAAATTCCAAAGAGAACCTCCTCGCCGCGCTGGTGCCAGCCACATTGTATTTTTATCTGAAAAGCTTTAATCCGAAGATTGACTTGAGTGAAATTAATGTTCATTGGGGCTATTTGATCGCAGCGGGTCTTTGCATGGGGTTCGCCGCGCTCACACAGCCCGGATACTTGCTCTTCCCATCCGTACTGATCGGATTTGAATTGCTTCGAGCCAGAAGATTATTGAAAGCCGCGGCACGGGTTACTGTATTTTCCATTGCCATGCTCTCCATAATAACTCCATGGACGGTTCGAAACTACATTGTCTTTCATCGAATCGTGCTTATATCTACGAATGGCGGATCCGTATTCTATCGCGCCAACAACTCCAATGCCAACGCGCAATATGAGCCTGAAAGCGAAGCTTCGCTGCCCAAAGATGAATTCGAGGCGGATAAGCTGGGTTACAAGATGGGCGAAGATTGGATCGTGCATAACCCAAAAGCATTTGCTGTCTTAATGATCAGGAAGCAAGTTGTTTTCCTTGGGGATGACGCATTGGGCGCCTTCGAAACTTTCAAGTTTCACATTGATCATCCTTCGCCCTTGTATGCCCCCGCCAAAGCCATTTCCAATTTATTCTGGCTAGTCCTTTGGTCGGTGATGTTCCTCGGTTTCCCGCTATTGTTCAAGCTGGAAAACTGGCGGCTTTGGTATGGAATTCTGTTTCTTCCATTCCTCTATCAGTGGGCAATTGACAGTGTCTTTGAGAGCGGTCCGCGCCACCATGTTCCCTATGCGGCGCTCATTGCTGTTTTGGTGGGCATGGTGCTAAGTTCAGCCGCGCCGAAGATACCAAATGGCCAGTCAACTTGAGCGAGCCGGTTTCGGGTGACACCAATTTCGGTCCCACGATAGCCGGTAAGCATCTTGTCTTAAGGTTCAGAGCAGCGAAGGCTATAGACATCGAGGCTATAAAAATGACGTGAGCCACTGACCTTGCAGCTTGCTGAACGTAGTGCTGACAGGTCGGGCAATTCTTCATTGTTTTTCCCCATGGACAGGCTCTCCGCTGTAACGATCAACCAGATGCGCTTATGGGTGCGAATCGCCGAAGAGATATCGACCGGCGTATTGGCGAGCTTGTCTTCGCCAATCCATGGGATGCCGATCAGCGGCTTGCCGGTTTGCGTAATCCCAATCTCGGCGGTTTTTGAGAGGCCAATTTTGTGGAGATGATAATTCAGAGTTGCCACTTCGCTGTCAGGGTCGACAAGTACTAAGTCGTCCGTGATGGATTCAGTAGCAAGAAACGCCGTGGTTCGCTCCCAATCCTGCTTGATCGGGCAAGTATAAAATCTGCCAATAGATATTCCCACAAGCAGCAGCGCGGCGCCAAGCACCCATGCCAACTGCCGCTGCGCAAGTTGTGCGGCGCCGGCTCCAAAGGCAATGGCAAAAGCCGGCAAAGCAATCATCGCGTAGCGCGCATAGTAAATTGGATGACCGGTCAGAGCGGCAATCAATGGTGCAATGACCGGAAGCAACAACCACACCAACAGCGCAACTCTCAACCGCGCGTCTCTGGACTTATCCAATTCATATCTGGCGACCGGCAGCCAGAAAACCGCCAGCACAAGGATGGAGACAGCCGCCAGACCAGCCAGTGGAAGGCTCCCCTTCCACACCAAGCTTCGTCCCACAGCGAAAGCAACAGGTGTGCTTAAAAACTGATTGATCCACGAAGGGCCACCGCGCACTCCGTTCCCTGGCTGGTCGATCTGCGCCATGAACGCAGGAAACCAAATGAGCACAAAGAAGCAGGCTGCAACGGCCATTGCGGCGAGCCATGCAAGTAACTTCTTATATTCGCGAAATATCAGCAGAATGATCATCTGCGCCAAAGGAATGAAAATGCCGTAATAATGCGTAAGAGTAAGAAGCACTGCGCAGAGCAGGACACCGCTCAAAAAAATCGTTTGCTTTCGAATCCAGAATCGAAAGAAACAGAAGAACGATGCCGTGGCAATCAATTGCAGCCATGCATAACATCGCGCCTCGGTAGAAAGCTCGAGGGAGAACGGAGAGATTGCGTACGCAATCGATGCAATAAGGGCAACCTGCTTGTCAATGTTCTCCTTCGCCATCAGGTAGATCAATGCTGTACAAGCCACACCGGCAAGCGTTGAAAAGGATCTGAGGGCAGCCTCCCCGGATCCGAAGACAAGCGACCAGGCTTTAATAAGTATCCAATACAAAGGAGGATTGCCATTGTCGCGCGCGATCCCAAAGAATAAATCATGGAAAGTATGAAAACTAAGTCCGCGGCTGACGACTTCATCATAGAAGAAAGATTGAGAGTGTATTCCGCCAATGCGAATAACGGCGGCAAGAACAGTCACGCCAAGCATGGTCGCCATCCTATAACTCTGTCCAGGATTGCGGTGGTTCGAGTTTTCAAGATGCGAATGCGGCATATGGGCAGGAATCAATCGTTCATCCTTGCTGTAATAGTATACAAATGTTTGTGCGAATGAAGTGATTTGTGTTGGAAAGGAATCGGCGTGGGCCGCAAGTTCCACTCTCCTGCAGCCGCACAGGAAACTGGCGCTTTAAAATCATTTTCCGTGCTGGCTGAAGGAAGAGTCATCCACTGGCTTGGCGCACGAGATTGCTGCATTGGAAACAGGTTTGTGATCCTGCGTCAGCGCGATTGCGGTTTGGGCCATCTGCCAGGCCGTGGCCCAGTGAATCTCAATGCCTCGCCGTTCGGCCTCTTCAGCCAGCCAACGATATAGGTTGCCGAGATCGCCAGTGAGTAGCGGGCCCAAATTGCACTCTTTCGCTCCATGGGTATAGAGCTTCAGAAACAGATCCTCACCGATTGTGGGCGCCAGATCAAACCATCGGCGAACCCGCGTTTCGGTCGGCGGATCGTAACCGGCCATCTCCCCCGTCTCCAAGCGCGGCAGTGGGCGTTCGCTGAATCTAAGTCCGAACGGGCCTGTGATCATAAGCAGATCTCCGCGTCTACCGCCGCCCACCGTGGCTTCAATTCCATGATCAAAGGAGCGCGGGCGCTGATCCGGATTGTTGGTACACCAATAAATTTGATTAACCAATCGTCCCTGCGTAGGAGAGGGCGCGGACGGCATAGTGAAATCGGCATAACAGCCCAAATCGCGCAGCAGGGCGATCTCCCCATTCAAACCGCAACTGAGGCCTTTGGGGTGGGAGTTATCCAGCGCCCAGTTGCCGTGAATGAAGCCGAAGACGGTACGTCCTTCGTGTTGGCGGAGAAGGCCATGATCGTCCGTGAGACGGCGGCAGAACTCCGTCATCTTTTGAATAAAGGTTTCGCGCTGCTCGTCGCGATGATGAATATGCACCTCCACGTCCCCCACGCCCAATCGCACTATTTCGGCAAGGCCGTCGAGCAGTTCGCGGCGGTACTCCTCCTCTGGATAGAAAAAGCTATACTGGGGGCGCTGCCCGGCTGCATCACGGGGAGCGTCCTGAGCAATGCGCGGCCATTTCTCGCGCCACTGCGCGACACGGCTGAGAGCGTCCTCCATGGACCCGGCCTGTCCCAGGGGCTCATAGTGATCGGTAATGGCGACCCAGGCGCGCTTTGGCTTGACGGGCCGCATCCACTTCCGCAGACGATCCTTCACATAGGGCGCAAGCCAGATTTCCGCATGGCGGGGCAACTTCATGAAATTCATTGTACCTTTGCGCGCTCACTCGACAGCCCCCGCGCGCCGAAAGATGCAGACGCCCGCCCAAAATGGTGCTGGAATGTGTAGAGAAGCGGAGATGCGGCAGAATCAAAGACCGGTTCTGCCTCCTTGAAGGCTTGCCGAAAGGCCGCACAGTCCTTGCCCGCCAAAGAAATTCTGCCGGAAGCCCCCGAGCTTCGCAAAGTCAATGATAGCCTCGACAACTGGTTGATCTATTGAGGACAGGCGTCGCGATTTCCATTCTTTCAACTTGACCTGCATGGCTATGAATATGCATTCTAGTGGTCTGATCACAATTGAAGACAACCTATTTTCATCTATCGAAAAGACGGTTGTTTACAAGAAAAAGTATTTTCTGGAATTCGGTTTCATTTGGCTGGAAATGGCTTGCGCGGAATTCAGATCGTTCTGTGCGTCAAATCAAATACATTTGTCGCGGGGCGTGGTCGCGCCCGCGGATGACGCGCAGGTCGATCGAGTGCTCCACGCTTTTCCGGCGCTTTTCGTACATCGACGAGGTAATCGTCTCCATCCGAGCGACTAGAATCGGGTTGTTGGAGGCTTGCGAAGCGATGCGGTGAAAGAGCATATCGTGGATCAGAAAATCAGAGGGATTCTCCATTGATGATGCTCTGCGCTGGTGATATTGTGCAATTGGCAGGGCGCCATGCCTCCCTCTTTGAATTCTCCGCCTGTCTTTTTCTCGTTTCGATGTTGATCCTGGTTCTGCTTGCTTACGGCTTGAAAAAATTGGAGTTGCCTGAATGAGTCTCTATTGCGCGCAAGGAAGCATCGATGCCGACCTCTCCTCAGCCGAATTGCAAGAGCTGCTCAATCAATCACTGGCCAGGTTGGGAGAGCGCCATCAAGTGCTTGCCTTGCCTCCCGATCAAACCCGCGAGCACTCCCGCGCCGGCGAACTGACGCGTTACGCTTGGCAGTTCTATGGCGAACGGCTCAAGGCGGTTCTGCCCGCCTTGGGCACGCACTCCCCCATGCGGCCCGAGCAGATCACCCGTATGTTTGGTGACGTGCCGCAGAATCTCTTTCGCGTTCACAACTGGCGAACCGACGTGGAGACGCTCGGCGAAGTTCCGGCAGAGTATATTCGCGAGCAATCCGAGGGCAAGCTGAACTACCCGTGGCCGGCGCAGGTCAACAAGCTGCTCACCCGCAGCGGCTTCGACCTGATTCTTTCCGTTGGGCAGGTGGTTCCCCATGAAGTGATCGGCATGGCCAACTACAACAAGAACGTCCTGGTGGGCACGGGCGGCCACGAGGGAATCAGCCGCAGCCATT
>Ga0181520_10004881_pt1 | contig 21948 bp, 19 predicted proteins | sample PEATcosm2014_Bin_29_FD_132451 | JGI IMG/M metagenome (GOLD analysis project Ga0181520, IMG submission 132451) | Peatland microbial communities from MTU Mesocosm Facility, Houghton, MI, USA - PEATcosm2014_Bin02_30_metaG | ecosystem: Environmental > Terrestrial > Soil > Wetlands > Peat | place... | reverse complement strand
TGCAGCGGAGGCTTTGCAGCCGGGTGTTGGTGGCCAGTCTGCACGAACTTTGCATGAACTGAATGAAGACCCGCCTTAAATCACACTAACGGTAAACGTAGTTGTCGGTGCCGGGGTAACCGCGGGATTTCCGGCTCCCGTCACGGTAAAGGTATAGGTACCAGCAGTGGTGGAGGTGCCAGCAGTTGTCGACCTGCTTCCGCCGCAGGCGGCCAGACTTCCCAGCACCACCATCAACGCCAAGACACCTAGCATCGATCGCCAATTGCGCCGGCGTGTGGGAATTCCCAGGAACACGAGAAATGACAGTACCCCGCCGCCACTTGAGTCGAATAGCCACTTGCCCATGCCACCCGATTTGGGGCTTGCCGTCGCACTATTAGCGCCGGATCCATAGGTCGTCACAGTAAAGGTCGCGATTCCGCCCACCGACAACGGCATGCTGGGGTTGGGGCCGGAGCAGGTCGGAAGATTCCCAGCCCCAGACGGAGACGAGGTCAGCGCACAACTCAGCGTGACACTTCCCGAGTAACCTGTGGTTGTATTCACTTCTACCTGCGAGGTGGCGGATAAACCTGGGTCGACAGGATTCACTGGCGACGCCTGGAGCGTGAAGGCTGACTGCGTCACGCTCACTGTGATCTGGACCGTAGCGGCGCTCCCAGTGTAGTTTGTATCCCCAAGGTAGGTTGCCGTGACCGTGTCGACGCCGTTGGGCAGGTTGGTGACCGCCAGCGTCGCGACTCCGCTGCCGTTCAGCTGCGAAGTACCAAGGCTGGTAGAACCAACCGTAAATGTCACGTTTCCGATCGGAGTTGGACTGCCGCTCTGACCGGAAACCGTGGCTGTTAGAGTGACAGACTGCTCGGCGGCCACACTTCCCGATGGGGAACTCGTGAGATTCGTCGCCGAGGCCAGGTCTGACACAGCAACCGCGATATACTGCGGGCCATTGTTCTCAATACACGAATACCCGTTCACTCCTGAGTTGAGGCGCTGAACCGAAGTTCCATCGTAGCTCGTAACAGTAATATCCGTTTTTGGTGCGATTGGAATACCCACGGGATTGTGCGTGCCGTTTTCATTCCAACAGACGTATCGGGCATCTGTACCGTTCGAGAACTCGAGGATGTAATCAGTAATATCGTTCGTGTACACTTCGTTGGAATAGTAATACCCATTCAACTGACTGGTGAGGGTTTTAAAAGCGTAGAACGCCGGCAACGGTGTTATATTCGGGCTTTGCGAATTCATATCGTAGGCGTGAACCATTCCAAAGTTGAACTCTTGGTTGGTATTATCGCTATCTCCGTCATCCATCCAGTCGTACGCGATGTTTATGGGGACCGCATTCATCAGGTTATTAAGCAACATGCGGGCGACGTATTGGCCCTTCTCAATTTCGGCATCATTGTATGAGAGAGTCCCTGCCGGGACGTCGTACCAGGACGAAGAATAACCCCACTCACTATTGATGATCGGCGGGTTAGTTGTTGTATCTGAGTAAATCACAGAAGTAAGCCAGATGTAGTCTTGACTGACAGATTCGGGATAGCCATTACGGTACGGATGAACGCTGACGCCATCCAATTTGCTTCCGAGCGGCGACTCCAAGACCATATTCAAGAAGTCCACTGAGTTATAAAAACTGGGTAGCCACGTGCCGTTGAAAAAGGCCAATGCAGGCCCAATCACAACTTCATCCGGGTAAGCCGTCTTGATCGCCGTCATAGCCGCGCTAGCCATCGCAATATAGAGCGGCCCAACCTGGCTAGCATCGTTAAATGGGTCGTAAGAGACACCTGGTCCTGACCAAGTTATCGTAGGTTCGTTGTACAGCTCCCAAATAATTCCCTTGCCCTGAAAATGCGCTACCGCAGCCGTGGCGAAATTGGCATAAGCGGTGTCCCCCTCGGCATCATACGGCGAGTACCCACCGTCATAGAGTGAGTTCTGGTAATCGAGAATGAAGAGAAGTGTTATGCCGGCATTGGTTGCGTTCGTAACCAACGGGTCATAGGCGGAGAAGTCGTATACGCCGGGAGTCTGCTCAACCCACCCCCAGTAGAGATCGATTCGGATGACACGAATCCCCGCGTTGTACATCATCTGCAACACGGCGGGCGTCTCATTAATGTTGTGGTCACACACGCCGAGTCCAGTGGGTACGGGCCCGTAAGGGATCAGCGACTGTGCGAATGAATGTACCGGAAGGAGGGCCATTGCCATTATGACGATGCACGCTGAGAGGCCCGACGTTCTGTATTCTCTCAACCTTACTTCCTTCATCGTGCGTAACTGCTCCTTAGTTGCCACTTGGCTACTAACGGGACGGACATGCAGCAGATAGCGGCACATACTTTTCAACATCTGCCATAGAATGCGCGGAGAGAAGATTCTCGTTCTCCATACTGATTCTGGTGATCTCATATTGCCTCCAAGCGGCCCAACATTCGAGTATTGCTGCCTTGAGTTCAAGCGATAACCCGAACAAGATTCATGCAGGGGCGCATTCGCCCTCAACAAATTCATTAATCTAGCTCTCCGGTCACGCACATCACATCGGCACGCGTCCCTACCAGAGATGGGACCGGAGGAAGACAAAAGAATCCCGGCCGAACCGGCTACTGCTCTGTTGGGACGTTCTCTGCGTTTCACTAGAAGCCCCCTTTATGGGCGGATCAGCCCAACTGGACTTCAAAAATACAAACCAACCGTACTAAGCCGCTTGCGCTGTCATCATTCCGAGATATGCAACTTCTTTTGCAGGTCTCCACACTGCACGGTGTGCATTCCTGGTGCAGGGTTTCCCCAATCCGTGAAGACTACGTCCTTCTGTTCGTTGGCTTGCATGTCTACCCAGCGTGTCTGGAGTCGGCCGTCCAGGCTCACTTGTACGTTGACAAGTCCGCTCTGGGAGGGGTTTTTGATGGTGGCAGTTATCGCGAGTGGATTGCTGCGGGTTTCAAGGCCAACGCACATACCCGCTACGATCTTCACGTCTGTCTCGCTCAGATTCACTTCTTGAACTTTGGACAGTGAGAATTGCTGAGTATCGCTCCGCGGAGTCTTAAACGCATCCAGTTCGATGCGCCCTACATCTTCGGCCATGAAGGCCGGGCGCGCATCCGTTTCTATCAGGTTCAGCCGCACATCCTGCAGCTCCAAGACCTTGACCTTGCGCACGTAAAGACCCCACACCGGCAGCACTCTCGCGTCCTGTTCAGCCTGGTGTATCGGCAACTGCAACTGCTCGACTCGCCCGCCACCCCTGAACTCGAAGTTCACATCGCGAAGTGTCATTTTCTCGAGGGGTTCTTCTGCCCAGCTTTCTATGGAAGCTGCCGCCTGATATACGCCCGTCGCCGTCATCCTATTCATTGCGATCCGGCCAGCTGTGTTGCCCGGCGCCAGTGTCAGACTGAAAGGCGTAGCAACGTCGTGCATAGTAATGTTTGAAATCTGCACATCGTCCAGATGACCTTCTGTGGGACCCCATGCTCCCGGCTGAAGCAGGATGCCTGCCAGCATGTTCGTGCGATGCCGTTCGCGCGAGGTTCTGTGTTCGAATCGCCCCGGTCCGAAGAACAGGCAATCGTGAATGATGAGCCGCTGCGCTGGCCCGATCAAGCGGATTCCATTGCAGGAAGAGTTGATGATGCATCGCGAAATGAGAGTGTTTTCCCAAAAGCACCCTGCGATACCGTCATCACCCGTAAATAGCTCGCAATCTGTGATGCTCACGTTGCGGCTTGGACGATCTTTCCAGCCGCGGAAGTGGACTCCATCCCAACCTCCAGTGATTCTTATTGCGCCCACGTCCACGTCGCTGGTGAACTCGAGCAACACGGCATAGTTTCCCGCGTCCTTGATTGAAATGTCGCGCATCGTAATATTCCGAGAGTTGCCGAACAGCACGGCATGCGGACCGCGCATGTTCTCCTCGCCCCGCGGATCAAAGACCTTGTTGCCGTTGATGAAGCCACGCCCAGTGATCGTGACGTTCTCCACATTGATGCCCAGCAACAGGGCGCGATGCCAGCTTGGCGCAAGTTCCGCCAGCGGATTGCCCTTCGGAGGCGTGAACGGTTCGTACTGTGTGAGGTCTGGAGTGCCGATGATCTCTGCGCCAGCCTCGAGCAGGAGGGTAATGTTGCTCTTCAGGCGGATTGTTCCCGTGAGATATTGACCCGGTGGCACCAGTACCTGGCCGCCTCCCACTGCAGCACAAGCCGCAATGGCTGTGTTAAATGCCGCCGTGTCGAGCGTTGTGCCGTCCCCTTTCGCGCCGTAATCACGAAGGTTATAGAAGTGCGCGCTCGGGTCGTTAATGCCTTTGGCCGCATTCGTCTGGATGGCGGCAGTGGCCTTTCCCCCAAGCAATCCCGCTCCGACCACGGCGCCGGCTGTCGGCAGCGCTAGCTTTCCTAACCAATCTCGCCGTGACAGCAGCGTGCCTTCGCCTTCTTGATCGATTCGATTCTTCACAACAGGTCCTCTTTCATGGAGTTCAACGAGGATGGATTCTCCAGGCTGATACCGTGCTTCCGGCAGACGTTAATTACCATCTCGTCCGAATCTGCCCCTTTTCTTCGCCGAACATCATGCGTCGGAAACCAGACCTGGTCGACCTAGGGTTTGAAAACACGGTATGGCGCCAGTTCGACATCCCGATTTACGCGCCGGGGAGGATCAGTGCTCGTCGATGTCTCATATTTGGCGGTGGCGTCACGTCTAAACGTGTCCAATCCTTCTTGAGCACAATTGGTTCCACCGGGACAACCGCAAGGCACCTGGACGACATCGTGCAACTGATTGCCGGTCCGCCATAAAGCCAGATCCGTCGGGGCAACCAGCTTTGGATAGACGTCGCCCGCATCGACCCGCACCAGACACGAGGCAGGCCAGAGCCTGCAGCTCCCTCGACGGACCTATCCGGATCTCAAATCCACCTGTTGCCTCCATGGGTACTGGAGTTTCGCCACAGATAACGTTCTGCCAGATTTCATCGTCGGCCGAACCCCTCTCGCCGTGAGCGAGTATGCAAGTGCTGCCAGTCAACTTTGTTAGGTCAAACGGTATCGTACGGCATAGCTCGTTCCAATTCCAAAGACACTTCGCTACGAGAGACGAGGGCGGGTTGGCATTGGCGCCGCACACGTTGGTTTCGCTCTCTGCCAGACGGTTTCCGCCCCATCTGGCTTCGACACGGCCACGAACAAACAAGCCCGTTTCGGCGGGGCAACGCGGCGCAAGAATGCAAAGGTTCTTAGTACCGAACCGCTGCCTACTCAGATTAGCTTCGGTTCGGAAGATGGTAGTTGCGCGGCAATCGCTTGCTTCGTCGGGTTCCGAAGAAGATTTTCACCCTTAAGCCGCCCAAACCTGCTTGGCGCACCGACAAGGAAGGTACCACGGCGGAGCTTGCGGTCTGCGACAATTACCTCTTACCAAAAGAGGTAATTGTCGCAACGACAGCTGACCGCTCGCTAAGGAATTAGAAAATCACCTTTCCAGCAACTTGAACAATGCGGCCAGGGCCAGCACCGGTGATCACGCCGAAATTTGGATTGGACAAGTAATTGCCGATTCCTCCGAACTGAGGGCGATTAAAAATATTGAAAAACTCGCCCCGGATTTGTAGCCGGGTATTTTCTCCACTATGGAGCGGAATGTTCTTAAAAAGTGACATATCTGAGTTGTCTACGCCCGGAGCCCGGAGTATGTTTCTCCCGGACGTACCAAAGAGTCCGGGCGCTGCGTTTGCGAACGCATCGGTATTGAACCATTCAGTGAGGCTCTTATGGAACCCGGAATTGGGTTTACCTACGAGATCAGCTCGGTTCATTGAGGCGCTGGCCAAACCGAGCAGGCCACTGTAGTCGTAACCGTAAATCGAGTACGGCTGACCAGATTCGAAATCCACGATTCCATTGAGTTGCCAGCCGCCCAGCAGCAGATTGCCCGGCGTGTTAAGGTGCGTGAGGAATTGCTTGCCGTTGCCAATGGGAAGGTCGTAAACAAAGGACCCTACGACCCGCTGGGGAGTATCGAAGGATGAAACAGCGCGGTCATAATTCACATCGTAAGCATTGGTGACCCCTGCCCAGCCTTGATCCGACCCTGCGAACGCGGCCGACGACTTGACGTCGATAGACTTTGACCAGGCGTAATTCACCCCCAGGTTCAGAGGTCCCGACTGATGCTGCAGCTTGACCTCCAGTGCGTTGTAGTTCGAGTTGAGATTATATTTATCGACGAGGACTATGCCCACTTGGGGGTAAGGAAGACGTGAGGCCGCTGAAGTCGGATTGGCCGGATCGTAAGGGTAGGGTTGGTTGAGGTTGTCGCGCCCCATAAGGTGGGTACTCTTGGTACCGATATAGCTCACATTGAGGATCGTCGACTTGTGGAGCTGCTGCTCAACGGACAACGTCCATTGCTGGCTATACGGGCTAATGGTCTTGGACGGTCCGGCATAGACAAAACTCATTACCTGGGAGCGCACCGCCGGCCCGGGACTTATGGCCGGGAACTGGTTGTCGCTCATGACATAGCTCACGCCCGGAATGCCGATCTCAGTGATGCCCACGCCAAATGGGTAGTAGATGTATTGACCAGCCTCTTCGCGTTCGCTCGCGTCGTAGAAAATGCCATAGCTGCTGCGAACCGAGGTCTTGTCGTTAAGCCGGTAGGATAAGCCGAGGCGTGGTGCGAAGACCTTCCTTGGCGCGCTGCCGGCGGTCGAACCGCAATAGCGGTAAACGTCGGAGCCATAGGTCGTGGCGATGTCCTTTCTGGAGATGCATAATCCGCCTGCCGCGTTGGAGTAGTCCCACCAAGCGTTCAGCCCGTGGATCTCTGAAGGCATTGAGGTAAAGTCGTAGCGCAGCCCGGCGTTCACAACCAGCCGCCGGCTCATTTTCCAGTCGTCTTCTACGAATGGCGCCATGTAGAAATAATTGTCTGTCGTAGTAGCAGGCGCAGTGGAGATACTGGAAGGCAGGTTGGGAACATTGAGTGTGCCGACATAGCCGAGGAGCATGTCGGCCACCGCGTCGCCCGTGAACGCCCCTGAGTAAATCCAGTCGCCGTAAAAGTCGCCGTTGGTGGTGTTGTAAATCCTGTAGTGACGGTAAGTAGCGCCGGTCGTAATCGTGTGCCGACCCTTGTTGAGGGAAAGCATATCGGAAAACTCCCAGTCGGTCTGGGCTTGTGCTCCCGGATAAAACTGCGCTCCTCCAAACGATCCGTATCCGATCAGGCCGATGAGGGGATATACCGTTCCGGGAACATTTTGGAAATTGCCGGTTACTCCCAATGCATTAAGTGCGGACTTGCTGGCGGACTTGCCATAATAGACTTCCGAGTCATCGAACCATCCGTAACGAAGTTGATTGACCAAGTTCGGTGAAAAAGTGTGCGTGAAACCGGTCGCAAGAGCCTTGGTGGGAAAGTAAACGCCCGTAAGGCTATCCGGGTCAGCGTACGCATCTCCAGAAGTTTGGTAGTCGCCGAATGTGAAGCGGCCGAAGAACCGATTGTTCGCCCCGGCGTACTGGTCGAGGCGGTAGGTTTGCTGATCGGTATTAGTCGGACCCGGTAAATGCGTGACGTAATTGCCTATTGGTGAGTTACTGTTTGGCGTGATCTGGCCAACTTCCTGAGCAAACTGAGTTCCGACGCGCGACCAGAGCGAAGGCGAAATGGTGTTGTTTAGGTACGGGATACCCGTCTGCGGATCCACGACCGTGGTCGGGAACACTCCTTTAGTCAGTTCGTCCTGGGTCGGTATGGTGAAGTATCCGATGCCACTGGTACGCACCCGTAAGCCTTCGTAATTGGTCATGAAAAAGGTCTTGTTTCTGCCGTTGTATAGCTTCGGGATCCATACTGGACCACCGAGCACATAACCATACTGGTTCTGGCGCAAGGGCGAAATTGTCGGTCCATCGAAGTAACTGCGCGCGTCCAGCGCGTCATTGCGCAAAAACTCCCATACCGTGCCGTGAAATTCGTTGGTGCCCGACTTGGTACTCAAGTTCACTTGATTCGACGCTCCGCCAAATTCCGCGGAATAGCCATGGCTCTGAAGGCTGAACTCCTGGAGCATATCCACCGACGGCAAGAGGCCCAGGCTCTGATAGCTCACCTCGTTGATAGACTGCCCATCCAACAGATACATATTCGAAGTGGAGCGTGCACCAGCCACGCTAATTGAGCCGCCGCCATTCGGCTGTTCGTTCGTCGCCGTAAAGCTTGAGGTGGTAGTGGGGTCGAGGAACATCAACTGATTGAATTGCCGGCCGTTGAGCGGTAGATCCACAATCTGACGTTCGTTGACCACCAAGCTGACGGAGGCATTCTCGGTATCCAGATGAAGCACGTCGGCGCCGACAGAGATCGTCTGTGTCAACTGGCCAGGCTGCATTTTGAGGTCGACGCGCAGGCTCTGGCCAACCTGTAGAGTGAGCTTATCGACGATCGTCTTGCCGAAGCCCTCCTTTTCTCCGCTCACGCTGTACAGGCCCGGTCCCATATAGGGAACCGAGTAGTCACCATCGCCGTTGGTTGGTGTCGTAACGCTGACGTTCGTTCCAAGGTTAGTGATGACGACAACGCCGCCGGGAATCACCGCCCCGGAGCTGTCGGTCATTGTGCCAAGGATGGTGCCCTGGGCACCGCCTTGGGCGTAGATCGGCACCTGAAGCGCCACAACAGCAGTTAGGATCGCCGCGACCCGCCCAAAAACCTTTAAGGATCTGAGTGACATTCTCATTTTTCATCTCCTGAACTACACAATGACCATCAAGTTCAACTTCTGACCTCAACGAAAAATTGCCGTCAATTACCAATTGAACTACCGAAGCAGGGCCTAGCACCCACACTGAGTGTCTTCTTGTGCCGGCTCTTTCAGTCAAAACTTATTGGACCTACCTGGCCAGACCAGCTCCAAACAACAAATCAAATATTTCTCCCAACCACCTTGAATTGTCAAGCACTTTTTTCCAAGACCACTTCTCCTATCTATCGGCTTCTTGCGGCGACACGGGCTCACAAACCACGCGTCGAGACATTCGTATTTGCAGGCGTCATTTCCAACCAGTTCGCAAGTATAGGTTTCATAATTGACAATAACATTCTTTGAATGTGTGATTTATACGCTCAAGCCAGATGGAACGCATACGGCTTGATCACCGGATCTGAGTGATGATCCCGGAGGTCGAGAACTGAAGAAAGTGCATAATCGGGAGCCGATGGTGACACACTAAACCTAACGATGACACTAAATGATTGGTTGGACCACGGCCTACCGATTTGGATCGAGATTCCCCCTCTTAGCTTCAAAAACGGCGCAATCGTTCGCCCATATCGCCTGCGAGCGAGATTGTAGAGTGATCTTCATTAGCAGGTGCTCCTAAGGAACGTCTGCGGACGCAAGTGCCCAGTGAAATAGCTCAGTCATCTCCTCGGCGCTGGCCTTGAATCCTTTGTGTGCATACTGTCCGAAGGAGTGGTACCACACCAGACTGCGGTAGCATGGGTTGGTTGTCCTGTTCTTGGTTCGTAAGGGAGGGTTCGGGATCGTATGGGAGAGCGCGACCGAAGACAAGTAGTGATCGTTACAGGCGCCGCGTCGGGTATCGGTTTGGTCTGCGCGTGCCTCTTCGCTGCGCGAGGCGCGGCCGTCGCCCTGTTCGATATCAATTTCGCCAAGGGCGATGAGGCTCTCGAAGCCGTGCGCACGGCTGGGGGTGAGTCGGCCTTCTTTCACGTGGATGTCTCGTCCGAACATGAAGTAAAAATGGCTATACGCGCTGTCGCAGTGAGGTTTGGTGGGATCGATGCGCTCGTGAACTGTGCGGCGGTACAGATTGTAACCGAGGTCGAGAACACCACTGTCGAGAATCTGGACTTGTTGTACAAAGTGAACCTCCGCGGGCCGTTCCTTTGCTGCCGCGAGGCCCTGCCGTTCCTGGCCGCTTCAGGCGCTGGCTCGATTGTCAATATCAGCTCAGTTCTGGGACTCGTGGGTGACCCGTTGTTGTCGGGATATGGCGCGATGAAGGGGGGACTGATTGCGCTTACCAAGTCTCTGGCCATCGCGTACGGTCCCAGGGGCATCCGCGTGAATTGCATATGTCCCGGCGACGTCAATACCCCGATGGTGAAGGAGTACTTCGATTCCGCCCCCGATCCGGAAGCCCTGCTACGCTCCGTGTCGTCGAACTATGCGCTGGGAAGAATCGCAGAACCAGGAGAAATCGCCGAGGCGGTTTACTTCCTCGCCTCGTCTGCCTCGTCGTTCCTCACCGGCAGCGTGATGGTCATCGATGGGGGACTTACGTCAAGATGCTATTGAGAACCAACCCGCGAAGGATTCCACTCGGGAGATCGATAAGCGACAAACGACTATCCGGCAAGATGTGGCTGGTTTATGGGACAAGTCGTGGCATCGGCTTAGCCAGCGTCGAGGCCTGTGCGCGCGATGCAGCCGAATTGATCCTCGCCGGTCGCTCGGAGAACCTACCTGAATCTGCAGCGAAATTGCACAGTGATTGGGCTTTGCTGGGCCTGGCGGAATCCGGGTCGAACGACAGTGTCTGTGAACAACGGCCCGCTGTTGATGTGGCGGTCAACGTTGCGGGAACGAATTTGCGCCAGCGCTTCGAAGAATCTATCCTCGGTGGGGCACGGGAGATGTTTAAGATCAATCTCTTCGGACCGATGCAGTTGACTCAGGCGATCGGAAGCCATGTGGTCGCGGGATGGGAAAGGGGCAAGATCATCAACATTGGCAGCTTGGCAACCCTGATCGGCATTCTGTTTATTTCAATCTACCGGGCGACCAAACAGGCTGTGGGACGATTGACGTGCTGCATGGCAGACGTATGGGGATGGCACAAAATTCAAGTCAATTGCATCGCGCCCGGATTCATCCCGACCGACATCAACCGCAATGTTTGGGATGACCCCGAGTTGCAGGCATGGCTGGCCACGACGCAGCCAAACGGCCGATTGGGGAAGCCTGAGGATATGGGTCCGCTGGCAGTCTACCTGGCATGCATTGAATCGAACTACGTCACCGGGCAATTCCTTGTCGTCGATGGGGGCCACGACACGACCTCTCTTTGGCCCTTCGGGCGAGGCGAATGAACTATGGAAAGTTCCAGTAAAACCATTAATCCAAACAGCTCGATTTCCATCCCCGTCCAACTTCGAGAACTCGTGTTGGAGGAGATCGCGGCCCAAGTCTACAAGCCCGGCGAGCGCTTCGAGTCGGAGCGCGGCCTTGCAGAGCGTTATGGAGTTTCGCGCGCCTCGGTTCGGGAGACCATCAGCGCGCTGATCGACGCGGGAGTGTTGCAACGCGCGGTTGGCCGCGGCACTTTCGTCGCCGATCCTGCATCGAGATCGAAACCGCAGCAGATTGTCTTTCTCATCAGCGCCGAGATTCTCCACTTCGCCGAGACGGGTTATGGGCTAATTCTGCGTGGTGCGGAGAGCGCTTGCAGAAAGTTCGGCGACACGCTAATTTTCCGCGTAATCGGCGACGAGACAGGTGTAGCTCACGAGGAAGAAAATACCAGACCCTACGGAGTGATCATCGTTGGCGGCGTGCGAAAGGACGTGGCACAAAGGTATCGCGATCTGGACGTCCCGGTTGCGTTAGTCGATTTGCTGGAGCACAAGGATTCTTCAGAGATTGAGATGGTGCGGATCGATTACGCTGGTGGCACCAAGGTGGCGCTGGAGCGTTTGTATGAACTCGGTCACACCCGGATCGGCTTTATCGGATTCAGCGGTTCCCATAAGTACGAACTGTATTGGCAGAGCCTCGAGCGCATGGGGCTACGATATGATCCCGGTTGCGTCGAATTCCTTCATCCGCTTGATCTCGAGGCGGCGATCCTCTCTGGCTTGCGCAGGATGCAGGCAATCCTGGCCCGTGGGCGCAGGCCCACTGCCGTGCTGGCCACCAACGACTTCGTGGCGCGCGGCGTGTCGGAGGCACTAATGATCGCGGGGATGCGGATTCCCGAAGACGTAAGCGTAGTTGGCTATGACGATCTGAAGGTATCGGCAACGACGGCCATTTCCACCATCTGGGCCGATCTCGAGCAGGTTGGACAATCCGCCGTTGAGGCCCTCCGGCGCCGCATACAGGGACATCTGACCGATCCACCGGTTGTACTGCCGGTACGGTTCATTGAGCGGGGCTCTACCGGTCCCGCGCCGCAGGAAGGACAATCGGCCTAAACGCAGTCTGACGCTACTTTGTCCGATTCCTCGGCGACGGAATCGTCCCCGGAGAGCCGTGAGAAGACCCGGTCGATGGCCGCGATCGTCTCGTTGATGTCCTTGTCCGAATGCACGGTCGATACGTAGAAGCGGCCATCCGGCAGGCTATTCACGCCCTCCTTGCAACTTTCAAGAAGGAATTCTCTCAACATATCCCGATCATCCCGGAGCGTGTCACGATAGTTTTCCAGTCGGGACAGAGGTGTGAAATGGATGGCAAATGAAGCACCAAAACCGCACACCAATACCGGGAGTCTGTGGCGTCGTCCCAATGCGCGGATGCTCTCCATCAGCCTTTCGCCGGCCGCGTTGGCACGGCGGAGGGCTTCGCCATCGTTGCGAGCCAACTCCGTGATGGTAGTCACCCCTGCGGCCAGGGAGAGCGGGTTGCCGTTGAAGGTGCCGCCGTAAACGACCCCGGATGTGAACATCATTTCCATGATCTCGCGCCGGCCCACAATTGCGCTCAACGCCAGACCGCCGCCGATCGCCTTGCCTAGGGTTGCAATATCGGGAACCACGCCGTAGTAGCTTTGCGCGCCGCCAAGAGCGCGGCGAAACCCGGTAATTACTTCGTCAAAAATCACCAGCGCCCCGTGCTTGTGGGCGATCGCAACCATTGTGGCGAGAAATCCATCGGCCGGCTCGATGCACCCGCTGTTGCAGAGCACAGGTTCCGAGATGACGGCAGCAATTTCAGTGCCTTGCTTCTGAAATACTTCTTCGAGCAGCTTGACGTTGTTCCAAGGAATGACCAGAACGTTGTCCGATGCGTTGGGCACCTGACCTCGCGAACCCGGAATCGGCGTGGTGAACGCCGCAGCCTCAAGATCTTCGCGCTGCGGCTTGTAACTCAGTAGCACCGAGTCCATCCAGCCATGATAGTGGCCCTCGAACTTGAGAATCAGGGTACGGCCTGTCGCAGCCCTGGCCAGGCGCAGGGCCATCTGGACCGCCTCGCTACCACTGGAGGTAAACGCCACCCGTTCCGCGCACGGCACGATCGATTGAACGAGTTCGGCCAGTTCAATCTCCAACTCGTGCTGGGCACCGCAGAGATGCGGGAGTTCCGCCCGCTGCCGCATCGTGGCCACCAGCCTGGGGTGGCAATGACCGAGGATCAGGGGACCCCAGGCAAGTCCGTAATCAATGAACTCGTTGCCATCCACATCGGTGAAACGGCTCCCCTGTGCGTCCCGAATAAAGAGTGGAATCGGGGCGCGGGCACGGAAAGGGCTGCTTACCCCTCCCGTCAAGGACTGCTGGCTTCTAGCCAGCAACTCTGTTGACTTGGTAAACGTTCGCTCGACAGGGCTCATTGAGGGCCTCTTTTGGTTAGACCATACCAGACCACTTAAGAACGAGTCAACACCATTCTTTGGGTTAGGGTCTAACGAAAATCGCCCCAGGGATCTTCTCGCAAACGCGAAAAGTGCTCTCTAAGTCTATGCTTTTACGCATTCGTCCGCTTTCGGCGTCTGGCTCGATCGTATGCGAAGCAAAAGATTTTCACCCCATTCCCAGTTGCGATGCGGTATCCTCTTGTCGAACCTCGCAAGACCATTTCGTCCAATTCGCATAAGAGCACCTCGGAGCCTCCTTGACTACCTCCGCGCCACCCGAACGATTGCGCCGCGTTCTCAAGCTGCGCGATTTGGTCTTCTACGGAATTGTCCTCGTGCAACCCATCGCTGCCGTGCCCCTGTTTGGGCTGGCTGACCGCATCTCGCATGGCCACGTGGTGACGGTCATCCTGATAGCGATGATTGCCATGATGCTGACGGCCATCAGTTATGGCCGCCTCGCTGCCGTATATCCGTCCGCGGGGTCCGCTTACAGTTACGTGACCAGGGAACTCAATCCTTATATGGGATTTCTGGTCGGCTGGGCCATGCTGCTTGACTATCTCATCATTCCGGTCATCAACGTGGTTTACGGCGCCCTCACGCTGGTGCGCATGTTTCCCGCCATTCCGCAAGTGGCGATCACGATCGCCATGGCCGGGTTCATTACCTTGCTGAACGTGCGGGGAATCAAAACCACGGCCCGCGCCACGATGGTCCTGCTGGCCATGATGATTGTGGTGATCGTCGCGTTCATCGGACTGGCGTTGATCTTCCTCTTCCGCCACGATGGGCTGCAAGGCATGTTTAGCTTCGCGCCTTTCTATACCGCCGGCGACACGCCCTTTCCAGCCATCGCCACGGCCACCTCACTGGCCGCGCTCACCTACATCGGATTCGACGGCGTGACCACGCTCTCGGAGGAAGCTGAGAATCCGCGTCGCAACATCCTGCTGGCCACCGTCTACGTGTGCCTTTTCACCGGCGTGTTCAGCGCCCTTCAGGTCTATCTCGCGCAGCGCGTCTGGCCCGATTTTCACACCTTCCCCAACGTGGAAACGGCCTTCATGGATGTCTCCAGCAAGGTTGGCGGAAACCTGCTCTTTCAGGGCATGGCGGTGACTCTTGTCCTTGCCTGCGTGGGCAGCGGTCTCAGCGGGCAGGCCGCAGCCGCCCGGTTGCTGTTCGGCATGGGAAGAAACGGCGCCCTACCCAAGCGCTTCTTCGGGCATCTGCAACGCTCACGAGCCGTGCCCGTTTATAACGTCATTGGCATCGGCATCGTGACCGTCCTCGGTTCCATCTACTTCAACTTTGAGACCGCGGCCGAACTCTTGAACTTCGGCGCGTTGCTGGCTTTCATGGGCGTTAACGTGGCGGCTGCGCAGCACTTCTATCTGGCGAAACCGGCAGGCGGCGATCGCCGCCTACTTCGCGATCTCGCTGTCCCGGTAATCGGTTTCTTCTTTTGCTTATGGATCTGGCTCAGTCTGCCCACGCTTGCCAAGAGCGTGGGCGCGATTTGGCTCGCCCTCGGCATCATTTATGCATTCGCGATGACCGGAAGCCTCAAGAGACCGCCGGGCGAGCTGGACTTCTCCGCCGTCACAGCGGACGAATTGTCCACTGAGGATTGATAGTGATGGGCCAGGTGAAATACCAACCTTCTAGTTGGCTCAGCTTCAGCCGGGCCCATCACTACCAATCCGGGAGGAATTATGGACCGCCGTCATTTCTTGAAAGTTGGATCCGTAGCCCTAGCCGCGCCGATGTTTTTCCCTCGACGCAATCTAGCTCAAGCCGCAGTGGGCTAGCAACGTCGGAAAGCTCACTAAGGTCGATCTCCAAGAGATCTGGAAGAACGAAGCATATGACTTCTCAACCCGAGGTCGTTTGAAGAGGCGCACCCACACCTTAAGGATTTCAAAGCGTTCTTGGATGTGCTTAACGGCGAGTCTGAACTTGATCCCTAATCCGGCTGCGGGGTGTTTGATACCGCGACCGAGCTTGATGCCCGTCTCCGTTCCGTCCATAACGAAAGACTGGTTGCCGATGGGACTGGGAATTTTACTTTAGCTGCCGCCCTCGTATAAACCTTTAACATCGAGGGGGACGACGAGCTTGACCGAGCAGCAGCTTGAACTCCGCTCGGACGGCACCGCAAATCGGATAGGTTGAACCGATACTGCGTGGACGGCAACAAGGACAACAGCCCACGTCAGCGTTGATTGTGCTGATTTAGGAGGCGCGTTCCAGAAACTCCCTCTCCGCCCTAATCCAGTCCTCCAATGCGTATCCATGCTGGTAGCCGCGCTGTGCCCAATAGTGATACGCGAGTTGCTCGATCACATCGCGCGCTGGCTGTGAAATCGCAATGACAGTGCCCTTCGTTGTCGCAGTCTTGCGCGGTTTTGCCGCAGTTTTCTTTGGTGCCTCAACCTTCGCAACAAGCTCAATTCCCTTAGGGGCTGATGTCGTTGGCTTTGCCACTTCAGCAGCCATCTCTTTCTTTGTTGAGGCTTGGTGCGGCGTTGCAGTCACCTTTGTTTTCTTCACTGTATCTGCCATGTAAGTCTCCTATTCTCACTGGATTAACAGCCACATTGTGGCGCGTCATTTTAAGAGTAACAAACGTCTTTGTCATCAGCAAATTAAAAGGGCAACAAAATCGATATGTTCCGCCTATGAGAAGAGGTGTTTTCAGGAGTATTCCGTGAGCTTATCTCAGTCCCCACGGATGCATAGCTCAAACTTCGCGAACTTGCCGGTTCCAAAACCAAAGCGGACGATTCCTCTTTCTTTGCACTCCCGCTCTCGCGAAAGCCCAAATTCCCTCGCTACTGCTCGCTGACTCCGGCCTTCAACACGAACCGCACGCCGTACACGCCCGTATATCTCCACCTGGAACATCCCTCCGGTGTTCCATGAACCATGCCATCAAGGCAAACAGCTCACGAAAACAAGATCCGGCGGTGGCAAACTTTTACGGGTCTTCCGCACATTGGTGATACTACCGTTTTCGCAGGAATCGAGATAAGCTGGCACTGATTCGATTGAAGATGCAGCTCGCTGGCTTTCCCGCACAGCGGCGGGTGTTGGTGTTTGCGCTCTTCTGGGCTGTTTTCACCAAATTTGTGGAAGACCCACTTTTACTCCGCCGCAGAACACCGCTCACGCGGCGCACTGTGGCAGTCCTCCGATGGCAGCAAAAGCTTTTGGCCCGAAGACCGGGAAGTGTCTTATCTGGTGAGTTGGCCCGTCGCATCGGGGAACTGTTGCCCCCTTCCGGTGTCCGGCATTGAGGACGGCAAGAACCGCCTGCGAGACTTCGGAGACTTGCTTCCCCCGGAGTGCCTCAACCTCATCGAGTAACAAGGTGGGCGAGTCAGCCATCATGCGATAAAGGGCGGCGCTGGTGGGCGAGGTACCGCGCCATGCTTTGAAGCACAACAGTTCCAGCAGTTCAAGTACTCGCGTCTTTCCGCAACGTTTCGTGGGTGAGACAAGCGCGATGTAGGGGAAGGCATCGAATTCCCCAGACACATAGGTTGCGACGGCCCAAATTGCCAACGGCAAATACGCCGGGTCTGGTAGGACCGCGAAACGGCTAATAAGACGTTCTGCTTCCCCTATTGCGTCGGGCGCTGGGGGAGTTGCCGGAATGTCCAGTGCGACTGCAATCTCGGGGTCAAGGTCCGCTGCCGTAACGCCCTCAAGTGGGTCGCCCTCCGGGAATATCTCACCGGGTTCAAACGGTGGGGATGAATTGTGACTGCTCATTTGTTCTCTCCTCAATCTTCGCGCTCAACCGGCGCACTGGATTCCACTTCTCCGCCTCAATCTCGGATTCGCGCATCCGGTCACATGCCCTATGAAAGACGCTCCCAAGAGCTTCATCTTCAGGATTGCGTGCCAGCTTTGCCCCTAGCGCGTTCACGACAGCCCCCCATTTCTTCGACCTGTCCCATGCGTCACGCAATGCCTTCCGCTCCATCCGTGCTGCCATTTCGCTGGCTTCCTTTGCGGCCCGGAGCACAACTTGCTGTTGCGGAGATAGTAGCGACCCTGCAAACAGATCACGCGGGGCCAGCCCCAGAGCGGCTAGGATTGCGGCCATCGTGCAACCAGCAAAACAATGCACCAGCACACGGCCATCCTCGCCTTCTCTAACGCCGAGGGAGGGTGAACGGTCCCGGTGTGCAATGGCTGGCCTCGCCTCACCCAAGAGCAGGCGATCAGCGGCTATCCTGCGATGGATGATCTATTCGAGTACCCACGATGCCATTGCGATCTCTTGTGGAACGCTGCGTCTTTACGACGAATTCCGCTCGATGCGCGATGCCATGCGGTGCGCAGTCTGAAGGGCTTCTCTCGGCGGAGTCGCGCTTGAGTTGCATCACTTGACGTTCGTTGAATTCTTCTCCTACTTAAACAGTTTCTTCTCCCAAAGACGGGACTTTGTCGGTAAGGTGCGCGCGTGGAAAATGGCTTGGTGATGTAATCGTTACCGATCTTCAGTCGCAACCATACACGCCAGCTTTGAGTCAGTATGTTTAATACTCTCCAGAACTACATTGCTTCGCTCAAATTGCCCCCGCGTATATCGTCAAAGAACGGTGTGGCTCGTTGCTGCACACACTCGGCAGCGTATAAGTACATAGCGGCTGACCAGGTTTGCCAATCCCGGCCACTTGGCTTGCCGGTTTGCGCGTGAATCCACTCGTTAAAGCCCCACTCCGCCGCGTTTTCATGCCACGGCTTGACCAGTTCTGTAAGCGCCAATAGCTTCCGTTCAGCCAGATCGATCTGCCCTGCGGCTACGCACGCCGCAACGTAGAAGCCACATATGAACGGCCACACTCCCCCGTTGTGATAGTCTCCAGGCCGGTTATAGCGCTCGTATCGAGGCAGCCAATCCGCATGATGGGGCTGAATGTAAGGAAACAGACAGGGCGGCAAATCCACGGCAAGTTCTCCGCGGCCCCGCATGGCCTCACACTCGGCCTCAATCCATGTCAGCAGGTTTGTAGCCCACTGGGACGAAGCAATTCCGGTCAGAATCGCCAGACTGTTGCCAAGCAGGTCGAAACGGTCACTGCTCATGACCTTGTACGAATAAAGTGCGTAGTAGGGCGCGGTCGGCTCCACAAGAGCCTCTTGCTCATAGCTATTCTTCAGTTCGCCAGTGACTTCCAGACGGCTCATCAATCCGCGCAGTTGCTCGGCGGAATCGTGTTCACCATAAAGACGAAGAAAAGCATAGACGATCATATTCACGTACAGCCCGTAGCCCATCACGTACTGTTCATCACGCCAATCGCTGGTGGGTAACTGTGCCACCATCACGCGGTCATCCGGGCTCTGATACTGCATCCACCTCCGGGCCTTCTCTGATGCTTCAAGAAGGAAATCCGGCTGGTTCCTCGATTTTCTGTAGAGAGCCAGCCCGAATAGAAAGAGCGGTGTCGAATCGCTGGAGCCGCGGTTATCTGGATCGTGTGCGAGGGATGGGATATGACCGCGCACTGTCTGATTGTTTGCAAGTGCTACCAGTGTGCGTTCCAGAGCGTCGGCAAGTTGGTCGTTTCCGGTTGCCAGAAAACCAAGGGATGAAATCATCAGATCCCGCGTGTAGGGTTCCGGGTATCCCCAACCAGCGGTTCGAGGCAGTCCTTGAAACGGTCCCTGTGCGTTATGCAGCAGGATTTCGAGAGCCGCCTCTTTAGCCAGCTCAACAGAAACCAACGACTTTTCGTCCAAAGACATAGACCCCTCGATGGAGTGCTGGGTTGGGGGCGAGCACTCACGCCTCGTTTCTTTCTACTGGATACCCAATCGGTCGGAAATAATCTCCACGAACCGCTTGGCGACCTGGCGATAGTCGAATAGATCTACCACGCGTCTGCGACCCGCTTCTCCCATGCGCCGGCGCAAAGCGCTGTCCTGCATCAGAAGACGAAGATACTTTGCGATGTCAGGCACGCTGGCACGGTATTCAGCTGTCCGAGGATTTGGAAATACGATGCGATGACTTTTCTCATAGTCGTGCCCTTCGCCGTAAATTGCTTCGGTGATTTTTCTTTCCTCTGCCACTTTTGCTAGGAATGCCGTCTCGCCATGGACCATCGTGTCGCAAAATGCCATGGCATCGATGGCGATCACTGGCCGCTCACAGGCGTTCGCCTCCACCTGAATCATGCCAAAACCCTCCAGCCGCGAAGGCGCAGCGTAGATGTCACAGGCAGACAATAAATAGGGCATAAAATTCTGCGAGACAACATTAGTCGAGAAAATGACCTTCTTGCCGATGCCCAGATCTTCCGCCAATTTGAGGTCGATCAGGTTTTGTTGGTCAGTGCGGGGTTGAGGCCAAACCTTGCAGACATATCTCCAGTCGGGGACCTCGCTATCGATCTGCGCCAACGCATGCATGACCTCCTGAGCGCCCTTTGAAGCGCCGTCGCCGCCGGCGGTCAGAATCATCAATTGATTTTCTGATATTCCCAAAGCCTCGCGAATCGCCTGCACTTTGAAGTCTTCGCGGCCGTGCGGCGTGTAGCGGTCCGTGCCGCAACCAACGGGAAGCACCACAATGTTGTCTCCCTTGATGCCATCCCGGATATAGACTTCCTTCACCCAGTTGGAGGTAACCAGAATCAGCGGTAGAGCGTTCAGCACTTCGCGGTGTTCCGCAACATAACCATCGGCCACGAGCCATGGCACCGCCTTCATTCCAAACTGATGCGGGTGCAAGACCAGATTCGGAAGATGGCCCCAGAACCCGACGCCAACCACGATATCGGGCTGAAACCAGCGGTAGTACCACTCCTTTTCCAAATCCGATTCCAGGTGGACCGGGTGAACATCCACTCCCATCTCACGCAAGCCCCGGCACAACAGCTCGCCTTGCAAGGCCAAGCCTGCCGCCGGCGCCGGATATTCGCTCAATACCAGTACTTTCAAGATTGTTGCTCCCTGAATGCCGTTCGCTTTACCGCCGCCTGTGCAGAGTCAAAGCACCAGAATCCTTCTTCCCGCGGAGTTGCTTGTGCTTCCCAACTTTCTGGTGCATACCCGTAGACATCCGTAATTAGCCGGCGCTTTTCAAGCCAGACGTTCTCTGGCAACATGTCCCTCCGATCCGCATCGTCGCGAACCCGAGGCAAATACGCATGCCCTCCATCTTCGTAAGCAAAAAGCCATAGACGGTTTGTGGCGATGCTGCCCGATCGCCACAGTTCAACCACGCTTCGGCAGCACTCCTCATGCCGGCGGTGACGTGTGTACTCGCCCTTTGGGCCATGGGTGAGTATCAAGCTGTAACTGTATCCAGCCAATAGTCGGGTTATGGTTTCCTGAATCTGTTCGATTGGTAACGGCACCTGGTCGGTTTCATCATCCAGATCCGCCATCTCACCCACTGCCCCCAATTGCTCCAGAACCCGGCGGAACTTTGGTGCACGGTCCGGATCGGATGCTCTGCAAAGAGTCACAACCCGCCAATGAAACTCCGGATGGGCCAGAATGTAGCCGCCGCACCAGAGTGTTTCGTCGTCCGGGTGGGCAACGACAACAGCGGCGCGCTGGCGGGAGGCGGGGATCACCTCATCGTGGTGGGCTGAGGTCACTTTTCTTCACGGAAAGCGCCAGAGGGTCGATCTTCGCTTTCTTCGCTCATTCAACCTCCATGGCAATGACTTGATGGATTGCCTCGCTAAACACTCAGCGCAGGGTAGTCGGTGTAACCATGTGGCCCCGGTGTAAAGAAGGTGCTTCCGTCCGGCACATTGAGCAACGCATTGCTTGTAAACCGAGCCGGCAGATCGGGGTTGGCAATAAAGAGCTGGCCGAAAGCTACTGCATCCGCCTCACCGTCCCCGATGACCTGATTCGCTTGTGCCAGCGTATATTTTTCATTTGCGATGTATACGCCGCCGAATTGTTTCTTGAGTTGAGGACCTAATCGGTCCGGTCCAAAGTATTCGCGCGCAAGCAGGAAGCCGAGCCCGCGTCTGCCTAGCTCACGCGCCACATAGCCGAATGTTACCGGTGGGTTTGTGTCATGCATGTCCTGAGAATCGCCGCGCGGCGCCAGATGCATCCCTACGCGCTTGGCGCCCCAGACTGAGATCACTGCATCGGCGATTTCAAGCATGAGCCGGGCGCGGTTCTCAATCGATCCGCCGTATTCGTCGGTGCGATGATTGGATCCATCCTGCAGGAACTGATCGAGCAGGTAGCCATTGGCGCCATGTATCTCCACGCCGTCAAAACCAGCGAGCTTCGCGTTCTCTGCTCCCTT
>Ga0181520_10004880_pt1 | contig 21950 bp, 21 predicted proteins | sample PEATcosm2014_Bin_29_FD_132451 | JGI IMG/M metagenome (GOLD analysis project Ga0181520, IMG submission 132451) | Peatland microbial communities from MTU Mesocosm Facility, Houghton, MI, USA - PEATcosm2014_Bin02_30_metaG | ecosystem: Environmental > Terrestrial > Soil > Wetlands > Peat | place... | reverse complement strand
GTTGCCGGTGATGGTGTTACCAGAGAAGATATTATTAGATGCAGATTTCAGTTCGAGGCCATGGTCATGTCCCACAACCGTTGTAGAACTGATCCGGTTGTTGTTCGAGAGTACGAGGACGCCATCGGATGCATTGCCGACGACGGTAACGCCGTTTATGGTGATGCCGTCAGCAGAAAGGGTGATCCCTGCACCGGACCCGCTGGATACAATTCTGGGGGGATTGTCTGAATCGAGCGCACCGAACACAAGGGACCGGTCAATGACGAGGTTTCCGTTATACGTTCCCCCGGCAAGGAAGATGCTGTCGCCGTTACTTGCGTTATTGATCACGTCCTGGATCGTCACGGCGGTACCTTTCCCGTCATACGTGACTACTTTTGCCGAAACCGGCGATACGGCAATGACAAACGCAAAGAGTATGCATAAAAAAAACGCGATATATCGTGCCCCTGGCATCTTCCTCCTCCACACGTCAGAACGGGCAGCCCCGGACCCGTGAACCACTCATTACTTACCTGCGATAAAAAGGAGCCGCGCCGCACTCTCTCCCAGAGCACAGTCAATGATATCCCCGTCTTTGAGGCCAGTCCTGTGCATAGGCACGATGAGCTCCGAGTTCACGTACGTACCACCGGAGCTGCCGCGATCCTCGACATGCCAGCCATCTGTAGACCGGGAGATGACCGCGTGCGGTTTTGTGATCCGGGTAACCATTGCATACTCCTCGGGAAGGACGATATCGCTCTCGCTCGTCCGCGAAGGGATATCAGGATCGGCCCGGCCTACGGAGATATGATCTTTTTTTAAGAGGAACGTCTGGCCCGCCCTGCACCCGCTCATAAGGTGAAGTGCCGGGTAATTCGTGCCCGACTCTTTAATGACGGCCGCCCGCACCGATTCGAGTTTTTGCTGTATTTCGCCAAACCCGATCGGGATGTTTACCCGGGAAAAGACCCCGAGATTCCGGATCAGCATCTCGAGGCTGCCCTCGGCAAGGGAAAATTTCCAGACCGGGTGGATACCCTTTACGGTCTCCCTCCCAAATCCAGCCTCTTTTTTGACGAGACCGATATGGACGAGCTGATCGATGTGTTTTTTGGTATTTGCGTAGCTGGTGTCGATACGGGAGGAGATTTCGCTTATCTCCTTTGGCTCCCGTTCAATCACCTTGAGGATTTTAAGCCGCACCGGGTTGGAGAGGACTTCAAGGTATTCGGATAATTCCTGGATAAACTCCGGATCTGTTGAAACACTCACCGTCTTTTTTTCTGCCATGCCAGATAACCCCCGGATATTCGTATGGCGTACCCAGGAACGACAGGTACGCTTTTACCATACTATCATTTCGTGGAATAAAATAGGTTGGCATTTTCGTTGCCCTGCACGCAGATCATGGGAAACCCGTACAGGTTTTATTCACCTGGGATGAGGGAATACGGGACGGCCCGACTCCCCACAGAGGGTGATGGATGATCCCGGGGAGTTCAATATATGCACTCCGGGGAGGTTGCTTCTACCGGCGCCATATCATCAATATATCTATCGTAATGCGAAGGGATCTGCAGCAGAACAGAGATCCCATACATGTACCTGCAGAAATTGTTCCGGCATGCCGGCCCTGCAATCCCGTTGCAGCAGGGGCGGGTATAATCCTGCGATACCGGAACGGAGGGAGCCCCTTTTCCGGCCCGGATGCAGGAGCGATACAGCCATGACAGGTGCGGGATGTTCTGTCCGGACAAATACCAGAGGGAGAAAGAGAGAGAATGACACCCGGACACACGTGGTTTATCATTACATCAGAAGAGATCGACAGGATTCATGAACAATTGTCCGACATTGAACAGGATTTGCCGGATCGCGACCAGAAGGGCGCCCGGGAAATATCCCGCATTATCGAGATGGTTGAGCGGCGCATGGCATGACACGGTTCCCTTTTCTTTCAAAGTACCGGGCTGAGTGCCTGCTCTGCGGGATCCTTCTCCTTTCCGCATTCCTGAACCTCTGGAACATCTGGAACCAGGGGTTTTCCAATACTTTTTATGCGGCAGCGGTAAGGAGCATGCTCGAAAACCCGCATCTCCTCTTCTTTAACTCATTTGACCCGGCCGGGTTTGTAACGGTCGATAAGCCGCCGGTCGGGCTCTGGGTCCAGGTGGCCTTTGCCGCGGTGCTCGGGTTCTCCGGCTGGTCGCTCGTGCTCCCGCAGGCGCTTGCCGGGGTCGGCTCGGTTTTCCTGATGTATTGTATCGTCTCAAGGCCGTTTGGGAAGGCAGCAGGCCTCGTGGCGGCCCTTGCCCTCGCGATCACCCCCATATTCGTCGCAATATCCCGTAACGGCACGATGGACGGGCAGCTGGTTTTTATCCTCCTCCTTACGCTCTGGGCTGCCCTTAAGGCAACCCGGGAACGGTCCCTCCCCTGGCTTCTTCTTTCGGTGGTCCTTGTCGGCATCGGGTTTAACATCAAGATGATACAGGCATTGATCGTCGTCCCGGCGATCCTTGCTATCTACCTGCTTGGCGCAGAGATCCCGGTACGAAAACGGGTGCTCCACATACTCCTCGCAATCGCCGTGCTCGCCACCGTGGCCCTCTCATGGGCGGTCGCCGTCGATATGATCCCCGGGAACGAGCGCCCGTACATCGGAGGGAGCGGGGACAACACGGTTCTCGGACTTATTATCGACTACAACGGGCTGCACCGGCTGGAAAACGGGATGACCGTGGGAGGTGCGGGTTTTTCACCGGAAAATAACGGGGAAATGACCGGTCCGCAGGGCAGAGTCTCCGCTCTGCCGGCCGCGCCTGACGGGGGCTCCGGCAGTCTTCCGGCAGAACCGGGAACTTCCGGCGCGGGTGTGGCGCCACCGGGGCAGGGTACCGGATCTGCTACAGGCACCGGAGAACCATCGGGTGCACCGGGCGGTGGCGGGATGATGGGGGATACCGGCACGTCTGGAATCTTCCGCCTCGCAAGCGCGAGCCTGGCCGGCCAGCTCAGCTGGCTCATCCCCTTCGCACTCATCGGCCTCCTTGCCTGGTGGCGGCGGCCGGCGGCTCTTACGTGGGACGGGTTAAAAGAGGCTGGCCTCTTCTCGGATCGCGGGCTCACCCTGCTCGGGTTCGCGCTCTGGCTCGTGCCCGGGCTCTGCTATTTCTCGTTCACGACCGGGTTCTGGCACCCGTACTACCTAGCCACCATCGCCCCGCCGCTTGCGGCACTGGTCGGCATCGGCGCGGTGGTGATGTACCGGGCGTACCTCGATGAGGAGGGGTGGAAAGGGTGGCTTCTTGTCGCGGCAGTCGCGGCGACCGGCATTTTCGAGGCAGTTATCCTGGATTACACCCCTGAATGGTCAGGATGGCTGATCATGCTTGTCGTAAATGGCACCATTGCCACAATCCTGCTCCTTGTCGCGTTCAGGCTCCGTCACTATCCGGTACACCGGCTGTTCCCGCGCATCGTCGCCATCGGTGCAATTGCGCTTCTCTTTATCGCCCCGTTTGTCTGGGCCTGCACGCCGCTTTCGAGCTCCGGGAATATCCTCCCGGCCGCCGGTCCCCAGCAGGCAGGAGGCGGCGGCATGGGCGGGCAGGCAAACGGCGCCGGGCCCGCAGGCATGACAGGTACCGTATCCACCGCGACCGCGCCGCAGGGCACGCCGGGTTCGGGGACCGGTGACCAGAAACTGGAAGAGTATCTCAGTGCGCATTTCAAAAACGAGACCTGGGCGGTGGCTGTACCGTCGAGTATGGACGGGGCCCAGGTAATCATCGACACCGGGCTGCCGGTGATGGCTCTCGGGGGATTTGCCGGCAGCGATGCAATCCTCACGGTGGACGGAGCAAAATCCCTGATCCATGACGGTAAAGTGCGGTACTTCCTGATATCTTCGTCCACGATAGGCGAAGGGATGGGGGGCTCATCGAACAGCGAACTATTTTCCTGGGTGAGCACCCACTGCACGGCAGTATCCGCGTCGGAGTGGGGCGGCACCAACGGAACCATGAGTAACGGGACGGGGACGGTTTCCTCTGGGAGAGGAACTTCCCAAGTCTCATCAGGGAACCCGGACAGCCAGAATTACGGAATGGGTATGATCCCCTCTCTTGCGGCAGGCAACCTCACGATGCCGGAGAACATGGGTAACCGGGACGCCATGACAGGGAGTGACCGCTCGTTTGCGCAGGGTAACCGGTCCATGTCAGGGAACATGAGTTCCGGTTCCGGGATGACGGGTCCCATGGGGGGAATGGAGGATACCCTGTACGATTGTGCCAGCTCTGCCGGATGATGGATACGATGGCGGGGTATGCCACACGAAGGAGTACCAGATATGAATACCGTGATCGAGGGATACTTCAGTTCGCGGATCGTCCCGTTCTTTTTTGTCGGGATCCTCTCCTCGCTCGTGGATATCGGGCTCATGTATTATTTTACCACGTACCTTGGGATCTGGTACCTGTATTCAGCAACGTTTTCGTACTGCTGCGGGATCATAATCAGTTATATCGCAAACAAATCACTCACGTTCCAGGATTCGGGCCGGAAGACGGCCACCCAGTTTGCGACGTTTGCGGCGATCTCCCTTTCCGGTCTTGTGGTCAACCTCGGAATCGTCTGGCTGGCGGTCACCTTCCTTTCCTTAACCCCTCTCGTGGCAAAGATCATTACCACCTGCTGTGCGTTCCTCTGGAACTACCACGGGCAGAGCAGGTTCACGTTCCGATCCGGAGATGGAACATGAAGGACGACACAAATCCTCATGGTGACGAGGGTACTGCACAAGCCCCCGGATCTGAAGGGAGAGAACTGGCGTCGAAGAAGAACCTGCCCTCAATCCGGGATCTTATGCAGAGCATCAGAAAAGAGAAGGAACGTGAGATAATCGTGCAGTGCGTCCTTGTTCTGAGATTGCAGGAGATCTATTAGAGGGCTCAGGTGCATATCAGGGGCGTTCATGGTTTTTCCGGGATCGACCCTGACGGTTCGCTCTGTTTTTTTAAAATATTCAGCTGCTGATGCGATCTTTTTCCGGAATCCTCAGCTCGGGACCCAGACATTTTTTAAAATTCTCAGCTGCTGACGCGATCTTTTTTTGGAATTGCCAGATCGCGAGCCGGACTTTTTTGGAAATGCTCGGCCGGGTCGGGCCGGATCATCCAAGTCTGTGATTGGGATCATGATGATGGGGGCTGATGCCCCCATACCCCCAACGAGCGAGGAGTGCCGCCGACCCCGAAGGGTCGCCCCCGCGGCTGGCAAGTGAATAGATCTCCGGGAAAACTCCTCACGTACAAATCTCCCTTCAACCGTATGGAGGCATCATCGCACTCGGGGGATGCCCGTGCGGCGGGGGCGAAGCCCCAAAGAACACGCTCTTCTAAAATATTCTGAAACTCAGAAACTCAAAAACAGGAGCATGTGACTTCTACCCTCACTTCTTCGCAGCCAGCACCTTCTCAATCTCCTTCCGGAGAAGTTCACTGACAAGCTTCCCGTCCACCGACCCCCGGACCTCCTGCATAACAACCCCCATCAGCGGTCCGAGCGCCCCTTTCTGCTTCTGGACAACAAACTCCGCCCGGTCGGTGACAATCTTCTTTATCACCGCTTCAAGTTCGTCGCGGGAGACGGTCGGGGCGAGCTGTGCCATCGCCGCTTCGACCGTGCTTCCCCCGGCAACGGCTACAAGGATTTCCGGGATCGCTTCTTTTGCAACCGTGCCCTTGCCGACAGCATGGAGCACCGCGAGGACCGCATCGTCCGAAATCTTGTCGGTGTCCGCACCGTCCCGGCGGATCTCCTTGATCGTCGCAAGGAGCGTGCGGGACGCGAGGTTCGCCTTGATCCCTCCGGCAATCGCCTGCTCGAAAAGGGGCAGGCGCTCGGAGAATGCCATCTGCCGGGCGATGGCCGGGTCAAGGCCGAGATCCTTCTCGAACCGACCGGCCCGGACCGTCAGGAGTTCCGGCACGACGACCGCGTTCCAGCGGGCATTGTCAATCCGGACCGGCAGAACATCTGTCTCGGGATACATCCGTTCCGCCCCGGGGAGGGGGCGCATGTACGCGGTGCTCCCCTCTTCGAGCATCTTCCGCGTCTCTTCAGGCACGGGATTTGCCGAGAGGGCGACTTTCGCCCGTCCGGCGACCTGGTGCCAGGCACAGTCCACCTGCTTCAGGCTTGCGCCTGAGACGAGGATCACGGCGTCCTGTTCGCCCGCGTGGACGAACTCCCGGAGCCGTGCGACCTCTTCAGAGGTGACGCCGTAGGCCGGCAGTTCATCGGTGTGGAAGATCCCGCCGACCCCGCACTTCTTTGCGTAGTCCGACATCTCGGTCCCAAGCCGGCGGCCGGGCTGAATCTCGCGGCCGACAAGGCCGGCAAAGCCCGGCAGGACAAGGGCGAGGATCTTCTTTGCCTTTTTGAGAACCGTGGACTTTGTCTCCTTGAAGAGATCGGTCACATCGGTCTGCTCGGTCCCGACGCCCGCGTGGCGTTTAATGAGTTCCTCGTGGATCGCAAGCAGGCTCTGCTGCCGCTGGACTTCGCGGCGGACGACTTCTGCGATGAGGTCGAGTTCCTGCACGCCCTTGATCTCGACCCGGGCGCCGTCCCGAATGGAGATATTGACATCCTGCCGGATCGTCCCGAGGCCCCGTTTCACCTTGCCGGTCGACCTGAGCACCATGCCGATATACTCTGCAACCTGCTGCACGTCCTCGGGGGTGTGCATGCAGGGCGAGGTCGTGATCTCGACAAGCGGGATACCGAGCCGGTCAAGCGAGAAGATGTCATCCTTGACCCTCTGCGCCGCCTCCTCCTCGATACAGATCGTCTCAATGTTCCCGCCGTTCGGGAGTGCGCCGTTGATGGCCACGAGTGCCGTGCGCTGGAACCCGCTCGTGTTGGAACCGTCGATCACGAGTTTCCGCATCACGTGAATCTGCGGGATCGGCGTCATGCCGATGAGTTTCGCAATCGTGAGGCCGAGACCGAGCGCTTCCTCGTTCAAGGGCGCGGGCGGCTCCTCATCGTTCTCGACAAGGCAGGTGGATTTGTAGGTGTAATACTGGAACTTCCGCACCCGTTTCATCTCTTCCTGTGCGGCACGGTCGATCTGTCCCATCTCACTCTCGGTCGCCCGCAGGTACCGGAAGAACTCGCCCGTATGGTCGGCGTTATCGAGCAGCGTGGTCGGGCAGTGGCAGAAGAGTTTCTCTTTTGTGTCCAGCTGCTGGTGGATCTCGATCCCGGCCACGAGGCCCACATCGTTATAGTTGGTTTTCGGGAGGACGAGGTTTCCATCCGATGATATGGATAAGACCGTACTCCTTGATTCATTACAGTCCATGGGCACTCCTCCGCATGCACTCGCCTTTGAGGTCGGTTCCCATCAGCGCCGCCGCTTTTTTTGGGTCGCGTTCGTTCCCGAGCACCCACATCTGTTTTACCAACGCCACTTCAGGGAGCATGTCGCCGCCTTCGATCACACCCGCCGCAAGGAGGTCGCGGCCCGTGTCATAGACCCGGTCGCAGACCCGGCCGTTCATGCACTGCGAGGTCATGACGACCTGCGTCCCGTCCGCGATCAGTTTTTTTATCTGCGGGATCAGGGCCGTGCTCACGTGCCCGAGGCCGGTGCCTGATAGGACGAGCCCCGCATATTCCTCGTATGCCTTTAAGAGATCCGGGGACATCCCGGGGTAGAACTGGATGAGGGCGCAGTGCGGTTCGAGCTTATCGTGCAGGGCGAGTTTCCGGGTGCCCCTCCTTACTGCTTCATCGGTGAGGGTCACGGCCCGGGTGGAATAATCGACCGTCCCGACCAGGGGAATCCCGATACTCCGGAATGCGTCCCGGCGGGAGGTGTGCATCTTCCTGACCCGGGTGCCCCGGTGGATGGCGCAAACGTCATCGTTTGTGGTCGCGTGCATGACAATGGCCACTTCGCCGAGCTCGCTCTTTGCCGCGCTTGCCGCACAGACCCCGTTCATCGCGTTGTCGCTCGAAGGACGGTCGGCAGAGCGCTGCGAACCGACAAAAACGACCGGCACCGGGGTGTCGAGCATGAAACTGAGGGCAGCCGCGCTGTAGGCCATCGTGTCGGTGCCGTGCGTGACCATGACCCCGGCGACGCCGTGTTTGATCTCGTCATACACGGCTTTCGCGAGTTCCTGCCAGATCGCCGGCGTCATGTTCTCGGAGAGGATCGTGTAGAGCACCTTGGTGCGGTACCGTCCGATCTCGGCAAGCGCCGGGATCGCGGTCAGGATATCGTCCGCGTCGAACTGGCTCGTGACCGCCCCGGTCCGGTAATCGATCCGGCTCGCGATGGTGCCGCCGGTAGAGATGATGGCAAGCTCGGGAAGGTCCGGGTCCTGCCGGACCGGAACGCCGTGAGGGGCAGAGGCCGGTGCTGGGGAGACGAGCGTGCAGCACGCTTTTTCCACCCCGATATTGTACCCGCTTGAGAGTTTTACGACCGCCATGCCGTCGCGGTCGGTGATATAGGTTCCCGAGAGGGTCTTGTTGCCGTAGGTGCAGGAGACATGGTCGCCTGAGGAAAACGCATGCGTTATGCTACCAGCCTCCGTGCATCAGAGAGCAGATCCTCTTTTGCCTTTTTGATCTTTCCCAAGCGCTCATCGATGAGCGAGGAATCCGTGTCCAGCTGCTTTTTGCGGTCCGCGATCGCGATCTTGGTCGCAAACGGGGCCGGCCCACCGGTCGCCTTCCGGAGACCGACCGAGTTTGCCACGTCGAGCGCCTTTTCGATCTGGTCCTGCGTGAGTCCTTTACCTGCAAGCGAGATCCCAAGATCGAGTTCCTTTGCCGACTCCTCAAGGGTCTCAAGGGTCAGGCTGCCCTTCTGGACCGACCGTCCCACGATGTTGTGGGCGGTGCGGAACGGCAGGCCGTAGTCCCGCACGAGCGTATCGGCGAGTTCTGTTGCGGTGGAGAATCCCTTACCGGCCTCCTCTTTCATGCGCTCCGTGTCGAAGGTGGCACTCGACAGCATATCGATGAGGAGCCGAAGGCTCTCTTTTGCGTCCCGCATCCCGCGCCAGATGTTGGGCGTGAGTTCCTGGAGGTCGCGGTTGTAGCTCATGGGGAGGCCTTTCACCGTCATGAGCGCTCCCGTGTAGGCCCCGAAGACCGAGCCGGTCTTTGCCCGCATGATCTCAGCAGTGTCCGGGTTCTTCTTCTGCGGCATGATGGACGAGGTCGAGCAGAACGCATCGTCGAGCGAGACAAACTTCACAAACGAGGTACTCCAGATGACCAGTTCCTCGCAGAGACGGCTGACGTTTGCCATGAGGAGGGAGAGATCAGCGAGGGTTTCAAGCGCGAAATCGCGGGTGGCAACCGCGTCCATGGTGTTCTCGACAAGACCGTCAAACCCGAGCAGTTTTGACGTGTAATCGCGGTCGATGGGGTAGCCGGTGGATGCAAACGCGGCAGCGCCGAGCGGGCAGAGGTTGACCCGGACGTACGCGTCGCGCAGCCGGTCGAAGTCCCGCGAGAACTGCTGCTCGTAGGCGAGGAGGTGATGGGCGAGGGTGGTGGGCTGGGCGTGCTGCATGTGGGTAAAACCGGGCATGAACGATTCCCGGTGCGTCTCGGCAAGGGCAATGAGCACCTCCCGGACTTTTAAAAGCGCTGCCATCTGCTTGAGCAGGTCTTCACGCAGCTTGAACCGGATACAGGTGGCAACCTCGTCGTTTCTCGATCTCCCCATGTGCATGCGGCCGCCGACATCGGAACCGACGGCCTCGATCAGGAGCGATTCGATGCCGGCATGGACATCCTCGAACCGGTCATCAAAGACCTCTTCGGGCACTCCCTCACTGTTGAGTTCCAGGAGCGCAGGGAGGAGTTGCTTTGCAATATCATTGTCGATGATCTTCTGCCGTTCGAGCATCAGCACGTGGGCGATATCCACCAGCACATCGGCATCGGCAATACAGCGATCGGATCGCATTGACGAGAGAAAACGCATCATCTCCCCCGTCCTCTCGCCCGAAAGGCGTCCCAGTCTCACAACATCGGTCCGCATCCGTTTACCCTCATCCTACTCTTTATTGTACCCCATGTTTGTGCGCGGATCGATTAAATCCACGCCTTCCGGGCGGCAAGCTCGATCGCACGCTGGACCGACTCGCGGGGGATGATTGTCGCCACCGGGACATGGACGAGCTGTTCGATGATACTGGATACGATCGGGGCACAGACGATCGCAATCGCCCCCTCCCGCTCGGCCCGCACCGCAGCGACAATCGCATCTTCCATCGTGTGGACGGGATACTCCCGTACCCGCATGTGGTGGCCGTCCACATCGGCGAGGCGTTCCTCAACACTCTCAAGCACTGGCCGTGCAGCGATCAGGCCAATGAAGTTCTCATCTCCGATGTGGTAGAACTGGCGCAGGGCCTTTACAATCTCCCGCAGGGTTGAGAGATTAGGAGAGCGTGTGCCGTGAAGGATCTTATAGAGAGAGCTCTGGGCAATACCGCAATGTTCCGCGAGGTCGCGGACGCTGATTCGTAAATCATTCTTTATGAGGTCGTTTAAGATCGCGACAAACTCTTCATCAGAGATGAGGGCTGCGCGCATGAGCCGGTCGATCGGGTCCACATGTGCCATAGAACAAGTACAATTGGATAAAAAATAGATAAATATTTCTTACATTGTCCAGACAAGGCAGGAAAGCCGGCGCGGTAATCCAAGGCATGTGGACAATAAAGAGAGAAATTTTTTCCTATTGTAGATAAATGCCAATAAAAAAAGCCAAAAAGGAAAATATTCTGCCCGAATAGAACACTTTTTTATTATCGCCCGGTTATCTTGTACATATGAAAGCTGTAAAGATTTCTGCAATCGCACTCCTGGCGCTTGCCCTTGTCCTCGTGCTGTTCACCGCAGGTTGCACTCAGTCTGCGGGTACCACTTCGGGGAGCCCCACTGCCGGCTCCTCAACCGGTACCACGACCACGTCGTCCAATGGATCCGTAGGGATCCTCGAAACCGCGGGTGTCGGCCCGATGCCCTCGCTCCTTGCCACCGGTCAGGTTGACGGGTACATTGCCTGGCAGCCGGTTGTTGAGGCCGGTGTGGAGAGCAATATCGGCCATGTCGCAGTCTATTCCAAGGATCTCCCACCCGCAGGCGAATGGAGCGACCACCCGCAAAACGTCTTTGTGGTAAGAAAAGACTTCTATGCCGCAAACCCGGACTTTGTCAATGACTTCTCTGCGCTCAACCTTGCGGCAACCCAGTACATCAACACCCATCCGCAGGAAACCGCCGCGATCGATGCGGAATGGCTGGCCGGCGGACAGAACTTCACCTACGGAAACGTGAGTGTCTCATCGATAACCGTGGTCAACAACTCCCTGCCGACCATCGAATTCTCGAACAATCCGTCGGACTCATGGAAGGCCAGTACCTCGGATTTCGTGCAGGCGCTCATTAACCTGGGGACCGTCAAGGGCTTTGTCGCGAACAGTACCAGCCAGGATGCCGTTCTTTACAACTTCCAGCCGTACACCAGCGCAACTGCCATCCTCTCTTCAAAGAACGTGCCCACACCTGCAACCATCCAGAATACGGTAGGGGTCGGATATCTCAATGCCGTCGACCACTCGGCACTCTTTGTTGCAGTCAAGAACTGGCAGTACTTCAATGACACCTATGGCATTTCCCTCAAACCGGAAGACCTCACGAAGGCAAAGCCGGATGTCGCTGATTTCATCGTGAACGGCCAGAAAGTTGCAACCGTCAACCTGGTGCCGGCAAATGCCGGTCCAAACCTGATGCAGCTTGCAGCCACAAACTCGATCCAGATGTCCTATGTCGGTGTCCCACCGGCAATCAGCGCGATCGACCAGGGTACCCCGATCACCATTGCGTACCCGATCGATAACCTCGGTACCGGCCTTGTGGTTGCCAATGGCGCACCCGCAGAGGACTGGCAGAGCTTTGCCGCATGGGCAAAGGCACGCTCGGATGCAGGAAAACCGCTCGTGATTGCAGCACCCGGCAAGGGCTCCATCCAAGATATCATGATCCGCAGCGCCCTGCAGAACAGCGGCATTACGGTAACTGAAGTGAAGGTTTAAAAGAGGATCGCCGCTCATTACTGTAAAGAACAATGACACGGCGTCTCGGACTGATATTGCCCATCCTCCTCATCATCGGGTGGGAGATCGTGGCAATTATCGTCAACAACCCTTTTTTCCTGCCTAAACTTGAAACGGTAATTCCGGTACTGTTAAGCCCGTTTTCAGATATCCTCGGTACGGGCAGCCTTGTGGATAACGCCCTCATCAGTATTGAACGAGTGACCCTCGGTTTTACCCTTGCAGCCGCAGTCGCCATACCTGTGGGAATCGGCATGGGCAGATTCTCCGTGTTGAACGATTTTTTTGATGTGACCCTCGAGATCCTCCGCCCGGTGCCACCCCTTGCATGGGTACCCCTCGCACTGGCATGGTTCAAGATCGGGATTGTCTCCATCGTGTTCATCATCTTTATCGGCGCGGTTTTCCCGATCCTGCTCAATACCGTCGACGGAGTGAGGGGGGTCAAGAATACTTGGATAGAGGTGGGAACGACACTTGGGGCAAGCGAACGCCAGATCCTCACCAAAGTTGTTCTCCCGGGCGCTGCTCCAACAATATGGACCGGGCTCAGGGTGGGCTTTGGGATCTCGTGGATGTGCGTAGTCGCCGCAGAGATCCTGCCGGGACCGACCTCTGGTCTCGGGTACCTGATCATGTACGCCTACAATCTGGGGCAGATCAACGTGATCATTGCAGGCATTATCGTGATCGGACTGATCGGCCTCGTGATCGATCTGGGGTTCAAGGCTGTTGAAAAACGCTGGTTCGGGTGGAGGGGTCTGGAGCGATGACACTGATTATCAATGATGTCTCCCGGACATTTACCTCTGAAAAAGGGGAAACGATTGAGGCCCTCTCTCACATCACTCTTGCGGTAAATGACGAGGAGTTCATCTGCATTCTCGGGCCATCGGGCTGCGGCAAGACAACGGTACTCCGGATTATTGCAGGGCTTGAATCCGCGTCTGCCGGGTCGGTATCTGTTGACGGCGAGCCGGTCAGTCGTCCCAGCCCTAAAATGGCAATGATCTTTCAGGAATATTCCCTCTATCCCTGGAGGACGGTTATGGAGAATGTGGCGCTCGGCCTCGAATTAAAAGGGATGAAAAAACCGGACCGGATGGTAGCTGGGGAGAAGTACCTTGATCTGGTCGGCCTCAAAGGGTTCGAACACAGTTACCCGCATGAGCTTTCCGGAGGCATGAGGCAAAGGGTAGCCGTAGCCCGGGCACTCGCTATCGAGCCGTCTATCCTTCTTATGGACGAGCCGTTTGGCGCCCTCGATGCCCAGACACGGAACCGGATGCAGCACGAATTGCTGAGGATTTGGGAGAAAACCAAAAAGACCGTCCTCTTTGTCACTCACAGCGTGGACGAGGCCGTGTTCCTTGCAGATCGCATTGTCGTACTCACGCAGCGTCCGGGCAGGATCAAGGAGATCGTCACGGTTCCGAGTGCCCGTCCCCGGGAGCGCACGAGTGACGAGTTCGGCCAGATTCGGCGTCACCTGCTCGATATGATCAGGGAGGACTCGGATCTCACCCAGTAAGGTTTAATACGCTCAATCTCTATTTTATAAAAGCAGTTTGTGAAGTGTGCCGGCACGAAAACTTTGTCATATAAGCGTTTTCGTGCCTGCTTTTACGATTCATACACTAGGAGTAGGACGCGATGGTAAGAAAACCGGGAAAGATGTACAGGAATCTTGCAAAGAAAGCCTATACACGGCGTGAGTATATGGGCGGGGTTCCTGGCAGCAAGATCGTACAGTTCGAGATGGGAAACCTTTCCCAGGAATTCCCGACAGAGATTGATCTGATCGTTGAAGAGACCTGCCAGATCCGGCACAGCGCTCTTGAGGCATCCCGTATCTCGATCAACAGGAAACTCTTGAAGGATGTCGGAAGGACGAACTTTCACTTCAAGGTCCGAGTATACCCGCACCATGTCCTCCGTGAGAACAAGCAGGCAACCGGTGCAGGAGCAGACCGTGTTTCGGAAGGGATGCGCCTCGCATTCGGAAAGGCCGTCGGGACTGCAGCACGGGTCGAGGCCGGCCAGTTAATCTTCACGGTCTTTTCCACGCCCCAGTACCTGGACAAGATCAAGGCAGCGATGAGGAATGGGGCTCACAAGCTCCCGACTCCGTCCCATCTCAAGGTTCACACGATCAAGGTGAGCGGCAGGATTGTCGCAGCACCGAAGATTGCCGGGGATAAAATCGCAGCACCGGTCAAGGCAGTCGAGACAGAAGCAGAGGCAGCAGCTGCCGAGCCCGTCGAGACCGGAAAGGGTGCTGACCACAAGGGTGGCGCACACAAGGGACCGGAGCACAAAGGCGCTGAAGCTGCAAAGGCAGAACCAGCCGCAAAGGGCGCAGAGGTCGGAAAGGGTGCTGATCACAAGGGTGGAAAAGGACCGGCAAAGGCCGGCGGCAAGGATAAGAAATAAATTTTTTCCTTTTTCTTTTCTTTTTTAGAGTGTTTCCACCGGGGCTTTCCGGGGAAAAGGTCTGAACGGATCATCACGCCGGCTGCGGCCATTCGCACAGTATATAATCTCCCCACCGCTCAACTATAGATAGATGCAGTGCAGAGAACCGGAGGATCTGCGGGTGGCACTCGCAGATGCCACGTGCAGGGCCATGAGGGACGCAGTCATCACCCTGCCTCCAGATGTAAAACGGGCGATAGAAAAAGCGACAGCAGCAGAGACCAGCGCTGTGGCATGGGGGGAGTACGGGAACATCGCACAAAATATCCTCGCCGCTGAGCGTCTCAGGGTGCCACTCTGCCAGGACACCGGGATCCCGGTGGTCTACCTCACCCTGCCCCCGTCAGTCTCCTGTTCCCAAGCCCTGTTTGAAGCTGTCGCCGACGGGATCCGGAGGGCGACGGAAGAGATACCCCTGCGCCCGAACGTTGTCGATCCCCTCACCCGGCACAACTCCGGGGATAACACAGGCGCCGGGATGCCTGCAATCCACGTTCGGCCCGGGGACCGGTTTACGGTGACCGTGCTGCCCAAGGGTGCCGGGGCAGAGAATGTCTCACGGGTCGTGATGCTCCTCCCATCACAGAAAGAAAAAATTGAGGAGGTCGTTGTCGAGACCATGCTGATTGCCGGAGGGCGGCCCTGCCCGCCGGTAGTGCTCGGAGTCGGGATTGGCGGGACATTCGATGGCGTCACAGCACTTGCAAAGGAGGCGCTGCTCCAGCCCATCGACCAGATGACAGCCTTCGAGAAGCAGCTCTGCGACGCGGTGAACCGGCTCGGGATCGGCCCGATGGGGCTTGGCGGGAGCACGACTGCACTTGCCGTCAAGGTAAAGACGGCTGCCTGCCACACCGCATCGCTGCCGGTTGCCGTGAACGTGCAGTGCTGGGCGAACCGGCATGCGACCGTGGAGGTGAAATGGTGACCGGAACAGTCGTGCAGATCCACACGCCGATTGGTGATGAGATTCTCGCACTTGAGGCGGGAGACCGGGTCGAACTTTCGGGCATTGTCTACACCGCACGGGACGAGGCACATCTCCGCATGCAGAAAGAGGGCATCCCGTTTGACCCGAAAGGGGCCGTGATCTACCACTGCGGACCGGTCATAAAAGACAAAACGATCGTCGCGGCAGGGCCGACCACCTCCGCTCGGATGAACACCCTCTCCGGCTTCCTCTTTGACCAAGGGGCCCGGGCGCTGATCGGAAAAGGCGGCATGGGCAGCACCGTAAAAGAACAGCTCCGGGGGCGGGGTGTCTACTTCGCCTTCACCGGCGGGTGTGCGGCGCTTGCTGCCTCTCACATGACCTTAAAGGGTGTACACTTTCCTGACCTCGGCATGGCGGAGGCAGTCTGGGTAATAGAACTCGACCGACTGCCGCTCGTGGTCGGGATCGATTCAGCGGGTAACGACCTCTTTTCTGCCGTGCAGGAGAACGCGAAAAAAATCTTTTGCAGAGAACAGAAAACGGAATGCGTATAAAGAATAGGTTTTTTTCGGCTCAACGGCTACATACATAGGACACATCACATGAAACTCGCCATAGACGAGACCCGGTGCAAAGGCTGCAATCTCTGTACCAAAGTCTGTCCGTACAGGATTTTCAAGGAGGGGAAACGCCCCAACCTGCGGGGGATTGTGGTACCGGAACTCGACCGCCCGGAGCGCTGTACCAACTGCCGGCTCCGGCACCTGTACGGCCGGCAGCTCTGCGGTGTCTGCCAGCTTACCTGTCCCGACCAGGCGATCCACTGGGTCGAGGAAGAGCCGTACGAACTCCACAAGGTGGCGATTGAATATTGACGCGTACTGAATTCTGGCAGGGAAATATCGCCTCGGCAGAAGGGGCGCTTACGGCAGGGTGCCGGTTCTTTGGCGGGTACCCGATCACCCCCTCGACCGAGATCGCCGAGCACATGGCGGCAAAACTCCCGAAACGGGGCGGGGTTTTTATTCAGATGGAGGACGAACTGGCGAGCATCGCCTCCGTGATTGGCGCCTCGTGGACCGGGGCACGGGCGATGACCGCGACAAGCGGCCCGGGCTTTTCCCTGATGATGGAGAACATCGGGTACGCGGCGATGACCGAGACGCCGTGCGTGATTGTGAACGTCCAGCGGGGCGGTCCTTCCACAGGGCAGCCCACGATGGCGGCACAGGGGGATATGATGCAGTGCCGGTTCGGATCGCATGGCGATTATGCGATAATCGCGCTCTGCCCTGCGAGCGTGCAGGAGATGTACAACCTCACGGCAAAGGCGTTCAACCTTGCCGACAGGTACCGGGTGCCGGTCTTTTTAATGGCGGACGAGGTGATCGGGCACATGCGGGAGCGCATCATTGTGCCGGATGCCGTGGAGCACACCGGCCGGCCGGCCTTTGTGCCCGGCTCCCTGCCGTTTAAGCCGGGTGCAGACCTTGTTCCCGGTTTTCCTGAATTCGGGAAAGGTTACGGGACGCACGTCACGGGTCTCACGCACGATGAGCAGGGCTACCCGTGCGCGACGAACCCCGGGCTGCACGCCGCGCTCGTAAAAAGGCTCGTGGACAAGATCGAGTTGGCAACACAAAAACTTGCGGACTTCGATGTGGAAAATCCCGATGCAGAGCAGGTCTTTATCGCGTACGGTGCACCCGTCCGCACCGTCCAGCAGGTGATCCACGATCACCCGGATAAGAAGATCGGCTTTTTGCGGATCCGGACAGTCTGGCCGTTTCCTGCCCACGCTCTCGCGCTCTTCAAGCACGCCCGACGGTTCATCGTGCCCGAACTCAATCTCGGCCAGATCGCGCGGGAGATCGAACGGCACGCGAAGGTGCCGGTCACCTCTGTTCCCAAGATCGGCGGGGAACTGCACACTCCGGCGGAACTGTATGCCGTATGGGAGGCAGGGGCATGAGCTTCGAGGAGTGGTTCCGGCAGGACCGGCTCCCCCATATCTACTGCGCCGGCTGCGGGAACGGCACGATCATTAACTGTACGCTCGCCGCCGTTGATTCGATGGGGTGGAAGAAAGAGGACACCGTCTTTGTCTCCGGGATCGGCTGTTCTTCACGGGCACCGGGCTATATCGTCACCGATTCCCTGCACACGACCCACGGGCGGGCGCTTGCCTTTGCAACCGGGGTCAAGATGGCAAACCCGAAACTCCACGTGGTGGTCTTTACCGGGGACGGGGATCTCGCCGCAATCGGGGGCAACCACTTTATCCACGCCTGCCGGCGGAACATCGATCTTACGGTGGTCTGCATGAACAACCAGATCTACGGGATGACCGGTGGGCAGGGCAGCCCGACCACCCCCCGTGGCTGCATCTCGACGACGACACCCTACGGATGTACTGAGCCGGCATTCGATCTCTCGGAACTGGCTATCGCCGCCGGGGCAAATTATGTCGCCCGCTGGACATCGTACCATGTCAAGGAACTCGAACGTGCCGTAAAGACCGGCCTTGAAACACCGGGTTTCTCGTTCATCGAGGCCCTCGTCCAGTGCCCCACCAACTTCGGGCGCCGGAACAAGTTCCGGCAGGTCGCCGACCAGATCGAGTATATCAAGGCGCACTCGCTCTTAAAAGCAAAGCGGGACCGGCTGCTCGAACAGGGAGAGGCGATACCCGAAGACATGTACGTGGTCGGCGAACTCATGAAGCGCAGCCGGCCTGCGATAGGCCTCGCGCCAATGGAGGTAAAACCATGAGGCGCGAGGTCAGGTTCTCCGGGTTTGGCGGGCAGGGGATCATCCTCTCCACGGTCATCCTCGGGCGGGCCGCCGTGATGTACGACCATAAGTACGCGGTGCAAACGCAGGTCTACGGGCCCGAGGCCCGGGGCGGGGCGTCCATGAGCGCGGTGATCATCGATGACGAGGAGATCCTCTATCCCGAAGTGTCGGTTCCCGATATTTTTGTTATCATGTCGCAGGAAGGGTTCGAGAAGTACGGTGCTGCGGCCCGGCCCGAAGCGATCATGATCCTCGATTCAACACTTGTCCACTCGCGGCCCAGCTGTACATTCTACGAGATCCCGGCAACTGCAGAAGCAAAGACGACGCTTGGCCGGGACATTGTGGCAAATATCGTGATGCTCGGGGCGCTTGTCGGCTATACGCACGTGGTAAGCGTTGAAGCGTTGAAAAAGGCCATTCTCGATTCCGTGCCAAAAGGAACGGAAGCACTCAACACCAAGGCCATGGAACTCGGGATCGCACTTGCTGGAGGGAAGAAACTGCCATGAAACTACTGGAATACGAGGCAAAACAGCTCTTTGCCGAAGAGGGAATCAGGGTGCCAACTGGCATCTTGGTGAGCAAACACGAAGAGATCCTCCTCCACATGGACGCGATCAAGGGAAAGGTTGTCGTTAAGGCTCAGGTTGACGTCGGGGGGAGGGGCAAGGCCGGAGGTGTCCTTATGGCCGACCGGGACACGGTCATTGAAACAGCCCGCAAACTCTTCAACACCACGATCAAGGGTATCCCCGTCCAGAGAATCCTTATTGAGGAGCGCCTCGATATCCAGCACGAGTACTTTGTCAGCATCACGATGGACCGGGCAAAGAAACAACCCGTGATCCTCTTTGCAGAGACTGGCGGGATGGATATCGAGGAGACCGCACGCAAAAATGCAGGTGCTGTCCACTCGGTCAGTTTCTGCCCGCTTCTTCCCGATGTACCGGGATTTCTCCTGCGGGAACTCTGCGGTGATGCACCATCTGATATCCAGAAGATCGTCAACCGGTTATACCATGTCTTCTGCCACAAGGACGCGCTCCTTGCCGAGATCAACCCGCTCGTTACGACACCCGGTGGCGTCTATGCGGCCGATGCCAAGCTGATCATCGATGACAACAGCCTTGCCCGCCAGGGGATTGCGGTCAACCGGGACCTGACCGAACGCGAGCGGGAGGCCGAGAAACATGGCTTCTCGTTTGTGGAACTTGGCGGCAATATTGGTGTCATCGGGAACGGGGCCGGCCTTACAATGTCAACACTCGACCTCATCGAGTTCTACAGCGGCAAGGCCGCAGATTTCCTTGACGTGGGCGGCGGTGCGGACAGCGAACGGGTGATGCATGCGGTGCGTCTCGTTGCAAGTGTCCCCTCAGTGAAGGTCATTGTTGTGAACCTGCTCGGCGGCATCACACGCTGCGATGAAGTGGCACGGGGCATCATTGCCTCCGGTGTCAGCGTCCCGGTCATAGTGCGGATTGCGGGAACAAATGAGGAAGAAGGACGAAAACTTCTCTCGGAAAAAGGCTACGAAATGCTCGATACCATGGACCATGTGGTAAAAAGGGCCGTGGAGGTTGTGAAATGATCTACGGGGACAAGAAGACCGGTATTATCGTGGCGGGCGCAACCGGCCGGCAGGGAGAGTACCACATCGGTCTCATGAACGAGTATGCCCGGCAGGTCGGCGGGCGGGGCGTAGTCGCGGGTGTCACGCCAAAGAAAGGCGGCCAGACGGTATATGGCGTCCCGGTCTATAACACGGTAAAAGAGGCACTCAAAGAACAGGACGCAACAGCGAGCGTGATCTTTGTGCCGGGGACCGCGGCGGCAGATTCCATCATGGAATCGGCAGATGCCGGTCTCGAACTGGTCGTCGCGATCACCGAGCATGTCCCGGTGCACGACACGATGAAAGCGATTGCCTATGCAGAGATGAAGGGCTGCGCCGTGATCGGGCCCAACTGCCCGGGTCTTCTCTCACCCGGGGAAGTAAAGATGGGGATTATGCCCGCAGGGCTCTTTTCAAGGGGCCATGTCGGGGTCATCTCCCGGAGCGGGACGCTCACGTACGAAGTGGTCGATGAACTCACCCGGGCCGGGATCGGGCAGAGCACGGTTGTCGGTATCGGCGGCGACCCGGTGATCGGCCAGACCTTTTCAGATGTGCTGGAGCGGTTCGCAGAGGACCCGGAGACAAAGGCCGTGGTGTTGATCGGTGAAGTTGGCGGGAACCTTGAAGCGGAGGCGGCCCGGAATACGGAGGTCCCCCTTGTCGCCTACATTGCAGGAGTGTCAGCCCCACCGGATAAACGGATGGGTCATGCCGGTGCGATTGTCGAAGGCGGGGAGAGCGATGCCAGGTCCAAGATCGCGAAACTTAAGAAGATGGATATTCCCGTCGCTTCCCGGCCTTCGGAAATTCCGGATCTGGTACGGGACCTGTTCCGGTGCCACTGCTGATGGGTACAGGACTGCCCCTGTCAATAATATCATTTTTATTATTTTGACTCCCGCTCTGCACGGATAAGATGGCTGATTCACTGATGCAGGGAGAAGTCTAAAGCAAAAACGGACTCTGGAAGGAGTTATCGGACAATTGCCGACGCACGTGCATCGAACGGGTTTGTCCGCATAGCCAGAGAGAAAAGATAGGGGTAATGTTTCTTCAAATGGCGCATATAGGTCATCCATTCGGCAATAAGCAGGCCATAGACCCGGTTGATGTCTCCTGATAGATGGGCATAATCCGATGCCGGTAGATCCGTAAGCTGATCGCGTGCAGCCATTTCCTCGGCAAGGTGAAAAACTGCCTGGAGAAGCGGGGTAAAACCTTCGTGCTCGATAATCTGCGGGTTCTCAAAGAACGTGAGCATGAAATTTCTATGAGTGGAAAGGAACTTTTTGAGATCAGGCAGGTCAAGGGCCCGGCTGTCAATTCCGGTATTATGATGTTTCAGGGCATCAAAAGCACGCGCAAAATCCTCATCAGACCATGTGTCTGATACCATAAGAGCTGCCCGGACCTGATCAACATCAGGGTCGTGTACCGAGAATGCCCGAAGCAGGCTGGTCCCGACTTCGGAATAAAAAGCCCCCACCATCATATTGAGGTTCCCCATCCGCAGGGCACGCTCCCGTTTCTCGATCATCAGGTCAATGGCGGATGCAGCAAGACCCACAAAGCAGCCAACCCCAACGAGAATAATGGCAATCGTGAGCAGTTTGCCGGCGGCAGTCACCGGGTATATATCCCCAAAACCCACCGTTGCGATGGTGACCACAACAAAATAGAATGAATCCAGCAGGCTGCGGTTTTCAAACGTCATCATCCCGAGTGTACCTGCAAGAATCACGACAATAAGTATCGATATGTAGATACGCAACCGGAGATGGATAGTTTTTATCACACAACCAGATATGAGTACGCGTATATAAAAGGGATTCTTCTGTCCTGAAAAGAGATACCCCCGACCAGATTCGAACTGGTGTCGCCGGATCCAAAGTCCTGCATGATTGACCGCTACACTACGGGGGTGGGTCGTGTCTTAGTTGAATACATTAGGCAAATTTCCGTAAAGAAAACT